>Ga0209643_1000127_pt1 | contig 185236 bp, 165 predicted proteins | sample AutmiccBRH37_all_FD_187383 | JGI IMG/M metagenome (GOLD analysis project Ga0209643, IMG submission 187383) | Deep subsurface microbial communities from Mt. Terri, Switzerland - Autotrophic microbial communities BRH/37_all (SPAdes) (version 2) | ecosystem: Environmental > Aquatic > Deep... | reverse complement strand
GCGGGGATCGAGCCGGCTCACGGTCTTCGTCGACCGGGGACCCAACGATCTCCCGCCCGCACCCATCCTCTCACAACAGCTGACACACAGGGACCCAGGGCCCGTGCACCGGCGCATGGTTGGTGCACCCTCGCGGCCGGGCGGCGTAGAGAATGGGGCGCCGGCTCTGGGGCCCGGATCGGCGCGCTTCGCGCTTGTCCGGGAAGGTAGGGCAGATGTTGCCCCCCTACACCGTAACCGGCTGCCGGAACGCCGTCACCTCGGGCAGGGCGTCGAGCCACGGCTCCACGTCGACGAGGCACGAGTGCGCGATCGGCCCCTGCGCCAGCCGCGACGTGCCCTTGTCGAGGGTCAGCACGTTGGGGTTGCCGTGCTTCTCGACGCCGGCGCCCGGCTGCGCGGTGTTGGCCGGGTCGTACCAGGCGCCGGTGGCGAGCTGGATGACCCCGGGCATCACCTCCTCGGTCACCACGGCGCCGGCCAGGACTTGGCCGCGGCCGTTGAACACGCGCACCACCATGCCGTCGGTGATGCCGCGGGCGAGCGCGTCGGCCGGGTTGATCCACACCGGCTCGCGCCCCTGGATCTTGGCTTTGCGGCTGACCCCGCCATTGTCCATCTGCGAATGCAGGCGGGTGCGCGGCTGGTTCGACATCATGTGCAGCGGATAGTCCTTCGCGACCTCGCTGCCGACCCACTCCACCGGCTCCAGCCACACCGCATGGCCGGGGCAGTCGTCGTAGCCGAAGCTGGCGATCTTCTCCGAATAGAGCTCGATCCTGCCCGACGGCGTGTTGAGCGGCCGCTCGGCCGGATCGGCGCGGAAGTCGCCCATCATGACGAAGGGCTCGGCCGGCGCCGGTATCTCCACATGGCCTTCCTCCCAGAAGGCGTCGAAGGACGGCACCTCCACCTGGCGCCGCGCCGCCAGCTGGCGCCACACGTCGTAGATGTGGCGCAGCCAGCCCATCTCGTCGCGCCCCTCGGTGAAGCGCTCGGCGAAGCCCAGCCGCCCGGCCATGGCGGAGAAGATGTCGAAGTCGTTGCGCGCGCCGCCCACCGGCTCGACCGCCTTGCGCATGCCCATGACGAAGCGGTCGCGCGGGCTGGCGCCCAGGTCGTTGCGCTCCAGCGTCGTCGTCGCCGGCAGCACGATGTCGGCGTGGCGTGCCGTCGCCGTCCACCACGGCTCGTGCACGATCACCGTGTCCGGCCGCCGGAACGCCTCGACCAGCCGGTTCAGGTCCTGGTGGTGGTGGAACGGGTTGCCGCCGCACCAGTAGACGATCTTCGTGTCCGGATAGGTGCGCACCTGGCCGTTGAAGTCGTAGGTGCCCCCGGGGTTCAGCAGCATGTCGGCGATGCGCGCGACCGGGATGTAGCTGTCGACCGGGTTCACGCCCGCGGCCAGCCCCGGCGTCGGGATGCGCACGCGCGGCGCGCCCATGCCCGCCTCGCAGCCATAGCCGAAGCCGTAGCCGCCGCCCGGCAGGCCGATCTGCCCTAGCATCGCCGCGAGCGTGATCGTCATCCAGAAGGGCTGTTCGCCATGGTCACCGCGCTGCAGCGCCCAGGCGGTGGAGATCATCGTGCGGCTGCCGGCCATGCGCCGGGCGAGGCCGCGGATCGTCTCCGCCGGCAGGCGGCAGATGGCGGCCGCCCAGTCGGCGTCCTTCGCCACCCCGTCGGCCTCGCCGGTCAGGTACGGCAGGAACTTCTCGAACCCGACGCAGTGGCTCGCCAGGAACGCCTGGTCGTGCAGCCCCTCGGCGTAGAGCGTGTGCGCCAGGCCCAGCATCAGCGCGGTGTCGGTGTTCGGCGGCACGGCCAGCCATTCGGCGTTCGCGAAGTCCGGCATGTCGTCGCGCAGCGGGCTGACGTTGACGAACTTCACGCCCGCCTCGGCCGCGCGGCGCAGCCAGGGGCCGGCCGTGTGCTCGGCCGGGCCGCCGCTGTCGACCTGCGCGTTCTTCAGCGGCACGCCGCCGAAGCAGACCATCAGCTCGGTGTCGCGCGCGATGCCGTCCCAGGAGGAGAGGGGCCCCTGCACGCTGTCGATCGACCCCACCACGTGCGGCAGCAGCGAGATCGCGGCGGCATAGCTGTAGTTCTGCACCTGGCCCGTGAAACCGCCGAAGCCGTTCAGGAACCGGTGCAGCTGCGTGCGCGCATGGTGGAACCGCCCGGCGCTCGACCAGCCGTAGGATCCGGCGAAGATCGCCGCGTTGCCGTGGCGGTCGCGGACTCGCGCCAGCTCGCCCGTGACCAGCTCGATCGCCCGTTCCCACGACACCGGCACGAAGGCATCCGCGCCGCGCAGCTCGCGCGCGCCGCCCGTATCATCCCCCGCCGGCCCGTGCTCCAGCCACCCGCGCCGCACCATCGGCTGCGCCACCCGGCTCTCGTCGTAGAGCATCTCGGGGATGGCGTGGATGATCGGCGACGGATCCGGATCCTTGGCGAACGGCGTCACCCCCACCAGCCGCCCGTCGCGCACCTCGGCGGTGAACGCACCCCAGTGCGAGGTGTGGGGAATGGGCTTCGACGACATGCGGGAGGCTCCGGGTGCGTGCGCGGAAGCAAAAAAATAGCACGGCCCGGCAAGTGGTGCACTGTCGTCCCGTGGGCGGCCGCGCGCGCGGCCGGGCGGCGCGATTGAGTTGAAACGAGACGGCGAGGCCCGCTCCGGCCGGTGACAGTCGGGCTCGATTCCGATTGTCCGCCCGTTGACAACCGGAACGGCCGTATCGGATAAAAACCGACAAGAAGAAAATATAGAGGGGAGAAACGCTATGTCTGACGAAGACCGTAAGGCCACCGGCGCGTCCGCGCCTGCCGCGGACGCAACGACTTCCGGGGAAGTCACCGGCAAGAAGACGGCGCTCAACCGTCGCGACTATCTGAAAGGCGCAGCCCTGGGCGTGGCGGGCGTCGGTGCTGCTGCGACGCTCGGCATGCCGGCGATCGCCAAGGCGCAGAACAAGACCTGGAAGCTCAAGCTCCAGAGCAACTGGACCGGTATCGGCATCGAATCGCAGGACCGTGCGGCGAAGCTCTATGTCGAGCGCGTCAACAAACTGTCCAACGGCCGCATCGAGATGACGAACTTCGATGCCGAGGTGCTGCTCGGCATCGGCGAGACCTTCCGCGGCGTCGGCTCCGGCGTGGCGGACGTGGCGGTCACGTCGTCCGTCTACCATCGCGGCATCGTGCCGGTCGGCGAGTATCTCTGGGCCGTGCCGTTCTTCCCGTTCACCAACCTCGAATTCTACGAGTACATCTATCAGTTCATGGGCATCAAGGAACTGTGGCGCGAGGCGTACGCACCGCACGGCGTGATGCACCTGACCTACCAGTGCTCGGACGAATGGGGCGCCATGGTCTCGACGAAGGAGATCAGGAAGTACGCCGATTTCAAGGGGTTGAAGGTCCGCGCGTTCGGCCTCTGGGCCGACTGGCTCGTCCACAACGGTGCGTCCATCGTCACCGTCCCGGGCGGCGAGGTCTACACCGCGATCCAGACCAAGATCCTGGACGCTGCCGCCTTCGGCTCGCCCGACGCCTGGGCCGGCATGAAGATGCACGAGATCTGCAAGTACTACATCAATCCTTCGGTGGTGCCGTACGACGTCTGCGAGGTCATCATGAACCTGAAGACCTTCAACGAGATGCCGCCGGACCTTCAGGAGGTGATGCTGTCCGCCTCGCGCGTGCAGAACCTCGACATCTCGGCGCTGACCATTCCGACCGACGCCCGCGGCCGCAAGGTCCTCGAGGAGGGCGGCATGGAAACGATCATGATGTCCGACGAGGATCTGAAGCAGGCGGCCGACTGGTGCTGGGAGCGCCTGCTCAGCAAGAAGGGGCAGGTTCCCCACATCGACAAGATGATCGACATCTACACCGAGGCCAAGAAACTGCACAAAGCCTATTACGGGCCGAAGCGGCTTCCGACCTGACGATCGCTTGCGCCGTCGCCGCGCACCGGTGACCGGCCGGACATGAGACGGGGCGGCGCACCGCGCATGGTGCGTCGCCCCGTGCGGGCCTGTCTCGTGCGGGGCCGTCCCGTGCGGCCGTGTCCCGTGTGGCCTTGGGCGCTCGCAATGGGCGGTTTCGGACGGACGAGCCGTCGAGTTGGCCAGAAGTGGGTTGTACCGTGAAAGTAATCGAAGGCTACGTGCGCTTTACGGACTGGTTGAACGCGAAGTTCGCCTGGATCGTCGCATTCCTGATCTGCCCGATGCTCGCAGTCATGATCTGGGAGATCGTGCTCAGGTACTTCTTCAATTCGCCGTCGTTGTGGGCCTACGACATCTCGCTGTTCATCTACGGCGGTTACATCGCGCTCGGCGGCGCTTATACGCTGTTGGCCGGCGGCCACGTCAACGTCGACATCGTCTGGGGCCAGTTCGGGCCGCGCGGCAGGGCCGTGCTCGACATCCTGACCTGCGGCTTCGCCTTCCTCTTCATCGGCGTGCTGTTCTGGGTATCGCTGGAGATCACGATCAACTCGTGGAAGATCGGCGAGACCACGATGTCGCATTGGCAGCCGATCTACTATCCGCTGCGGACGACGCTGCCGGTCGGCTGCTTCCTCTTCCTGATGCAGCTTCTCGCCAAACTCATCCGCGACGTGTTCATCGTCATCGACGGCGAGGACAGGTTCCCCGTGCAGGTGCCGGTTCCGTAGCCGGCTGCGGCCGCGGCCCGCGCCCAGTGCCACCGCCCAAGCCCAGCGCCACGACCAGCGTCACCCAGGCGGCCATGGTCACCGGTGCGCCGACGGCCCGGCCGCCGCAGGGCACCGACCAGATCCCCAGGAGTATGTGAATGCTCGACCTTGGCCCGGAATGGCTGACGATCGTCCTGTTCGGCAGTCTCGTCGTCCTCCTGCTGCTGGGACTGCCGCTGGTCTTCGCGATCGGCGGCACCGCGACGATCTTCATCATCCTGCTGTGGGGGCCGCACGCGCTGCCGGTCCTCGCGAACCGCACCTACATGGCCATGGACATGTTCATGCTCGTGGCCGTGCCCATGTTCATATTCATGGGGGCGATGCTCCAACGATGCGGCATCGCCGAGGACATGTACGAGCTGATGTACCACTGGATGGGCGGCCTGCGCGGCGGGCTCGCCGCCGGCACGGTGCTCATCTGCACGATGTTCGCCGCCATGGTCGGCATCAGCGGCGCCGCCACCACCTCGATGGGCCTGATCGCGCTCCCCTCCATGCTGAAGCGCGGCTACAAGAAGGACATCGCGATCGGCTGCATCTCGGCGGGCGGCTCGCTCGGCATCCTGATCCCGCCCAGCATCCTGATGATCATCCTGGCGCTCACCTCGCGCCAGTCGATCGGGCAGATGTTCATCGCCGGCATCCTGCCGGGCCTCCTGCTCAGCGGCCTGATGGTCGCCTACATCCTCATCCGCTGCGCCGTGCAGAAGGACATGGGCCCCGCCGTGCCGCCGGCCGACAGGCTGCCGCGGCGCGAGCGGATCCGGCTGCTGGCCGGGCTGGCGCTGCCGATCTGCCTCATCATCGCGGTGATGGGATCGATGTTCTTCGGCCTCGCCACGCCCAGCGAGGCGTCGGCGGTCGGCGCCTTCGGCGCCATCCTCAGCGCGGTGATCAAGCGCACCTTCAACCGCGAGACCTTCTCCTCGGCGCTGTTCGTCACCCTGCGGCTCAGCACCATGGTGATCTGGATCGTGTTCGCCGCCTCGGCCTTCACGGCGCTCTACGCCGTGACGGGGGCCTCGTCGCTGATCGGCGACCTGATCAGGGGCGTGGGCGAGCCCTGGATGGTGATCATCACCATGCAGCTCATCCTGTTCGTGCTGGGCATGTTCTTCGATCCCACCGGCATCGTGCTGCTGGCCGCGCCGATCTTCTTCCCGATCGTCATGTCGCTGGGCTTCGATCCCCTGTGGTTCGCCATCCTGTTCGTGGTCAACATGGAGATCGCCTACCTGACGCCGCCCTTCGGCTTCAATCTCTTCTATATGAAGGCCGTCGTGCCGCCGGGCGTGACGATGTTCGACATCTACAAGTCGGCGATCCCGTTCGTCCTGCTGATGATCTTCGGCCTGGCACTGTGCATGATCTTCCCCGGCATCATCACCTGGCTGCCGAGCCTGATGCAGACGTGAGGGTGGCGATGACGGCTCGGCCGGAGAAGCCGTAGCGGCGGGATCGTCCGGAGGGTCCTCCGGCCCGAACCCGCTGCCCCGGCCGCAGCTCCCTTGCACACTGTCCCGGCCGCAGGGGCGCTGCCCCCCCTTCCACTTTCCCGGCCGCAGGGGCGCAGCCCCCCCTTCCACTTTCCCGGCCGCAGGGGCGCAGCCCCGGAGAGCCGGGACCCACCACGCCGCCTGGAACCCGCTGGCGGCATCGCACGGCGACCGGTGGCGTCCACCGCCGCTCCCGCCTAGCATCGCCGCATGGCGGCGACGGATTCGACGGACGGGCAGAACGACGCGATCGTCGCGGACCATTTCGCGATGCTCGCCGACGACATCGCCGGCCGGCCCTACGGCAAGGCCGCGCACAACAGGGCGTTGCAGGCGCGGATCGGGCGCTCGCACGGCTCGATCGCGTTCAAGCACCGAAACATCAGCGCCGCGCTGCAGGGCCTCGGCCAGCAGGGATGCGTCGATCTCGGTCGGGACATCGCTCCCGTTCATGCACCAGCCTCGGTTGCGGGAAGGGGTCGGCGCCATTCTACCGTCGGCGCCGGTCGGTGTCGCCGACGCGGCGCGTCCCGGATCCTGGCCCGCAGGGTGCGTTCCCACCGAAGCCAGACGACTCATCTAGGATTTTTATCATTGAAATCCGCCCATGATCCTGTAGGATGAAAGTCCCCTTGTTTGCTTCCGGGAGACGATCATGCCCCTCCAGTCCGCACTCGCTCCGTCGGGGACCCCGACCCGTGCCGAACCCGCGCCCACACCGGCGTCCCGGTCCGGCCCCGGCGCCCGCGTCGCCACCCCCGAAGCCTGGAACCGCGCCGCGCTGATGATCGCCCGCGGCGATGCGTTGAAGGACGTGGCGGCGCGGGTGGGATGTTCGCGGAGCACGCTGTGGCGGGTGCTGCAGCGGTCGGAGCGGCTGCGCACGCGGGTCGCCGAGGAGCAGCGGTTCCTGGCGGTCGAGGCGGCCGGGCGCTTCCGGGGGCTGCAGGCGGCGGCGGTGGACGCGATCGAGGCGGCGGTCCGGCAGGGCAACCTGCGGGCCGCCTTCTGGGTGGCGGACCGGTTGGGCCTCGCCCGGATCGACATCGGCGAGGCCCGCGCCGGGCTCGATCTCGCCGAGGACGAAGCCGCCTGGGGCGAGGCGCCGCCGCCCGACCCGGCGGTCTATGCCCTGGACGGGCCGCTGGAGCTGGAGCCCGATCCGGAGCCGGAGGCCGCGCCGTCCCGCGACGCCGGCGGGGCGGGGGGCCAGCCCGCCGACGCGGTCGGAGCGACCGAGGCGGCCGCGCCGCCCGTGCCGCCCCGCCGTCGTGCGACGTTTTCCGAGGCGTGTTTCACGACGTTTCATACTGCGGCCAAGACGCGGGCGCATAAAACGGGGCATGCGGCGGGCGCGTGGCCGATCCCCGACCTGCTGAAGACCCTACCGCGCACCGCCGCCGCCTGGCCGCAGATGCCGCCCTCTCTCGCTGTCATCACCGGACGGAGCGCAGCGGAGATCCGGTGATCCAGGGGCGCCTGATGCGGCGGCAGGGAGCGCCACGCAGTGACGGTGCGCTTGCCGTGGATCCTCGGGTCTGCGCTGCGCTCCGCCCGAGGATGACAATGGAGGGGGGCGAGGGAGGGAAGTGCGGGAGAGTACGGTCGCCTGCCACCTTCCTCGCTTTCGCCGCCCTCTCTCACTGTCATCACCGGACGGAGCGAAGCGGAGATCCGGTGATCCATGGCCGCCTGATGCGGCGGCAGGGAGCGCCACGCAGTGGCGGTGCGCCTGCCGTGGATCCTCGGGTCTGCGCTGCGCTCCGCCCGAGGATGACAATGGAGGGGGGCGAGGGAGGGAAGTGCGGGAGAGTACGGTCGCCTCCCACCTTCCTCGCTTTCGCCGCCCTCTCTCGCTGTCATCACCGGACGGAGCGCAGCGGAGATCCGGTGATCCACGGTCGCCTGATGCGGCGCCAGGGAGCGCCACGCAGTGACGGTGCGCTTGCCGTGGATCCTCGGGTCTGCGCTTCGCTTCGCCCGAGGATGACAATGGAGGGGGGCGAGGGGGCGGCGGTCGTTGGGAGAAGGCGCCGTGCTCCGGGCCCGTCCGCCACCCCCTCGCAATCCTTCCACCGCCACCGACCGTGACAACCGCGCGGCCCGCGCGCTACCGTGCCGCATCCTCACCGGAAGGAGCCGCCATGGCCCGTCTGTCCGACCTGCCCCCGGCGCTGGCGCGCCATATCGCGGGGCTGCCCTGTCCGACGTTCGACACGACGCCGCGCGCCGACGGGCCGCCCCTGTCCGAGAGGCGGGTGGCGCTGGTCACCACGGCCGGGCTGATGCGGCGCGGCGACCGGCCGTTCGGGCCGGGGTCCGGCGACTACCGGGTGATTCCGGGCGACACGGCCGGCGGCGACCTGGTCATGACGCACGTGTCGGTCAACTACGACCGCACCGGCTTCCAGCAGGACCTGAACGTCGTCCTGCCGCTCGACCGGCTGAACGAGATGGCGGCGGACGGCGCGATCGGCTCGGTCGCCGCCTTCCACTACAGCGTCATGGGGGCGACCGACCCGGAGGCGATGCGGGCCGACGCGGCCGACATCGTGGGCCTGCTGAAGGCCGACAACGTCGACGCCGTCGTCTTCGCCCCCGTCTGACCGAACTGCACGCGCGCCGTGTGCGCGCTGGCACATTGGTTCGAGGCGGCCGGGCTGCCGACCGTGGCGCTCGCGCTGATCCGCGAGCATGCCGAGGCGATGCGGCCGCCGCGCGCTTTGTGGGTGCCGTTCGAACTCGGCCGGCCGCTGGGCACGCCGAACGACCCAGCCTTCCAGCGCCGGGTGCTGGCCGCGGCGCTGGCGCTGTTCGACGAGCCGGACGGTCCGGCCGGGCCGGGCGTCCCGGTGCTGGTGGACTTCCCGGACGAGGCGCCGCCCGCGGCGGTGACGGCGGAGGCGGACGACGGCCTGTTCTGCCCGGTGTCGTTCCCGTCTCCCGAGGATGCGCGGGCGCCGACGCTGGTCGAGCGGGTGAACGACGAGATCGGCCGGCTGCAGCCCTGGCACGACCTGGCGCTGGCCCGCGGCCGGCGCAGCACGGTGGGCGCCAGCGGGCTGGAGCCGCTCGCCATCGCCGAATTCCTCGACGCGGTGGCGAGCGAGGGGGCCGAGGCCGGGAGTCCGGTGGCGGGCGTCTCGGTGGCGCAGCTGCTGAAGCTGGCCGGCGACGACCTCACCGCCTTCTACCACGAGGCGGCGGCCGCCCGGCCCGACGTGCGCCTCACGCCGGCCGAGGCGCTGCGCTGGTTCTGGACCGAGACCCAGGCCGGCGCGCTGCTCCTGGCCGTCCAGGCGGCGGGGGCGGCCTCGGACGACCCGGCGCTGAAGACGGTGGCCACCCGCCTGCTGGTGCCGCGCGCGGCCGAGGCGATCCTGGCGGAGCGGGGCGTGGCCGCGCCGGGGTAAGCCGGGTGTGCTATCGGCGTAGCGGAACCGCCCCGCCGCCGCGGTGGTTCATGGCGTAAGCCACAAGGTTTAAGGTGACATCGGATCGGCGATAGACATCCGATCGACCATCCAGCGGGGATAGACCTAGCATGAGCGAGTCCGCCGATTTCCCGATCGTCGGTGTCGGGGCGTCCGCGGGCGGCATTGAAGCTTTCGACAAGTTCTTCCGTCATCTTCCGGCCGAGCCCGGCATGGCGTTCGTCGTCGTCACGCACCTGTCGCCCGACCGCGTGAGCAGCCTGCCGGAGGTCATCGGCTACTCCGCGCCGATGCCGGTCGTGCTGGCGACGGACGGCGAGGCGATCGCGCCGAACCGCATCTACGTCATCCCGGCCAACACGATCCTGACGGTGAAGCGCCGGACGATCCGCCTGCGGCCGCCCAACGCCACTCAGCGCGAGCGCCACCCGATCGACATCTTCTTCGGCTCGCTGGCCGAGGATCTCGGCGATCAGGCGATCTGCGTGGTCATGTCCGGCGGCGGCAGCGACGGCGCGCTGGGCGTGAAGGCGATCAAGGAGGCCGGCGGCCTGGCCGTGGCCCAGGGCAGCGACGGGTCGCGGCCCGCCTATCCGGAGATGCCCGACAGCGCCGTCGCGACCGGCTTCGTCGACATCGTCCTGCCGGTCGAGCAGATCGGACCCAAACTGATAGAATACGTCGACAGCCGGCTGTCGCTGGAGACGGTCCTGGAGGCCGAGCGGCAGTCCAATGCGCGCCAGGTGCTGCGCGAGGCGCAGGAGCGGATCTACGGCCTGCTGCGCCACCAGACCGGGCACGACTTCAGCGGCTACAAGGTGAAGACCTTCATGCGCCGGGTCGAGCGGCGCATGAAGGTGCTGCAGGTCACCGACGTCGAGGCGTATGTCGACCTGCTGCAGAAGGATGAGGGGGAGATCATCAACCTCTTCCGCGACCTGCTGATCGGCGTGACCAGCTTCTTCCGCGACGAGGACGCGTTCGAGGCGCTGGCGAAGCTGGTCGTGCCGAAGCTGTTCGAGGGGAAGGGGGCCTCCGACACGCTGCGCGTCTGGGTGCCGGGCTGCTCGACGGGCGAGGAGGCCTATTCGATCGCCATCCTGCTGCGCGAGCACATGGACACGCTGAAGGTGGTGCCGCGGGTGCAGGTGTTCGCGACCGACATCGACGAGGCGGCCCTGAGCATCGCGCGCGGCGGGCGCTATCCGGAGGCGATGATGGGCGGCGTGTCGCCGGCGCGGCGCGACCGGTTCTTCACCGGCGATGGCATCTTCACGCCGGTCAAGGAGATCCGCGACCTCTGCGTCTTCTCGGCGCACAGCCTGATCCGCGATCCGCCCTTCTCGCGCATCGACCTGATCTCCTGCCGCAACCTGCTGATCTATCTGGGCGGCGGGCTGCACGACCAGGTCTTCCCGGTCTTCCACTACGCGCTGCGGCCCGGCGGCTATCTGTTCCTCGGCAACTCGGAGAACATCAGCCACAACTCGCAGCTCTTCGCCCCGGTTGACCAGGCCCAGCGCGTGTTCCGGCGCCGCGACGGCGCCACCGCCTATCCCGGCGCGATGCTCGCCGCATCGACCGGTCGCCTGCAACGTCCGCGCGCCGGCAACCGTGCGGTCGAGGCGACATCGCAGCTGTCGACACGGCTGATCGAGCGGCGGGTGCTCGACCGGTTCGCGCCGCCGCACGTCGTGGTCGACGGCGACGGCGACGTGGTCAGCTTCTCGTCGCGCACCGGCAAGTTCCTGGAGCCGCCGGTCGGCGCGCCGAACCGGCAGCTCGTGACCATGGCGCGGCGCGGCCTGCGGCTGGATCTGCGGGCGGCCCTGGCCGATGCGATGGAGACCCAGCGCACGGTCAGCAAGCCCGGCCTGGAGGTGGAGTTCGAAGGCGGCGTCCAGCACATCCGGCTGACCGTCGAGCCGCTACACGAGATCGAGACCGACCCGCTGTACCTGGTGGTCTTCGAGGAGGTCGGGCCACCCGCGCCGCGGAACCAGGGCGAGGCGAGGGCCGAGGAGAGCGTCGACCAGTGCGACCCGGTTGCCGCACTCGAGCGGGAGCTGCGCAGCACGCGCGAGCGCCTGCAGACGACGATCGAGGAATACGAGACGTCGCTGGAGGAGCTGAAATCGGCGAATGAGGAGCTCCTGTCGGTCAACGAGGAGGTCCAGTCGACCAACGAGGAGATGGAGACCTCGAAGGAGGAGTTGCAGTCCCTCAACGAGGAGCTGCACACGGTCAACCTCGAGCTGGCGCAGAAGGTCGACGCGCTCGACACGGCCAACGCCGACCTGCGCAACCTCTTCGAGAGCACGCGGATCGCGACCATCTTCCTCGACCGCAACATGCTGATCCGCAGCTTCACGCCCGCGGTGACGGAGGTGTTCCGGCTGATCCCGTCCGACCGCGGCCGGCCGATCACCGACATCGCCAGCCGCCTCGACTACGAGCAGCTGCGCCGCGACATCCGCGAGGTGCTGGACACGGTGCAGCCGGTCGAGCGGGACGTGCGGCGGATCGACGGCGACGCGCACTACCTCATGCGCATCCTGCCCTACCGGAACGGCGACGATGTCGTCGACGGCGTGCTCGTCACCTTCCTGAACGTGACCAGTGTCATCGAGGCGGAGGAGCAGCAGCGCCTGCTGGTCGCCGAGCTGAACCACCGCGTGAAGAACATGCTGACGGTCATCTCGTCGCTCGCCTCGCAGACGCTGCGGCGGGCGCGATCGCTGGAGGAATTCGGCCAGTCGTTCCTGGGGCGGCTGAACGCGCTGGCGGCCACCTACACGCTGGTCTCGGACGTGCAGTGGTCGACCGTATCGCTCCGCGACCTGCTCATCGCCGAACTCGATCCCTACGATGCCGAGCCGAAGCACATCCACCTCGACGGCCCCGAGGTCCTGCTGGCGCCGCGGGCGGCCCTGTCGCTCGGCATGGTCGTTCACGAGCTCTGCACCAACGCCGTCAAGCACGGCAGCCTTTCCGTCGCCGGCGGTACGGTGCAGGTCGACTGGAGCGCGCCGGACGACCCGGGCGGGACGCTCGTCATCGTCTGGAGCGAGCGCGGCGGGCCGCCTGCCACTCCGCCGGAGCGACCCGGATTCGGCACGCAGCTGGTGGAGCGTAGCATCGGTTTCGAACTCGACGGAGACGTCCACTACGCCTACGGGGCATCCGGCCTCGTGGTCCGGATCACATTGCCGCTGAGGGGGGATCTCGTTCGACTTCCCCCGGGCGAGGAGGCGAAATGACGATCATGCGGATCCTCATCGTGGAAGACGAGGTGCTGATCGCAATCAGCCTGGAAGCCGCGATCAGCGATGCCGGCTTCATGCCGGTGGGCCCGTTCAGCCGCCTCGACCAGGCCGTTTCCGCCGCGGAAACGGAGGCGCTCGACGGCGCCGTGCTGGATGTGAATCTGGGGGGCGCCAAGGTCTTCCCCGTGGCGGATGCCCTCATCGCGCGGGGCATTCCTTTCCTCTTCCTCACCGGCTACGCGAACAGCCAGCTGCCCCCCGAGTACCGAGGGACGACCACCCTCGCCAAGCCGTTCCAGGAGCGCCAGATCGTCGATCGTGTCGTCACGCTGCTCGACCAGCGGGCGGAGGCGTAACCAGTTTCGGCGGCAGCTGATGATCGAGGGAGCGCGGGGTAGCCGTCGCGCCCTCCGATCGCTAAGACGCGCTCTCATCGATCAGCCAGACGAGCCACTTGAATGGCGACGACCTTTTCGCAGGAGTTCATCGACGCACTCGACCGGCTGTTTCGGTGGCGACGCGACGTACGGTCGTTTCGCACCGATGCGGTGCCGGAGGACCTGTTGGGCGAAGTTCTGGCCGCCGCCGGCGAGGCGCCGTCGGTCGGATTGAGCGAGCCGTGGCGGATCGTCCGCGTGCGCAGTGCCGCGGCACGCGATGCCGTGCGGGCCAGCTTCGACCGCACGAACGCGCGTGCGCTGGCCGGCTTCTCCGGGGAGCGCGCACACCTGTACGCCTCGCTCAAGCTGGCCGGCATCGACCGCGCCCCCGAACAGCTCGCGGTCTACACTGACCACGAGGGCGGGCAGGGGCACGGCCTCGGCCAAATCTCGATGCCGGAGACACGCGACTATTCCGCGGTCTGTGCGGTGATGCTCATGTGGCTCGCGGCACGGGCGCGCGGCCTCGGCCTGGGCTGGGTATCCATCCTCGACGAACAGGAGGTCGCCGCCGCGCTCGACGTTCCCGACGGGTGGCGCCTGACCGCCTATCTCTGCCTCGGCTGGCCGGAACGCGAGTCCGACATAGCCGAACTGGAAGCCGTGGGCTGGGAGAGGCGGCGCCGAATCCTCGACAGGATCGTGGAGCGCTGAACCGGCGTCGCCCCGTGTTCACTTCTTGCCGTAGTGCAGCATTCCCCCGCCGCCCTTCGGTGGCCGAGCGCGGATCGCCTCCTCGTTCGGCTCGGTGCCCCAGCCGGGCGTGTCCGGTATGACGAGGTAGCCGTCCTCGATCGGCGGCAGGACCGTGAACAACTCATGGTCCCAGTCCAAGCGGTCGATGTCGATCTCCATGATGCGCAGGTTCGGCACGGCGGCCGCGAAGTGCGCGTTCATCATGGTGCAGAGGTGGCCGTAGAAGTTATGCGGCGCGACATTCATCTCGTGCGCCTCGGCCGATGCCGCGATCTTCATCGACTGCCATACGCCGTTCCACACGGCGTCGATGATCGCGACGTCCATCGACTGGTGCTGGAAATAGGGCAGGAACTCTCGCAGTCCCAGCAGGGTCTCGCACGAGCTGATCGGGTGATGGCTGTGGCTGCGGATGTAGGCGAGCGCCTGGGCGTTGTAGCTGTCGATCTCGATCCAGAACATGTCGAGGTCGGCGATCTCGCGCAGGATCTTGAGATAGCCCTCCGTCTTCGCGTTGAAGTTCAGGTCGAGCAGCATGTCGACGTCCGGTCCGCAGCCGTCGCGGAACGCCTCCAGGTGGGCGCGCAGATTGCGCAGCACGTGCCGGTCGACGTTCAGCTCCGGCATGAACGGAACGCCGAAGCCCGGCCGCCAGCCCTTCGCGCCGTTATCGCCATGAATGAAGATATTCGTTTTGAGTGCTGTAAAATTTTTCTCTTTCACCTCCGCGCCCATCGCCTTCACGCCGTCCAGGTCGGTGATAGGCGGCTTGTAGAACGTCGGGTGATTGATGCGCCATGTGGCGCAGTGCGACCAGTAGAGCCGGACCCGGTCGCGGACCTTGCCACCGAGCAGTTCGTAGCAGGGGACACCGAGCGTGCGCGCCTTCGCGTCGAGCAGTGCGTTCTCGATGGCCCCCAGGCCCTCGGCGACGACGCCACCGGCGGCGGGCCGCGTCAGGCAGTAGAGTTCGGCGTGGATGCGCTCATGGTCGCCGGCGCGTTGGCCGATCACCCGCTCACCCATCTTCTCGATGACCGCGGTGACGCCGGGCGATCCGAAGCCCTCGTCGAACTCGCTCCAGCCGACGACCCCATCTTCGGTCGTCAGCTTGACGAAGTGGTAGTCCCGCCAGCCGGCGTCGCAGTGCAGCGTCTCGATCTTCGCGACCTTCATGGCCTTCTCCTCCGCGCTTCTTGTGTGGGGGCATCGGAGACCCGGGCCGGCGCAGTGTCAACGCTCGGAGCGCGGATCAGCGGCGCGCGAACCGAGCCTGTCGGCGCGACCTTGACGTCGCCCGCCTCGCCACGCATTCATGTCGCCGCCTGCCTCATGCAGGCCTCCCCGGGACACGCTAGGCGTGACGGGGGTCCGAAACCGGAACCAGGCAGATCTCGACGATGTCTGAAGGCCCCAGGGCGCGAGCGGCGACCGCCGCGCGCGCAGGAATCGTTTTCGTTCTCTCTGCAACTCTCTCGCTCTCGGTTGCCGCCGCCGAACCGGGCGGCGGGTCGACCATCGTGCTGGCACCGCTCGTGGTGAGCGCCACCCGCGTGCCGACTCCCGCCGACCGGCTCGGTAGCGCGGTGACTGTAATCGACCGGGCCGCTATCGAGGCGAGCGGCGCTACCAGCGTCGAGGCGTTGCTGCGCCGCGTCGCCGGCGTGACCGTGGTCAACAGCGGCGGGCTCGGCGCGCGCACTGATGTCTCGATCCGCGGCGCCGACGAGGACCAGACGCTGGTCCTGATCGACGGCGTCCGCGTCAACGATCCGGCCAGCACTGGCGGACGCTTCGACTTTGCCGGCCTGTCCGTCCAGGGAATCGAGCGCATCGAAGTGCTGCGCGGTGCCCAGAGCGCGCTCTATGGCGGCGAGGCGATCGGCGGCGTGATCAACATCGTCACGCGCCGCGCGGACGAAGGCGTCGGTGGCTACGTCGGCCTCGGCGGCGGCAGCTACGGCACCTTTCGTCAGGAGACCGGCTTCGGGGCGAGGCGGGAGGGTTGGGACTTGACCCTCGACGCCGTCAACCAGACTGCCGAAGGCTTCTCGCGATCGAAGGACGGCGACGAGAAGGACGGCGCGAAGCTGCGCACCCTGTCCGGCCATGGCGGCTATGAGGCGAGCGAGCGACTGCGCTTCGACGCTGCCGCGCGATACGAGGACGTGTTCGCCGAACTCGACCCCACGGCGACCCGCGACGGCTTCGCCGATAAGCACGACCGCGTCTGGTCGGGGCGCTTGGGGGCGGAACTGGCGCTTCTCGATGGCGCCTGGACTCAGCATCTCGATCTCTACGGCAGCCGTACGCTCCGTCGTTTTGAGGACGAATCGACGGCCGGCGTCCGAACCGTGAGCGATTTCGACGGCGCGCGGGCCGGCCTGGAGTGGCGCCACGACCTGGCCTTCGACGATGCAAATCAACTCACGCTAGGCGTCGACGTGCATCGTGACTACGGACAGGCGCGGGAACGGTCGGCCGGTGCGTCGCGGGAGCGCTACGATCGCGACGAGGATGCCTATGCGGCCTATGGGCTCTACAGCCTTGAACTGTTCGACCGGCTGAACCTGACCGCCGGAGGCAGGTTCGACGATTTCGAAGCGTTCGGCACCGAATTCACGTATCGCCTCACGGCGGCGCTGCCCATTACGGAAACCGGCACGGTGCTGCGTGCCAGCCACGCCACCGGCGCCAAGGCGCCGACGATCCAGCAACGCTTCGACGATACCTTTTTGTTCGGTTTCCTTCCCGTGCGAGGCAACCCCGACCTGGGTGTCGAGCGCAGCCGCAGTTGGGACGTGGGTGTGGAGCAGACCCTGTTCAACCGCATGGCCGTCGCCTCCGCGACGCTCTTCCGCAACGACTTCGACGACCTGATCGAGTACGACGCTGGTGCAGGGACGTTTCTCCAACTCGACGAGGCGACGACCGAGGGCGTTGAACTGGGGCTTAAGGTGACGCCGACCGATCGGGTCACGCTGACCGGTAGCTACACCTTCATGACCACCGAGGACCAGAGCGACGGCAACGAGTTGGCGCGCCGGCCGCGTCATGCCGGTTCAGTGGTCGCCGATGTATCACTGACCGATCGCCTGTCGTTCCAGGCTAGTGCCAGCCATATCGGAAGACGCTACAACCAGAGCGGCGAACGTGGCCGCCTCGATGCCTATACGTTGGTAGGCCTTGCGGCGAGATACGCGCTCCTCGATGGGCTGGAACTGCACGGCCGCATCGACAACCTGTTCGACGCGGACTACGAGGAAGCCGAGAATCTGGCCACCCCTGGCCGATCGGTCTTCGCGGGGCTGCGTGCGACCTTCTGAACAGCGAGCGAGGGCGGGGATCGGGCAGGGTGCCCTGCTCGGCGGCCTACTGCTGCTCGTCCTGGTGCTGGCCGCAGCCGGACTGACGATCGGTCCTGTGACCATCCCGCCGGGCCGTCTCGTCAGTGCACTGCTCAGTCCCTCGACCCCGGAAGGGATCATCGTCGGCGAGATCCGACTGCCGCGCGTGCTGCTGGCGATGCTGGTCGGGGCGACGCTGGCGCTTTCGGGCGCGGCGCTGCAGGGACTGATGCGCAACCCGCTCGCGGAACCCGCGGTTATAGGGACCTCGGGGTTTGCTGCGCTCGGCGCCGTCATTGCCCTCTATTTCGGCCTTGCCGATCTCTTTCCGATGGCGCAGCCACTGGGCGGTATCGCCGGCGCCCTCATCGGTATCCTGCTGCTGCGTGCTGTCGCCGGACGCGACGCATCGGTCCTGACGCTGATCCTGGCGGGCGTCGCCCTCGGCAGTCTCGCTGGCGCCGGCGTGTCGCTGGCGCTGAATCTGGCGCCGAACCCTTTCGCGGCCCTTGAAATCGCCTTCTGGCTGCTCGGTTCGCTCGAAGATCGCAGCTTCCTGCATGTCGGACTGGCTGCGGCGCCGATGCTGCTCGGTTGCGCGATCCTCCTCGGTTGCGGCCGCGCGCTCGATGCGATGAGCCTGGGCGAAGAGGTGGCGCAGACACTGGGCGTGTCGCTGCGCGGCGTGCGGGTGCGTGTGATCGTGGGAGTCGGTCTGGGCGTGGGCGCGGCGGTTTCAGTGACAGGTCTGATCGGCTTTCTCGGGCTCGTCGTACCGCACCTGATCCGGCCATTCGTCGGCCACCGGCCGGCGTCGGTGCTGCTTCCTTCGGCGCTGGCGGGCGCCGCTCTTCTGCTCGCTGCCGACAGCCTCGTCCGCTTTGTTCCAACGACAGCCGAGATTAAGGTCGGCGTGGTTACGGCGTTGGTTGGGGTGCCGTTCTTTCTTCTCCTCGTCGTTCGCGCCCGCCGCCGCCTCGTCTGAGGCAGGTGCGCATCTTTTTTGAGCGTGTCGGAGCCGGAGCGAAGAGGTAGACTTGCCCCATGCGCGCCGGCTCAGGTGGACCGTCCATCGCGAATAGCCGGCCATGCCTCCGCGAGGCGCCGTTGAGCGCAGATCGGCACTTCAACGCGCCGGCCACGGCCTGACCGCTCATGACCGAAGATCAAATCGCCTGTCCGGCCTGCGGCGCTACCTTTCCGGTCAGCTTCAAGTTCTGCGCGGACTGCGGCCAAAGGCTGGCCGGAGTGGCTCCGCCTCCGCCGGTCGATGTGACGACCGACGAACGCCGTGACGTGACGGTCCTTTTCGCCGATGTCAGCGGCTTTACGGCGATGTCGGAGCGGCTCGATCCGGAAACGGTGCATCGGATCATGAACGATTGCTTCGATGGGCTCGGCGTCGCGATCGCCGACGAAGGTGGGCACATCGACAAGTATATCGGCGACAACGTGATGGCGCTTTTCGGTGCTCCCGTGGCGCACGCGGACGATCCCGCACGCGCGGCGCGTGCCGCGCTGTCGATGCAGGCCTATCTCGCTGATTTTGCCGATCGCAATCGAGAACGGGCGGGCGTGATCTTCCGGATGCGGATCGGAATTCACTGTGGGGTCGTCCTGGCGGGGAGGGTCGGCGCGTCCACGCGTCGCGACTATTCGGTGATGGGTGACGTGGTTAACTTGGCCTCGCGCCTCGAATCGAACGCCGCTCCTGGCACGATCCTCGTCTCACACGAGATGATGCGGCGCCTCCGCGGGCAGTTCGCATTTGGACCGGTGCGTCGCCTGGACGTGAAAGGGAAGACCGGGCAGGTGATCGCGCACGAGCTTCTTCGCGAACTGACCGACGCACCCGATCCGTTTGACGAGTGGCCATTCGTCGGCCGCGCCGACGCGCTTGCGCGGCTCACCGGAAACTGGCGGTCAGGCGCTTTGCCGATGCGCGCGATCGTCTGCGGTCCGTCGGGCATTGGCAAGACGAGGCTGGTAAGAACGGCGGCGGCGAGCGCCGGCATGCGGCTGCTCCCTGTATCGGCCCGTCCGGCGACCCGAAGACGGCCGCTGGCGCTGGTTCGCCGCATCGTGCAGTCGGTCCGAGCGCACGTGTCTAATACGCCGGTGCCCCGATCGTTCGAAGCGTTCACTGCCGACCTTGCGCCGCTGACCGCCGGTCTGGATCCCTATCTCGGCGCGCTCTGGTACCTCGCTGCGCCGGACACGCTGGCGGTCCGGCCGCCGGATCCGGACCCGAGGACGCTGCGTCGCACTCTGGGGGAGGGCTTCGGGCGATTGCTCGCCAATCTTCGTCGGCACGACGACCGCCTCGTCCTGTTCCTCGACTCCTTCGACGATTGCGACGAGGCCTCGGCCCTCCTGCTGCACGATTTGCCGGAAGCGGACACGGAGCCGCTGCCGCCGATCGTGACTGCGGTCCGCGCAGCGCCGTCGCCGGCGGCACCCGACGACGTGCTCGTGGTTCAGCTGCCGCCGCTGACCCCCTGTGAGTCCGAGCAACTGCTCGATCGGCTCGATTATGCCCAGGCGCTGTCGCCCGCACTTCGGGAAGACGTTCTCCGACGGGCGGAGGGGATCCCGCTTTACCTCCGGGAGATGTTGCTGAAGCTGGTCGATGCTGGCGTCCTTCGCCGCTCAGGAGCCGAATGGGAGTCCGATCCGACGGCGTCGGCTGTGATCCTGCCGGAATCCCTGTTCGGCGCGCTCGTGGCGCGGGCTGACGCTTTGGAGCCGCGCCTGAAGCGGCTCCTGCTGGAATGCGCCGTGCAGGGTCCGGAGTTCGATGCGGCGGTCACGGCGGCCGTCGCAGAAGCCGCGCGGGGCGAAACGGCCGACACGGGGGAATCGCTGCGCCGTCTCGCCGAACGCGATCTGGTCGAGCAGGATCCGAGCCAAGCGGGGCGGTGGTACTTCCGTCAGACACTGATGCAGGCGGCCTGCTACGAGACCTTGCTGCTGAGCGAGCGTCGTCGCCTTCATCGCGAAACCGGCCTCGCGCTCGCGGCGACCGCCGGTGGCGTCGAGGCCGTCGCGCCGGAGTTGCTGGCACTTCATTTCGAAGCGGCAGAGGCGTGGGCCGATGCTGCAGCGGCCAACGTCCGTGCCGGCATCCGGGCTGCCGGCCTTTTCGCGAACGCCGACGCGGGGGACCGCTTCGCGAAGGCCATCGCACAGTCGGCATCGGCAGGAGGCCCTGCCGCGGCGACAGCGTTCGCGGCGCACGATGCAGCCGCGCGCCTCCGCTTACGGCTCGGTGCCTACGACGAGGTCGAGCAGCACGCCGCATCCATGGCGATGCATGCGGATGGTCCTGCTCAGCATGCTGCCGCGCTGCGCCACCTTGCGGCAGCGTGCGCCAGTACCGGCCGTGCGGAGGCTGCGGCCCAACATCTGACCGAAGCGGTGGCCATGCTCGACGAGCATAATGGTGGTCATGTCGAGGTTCTGAGAGACCTCTACTTCGATCTCGCTCATGTCGAACTGCGGGCGGCGCGTCTATCCCAGGCACTCGACCATGCGGCGCGTTCGCGTCGTCTGTGTGATCCCTCAGATCGGCCCGCGCTGGTGCGCCTGGACATCCTGGACGGAAGGCTCGCACATACCGGCGGCCGGTTTGCGGAGGCCGCTGCACATTTCCGGGCGGCACTCGCGGCAGCCGAGGTCCTGGGAAGCCTCTCGGAGCAGGCGCGGGCCTGCAATTACATGGGCGATGCCGCCAGGGATGTCGGCAACTATGAGGACGCGGATCAACTCTTCCGACGGGCCCTCGAACTGTGGAGACGCATCGGCGAGGCCGAAGGCGTGGCGGGCGCGCAGAACAATCTCGCAAACCTTGCCATGAGCCGCGGCGACCTGGAGGGCGCGGCGCATCGGCATCGGCTGGCGCTGCGCGCATTCGAGGAGATCGGGAACGTCAATGGTGCGGCCCTCGCGCGCGCCAATCTGGCGATCCTCGCCTTAGAGAATGGCCGGCCGGACGAGGCCATAGCCGAAGCTGGCCGTAGCTTGGCGCTTCTAGACGATCCCGGAACGGCACTGCTGCACGCCTTGACGCGCGTGGTTCTTGGGGAGGGGCATCTGGCGGCAGGTGCATGGGACGAGGCCGAACGCGTGTTCCGCGGGGTCCTTGATTCGGAACCTCCGCCGCTCGCGGTGGCTGGTGCCGAACGAGGACTGGGCCGCATCGCGCTCGCCCGCGGCGACGCCGGAGCTGCACGTGAGAGACTGGAGATCGCATTTGCAGCCTTCGGTCGCCTCGAACGAAAGCAGGAGGCTGCGCGAACGCTCCTCGATCTCGCCGAGGCCCGACACCGGCTCGGCCAGATCGATGAGGCTCGCGACACCGTTGCTTCGGCGATAGAGGGCTTCGATCGGCTCGGCGCGACGGCGGATGCCGCCCGTGCTCGCTCTCTCGCCCTGCGGCTGAGACAGACGGCGGCCGATCTCAGAAGTTGAAGCCGATACCGATATAGGCGGCATCCTCGCCCCAGTCGTCCGACCGTACGAAGGCGAGGCTGGCGCCATAGCCGCGCGCATCCCGCCACTGCACACCCACTGAAAAGGGGGTGCGGTCGTAGACATCGTCTTTGCCGGACACTTCGCCCACCAGATGCAGGTCGTGGGGCAGGGCGACCTCCATTCCGCCGTAAGCGATCGAGCCGTTGCGCTCCTTTACGTCCGGGTCCTGCCACAGCTGCCGGAAACCCACATGGAACCGTACGCCGCGGACCACACCCTCCGGGTCCAGGTCGAAGCCCTTCGAAGCGGCGACGAACAACTGCTCCTGTCGCAGGTACTCGTCGCCCGCACGGAACATGCCGCCGATACTCACCTCCGGAAGGATGCCCTCGTCCTTTAGGAGACGGAGGCGGACATTGCCCTGTCCGGCGCCCATCGTCCTGTTCGCACCCGACAGTCCGTCATCCCCCGGGCCGGGGCCGCCGTCGCCGGTCGGAACGCCATAGACGCCAATCCCGTAGACGCCGAGTTCCAGCCAGTCCGCAGCCCCTACGGTGGCGAGAACGGCATGCGAGACGACGGTCTCGCCGCCGATATCGAAGATCAGCGCGCAGGATTGAAGGGAGATGTCTCCGGCGTTCGCGGTTCCGGACGTCGGATTCAGGAACATCCCCGTCTGGCCAGAGTAGGTGATGAGTCCCCTGCCGCCCGAATAGCCTTCGGTGCGGTCCGCATCGTCGCGTCCGAACATCGCAGCGGACGCGACGAAGGACTGAGAGACTAATGCCGTGGCAAGGACTGCCGCGCGGATCATGGTCATCTGTGATCCCCCTGTTCGAGTACCCTACTACAAGGTCTCGCCGTGTGTAACTGCGCCGGAATCTCAAGGGGATCCAAGTGCCGGGCGTCACACGCCGATACGTCACATGCCGACTCTGCCGAGGGCGGGCAGCTTCACTGCTGGGCGCCGGATATCGAGGCCGACGACGGCGCCCAGCAGGCTGAGCTCAAGCCCCTCGATCCAGCCGACGGTCAAGGTGAGGTAGCCGCCGAGCGTCATTCGGAAGCCCGTGCCGGAGGGAGTGGGCGCCAGCCATCGCCCGTGATGCGGATAGTCCTTTCCGATTGCCGTCGGGGGCAGGGCTTTGCGTATTTCGGGCACAGCTTCCATCACCGCGGCGACGAAGGTGTTAGAGTTGGGGCCGGGCCAAGCCCTGTAATCGCCGTACTCGCTATACGAGTAGCTGGCGATCGCTGCCTTCATCTTCGGGATCAGGCGGGCCGCCGATTCTCCGTCGGCGGCATAGACGAGTTCTGGATTCCTGCCGAACCAGCGGCCGTCGGCGACGAAGCCGTTCACCCGGATGGGCTGGCCCCAGGCCGTATAGTCATAGCGTGTGTAGGCGTCTTCGCCAGCGTCCTTGATGACGATCCAGGTGTGGGTTGCGAAGATGCCGCGCCAGCGGACGGTGCGCGCAGCGAATATGCGCACGACGGCCGGCGTGTTCCGCGCCGCCGCCGGCAGCAGGCCGGAACTCGACCGATCGGCTGCTCGCCAGTCGACGCCGTGGTCCCGGGCGAAATAGACCCCCGCCGCCAAACCAATGGGCAGCACGAAAAGGATGGCGAACGCGAGAAGCGCAGTGCGCAGGAGGTCCAGCATGCAGGAAGGGCTCGGGTGACGGAATCCGCATCGAACGCATGCAGAGATGGTGCCGCATCGGTCGGAATCCGAGCCGCCGCGAGGTGCGGCTGCCGCCCTCGTGCATCATGGCACGCGCCTTGCTGATCCGGAACTGCCGGAGGGGCGGCGGCATCGGCCGTACCACCTGACGGCAGACCCCTAGCGGACCGAGGTGATCATGTCGCGGTACCAGACCCATGCCGAGGATTGCGGCGAGATCCTGAAGGAGGAACTGGCTGCCGGCCGGCTCGGGCGGCGTCAGTTGCTCGGCCTGATGGCGGCGCTCGGCGCGACGACAGCACTCGGCGGTCTGGGCGGCCGCGCGGCGTCGGCTGCCTCAGGCGAACTCGTGCTGTGCAACTGGGGCGGCGATGCCGTCAAGGCGTTCACCGAGGCCTTCAAAGCCCACTACGACAGCGGTTCGCCGCTCAAGATGGTGGTCGAAGGCGGCGGTCCCTCGTCGGGGAAGGTCCGCGCGATGGTCGAAGCCAAGAACGTCATCTGGGACGTTTGCGATTCAGGTGCCGGCGACTCCATCGTCATGGGCAAGGCCGGCGTCCTGGAGGAGATGGATTACGCGATTATCGACAAGGCGAAGATGATCCCGGGCTTCGCGTACGAGACCGGCTGCATCAACTACACGTTCGGTGTCGTGCTCGCCTACAACGCAGAGAAGTACAAGGACAATCCGCCGAAGACGATGGCTGACTTCTTCGACCTGAAGAAGTATCCGGGACGGCGCATGCTGCGGAAGCGCGCGCTCGCCATGCTGGAATGCGCCCTGCTCGCCGACGGCGTGCCCATGGACAAGATCTATCCGATCGATGTCGACAGCGCTCTGAAGAAGATCGGCTCGATAAAGGCGGGATCGCTCTACTGGAGCAGCGGTGCCGAGAGCCAGCAGCTGCTGCGCAGCGGCGAGTGCGACATGGGCCTGCTCTGGCACACGCGCGCCCACCTGCTGAAGCGCGACAGCGACGGCCGCATCGACTGGACCTTCAACCAGGGCATCCTGCACCCTGGCATGTGGATCGTCCCGAAAGGCAATCCTGCCGGCAAGAAGGCCGCCATGGAGGCCATTGCCAGCATGCAGGCCCCGGAAGGTCAGGTGAAGCTGCTGGAACTCATGGCGAACGGCCCCGCCAATCCGGCGGCCACCGCCTTGGTCCCGGCGGAACTGAAGCCGATCAACCCCTCCGACCCCGCCAACCAGAAGGTGATGCTGGCTTCCGACGGCCGATGGTGGGGTGAGCACAGTCCGACCGTCGAGCAGAAGTACGCGGACCTTATCAGTTCCTGAACAGCCTCCGCACCGACACTCTGTCCGGTCTTCATCGGAGATACGAAAGATGCAAGCGAAGCCTTTCCACCTCGGGTGGTTTCTCCAGGGCTCCAGCGTCCAAGCGTGGGGCGAACCCTGGACCGGGAACATCGGCACCGAGTGGATGGTGCCGGAGTTCTTCGTCGGGATGGCGCGCGAACTCGAGCGGGCGGGCTTCGATTATCTGCTGATCGAGGATTCCTCTTATGTTGGCGAGAGTTACGGAGGGTCGCGGGAGGTTTATCTGAAGTACGGCCTGTCGGTGCCGCGCCAGGATCCATCGGTCGTGGCGGCGCTGATGACGGCGGCCACCTCGCGAATCGGCATCGTGCCAACCTTTGCCACCTTCGCCTATCCGCCCTACCTGCTGGCGCGGCTCGTCGCCACCCTCGACCAGGTATCGTCCGGCCGGATCGGGTGGAACGCCGTCACCGGCAGTTCAGACATGGCTGCCCGCAATTTCGGGCTCGACGGTCTGCCGGAGCACGACCTCCGCTACGACATGGCGGACGAGTATATGGAGGTCGTGAACGGGCTATGGGGGTCGTGGGAGCCGGGGGCGATCGTCGCCGACCGAGAAACCGGAGTCCTCGTCGATCACACCAAGGTCCATTCGATCGACCATGAGGGGAGGTTCTTCAGGTCCCGCGGCCCGCTGAACTCCGGACCATGCCCACAAGGGCGGCCCGTCATCGCCCAGGCGGGCGGTTCGCCGCGTGGCCGCCAGTTTGCGTCCAAGCATGCCGACACCATCGTGACGCATGTGAAGGGCATCGCCGCGATGCGCGAGTATCGCGACGACATCCGGGCGCGCATGGTCGCGCACGGCCGCAACCCGGACGACTGCAAAGTGCTCTTTCTCGTAGCGCCCATCCTCGGGGAGACCGAGGCCGACGCCATCGAGAAGAAGAAGCTGCGTGAGATGAGGGCGGAGACGCACATCGCTCAGCGGCTCGCCCATTTCAGCAAGATCACAAATATCGACTTCGCCCAGTTCGACCTCGACCAGCCGCTCGGCAAGCTGACGACGAACGGCCACCAGCAGAGCCTCGACATGTTCCTGAAGAAGGCCGGCGGCAGGACGCTGCGCCAGACCATGACCGAGGGGAGCACCGAACTTTCGGTTGAACTGGTCGGCACGGCCGATTCGGTGGCGGCACGGATGAGCGAGGTGATGCAGGAAGTCGGCGGCGACGGCTATCTGATCTCGCTGCCGAACGTCAGCCGGCGTGTCGTCGCGGAGATCACCGACGGCCTGGTGCCGGCGCTGCAGGCGCGCGGTCTCGCCCGCACGGCCTACAGCCATGCCCAATTTCGCGACAATCTGCTGGAATACTGATGCTTATGGCCGCACGTTCACCTGCTCGATCCGGCGGCCCGCCGGCCCGAGGCAGGTGATGCGCGTGATGCTGCCGCAGTCGACGGCGAAGGCCAGTGCCTTGGCCGGCGGCATGTCGAGGGCGTGGGCGAGGGCGGCGCGGATCACGCCGGCGTGGGTACACACGATGAGGGGAACATCGGATCCCACCGCATTGTGGCGCTCGATCCCGCCCGCCACACGGGCGCACATCGCGGCGAAGCTTTCGCCGCCGGGCGGCGCCTTCTCGGCGTAGTCGTGGATCGTCCAGGACGATAGGGCCGGTATGTCCGCGTAGCGCCGGCCCTCCCAGTCGCCGAAGGACTGCTCCAGGAATTCCGGCGCCGGATCAGGGTCAGCCTGCAGGCCGCCCGCCGCGCGAATGGCGGCCATCGTCTGGCGGCAGCGGGCGAGGGGGCTCGACAGGACCTGCGCCGTCGTCGGCAGCGAAGCGGCCAGCGCGGCGGTCCGCGCCGGATCCGGCTTCGCGATGGGTGGATCGAGCCGCCCGCACAGCGTCCCCTCCGTCCCGGCGGCAGGCAGGTGTCTTAGCCAGATCCAGCTGACCGGAGTCATTGCGGCATCCGTTTCTCTCCTTGCCGCCACCCTATGCCACGGCCGGCAATGCCAATATGGTCGATGCCTATTCCAGTCACCATTCCCTGCGGTTCTCATCTCCATGTCTACCGACCGACAGGCCTTCCACGGCCTGCTGCGTGACCTGCCCGGGCCGTCCGCCGCTGCGACCGAGGCGGCCCGCGCGCGCCAATCCATATTGACCAAGCCGCCCGGCTCGCTGGGGCGGCTGGAAGACGTTGCGGTTTGGCTGGCGGGCTGGCAGAGCCACGAGCGGCCCCGGCTGGAGCAGGTGCAGGCGCTCGTCTTCGCCGGTAACCACGGGGTCTGCGCACGCGGGGTGTCACCCTATCCGGCGAGCGTTACCGCGCAGATGGTCGCGACCTTCGAGGCGGGCGGTGCCGCGATCAGCCGACTGACGCGCGCCTATGATGCGGCCCTGTCCGTCATCGCCCTGGACCTCGACCGGCCGACCGCCGACTTCACCGCAGCCCCGGCGATGAGCGAGGCGGAATGCCTCGATGCCGTTCGCCGCGGTGTCGCGGCCGTGCCGGAGACGGCGGACCTGCTGCTTCTGGGCGAGATGGGAATCGGCAACACGACCGTCGCAGCCGCCCTCTGCTGCGCGCTGTTCGGCGGCGCGCCCGCCTCCTGGGTCGGCCCCGGCACCGGCCTCGACGATGTCGGTATGGTGCGTAAGACGGAGACTGTCGCGGCGGGAATCGCGCTGCATCGTTCTAACCTCGACGATCCGTTCGAGGTGCTGTGCCGGGTCGGTGGCCGGGAGCAGGCGGCGCTGGTCGGTGCGATCCTGGCGGCGCGGCGGCGGTCGATCCCGGTTGTGCTCGACGGTTTCGTCTGCTGCGCGGCCGCCGCCGTCGTGGCCAAGCTCGCGCCCGCAGGCCTCGCTCACTGCCTCGCCGGCCACCGCTCCGCCGAACCGGCGCACGGACGCCTGCTCGAGATGCTCGGGCTGGTGCCGTTGCTCGATCTCGGCATGCGGCTAGGTGAGGCCAGCGGTGCGGCGATGGCGCTCGGCATCTTGCGCGGTGCCGTCGCCTGCCATGCGGACATGGCGACGTTCGCCCAGGCCGGCATCGACGATCGCGCCGCCGCGGAGCCTGCGCCGTGATCCGCGTCTTCGCTGCCCGAGAGCGGGTAGACGAGATCCGAGCCGCCATTCAACTCCTCACGCGGCTGCCGGTTTGGCGCCCGCAGGCTGAACAGGCTCCGACCACGGGGGTTTGTATCTGGGCCTTTCCGTTGGCCGGTGCAGCCGTCGGCGCGATCGGCGGCGCCGCCTACGCATTGGTCGCCGGTTGGGGGGGCGCATCGCCTGCGCTTGCAGCCGTGGTGGCGCTAGCGGCGATGGTGATGGCGACCGGAGCGTTCCACGAGGATGGGTTGGCGGATACGGTCGATGGCCTCGGCGGTGGGCGGACGCGCGAGCGAAAGCTCGAGATCATGCGCGACAGCCGGATCGGCACTTACGGAACCTTGGCCATTGTCCTGAGCTGCGCTTGGCGTGTCGCCGCCCTGGCCGCGATCGCCGATCCGTGGACGGTCGTCGGCGCGCTTGTCGGTTGCGGCGCCCTCAGCCGCGCGGCCATTCTGCTACCGATTGCGCGGCTGCGGCCGGCACGTACTGATGGCCTAGGTATCTCTGTCGCGGCACCCGACGAGCGTCTCGTGACCGCCGGCTTCGCTATCGCATTCGTCATAGGTTCGGCGACGCTGCCGGGGGCTGCTGTGCTGATCCTGCCGGTCGCGGCTATCGCGGTCGCATTCGCGATGATCCTGATCGCCAAGCGCCAGATCGGCGGCTACACCGGCGATATTCTCGGTGCGACACAGCAGCTTTCCGAAGGGGCAATGCTGCTGGCTCTGGTCATGCTCCTCGCCTGAGGATGGGCACCGCTGCGCCGGCAGGGAACTGAGCGATGAATCGGCAACTCATGATCATCCTGGTGCCGTTCGCGCTGACTCCGATGGTCTCCTTCCTCTACAGGATGGCAAATGCGGTGATCGCACCGGACCTTGTCGTCGAACTCGGCCTCGATGCGGCGGGCCTTGGCTTGCTCACCAGCGCCTTCTTCATGGGCTTCGGCCTGACGCAGCTACCGCTCGGCATGTCTCTCGACCGATGGGGCCCGCGACGCGTTGCTGCGCTGCTTTTCCTCGTCGGAGGCGTAGGTGGTGCCGTGTTCGCAACCGGACAAACGGTGCTGCATCTCGGCATCGGCCGGGCGCTGATGGGGGTCGGCATGGCGTGCAGCGTCATGGCGGGCCTCAAAGCCGCCAATCTTTGGTTTCCGCCGGGCCGGGTGCCGCTGCTGACGTCATTCTTCTTCGGTATGACCGGGGTCGGCGGCATGCTCGCCACCGTACCCCTCGCCGCGCTGCTCGAAGAGGTGCATTGGCGCATTGTTCTGCTCGGTATCGCGGCGCTGGCGGTGGTCGTCGCGGGGCTGATCTTCTTGCTGGTGCCGGAGAAGCCTGCTTCATCGGGCCGCTCGGTCAGTTTATTCACCCAGGTGCGTCAGCTGGGCAGCATCTTTGGCGCGCTCGCTTTCTGGCGCATCACGCCACTCGCGGCGATCGCGATCGGCGCTTCGGCCGCTTACCAGAGCCTTTGGGTCGTGCCCTGGCTACGCGATATTGCCGGTTTCGACCGACAAGCGCAGGCCTTGGGCCTGTTCGTGATCCTCAGCGGTTCCGTTATCGGTAATTTTGGCTTCGGCGCGCTCACCCAGTTGCTGGCCCGTTTGAACATCCCGCTGATTGTGCCGGCAATTGCGGGACTATTGGGCTGCATGGCAATTCAGGTCCTGCTCGCCACCGGCTACACCGGCGCGGTGCTGCTGATGTGGTTCCTCTTTGGTATTCTGGCGGCAGGTCCCATCGGCCTCTACGCCGTGCTGGGTCCGAACTTTCCGGTTGAGCTCTCGGCCCGCGTCAGTACCGCGATGAACCTCTGCGTCTTTCTCACCAGCTTCGCCTTCCAGTGGCTGGTTGGTGTGATCATCGACCAGTGGCCGCACTTGCCGGAAGGCGGCTATCAGTCAGACGCTCACGCTGCCGGGCTGATGTTCGTTGTTGCCGCCCAGGCTGCCGCACTTTTCTGGTTCATCGTGTCGGGGATATGGGCCAGAACCCGTTGAGGGCGTTTTCGATCCGGTCGCAATGGCCTCAGCTGACCCGAGATGGCAGTCGCGGGTTGTGCAGGACGCTTCATCCGCTAAGCTTCCATGAATAAAGAAAAGGGACACGGGAGGAGATGATGATGTCACGCACTCTGTTCAGCGGATTCGCGGCGGGGGTGCTTGCTATCGCGGCAGCGGTGGCGCCTGCAGAGGCCTGGGAGCCGAAGAAGCCGATCAACGTCGTCGTCGGCTTCGCGCCGGGCGGCGGCACCGACATCATCGCGCGCACTGTGACCAGTGCGGCGCAGCCGTTCTTTCCCGTGCCGCTGGTCATCGTGAACCGGGCCGGGGCGTCGGGGACGATCGCGGCGGAATATGTCCGCAACGCGCCGCCCGACGGCTACACGCTGCTCGTCGCCGGCGGCAGCGAGAGTACGTCGGTCGGCAACCACCAGAACCTGCCCTACGACATCCGCACCGACTTCACCTCCATCATCCAGTTCAACCGCCAGCGCACGCTCCTTGCGGTCAAGGGCGATGCGCCGTTCAAGACGCTGCAGGACTTCGTGACAGAGGTGAAGGCCAACCCGGGCAAGTACACCTACGGCTCGTCCGGCGCCGGCGGGATCTATCACTCGGCGCTGCTGGTCTTCACCAAGTCTGCCGGCCTCGACATGAAGCACGTTCCGTACAAGGGCGGTGCGCCGGCCATGGCGGCCCTGCTCGGGGGCCATATCGACGCCACGGCCCTGTCGCCCGACGAGGGCAAGGCGATGCTCGATTCCGGGCAGGTGAGGGCGCTCGCGACCTTCTCCGACGCGCGCTATCCGGCGCTTCCCGACGTACCGACCCTGCAGGAGCAGGGCTACGACATCTATCTGGAGAACATGAAGGGCCTGGTCGGGCCCAAGGGCATGGATCCGGAAATCGCCGCCTACCTGCACGACAATTTCAAGAAGGCGCTAGAGACAGACACGTTCAAGACGTTGGCGGAAAAGGCGAATATCGAGCTGCAGTACCGTGACGGGCCCGGCTTCCAGCAGGCGATGACCGATATGTACAACGCCATCGGCAAGGCGGTTAAGCAGTAGCCGCGGTTCCGCGGCCGGACTCGCGCCGTGCACGCCGACCGGTTCTTCGGCGCGGTCGTCTGCATCCTTTCGCTCGCCTTCCTGATCGTCGGGGTGCCGACGATCAGCGACGACTGGATGCGCGCGACCGGCGCTCAGTACTTCACCGTCGGGCCGCGGCTGTTCCCTTACGTGGCGGGGGTGCTCTGCCTGCTGCTCGGCCTGCTGATTGCGCTCGGCCGTCCCAAGGGGGAGACGGGGGCGTTCCTGACCGACGCAGGTGTGCGGCGCAGGACGGTCGGTCTGGCGCTGCTCGCGCTCGGTTATGCTGCGCTGCTCGACGTGCTGGGCTTCGTCCCGGCGAGCAGCCTCGCCATGGTCCTCTTCATGGCGGGTTTCGGCATGCGGCGCTGGACGGTCGTCCTGCCCGTGGCGCTGCTGCTGCCGTGGCTCACCGCCCTGGCGTTCGAGCACATCCTGCAGCTTCGCCTGCCCGAGGGCATCGTGCCCGTGCCCTTCGTCTGACCGGCGCCGATGGACCTCTTCCTCGCCACGCTGACCGGCGCCCTCGAACCGCTGAACATCCTCGTGCTCGCCGCGGGCGTGATGCTCGGGATCGTGATCGGCGCCATTCCCGGCCTCACCGTCAACATGGCGGTGGCGCTGGCGGTGCCGTTCACGCTGACGATGGGGCTGACCCAGTCGCTCTTCCTGCTGCTCGGCATCTACGGCGCCGGCATTTACGGCGGCTCGGTCTCCGCCATCCTGATCAACGCGCCCGGCACGCCCGCCTCGGCCGCCACTTCGGCCGACGGCTATGCCCTCGCCAAGCAGGGGATGGCGGGCAAGGCGCTGAAGATGGCGATCTACGCCTCGGTCTACGGCGGGCTGTTCAGCACCCTGGTGCTGGTCGTGCTGGCGCCGCAGATCGCTGCCTTCGCGCTGCGCTTCGGCCCGCCGGAGATGGCGGCGCTGCTGCTCTTCTCGCTGACCGTCGTCGGCGTGCTGTCCGGCGGCTCGATGGCCAAGGGACTGTCCTCCGCCGCGCTCGGCCTGGGTCTGGCGACGATCGGCGCCGACCCAATGGTCGGCGTGCCGCGCTTCACCTTCGGCAGCTTCGAGCTCTATGACGGCCTCGCCTACATCCCGCTGCTGATCGGCCTGTTCGCCGTCGCCGAGATGTTCACCCAGGCGGAGCGCTCCTTCACTGGCACCGCGACGGCGCTGACGCTGGGCGGCGACGTCGACAGGAACCGCGTGACCCGCGCCGACTGGAAGGCGAGCTGGTTCGCCATCGTCCGCTCCGGCTTCCTCGGCGTCTTCATCGGCGTCCTGCCCGGCCTCGGCGCCACGATCGCCACCTTCCTCGGCTATGCCGAGGCGAAGCGGGCCTCGAAGCGGCCGGAACGGTTCGGTAAGGGCGCGATCGAGGGCGTGGCCGCCGCGGAATCGGCCAACAACGCCGTCACCGGTGCGGCCATGGTGCCGCTGCTGGCGCTGTCCATTCCGGGAGACTCGGTGACCGCCATCCTCCTCGGAGCGTTTCTGATTCAAGGCGTTACGCCGGGTCCCTTGATCTTTCAGACGAACCCGGAGGTGCCCTACACCGTCTATATCGGCCTCATCCTGTCGAACCTCATGATCGCCGCCGTGGCATGGTTCGCGATCCGGCCGATGATGCTGGTCCTGCGCATACCGAAGACGGTGCTCTATCCGATCATCCTGATGATCTGCGTCGCCGGCAGCTTCGCCATCCGCAACAGCGTCTTCGACGTTTACGTCATGATCGGCGCCGGCATCGTCGGCTACGTGCTGCAGATCTTCGCCGTGCCGGTGGCGCCGCTGCTGATCGCCTTCATCCTCGGCCCGCCGTTCGAGGAGGCGCTGCGCCAGGCGCTGGTCGGTTCCGAGGGCAGTGTCGTCGTCTTCTTCACCGAGCCCATCGCCCTGTTCTTCATGGTCCTGACCGCCATCGCCGTCTGGGTCACCGCCCGCCGTGCCCGCCGCGGCGGCATGCCCCTCGAAGGCTGACGCCGCGGGATCGATGCATATGCGGCCCGCACCGCCGCGGCCGGTGAGCGTTGTCACCTCCCGGGCCTGCGCGCGGGCTGGCCTGCGCTGCGCTTCGGGGGCATGTTGAGACGGTGGTCGAACCGGCGGAAAACAGTGTGAAGAGGCGTCGCTGGGGCCGTTGGATCGCCGGCCTTCTGTTGCTGGTGGCACTCCTCCTCGCGGCGGCCTGGATCTGGCGTATTGCCCTCGTCGAGCGTGCCGCGCGGCTGCTGCTCCCGTCGGCCGGCGTCGGCCCCGTCGCTTTCGAGGTCGAGCGGGTCGATCTGCGGGGGCTCCGCATCCGCGATATCGCCGTTCCCGCGCTGGACGCCACGGCTGAGTCCGTCGAGATCTCCTACCGCGTGGGCGAAATGTTCGGCGGCCGGTTGCGCACGATCCGCATCGAGGGCCTCGCCGCGCGGCTGGAAGTCGGACCGGACGGCGTCGTCGTTCCCGGCATGGCCGGCGGCGGCGACGGCGCGGGCATCGCGCTGCCGGGGGTCCCGGCCGATAGGGTGGTGCTCGACGGCTACAGGCTGACCCTCGACACGCCCCGGGGACCGGCCGTCGCGGCGGGCGATGCGGTGCTGTCGTCCACCGGCGGCGACATGCGTCTCGTCCTCCTCGCGACGATCACGTCCGACGAAGGACGCCTGCGCGCCTTCGCCGATCTCGACGCCTCTCCGCGGGGCGACGCCGCTTTCCGCGTCGGCGGGGACTGGTCCGTCGCGGGCGGCTGGTCGGGCATCGGCGGCCGCGTCGGCGGCGGGATCGAGGCCGGGATCGCCGGCGGGACGGTGGAGAACGCGTCCGCCGACATGACCATCGATGACGCGACGGCGGCGGGGGTCGCCTCGATCGGCGGCAGTGCGACGGTCCGCTATGCGCCGGATGCGCTGGTGGCCGATGCGGACCTGCGCATCCCGGCGGGCTGGCTGCGGCTGCGCGCGCGGCCGGCACCGGCCGAGCGCACCGATTTCCGGGTGGCCGCCCAGCTGGATGCCGCATGGATCGCCGCCCGCGCCGCGACGCCGTTCCGGATGGCCGGCACGATGGGCCTTGCTGCGCGGGGCTCGGCGCCCCTCGATCCGTCGGCGATCCTCGGGGAGGGTGCGCTGGCGGGCACGCTCTCGCTCGACCTCGCCGATATCGTGCACCCGGGTGTCGGGACAGCCGGCAGCCTGGATGGCCGCATCGGCTTCGCCTATGCCGACGGCCGCCTGTCGGTCGAGGCCGAGCCGGGTTTCGCCGCCGCCGGCATCGACCTGGACGCACACCTCCTGTCGGCACTTCCCGCCGAACTCCGCCCGATCCTGGCGGCGCCGCTGGCCGTGTCCGGGCCGGCGGGCGAAGACCCCGGCCGCGCGCCGTTCCGCGCAGCGGTCACCGTGACGGCGCCCGGTGCCGTCGCCATGGATATGGCCGTCGGACTTTCCGGGCCCGGTCTCGCCGCCACGGCGACGGGTGCCGCGGCGATCGTGCCGTCGCGGGGCCGGGTCGCGGTCGTCGCCCCGGACCTGACGGTGCGACTGGCGCGCGCGGCGACGGCGTCCGGCACCGCCTCCGGCACGCTGCGCCTGACCGACCTGCTGGCGCGCCGAGAGGCGGTGCGCGCCGGGCTTTCCGCAGACCTCGTGATCGACCGCCCGGCCTATGCCGGCATCGCCGCCGCCGAGGCGACGATCTCGATGGCCGGCGACGTCCGTCTCGCCGACGGCGTCGCCGTCTTCACCCCGGCGGGCCCCCTCGGGTTGTCCGGCCGCGGCTTGGATCTCGGCGTCGCGCGGCTGCCCGGCGACGCCCGGCTGACCCTGACGGCCGATCCGGGCCGCCCGCTGCGATTCGATACCGTCACCGGCACGTTCGACGGCGCGGCGGCGCTGGCGCCCGCCGATTTCGCCGTGACGGGAACGCCGGCTGGTCGGATCGACGCCCGGCTGGACCGCGGCCGGTTCGCCCTGGCCGGCGGTGCGCTGCAGGCCGATCTGTCGGGACGTCTCGGCTTGCCCGAAGCGGGCGTCGTACTGAACGGGCTTCGGCTCTCGCTCGCGGGCGGCGACGCGCAGACCGTGCGCCTCGACGTCGATCGCATCGTGGCCGCGGGGACACCGGCGCCGGTCGTTCCGCTGAAGCTCGCCGCGCGGGCCACCCGTCGCGGCGACAGGGTGACATTCGACGGCGAGTTGTTCGATGCCGGCCGCCGCCTGGTTGTTTCGGGCAAGGGCACCCATCGGCTCGATACCGGTACGGGCGACGCCGGCGTCGCGTTGAACCCGATAACCTTCCTGCCGACCGTTCTCCAGCCGTCGAACCTGTTTCCCATCCTCGCGGGCCGCTTCAGCGAGGTCGACGGAACCGTCGACGCAAGAGGCTTCTTCCGCTGGAGCCGAACGGGCATGAGATCCGGCGGCTCCGTTTCGATCGCGGCAGGGACGCTGGCGGTCAGCGGCGCCGACCTGCACGGTGTCGCGACGGAGGTGCAGTTCGACAGCCTTCTGCCGCCGCATTCGGCGCCCGACCAGGTCGCCACGGTGGACCGGATCGAGGTCGGCCTGCCGTTCACCGACGGCCGCACCGTCTTCACCGTGGAGGACGGGCAGCGGCTGCACGGCCGGCTGGAAAACCTGTCGCTCTTTGGCGGCACCATCCAGACCGAGCCCTTCGTGTTCGACATGGCCTCGCCGGATTTCACGGTGATACTGCGCGTCGCCGGGGTCGACCTGCAGAGCTTCCTGTCGTTTGCCGATTATGGGGACGTTCAGGCGAAGGGCAGCCTGCGCGGCCGCCTGCCGATCGTCTTCAGCAATGGGCGTGCTTCGATTCGCGAGGGCGTGCTGGAAACGGAGGCACCGGGCACGCTGAGCTACGTGCCGGCCGGTGCCGAGGCTCTGGGCCAGGCGAACGCCGGCACGGAGATGCTGTTCGAGGCGCTGCGCGACTTCCGCTACGAGCAGATCAGGATCGAGATAACCGAGACGCCGGAGCAGCCGCTCGTCCTGCGTCTGAAACTGAAGGGCGCCAGTCCGAACGTCTATGACGGCTTCCCGCTGGAACTGAACGTCAACGTCGGCGGCGCTCTCCGGGACGTCCTGGAGCGCGGCCTGAAGACCTACCAGCTTCCGGCTGGGGTCGCCGACAGGCTGGGTGAAGCCGGCAAATAGGCCGATTGCGGGTGGCGTGCGCCCATCCGGTTCGCCATATTGGTCGGATGCTCATCTCGCGCAGCCAGGGCTCATGATGATCCGTTTCGGGACCGCGCTCGGCGCTCTGCTGCTCGCGTCGGCGTGCCAGCCGACGGTGAGGGTCGAAGCCCCCAAGGATCCGATCGTCATCAACCTCAATGTGAACATCCAGCAGGAGGTTCGCATCAAGGTCGACCGGGCGCTCGACGATGTGCTGAGCAAGAACGAAGCCATTTTCTGAGGGCGATGTGACCAGGTTCCTGCGACCGTTCATCCTCGCGTGCACGTTGATCGCGGCACTGGCGTCCGGGCTCGGGCCTGCGGCGGCGCAGGGCCTGCAACTCGACCAGGCGCGCGCCCAGGGGCTCGTCGGCGAGACCGCGCGCGGCTACGTGGCGCCGGTGAAGGCCGCGACGCCTGAGGTCACCGCACTCGTCAACCGGGTGAATGCCGCCCGGCGTGCCGAATACGAGAAGGTCGCCCGCCAGAATGGGACCCAGCTCTCGGACGTCGAGGTGTTGGCGGCGCGCAAGATCCTGGACCGCGTGCCGAGCGGCACCTACGTCCAGGGTTCCGGGGGTTGGACCCGAAAGTAGGCGTTGCTGCCCGGGCCGGGTGAAGGCGACACTTCTCGAAGAGGGCCGATTTGACCTCCATTCCCGATTCTGCGGACGCGGTCCTCGCGCTCCTGGAGCAGGGCGACTACGTCGCCGACACCAGCCTCGCGACGGCGCTGTTCCTGGCGCTCCGCCTAAACCGGCCGCTCTTTCTCGAGGGCGAGGCCGGCACCGGCAAGACCGAGATCGCGAAGGTCCTGTCGCAGACCCTCGGCCGCCGGCTGATCAGGCTGCAATGCTACGAAGGCCTTGACGTCTCCTCTGCGGTCTACGAGTGGGACTACGCCCGCCAGATGATCGAGATCCGCATGGCGGAGGCGGCCGGCAGCGCCGACAGGGAAGTGCTCGGCGAGACGATCTTCTCCAGGCGCTTCCTCATCGAACGCCCGCTGCTCCAGGCCCTGGAGCCGTCCGTCGAGGGGCCGCCGGTCCTCCTCATCGACGAACTCGACCGGACCGACGAGCCGTTCGAGGCCTACCTTCTCGAGGTTCTGTCCGACTTCCAGATCACCGTTCCCGAGATCGGCACGATCAAGGCGGACCGGCCGCCGATCGTCATCATCACCTCGAATCGCACGCGCGAGATCCACGATGCCCTGAAGCGCCGCTGCTTCTATCACTGGGTCGACTACCCCAGTGCCGAGCGCGAGCTGGAGATCCTGCGTCGCAAGGCGCCGGGGGCGGCCGAAGCGCTGACCCGCGAGATCGTGGGCTTCGTTCACAAGCTGCGCGGCATGGACCTGTTCAAGCTGCCCGGCGTCGCCGAGACGATCGACTGGACCCAGGCGCTGATGCAGCTCGACGCCCTGGTGCTCGACCCGAAGACGATCGACAACACGCTCGGCGTCCTCCTGAAGTACCAGGACGACATCGCCCGCATCCAGGGGAGCGAAGCGGCCAAGATCCTCGACCAGGTGAGGGCCGAAGTCGCGGCGGGGCGGTGATGGGGGGCGGTTTCCCGATGTTAGACGCCCCCACCCAGCCGCCCCGGCCGAACGGCGGCCGCCTGCTCGAAAATATCATGCACTTCTGCCGCGTGCTGCGCGCGGCGGGCCTGCCTGTCGGTCCCGGCCAGACATTGAAGGCCATCGAGGCCGTCCGCGCGATCCGCCTCGCCGACCGCGACCAGTTCTACTGGGCGCTCCATTCCGCGATCGTGAACCGCCGCGACCAGCGCGAGATCTTCGACCAGGCCTTCCACGTCTTCTGGCGCAACCCGCGCATCCTCGACCGGATGATGGGCATGCTCGTCCCCGACGTGGACGTCGACCGGTCGCAGGAGGACCAGGAAGAGATGTCGCGGCGCATCGCCGATGCGATGAACCCGCCCGACGCCGACCTGCCGCAGCGCGAGCTGGAGGAGGAGATCGAGATCCGGGCCGAGATGACCACCTCGGACAGCGAGATGCTCCACAGGATGGACTTCGAATCGATGTCCGCCGAGGAGGTAGAGCAGGCGAAGCGCGCCATCGCCCGGATGCGCCTGCCGATCGCCGACGTGGCCACGCGCCGCTTCCGCCCCGACCCCTCCGGACCGCGGGTCGACATGCGCGCCACCCTGCGCGGCCTGCTCCGTGCCGGGCCGGACGCCATCTTCGTCGCCCGCAAGCGCCGCCGCACGCGTCCGCCGCCGCTGGTCGTGCTCTGCGACGTATCCGGGTCGATGGCACAGTATTCGCGCATGCTGCTGCACTTCCTGCACACGCTGACCAACGACCGCGACCGGGTCCACACGTTCCTGTTCGGCACGCGCCTGACCAACGTCACCCGCCATCTGCGCCAGAGGGACGTCGATGTCGCCCTCGACAAGATCGCCGGTTCGGTCGAGGACTGGTCGGGCGGGACGCGCATCGGCCACGCGCTGCACGACTTCAATCGCTTCTGGTCGCGTCGCGTGCTGGGGCAAGGCGCGGTGGTACTGCTCATCACCGATGGCCTCGACCGGGATGCCGCCGAGGGCCTGGGCGTGGAGATCGAGCGGCTGCACAAGTCCTGCCGCCGCCTGATCTGGCTCAACCCCCTATTGCGCTACGACGCCTTCCAGCCAAAATCCAGGGGAGCGCAGGCGATCCTGCCGCACGTCGACGAATTCCGTCCCGTGCACAACATCGCGAGCCTCGCCGAACTCGCCGCTGCACTCAGCCGCGAGCCGACGCGGCGACAGGAAGGGGTAAGGGAATGGCTACGGATGCTGCCGGCCTGACCGAAAAGGACCAGATCCTGGAGCAGGCCGCGCTCTGGCGCGGCGCCGGCAAGGGCGTGGCGCTCGCCACCGTCATCACCACCTGGGGCTCGTCGCCTCGCCCGATCGGCAGCCAGCTCGTCGTCGACGACGCCGGCGCCTTCGAGGGCTCGGTCTCCGGCGGCTGCATCGAGGGCGCCGTGGTGCTGGAGGCCGTCGACGTCATCAAGGCCGGCAAGCCCAAGCTCCTCGACTTCGGCGTCACCGACGAGCAGGCCTGGGACGTCGGCCTCGCCTGCGGCGGCAAGATCCAGGTCTATGTGGAGCCGGTGCAATGAAGGCGGCGATCCTCGACAAGGTCCGCGCGGCGCGTGCCGCCAAGCGCGCCGTCGCCGTGGTCACCGACATCGCCGACGGCAGCCAGGCGCTGGTCGACCGCGAGCATGCCGAGGGCGACCTCTCCTTGTCCGACGAGACGCTGGCCGAGGTGCGCGACGCGCTCCGCCACGACCGCTCCATGACCATCGAGCGCGACGGCCGGCGGCTCTTCATCCACGCCTTCACGCCGCCGCTGCGCCTCGTCATCGTCGGCGCCGTCCACATCGCCCAGCCGCTGGCGCGCATCGCCCTCTACAGCGGCTACGAGGTGGTGCTGGTCGATCCGCGCGGTGCCTTCGCCACCGCCGAGCGCTTTCCCGGTCTCACCCTGATGGAGGACTGGCCCGACGAGGCGCTGGAGAAGCTGAACATCGATTCGCGCACTGCCGTCGTGACCCTCACCCACGATCCGAAGCTAGACGACCCGGCCCTGCTCGTGGCGCTCCGCTCCGAGGCCTTCTACATCGGCTCCCTCGGCAGCCGGCGCACCCATGCCAAGCGCGTCGACCGGCTGAAGGAGGAGGGGCTGACCGACGAGCAGATCGCCCGCATCCACGCGCCGGTCGGCCTCGACCTCGGCGGACGCGCCCAGGCGGAGATCGCCATCGCCACCATGGCGCAGATCGTCCAGGCCCTGCACGCCGCGCCGGCGACACCCGAGCGTAAGGCGGAGAAGGCGGCGTGAAGTTCGGCCGCATCCCCGCACGGGAAGCGGCCGGGGCGCTCCTCGCTCACAGCGTCAAGCTGCCCACGGGCGGCTTCAAGAAGGGCCGCGAACTCTCCGGCGACGACGTGGCGAAGCTGCTCGACGCCGGGATAGAAACGGTCGTGGCGGCACGCCTCGAACCCGACGACGTGCTCGAGGACGAGGCGGCGACCGTCGTGGCGGAGGCCGTCTGCGGCGATAACGTCTCGATGACAGCCGCCTTCACCGGCCGCGCCAACCTCGTGGCCGAGGCGGCGGGGGTCGTGGTCCTGGACCGCGACCGGCTTGACCGCCTCAACCTCGTCGACGAGAGCGTTACCGTCGGCACGCTGCCGGCCTACGGCGTCGTGGCGCCGAAGCAGATGGTCGCAACCATCAAGATCATCCCCTTCGCCGTGCCGCGCGCGACGGTGGACACGTGCGCCGCCATCGGCCGCGAGGCGGGCGCGCTGCTGCGCGTGGCTCCCTTCCGGCCGAAGCGGGTCGCCCTCGTCCAGACCGTGCTGCCCGGCATGAAGCACAGGATCTTCGACAAGACGGCCGAGATCACCCGCGCCCGCGTCGAGGCGCTCGGCGGCGCGCTGGTCGCCGACCTGCGCTGCGGCCATGACGAGGGCGAGGTCGCCGACCGCCTCGCCGAGGCGCGCGTCGCGAAGGCGGAGATATTCCTGGTCGCCGGCGCCTCGGCCATCGTCGACCGGCGCGACGTCGTGCCGGCCGGCATCGAGCGGGCCGGCGGCCGGGTCGTGCATTTCGGCATGCCGGTCGATCCCGGCAATCTCATCCTCATGGGCGACTGGGATGGCGCGCCGGTCGTCGGCCTGCCCGGCTGCGCCCGCTCGCCGAAGCTCAACGGCTTCGACTGGGTGCTGCAGCGCCTTTCGGCCGATCTGCCCGTCGGCCCGCGCGAGATCATGCTGATGGGACCCGGCGGCCTGCTGACCGACGTGCCGACGCGGCCCCTGCCGCGCGCCGAGGCGATCGCCGAGGACGCGCCGCGCGAGCCGCGCATCACCGCCGTGATCCTCGCCGCCGGCCTGTCGCGGCGCATGGGCGCGCAGAACAAGCTGCTGGCCGAGGTCGACGGCATGCCGATGCTGGCACGCGTCGTCGACAGCGTCGTCGCCTCGAAGGCGAAGCCGATCCTCGTCGTCACCGGTCACGAGGCGGAGGCGGTGCGCGCCGCCCTCGGCGACCGTCCGGTCACCTTCGTCCACAATCCCGCGTTCGCCGAGGGGCTCGCCGGGTCGGTCAAGGCCGGCATCGACGCCGTCCCCCCCAACGCCGACGGCGCCGTCGTCTGCCTCGGTGACATGCCCCAGGTGACGGGGCGCCACATCGACCGGCTGATCGCCGCGTTCAACCCGGTCGAAGGCCGGGCGATCTGCATCCCGACCTGGCAGGGCCGCCAGGGCAATCCCGTCCTCTGGGCGCGGCGCTTCTTCGACGAGATCATGGCCCTTTCCGGCGACAGGGGCGCCAAGGCCCTGATCGAGGAGCACGGCGATCAGGTCGCCGAAGTCGCCATGCCCGACGCCGGCGTCGCCCTCGACATCGACACGCCGGAAGCCCTGGCGAGCCTCGCTCGCGCGAAGGAGACCTGACCGAGAAGCCTCGGCTGCGCGCATTGGCGATTTATTTCGGTGACAGACGATTCATGCGCGGCTATATGTTGGTCATGATCAGTGCGACCGCCGCTACCTACTTTTGGTACTTTAGCTATCCGACAGTGCCGGCGGAGGCAGGGGTGCGCGCGATCTGACGATCGATCCATAGAAGTCCCGAAGCCGCCAGCCACCTGGCGGTTTTTTTTATGCCGCCGGTGTGGCCAACGAAGGAGCCCACGCCGTGCCGACAGCCACTGACGATCTCCGGATCCGGAGCCTCACCGAACTGACGCCGCCCGCCGCCGTGATGGCCGGGCTGCCGCGTACGGATGCGGCGAGCGAAACCGTGACGCAATCGCGCCGCGCCATCCACGACATCCTGCACGGCCGGGACGACCGGCTCGTGGTCGTCATCGGCCCGTGCTCGATCCACGACCCGGAAGCGGCGCTCGATTACGCCTCCCGGCTCGCCGCGCAGCGTCGCCGCTTCGCCGCCAGCCTGGAGATCGTGATGCGCGTCTATTTCGAAAAGCCGCGCACGACCGTCGGCTGGAAGGGCCTGATCAACGACCCCCGCCTCGACGGCAGCTTCGACATCGACACCGGCCTGCGCAGCGCCCGCGGGCTGCTTCTCGCGATCAACGACCTCGGCCTGCCGGCCGGCTGCGAGTTCCTCGATACGACGACGCCGCAATATTTCGCCGACCTCGTCGCCTGGGGTGCCATCGGCGCGCGCACGACCGAGAGCCAGGTGCATCGCGAGATGGCGTCGGGTCTGTCCTGCCCGGTCGGCTTCAAGAACGGAACGGACGGCAACGTGCGTATCGCTCTGGACGCCATCCTGTCGGCCTCGCAGCCGCACCACTTCCTGGCCGTCACCAAGGACGGGCGCGCGGCGATCGCATCGACGGCGGGCAACGAGGATTGCCACGTCATCCTGCGCGGCGGCAAGGTGCCGAACTATGACGCGGAGAGCGTCGACGCGGCGTGTGCCCAGGCGGCGGCCGCCGGCCTGCGCTGTGCGGTCATGATCGACACCAGCCATGCCAACAGCAGCAAGAAGCCCGAGTGCCAGCCGCTGGTTTCCGAGGATGTCGCGCGCCGTATCGCCGCCGGCGACAAGCGCATCGTTGGGCTGATGGTGGAGAGCAATCTCGTGGCGGGGCGCCAGGATCTCGTACCGGGCAAGCCTCTGGTCTACGGCCAGAGCATCACCGACGGCTGCGTCGACTGGGATACCTCCGTCGCGATGCTGGAGACACTGGCGGAGGCTGTCGAGGCCAGGCGGGCAGGGGGAAAAGCACCCCGGCGCGAACTCGCCGAGGCCAGCTGAGGCCGCTACGCCGGGCGGCCCGTCATTGACGGGCGCCGCCCGGCGTGGCAACACTTGCGATGCACGTGGTGCCTCGCGAGAGGCCCAGAGGGAATCCGGTGCGGCCCATATGGCCAATTCCGGGGCTGCCCCCGCAACTGTGAGTGGCGAGCGTTCGACCCACGAAGTCACTGGGACCGGTCCGCCGGTCCTGGGAAGACGGGTATAAGCGCGACGACCCGCGAGCCAGGAGACCTGCCGCGCGCATCGTCATCCATCCTGTGTGCGGGGTGTCTCGCAGGTGCGGCCTTTCCGTCGTGATGGCGAATGTTTCCCGGGCGTTCGGGGACAGGAGTCGCGATGGATACGGGTCGACGACGATTCAGAACCTTCGCATCGACTGCGGTCTCCGCGCCCGTCGCCGCGTCCGACTCCGATCCGGAGCTGGATGCTCACGTCATCGACGGGGGTCTCGAAGGAATGTCGTCTGCAAGAAGCCGTTGCGCCCGTGCCTTGGCCGGTGCGGTTGTCGGCATGGCAGGGGCGAGTGCCGCATTGGCTCAGTCCACGGAATCGCTTGTCCTGCCCGAGTTGGTGGTCACGGCCAGCCGTACGACGGTCGCGACCAAGGAGGTCGGCAGCGCCATCACCGTCATCACGGCGGAGCAGATCGAGCGCAGGCAGGTCCGGTTCGTCTCCGACATCCTGCGCCAGGTACCGGGCGTCGCCGTCAGCCGGGCCGGCAATGTCGGCGCAGTCACCCAGGTCCGCATCCGCGGCGCGGAGGGTAACCACACGCTGGTGATCATCGATGGCGTCGAGGTCAACGACCCGATGAACGGGTCGGAGTTCGATTTCTCCTCGCTGCTGGCCGAGGATATCGAGCGGATCGAGGTTCTGCGCGGTCCGCAGAGCGCCATCTGGGGCTCCGACACTATCGGCGGCGTCGTCAACATCGTGACCAAGCGCGGCCGCAGGGGGCTGCGCGGCCATGCGTCGGCCGAAGGCGGTTCGTTCGGAACATACCGTCTCAACACAGGTCTCAGCGGCGGCAACGAGGGCGCCAGGGCGTCCGTCAGCGGCAGCCTGCTGGAGACCGACGGCATCAACGTCGGCAGCACCGGCAGCGAGAAGGACGGCTATAGCAACGGTACCCTGAACCTGACCGGCGACCTCGACCTCGCGCGCAATCTCAGCGTCGCCCTGAACGGTCGCTACACCAAGGCGAAGACCGAGGGTGACAGGCAGGATTTCGATTTTCCTGCCACGCCGACGCAGGGGCTGCTGGTGGACAGCGACGACTTCACCGAGACGGAGCAGATCTTTGGCCGTGCCGAGGCACGCCTCCTGCTGTTCGACGGCGCCTGGCAACAAAAGTTCGGAGCCGCGGCAACCAGTGCCGACCGGCGGTCCGTGGAGAGCGGGACGACCAGCGAAAGCACCGGCACGAAAGGCAGGCTCGACTATCAGAGCACCTTCGTCTTCGACACCTCGACGTTGGCCGACGCCGCCCACTCCCTGTCCTTCTACGCCGAACGTGAGCACCAGGACTTCCGGAACCGCAGCGAGGGCTTCCCGTCGGCCGACCAGTATCGGGATTCCACCGACTACGGCTATGTCGGGGAGTATCGCGTGGGCTTGTGGGACAGACTGTTCCTGTCGGCGGCGCTGCGGTTCGACGACAACGAGCGGTTCGAGGACGCGACGACCTATCGCGCGACGGCGGCCTACGTGTTTCCCGGATCCGGCACGCGGCTGCACGGCAGCTACGCCACCGGCGCCACGAACCCCACCTTCTTCGAACTGTTCGGGTTCGATCCGAACACGTTCGTCGGCAATCCGGACCTGAAGCCGGAAACCTCGAAGGGGTGGGATGCCGGTATCGAGCAGAAGCTGCTCGGCGACCGTGTCGTGCTCGACGTCACCTATTTCGAAACCGATCTGCGTGACGAGATCCAGACGGCGTTCCTGCCGGGATTCCGGTCGACGCCCGTCAACCTGTCCGGCAAGAGCACCCGCCGCGGGATCGAGGTCGCGGCCCAAGCGCGGGTCACAGACGCGTTCGATCTTTCCGGCAGCTTCACCTGGCTGGACGCCGAGCAGCCGAACGGCAGGACCGAAGTCCGGCGTCCGAAGTACATGGCGAGCGCCAACGCGAACTATCGCTTCTTCGACGGGCGGGCGAACGTCAATCTCGGCGTCGACTATAACGGCCGCGCCATCGACAACGAGTTCGTCGACCGCACGAACCGGGTCCGTATCGGCCTGGAAGACTATGTGCTGGTCAATCTCGCAGCGTCGTATCGGCTCACGGACAGTGTCGAACTCTTCGGCCGCGTCGAGAACCTGCTCGATGAGGATTATCAGGACGTCTACGGGTTCAATACGCCGGGGATTGGTGCCTATGCCGGTATCAGGGTGGCCTTTGACACACCGTGATCGGATGCTCTTAAGCCCGGTAGGTGCGATGCGGGGCACGGCATGAGCGTGCTGGCGACCGAGGGCCTGAGCAAGGCGCTGGGGGGACGACAGGTGTTGCGCGACGTGTCGCTGTCGCTGGCGGCCGGCAGCGTCGTCGGTCTGCTCGGCCCCAACGGCGCGGGCAAGTCGACGTTGCTGCGGCTGCTCGTCGGCCTGCTGGAACCGGACGGCGGGCGCATCACCCTCGACGGCATACCGCTCGATGCGGTCCCGGCCCGGGAGCGCGCGCGACGGATCGCCTACCTGCCGCAGCACGGCGTGGTGCACTGGGAACTCTCGGTGGAGGCCGTGGTGGGGCTCGGCAGGATACCCCACCAGGGCGCGCCCTCGATCTTCTCCGGTGACCGGATCGCGCCTGCGGATCGGGCGGCGATCGACGCTGCGATGCGGCTGACCGATGTGTCCGCCTTCGCCGAGCGTCCGCTGGGCACGCTCTCCGGCGGCGAGCGGGCACGGGTGCTGCTCGCGCGTGCGCTCGCTGGAACGCCGCGTATTCTCCTCGCCGACGAGCCTGTTGCCGGCCTCGATCCGGCTCATGCGCTCGACGCGATGGTGCGGCTGCGCGGCGTCGCGGCGAACGGCACACTGGTGGTCGTGGTGCTCCACGACCTCGCCATGGCCGGGCGCTTCTGCGACCGCATCGTGCTGCTCCATGAGGGCTGCATCCACGCCGACGGGGTGCCCGCCGATGTGCTGACCGCTGCGGCGCTCGCACGGGTCTACGGCGTGACCGCGGTGTGCGGCACCAATGAGGGCATGCCCTATGTCCTGCCCTGGGCGAAGGTGGGAGAGGGGCATCATGCCTAGCCTCCTGGTCCTGGGCGGCGCGCGTTCGGGCAAGAGCCGCTATGCCGAGAGGCGTCTCGCCGGCTGGTCCGGCCGAAAACTCTATCTCGCGACGGCCGAGGCGCACGACGCCGAGATGGCGGCGCGGATCGCCGCGCATCGGTCGCAGCGCACCGATGCCGGCTGGGAGACGGTGGAGGAGCCACTGGCCCTTACCGAGGCGCTTGCCGCCACGGCGGCGGCCGATACGGCCGTCCTCGTCGACTGCCTCACCCTCTGGCTCGGTAACCTCTTCGGCGCGGAACGGTCGCCGGCCGTGGAATCGGCACGTCTCGTGTCGATCGCGCCCGACCTTCCGGGAACCGTCGTCTTCGTTTCGAACGAGGTCGGGCTCGGTATCGTCCCCGACAACGCCCTGGCCCGCCGGTTTCGCGATGCCGCGGGCCGCCTGCACCAGGATCTGGCGGCTGTGGTCGACGAAGTCGTCTTCGTCGCTGCAGGCCTGCCGCTCACGCTGAAATCGCCGTGCAAGGATTGAAGATGTCTGCCAACCCGATCGGAAAGATCCCCGCGACGGTCATTACCGGCTTCCTCGGCGCCGGTAAGACCAGCGCCATCCGTCACCTGTTGGCGAATGCGGGCGGCCGGCGAATCGCACTCGTCATCAACGAGTTCGGCGACCTCGGCATCGATGGCGAGATCGTGCGAGGCTGCGGCATCGAGGGCTGCGACGACGTGGTCGAACTCGCGAACGGCTGCATCTGCTGCACGGTCGCGGACGACTTTCTACCGACGATCCAGGCGATCCTCGCCCGGCCGAACCGTCCCGACCACATCGTCATCGAGACGTCGGGCCTCGCCCTGCCGAAGCCGCTGGTGCGCGCGTTCGGTTGGCCGGAGATCCGCACTCGGGTGACGGTCGACGGAGTCATCGCGATGGTGGACGGATGGGCCGTCGCCGACGGCCTGTTCGCCAGCAATCCACGCGCGGTCCAGGCCCAGCGCGAGGCCGACGAGATGCTCGACCATGAATCGCCCTTGGAAGAGCTTTTCGAAGAACAGATCGGCTGTGCCGACATGGTGGTGATCAACAAGACCGATCAACTCGACGACGCCGCGCTCGCCCGTGCGACGGCGGCAGTCGAGCGTGAGCTTCGGCCCGGCGCCAGGATCGTGCGCGCCGTACAGGGGGCGGTCGATCCGGCCGTACTGCTCGGTCTCTCGGCGGCGGCGGAATCCGACCTCGACAGCCGGCCGTCGCATCACGACGGGACCGACGATCACGACCATGACGATTTCGACTCGTTCGTCGTTGAACTCCCGGAGATCCCCTCGCCGCAGGTCTTCGCATCGCGGATCGCCCTGGCTGTCGCCGAGTTCGACATCCTGCGGGTCAAAGGTTTTGCGGCCGTCGCCGGCAAGGACATGCGCCTGGTGGTCCAGGGCGTGGGCCCGCGGCTGCAGCATTATTTCGACCGCGGCTGGCAGCCTGGCGAGGCCCGCCGCACTAGGCTCGTCGTCATCGGACATCACGGCCTGGACGCTGCAGCGGTGAGCGCCCGGCTGGCGGCCTGATGCATCTTCTCGCCGCCCGAGCCGGATCCGTCGCCGACGGCGGCGAAGCGGTCGATCTCGGCCAATCGCCTGGCGATGTCGTCTTCCTGTCGGCCGCCGACAGTGAACTCGCCGGGCTCGCCGCCGCCCGTGCCGCTCTCGGAGCCGCTGCGCCCGATCTGCGGCTCGCCAGCCTGCTGCAGCTGTCGCACCACGTGTCGGTCGACCTCTATCTCGACGAAGTCGTCCGCCACAGCCGGCTGGTGATCGCCCGTGTCATCGGCGGGAGCGGCTACTGGCCCTACGGTATCGAACAGCTGACCGCGGTCTGCGCCGAGGCCGGCGTACCGTTGGCGCTGATACCGGGGACGGATCAGCCCGACCCCGACCTCACCGAGGCGTCGACCGTCACGCCCGAAGCCTGCCATCGCCTGTGGCAGTTCATGGTGCAGGGCGGGCCCGAGAATCTGCGCAGCCTGCTGGCCTATGCGGGATCGCTGATCGGCGGCACGGCGGCGTGGAACGAGCCGCGACAACTCGTTCGTGCGGGGATCTATTGGCCGGGTGCGTCTGTGGCCGATCTTGCGGATCTGCGGCGGCATTGGCAGCCCGACCGTCCGGTCGCGGGCATCGTCTTCTACCGTGCGCAGTATCAGGCGGCGAACCTGGATCCCGTCGACGCTCTGGTCGCGGCGCTCGCAGAGCGGGGGATCAATGCGCTGCCGATCTACGTTGCCAGTCTGAAGGATGCTGTCTGCGCCGATACGATGGTGGCGCTGACGGCCCAGGGCGGGGTCGGCATTGTCCTCAACACGACCGCCTTCGCGCTGTCTCAGCCTGGAGCCGCGGTCTCCACGCCCTTCGACCATCTGGACTGTCCCGTGCTCCAGGTCGTGCTCGCCGGTAGCGACGAAGCGCAGTGGCGCGCCGGCGCCAATGGCCTGTCGTCGCGCGACATCGCGATGAACGTGGCGTTGCCGGAGGTCGACGGCCGACTGCTCGCCGGTGCCGTGTCCTTCAAGGACGATGCCGGCTGGGACCCGGCGACCCAATGCCGGCTCGTCCGGTACAAGCCCGTTCCCGACAGGATCGCCGCCGTCGCCGACCAGACGGCGCGCTGGCTACGTCTGCGCGGCAAGCCGCCGGGGCAGCGTCGGATTGCGGTGGTCATGGCGAACTATCCCAACCGCGACGGCCGGATGGGCAACGGCGTCGGCCTCGATACGCCAGCGGGCACATGGCAGGTGCTGCGTGCGTTGCGCGGGTCCGGATATGCGGTCCATGACCTGCCGCCCGACGGACAGGCGCTCATAGAGCGTCTGGGAAGAGGACCGACAAACGCGCTCGGCGGAGATCGTGTCGGCGGGGAGCCCTATCCGCTGACCGACTACGCCCGCTTCTTCGCGGCTCTGCCTGAATCCGTCCGCACCGCAGTGACCGATCGCTGGGGCGCCCCAGAAGCGGACCCCTTCGTGCGCGACGGCGCCTTCCGGCTCGCTGCCTTCCGGCTCGGCAACGTCGTGGTCGGCCTGCAGCCGGCGCGCGGCTACAATATCGATCCGGTCCGCAGCTATCACGATCCCGACCTGGTGCCGCCGCACGGCTATCTCGCCTTCTATGGCTGGCTGCGGGAAGCCCTCGACATCGACGCGGTCGTCCATATGGGCAAGCACGGGAACCTGGAATGGCTGCCGGGCAAGTCTCTGGCATTGTCCGGCGACTGCTTCCCCGATGCGATCCTCGGCCCCGTGCCGAACCTTTATCCCTTCATCGTCAACGATCCCGGCGAGGGCACCCAGGCGAAGCGCCGGGCGCATGCGGTGATCGTGGACCACCTCACGCCGCCGCTGACCCGCGCCGAGACCTATGGGCCGCTGGCCGACCTGGAGCGCTTGGTCGACGAGTATTACGAGGCGGCGGGCGTCGACCCGCGCCGTCTGGCGCTGTTGCGCGAACAGATCCTGGAGCTGAGCCGCGCCACCGGCCTCGACCGCGACTGCGGGATCGCCGCGGCCGAAGAACCTGGCGAGGCACTCGCCAAGCTCGACAACTATCTCTGCGAACTGAAGGAGATGCAGATCCGGGACGGCCTGCACGTGTTCGGCCTGTCGCCGGAGGGAATGCAGCGCACGGGTCTGCTGGTGGCGCTGCTGCGCGTCCCGCGCGGCGCGGGAACGGAGGGCGACGCGTCGCTCATCCGCGCACTCGCGGCGGATCTCGCGCTGGGCGACCAGTTCGATCCGCTGGACTGCCGCATGGGGTCGCCATGGCATGGACCGCGGCCGCCGACACTGGCACGGCTGCTGGACCGTCCGTGGCGGACCTGCGGCGACACGGTCGAGCGTCTGGAACTGCTGGCGCAGGACCTCGTTGCCGGGGAAACTCGATCCGATCCGGCATGGCATCGCACGATGGAGGTGCTGAAGGCACTGGAACGCACGATTCGGCCAGCCGTCGACGCCTGCGGCGCGGCGGAGCTTTCGGCGCTGCTCACCGGACTCGACGGGCGGTTCGTGCAGCCGGGACCGTCCGGTGCTCCGACCCGAGGACGGCCCGACGTGCTGCCGACCGGGCGAAATTTCTACTCGGTCGATACGCGTACCGTGCCCACCCCCGCGGCCTGGCAGCTCGGCTGGGCGTCGGCCATGCGGCTCGTCGAGCATCATCGCCAGCAGGAAGGAACATGGCCGCGGCGCATGGCCATTTCCGCCTGGGGAACCGCGAACATGCGCACCGGCGGCGACGACATCGCGCAGGCGATGGCGCTGATGGGCGTGCGTCCGACGTGGGATCCGGGGTCGCGCCGCGTGACGGGCTTCGAGATCATGCCCATAGGTGTGCTCGATCGGCCGCGCGTCGACGTCACGCTGCGCATCTCGGGTTTCTTCCGCGATGCCTTCCCCGGCCTGATCGATCTGTTCGACGCCGCGGCGCGCGCCGTGGCCGCGCTCGACGAGCCGGAGCACGACAATCCGCTCGCGGCGAAGTTCGGGGCAGATCGAGCAGCGATGATCGCCGACGGCGCGACCGCGGCGGAGGCGGAGCGTGCGGCAGGCTTCCGGGTGTTCGGGTCGAAGCCAGGGGCTTACGGCGCCGGGTTGCAGGCGCTGATCGACGAGCGGGGCTGGGAGACGTCCGCCGACCTCGCACGCGCCTATGTCGCCTGGGGCGGCTATGCCTACGGTGCCGGCGCGGGCGGCGAGGCGCGGCACGGCCTGTTCGAGCGGCGCCTGTCGCAGATCGAGGCTGTCGTACACAACCAGGACAACCGCGAGCACGACCTATTGGATTCGGACGATTACTATCAGTTCGAAGGCGGCATGGCCGTCGCGGTCAAGGAGGCCGCGGGCACCGCGCCGGTCGTCTGGCACAACGACCACTCGCGTCCGGAACGGCCGGTCGTCCGGCGACTCGAAGAGGAGATCGCCCGCACCGTGCGCGCCCGGGTCGTCAATCCGAAGTGGATCGCCGGCGTCATGCGACACGGCTACAAGGGCGCCTTCGAGATGGCGGCGACGGTAGACTATATGTTCGCCTTCGCGGCTACGACCGGGGCCGTCCGCGACCATCATTTCGACGCGGTGCTGGAGGCCTATATCGAGGACGACGCGGTGCGCGGGTTCATGGCGGACGCCAATCCCGCCGCGCTGCGCGAGATGGCGGAGAGGCTGCGCGAAGCGATCGACCGCGGCCTCTGGCGGCCTCGGCGGAACGCGGCCTACGGGACACTGGTGGAGTTGAGCAGGATAGGAGAAGCGGCGTGAAGACCGACGGCATGACCGAGGCGGAGATCGATCTGCGCCACGCGGAGAAGATGGCGAAGAAGAAGGCGGCCCGCGACAAGATCATGGCCACGAAGACGATCGAGAAGGGGCTGCTGATCGTCAACACCGGCAAGGGCAAGGGCAAGTCCACGGCCGCCTTCGGCATGGTCTGCCGCGCCGTCGGCCACGGCTTCAGGGTCGGCGTCGTGCAGTTCGTGAAGGGCAGGCGGGAGACGGGCGAGCGCAAGCTGCTTTCGGCATTCCCCGACCAGGTGACGATGGTCGCCATGGGCGACGGCTTCACCTGGGAAACCCAGGATCGCCAGCGCGACATCGCGGCGGCGCGCGAAGCCTGGGACAAGGCCAAGGCGATGATCGCCGATCCGTCCTACAGGATGGTCCTGCTCGACGAGTTGAACATCGTCCTGCGGTACGACTACCTGCCCCTCGACGAGGTCCTCGACACACTCCGTTCGAAGCCGGCGGACACACATGTCATCGTCACGGGCCGCAATGCCAAGGACGAGTTGATCGAGATCGCCGATCTGGTGAGCGAGATCGAGGTGGTGAAGCACCCGTTCCGGTCCGGGGTGAAACCCCAGGCCGGAATCGAGTTCTGAGCGGTTGGCTCAGGGAAACAGCTGCATCGTCGTCCAGCCGCCGTTGCCATCCGGTTCGTAGACGATCCGGTCGTGCAGACGGTACTTGCCCTCGCGCCAGAACTCGATGCGCACGGGCGAGACGCGATAGCCCGACCAATGCGCCGGTCGCGGCACCGGGGCGTCGCCGAATCGCTTTTCCAGGTCCGCGATCCGCGCCTCCAGCACGGCGCGGCTCTCCAGCGGCTGCGATTGGTCGGACGCCCACGCGCCGATCTGGCTGCCGCGTGGCCTGGTCGCGTAATATGCATCCGCTTCCGCTTCGGAGACGGGCGCCACCGTGCCCTCGACCCGGACCTGCCTGTCGAGCGTCTTCCAGAAGAAGCAGAGCGCGCAGTTGGGATTCCCGGCAAGTTGCTGGCCCTTGCGGCTGCGCTGGTTCGTGTAGAAGACGAAGCCGCGGCGATCGAGCCCCTTCAGGAGCAGGATCCGCGCCGAGGGCATGCCGTTTTCGCCGACCGTCGTTACCGTCATCGCGTCGGGATAGGTCGGCTCCGATTGCTTCGCCTCCTCGTACCAGGATTCGAAGAGCGTATACGGGTCGTCGACGACCATGTCGTACATTGGACGGGGGTTCCTTAGCTGCGCCGCCGGCCGCTTGTCCGGTGGTCCAATCGCTACCACTTGTTAGAGCTTACTGAAACGGCGACTCTTGCCGCATCCTCTGCGGCGGATCGAGGCGATGAGAGATCCTTACGACGTGTTGGGCGTGCCGCGCACGGCGAGCCCCGACGACATCAAGAAGGCCTACCGAAAGCTCGCGAAGAAGCTGCACCCGGACCTCAATCCGGGCGACGCCAAGATCGAGCTGCAGTTCAAGGAGGTCTCGGGCGCTTACGACTTGCTGTCGGATGCGGAGAAGCGGGCGCGCTTCGATCGGGGTGAGATCGACGCCGCCGGCAACGAGCGCCCGGAGCAGAGCTTCTGGCGTTCGCACGCCGAGAGTGCGGCGGGAGCCCGCTACGAAGCGCAGGGTGGCGCCGGGTTCGATCCGTCCGACCTCTTCAGCGAACTCTTCGGCGACCGGGCGCGCGGTGCGCGTGGAGGGGGACGCATGCGGCGCCGGGGTGCCGACGTATCGATGCGGCTGGCGGTAGACTTCGTGACCGCGGCACTCGGCGGCTCTCGCCGGGTGACGTTGCCGAGCGGGCGCAGCCTCGACATGCGCATTCCCGTCGCCGCGACCTCCGGGCAGGTTCTTCGCCTCGCGGGCCAGGGAATGGAAGGTGCGGCCGGCGGACCGGCCGGCGATGTCCTGGTCGAACTCGAGGTGACACCTCACCCCTGGTTTCGCCGTGACGGATTCGACGTGCACGCCGAGGTGCCCATCACGCTGCCCGAGGCGGTTCTCGGCGGGCGCGTGACGGTGCCCACCATCGACGGGAAGGTGAATCTCACGGTGCCCGCCGGCTCGAACACCGGCGACACGCTTCGCCTGCGCGGCAAGGGAATCCAGGACAACGGTCGCGGCGTGCGCGGCGACCAGTTCGTGAAGCTTCGGGTCGTCCTGCCTGAACGGCCGGACGCGGATCTGCGTGCGTTCGTCGAGGATTGGGCGAAGAAGCACCCATACGACGTGCGTACCAAAGTCGGAATGGACTGATGCTCGACATCGACGATGTCGTCCGGCTCGCCGGCGTGCGTCGGACAGAGTTGGTCACCTGGATCGAGGAACGCTGGGTTCTCCCGGCGGAGGAGGACGGGCGTTGGCTGTTCGCCGAGGTCGACGTCGCGCGCGTCAGGCTGATCGTCGAGTTGAACCGCGACCTCGACATCGGCCCTGACGCAATGCCCGTCGTGCTGGCGCTTCTGGACCGGGCCAACGCACTGCACCGCAGTCTGCGGATGATCGGTGCGGCGGTTGCGGAGCTCCCGGAAGACCAGCGGAACGCCGTTCTGGCCAGACTGCTCGGTGAAGAGAGCGACTGATCTGGATTCGTGCGCCGGCATTGCGCATGGTTGACCGGACGACGCACCGCCCGGAGGCCGTTTTCCGATGTCTGAATCCGATCTGATCCGCCTGACCGCGACCGATGCGGTCACCCTGTTGAAGCGTGGCGAGATCACCCCGCTCGATCTGGTGGAGGCCGCCGCGGCGCGCATCGAAGCGGTCGACGACCAGGTCAACGCCCTGCCGATCCGTTGCTACGACCGGGCGCGCGACCATGCGAAGCAGCTGGCATCCGGCAAGGGCAGGGAGCAACAGGACCATCCGGGCTGGCTCGCGGGCCTGCCGATCGCCATCAAGGATCTGATGGACGTCGAGGGGACGCTGAACACCTATGGCGGCTCCCCAGTCTACGCAGACAATGTCTCGAAGACCTCGGACGTGCTGGTTAAGCGCCTCGAGGCGCGCGGTGGCATCGTCGTCGCGAAGTCGGCGAGCCCGGAGTTCGGCGCACTGCCGGTCACCTGGAACCGGCTGCACGGGACGACGCGCACACCCTGGGATACGCGCCTTCACGCCGGCGGATCGTCGGGCGGCGGAGCGGCAGCGGTCGCCTCGGGCGAGGTATGGCTGGGTCACGGCTCGGATATCGGCGGGTCGCTCCGGATACCGGCCTCCTTCTGCGGGGTCGTGGGCCTGCGCCCGTCGGCGGGCCGGGTGCCGCGCGGCGTTACCTCGCGTGCCTTCAATCCTCTGGCGGTGCAGGGGCCGATGGCACGGACCGTAGCCGACTGCGCCCTCTTCCTCGACGCCATGGCCGGCTGGTGGCAGGGCGATCCACTGAGCTTGCCTGACCCCGTCGTGCCATTCGCCAAGCTTGCGGCGGAGCCGAAAGTGCCGCTGCGCGTCGGCTTCAGCGTCGACCTCGGCTACGCGAAGATCGATCCCGAGGTCGCTGAGATCTGCGCCGCGGCGGCGAAGCGGTTCGCCGAGGCGGGCGCCAGCGTCGATGAGGCCGATTTCGACCTCTCCGAAACCCCCGACATCTACTCGATCCTCTATCCGATGAGCGTCCTCGGCGACCGCCAGCAATATGCCGAGGGCAACCGCGACCGGGCGTTCGCCGGTCTCGTCGCGTCGGTCGAAAACGCCAAGCGATTCACCGTCGACGACATTGTTCGCGCCGAGCGCGGCCGCGGCAGGCTCGTCACGAAGGCGGCAGCGGCGTTCGAGACATTCGACGTCATCGTCACGCCCACCCTCGGAACGCCGCCGTTCGGGATCGAAGAGCGCAGCCCCGGCAATGCCGAAGCGAACAGTCTCGAGTTCGATTTTCCCTGGATCGCCCCCTGCTGCGCGACGGTGCTGATCGGTGCCCCGGTCATCGCTATCCCCGCGGGCTTCACCCGTGACGGCCGGCCGGTCGGGTTGCAGATCGTCGGCAAGCCGCGCGACGAGGCGGGGATCATCCAGGCCGCAGCGACGTTGGAGAGCATTCTGGGGCTGCACAGGCAGCTTCCGATCGACCCGCGGGAGGCGCGCGCATGAACGAGGCAGGCGGCTGGGATTTCGAGGACCTCGAGATCGGAACGACATCGAGCTTCGCGAAGACGGTGACGGACGCCGACATCGTTCTCTTCGCCGGCATCTCCGGCGACACCAACCCCGTGCACCTCGATCACGACTATGCGTCGCGCACCATGTTCAAGGGGCGGATCGCCCATGGCATGCTGACGGCTGCCTTTCTGTCCGCGGTCCTGGGCGCACGCATGCCAGGGCCCGGCGCGATCTATCTCAGTCAGTCGCTGAGGTTCCGGGCACCGGTGCGGATCGGAGACACCGTCCGCGCGCGTGCGACGGTAACGGCGCTCGATGCCAAGCGCCGGCGGGCGACGCTCGAGACGAAGTGTACCGTGGGTGACACGGTGGTCGTCGACGGCGAGGCCGTTGTGATGGTTCCTGCCCGGGCTTAGATCGGCGCGGATACGCGCAGGGATGGCGGACGGCAGCCATCGACGCCATATCAGCCCGCTGACCGCTCGCCAATTCTGGGTGATCGGGCGATGGGACTCCTGGGCCGCGTTTGCGAACCCCAGGCTGCAGGTCTATGTTGCCGGCCTTCGCCGGTCGAGGAGCAGAGGAACGCGTGGCAGACATCTTCCGCGAAGTCGATGAGGACCTGCGCCGCGAAAGCGCGGAACGGATCTGGCAGAAGTATGGGACGTATATCGTCGCCGCCGCTCTTCTCGTGATCGTGGCTACCGCAGCGTGGGTCGGTTGGCGCGAGTGGCGCGAGTCGCAACTCCAGGCAGACGGTGCCCGCTTTGCGCAGGCGTTGCAGAGTGCGGAGGCGGGGAACGTCGATCCTGCCACCGCGACCCTCGACGCACTGGCGGCAAGCGGCGTCGCCAGCTATCCGCTTCTTGCCGAATTGCAGTTGGCCGCCGTCCAGGCGGAGCAAGGCGATACGGCTGCCGCCGTGGCCGTTTATCGACGTATCGCGGACGATGACTCGGTTCGCGCACCGTATAAGGACCTTGCTGTTGTCCTGCTCGCGCTGCACGGCTTCGAAACCGAGGACCCGCAGGCACTGATTGAACGGTTGCAGCCTCTCACCGCCTCGAGTCCGCTCCGCTTCAGCGCAATCGAACTGACGGCGCTGCTGCACCACCGCGCAGGCGATGACGCGAAGGCGCTCGAAAGTTTGAGTGTGCTGCGCGACGAAAGTGCGGAACTCCCCATGCCGATGCGTGACCGTGTCGACCGGCTCTATCGGATCTTCGGCGGCGCTACGCAGACCACGGTGGCGGGATGATCAGGTACAGCAGGCTCCTGCCGCTCTGCATCGTCGGTCTCGCGCTTACGGGATGTGGAATCGGGTCCTGGTTCGACGGTGAGAGCGAACCTCCTCTGCCGGGGGAACGGATCGCCGTGCTCCGCAGCGACGTGGCCGTGGCGCCCGACCCTGCGGTGGCGCAGCTGGATGTCGTGCTCCCGCCTGCGGCGTTGAACCCCGATTGGCCCCAGGCGGGGGGCACGCCCGATCACGCACCCGTTCATGCCCAGCTCGCGCCGTCGCCGACCCGGATCTGGCAGGTGAGCGTCGGCGAAGGAACGGGCCGCGGCGCCCACATCCTGTCGGCACCGGTTGTCGCCAACGGTCGCGTCTTCGCGATGGATGCCGAGACCAATGTGAGCGCGGTCAGCGCGGCCGACGGTGAGCGGCTCTGGAGCCGCAGCATGCGGCCGGAGAATGGCGAGGGCGGCTTCGGCGGTGGCGTTGCCGCAGTCGGTGACCGGGTTTACGTCACCACCGGTTACGGTGGCGTAGCGGCATTGGATGCCGCCACCGGGAACCCGATCTGGAGCCGGACCCTTCCAACCCCGATCCGGGCTGCACCGACCGTTGCCGAAGGCAGGGTCTATGCCGTCACGGTGGACAGTCGGACGGAGGCACTGGACGCTGCCACGGGTCAGCCCGTCTGGACGCACACCGGGATTGCCGAGACGGCATCCGTTCTCGGCGGCGCCAGCCCGGCGGTCAGCCGCGGTGCGGTCGTGGTGCCTTACAACTCCGGCGAGGTCTTCGGCCTGCGCGAAGACAACGGGCGGATGGTCTGGACGGACAGTCTGGCGGCCCTGCGGCGTGCCGACGTCGTCTCAGAGCTGGCGGCGATCCGCGGGCATCCCGTCGCCTACCGCGGTCTCGTGTTCGCTACCAGTCACAGCGGTCGGTCGGTGGCGATCGACCTGCGGTCCGGCATGCGTATCTGGGACCGTGACTTCGGTGGGGTAGAGATGCCCTGGGCAGCCGGCGACTTCGTCTTCATGCTCACCAATCGGAACGAACTGCTGGCGCTCGTCGCCGCAGAAGGGCGTGTTCGGTGGGTCAATCCGCTGCCGCGCTTCGAGGATCCGAAGGATCGTAGCGACCCGATCGTCTGGGCCGGACCTGTGCTCGCTGGTGGGAACCTGATTCTGGTCAACTCGCTGGGCCGCGCGGTGTTCTTCTCGCCGGCCACAGGGGAACAGGTGAACGATCTGGCCCTGCCGAGCGGTGCCACCGTTCCGCCGGTCGTCGCCGGCGGCACGATGTTCGTCCTCTCCGGGGACGGCACACTTTCGGCCTACCGCTGACAGGCCCCGGGATGACCGCCACGGTCGCCATCATCGGACGGCCGAACGTCGGCAAGTCGACGCTCTTCAACCGTCTCGTCGGTAAGAAGCTGGCGATCGTCGCCGACACGCCGGGTGTCACCCGCGATCGGCGCGAGGGGGACGGGCGGGTGTCCGACCTGCACTTCCGGGTCATCGATACGGCCGGGCTCGACGAGGCGCTGGTTACCGAGGTCGAGCAGGGGATGCGCTTCCAGACGGAGCGCGCGCTCGCAGGCGCGGATCTGGTGCTGTTCCTGATCGACGCGCGAACCGGCCTGACGCCGATCGACAGACACTTCGGCGAATGGCTCCGCGAACGACCCATACCCGTCCTGCTCGTCGCCAACAAGTGCGAGGGCAACGCCGGAAACATCGGCTACTACGAGGCATTCGAGCTCGGCCTCGGCGAGCCGGTGCCGATCTCCGCGGCTCATGGCGAGGGGATGGCCGAGCTGTATCAGGCACTCGTTCCCCACCTGCGGCCGGCGGAACCGAATGTCGACGAAGCGTCGGTCGAAGAGGCTGCCGACGGTGCGATCGATCCGGACGCAGTCGACCCGGATTCGGACGAGGCCGACGACGGGACGGCGGATCCGGCAATTCCCATCCAGCTTGCCATCGTCGGCCGGCCGAACGTCGGCAAGTCGACGCTGGTCAATCGCTTGCTCGGCGAGGAGCGGGTCCTGACCGGCCCGGAGCCGGGCGTCACGCGCGATTCGATCGCCGTCGCATGGCAGTGGGAGGGGCAGGCGTTCCGCCTCATCGACACGGCCGGCATGCGCCGCCGCGCCCGCGTGTACGAAGCGATCGAGAAGATGTCGGTCGAGGACACGTTGCGCGCCATCCGCTTCGCGCAGGTCGTCGTGCTGGTGATCGATGCGATCGAGGGCATGGATCGGCAGGATCTGGTCATCGCCCGCATGGTGGCCGACGAAGGACGCGCGCTCGTGATCGCGGTCAACAAGTGGGATCTGGTCGACGACGGGGCCAAGACGCTGGCGGAGATCGAGGATCGCTTGCAGACCTCGCTGGCACAGCTGCGCGGGGTGCCCGTGGTCACCCTCTCCGCGATCACGGGACGCCGGCTCGACCGGTTGATGAGATCGGTCCTCGACATCTACGCGCTGTGGAACCGGCGCATTCCGACCGGCGCGCTGAACCGCTGGTTCGGCGACATGCTGGAGCAGCATCCGCCGCCGCTGGTGGACGGGCGGCGCCTGAAGCTGCGCTACATCACCCAGATCAAGCGCCGGCCGCCCACCTTCATGCTGTTCACGACCCGCCCGAAGGACGTGCCCGAATCCTATCTCCGTTATCTGATCAATGGATTGCGGGAAGCTTTCGGCTTGCGCGGGGTACCGATCCGCATAACGATGCGGAAGGGTCGAAACCCCTTCGCGGACTGATCGTCCACCCGCGTATCACAAGGTGAGCCGACCTGCCGATGTCTCTCTTCGCGCCCCCCGAAGTGATCGAAACGGAAGTCTTCGTCGATCTTCCGAGCAGTTTCCGCACCCGTCGCGAACGCACGGTATGGGCGGATACCAATCGCGCGGGACAGGCGATCGACAGCTTCCTCGAAGGTCCGGCGTTCGACGCCGATGGCAATCTCTATGTCGTGGACATTCCGTGGGGCCGCATCTTCCGCATCACGCCGGCGGGCGCGACATCGTTGATCGCGGAGTATGACGGCGAGCCGAACGGCCTGAAGATCCATCGCGATGGCCGGATCTTCGTCGCCGACTACAAGAACGGGATCATGTTGCTGGATCCGGACACCGGATCGGTCACGCCCTGGTGCGACCGCTACCGACTGGAGCGGTTCAAGGGTTGCAACGACCTGATCTTCGGTGCGTCCGGAGAGATGTATTTCACCGACCAGGGTCAGACCGGCCATCAGGATCCGACGGGGCGGGTGTTCCGACTGTCCCCGGACGGCCGGCTCGACTGCCTGATCGACACCATCCCGAGCCCGAACGGGATTGCCATCGATCCCTCGGGAAAGATCGTCTACGTCGCGGTCACGCGGGCGAACGCGGTGTGGCGGATGCCGATGATGGCCGACGGCGGGGTGTCCAAGGTCGGGACCTTCATCCAGCTCTCCGGCGGCGGGGGGCCTGACGGGATGGCGATGACGGCCGACGGGGGCTTGGTCGTTTCCCACGTGGGCATGGGCTGCATCTGGGTATTCGACAAGCTCGGCCAGCCGCGCTGGCGGGTCAATTCCTGCACCGGATTGTCGACGACGAACGTGGCGTTTGGCGGCCCCGAAAACCGGACTCTCTACATAACCGAATCCGAGACCGGTACCATCCTGCGTGCGGAGTTGCCGGTCCCTGGCCTGATGCTCTTCTCCCATCAGGCCTGACGGCCGGCAGGGCCGCCACAGGCGCAAGGCACATGCCCGACTTCAGGCCGGTTCTCTACATTCTGGGACTGTTCGTCAGTGGCCTCGGGGCGACCATGGTCGTCCCGGCCCTGGTCGACGCCGCTCTGAACAATCCGGACTGGGAGGTGTTCGTCGCCGGCGCGCTGATATGCCTCTTCGTCGGCGGCACGCTCGTCCTCGTCAATCACAGCAAGAGCATGCTGCTCGACCTCAAGCAGGGCTTTCTGCTGACGGCGGCGAGTTGGATCGCGCTGCCCGCCTTTGCCGCGGTGCCATTCACCTTCGGCGAACTCGACCTTCGCTTCGTCGACGCCTACTTCGAGGCCGTTTCCGGTCTGACAACGACGGGGTCGACCATCCTCGTCGGGCTGGACCACATGCCGCCGGGCATCCTCCTCTGGCGCGCTCTGCTACAATGGGTCGGCGGTCTCGGGATCATCGCCATGGCCATCGCCATGTTGCCGTTCCTGCGCGTCGGCGGCATGCAGCTGTTCCGGATGGAGTCCTCCGACCGCTCGGCAAAGATCCTGCCGCGTCCGGCCCAGATCGTCGGTGGAATCGGCGGCGCCTATCTCGGCCTCTCCGCCCTCTGCGCCGCCTGCTACTGGGTTGCGGGGATGGATGCGTTCGAGGCGATCACGCATGCCATGACCACCCTGTCCACGGGCGGTTTCTCGACGTCGGACAGCTCGCTGGCGTATTTCGACAGCGCTTGGGTCGACGCGGTCGCCACGATCTTCATGCTGGCCGGCGGCATACCCTTCGTACTCTACGTTCAGGCACTGAGGGGAGAGCCCGCGGCCCTCTGGCGTGACCCGCAGGTTCGCGCACTCGTCGGGGCGCTCGCGATCGTCGTGATGGTGATCGTTCTCTGGCTGTGGCTGCACCAGGGCATGAACCCATACACGGCGTTCCGCCACACCGCCCTCAATGTCGTTTCCGTGGTCACGACGACCGGCTTTGCCTCGACCGACTACAGCCAGTGGGGCGGGTTCGCCGTTCTCGCCTTCTTCTTCCTGACCTTCGCCGGTGGCTGTACGGGATCCACCTCCGGCGGCATCAAGGTCTTCCGGTTTCTGGTGGGCGGGATCCTGCTTGCGGCGCAGATCAAGCGGCTGGCGCACCCGAACACCGTGTTCGTGCGGAAATTCGGTGGCCGCCCCCTCGGCGAGGACGTCATCGTCTCCGTCTCGGTCTTTATTTTCCTGTACGTGGCCGTGGTCGCGCTGTTGTCGGCCGGCCTCTCGCTGCAGGGGCTCGATTTCATCACTGCCGCGAGTGGCGCCGCCACCGCCGTCTCCAATGTAGGCCCCGGGCTTGGACCAATCATCGGGCCCGTAGGCAACTTTCAGCCGTTGCCGGATGGGGCGAAGTGGCTCCTTTCCCTGGGAATGCTGCTCGGCCGCCTGGAATTCTTTACGATCCTGGTGCTGCTCACGCCGGCATTCTGGCGCGGCTGAGGGTGGGTCGCGGTCAGCGCGGGCGCCAATAGGGCGGCAGCCGCTCGCCGAGGGGACCCGCGCCATTCACGCCGCCCGTCGGCGGCACAGGCGACGGCGTCGGAGGCTCCGCCCGAGAGGATTCCGGCGGAGGGTGGACGGCTGGCGACTGGCCGGACGTTCCGCCCACCGCCTGACGCACGAGAGCGACGATCCGGTCTGTCGCGGCGCGTTCACCTGATCGGCGACCCGCTTCCAGGATACGGGCGGAGAGATCGCGAATCTCACGTTCGAGATCGTCGGTCGGCATGCGGCGGCTCTGCTGGATTGACGCAGCGGCAGCGTGCCCACAGTTCTCCGAAATGTCGAGGTGGCATCGCGCCTGTGCGGTCAGCGTGCGAGTTCGATCTCGACGCGTCTGCTCTTCTCCGCAGACCGGTTCGACTGATCGGGCAGGGCAGGGTCGATGCCCTCCCAGTCCATGGCGATCCGGTCCCCCGGCACGCCCGCTTTCTTGAAGGCCGCGGCAACGCTCTCGACGCGCTTGCGCGACAGGGCGAGGTTGAGTTCTCGTGAACCGGTCGAATCGGTGAAGCCGCGCAGCCGTACCTGCAGGCCGTCTGCTGCCGCGCGCTCTGCGAGGGGCGTGATCGCGCGCCGGGCGGCGGCATCGAGAGACGAGGCGCCGATGCCGAAGTATACCGCCGTCGGTTCTGGCACCGTCGAAACAGGCGGGGGTCGGGAACCAGCGGATGCTAGCGGCGCCTCGGCTGCGGCTCCCGATCCTGCTGATGCCGCAGCTGGCGCGGGTGTCTCCATGGCGGGACTCGGCGCGGTGGCCGCCGTCGCGGCGGGCGGGCGCGGCTGTTCGATAACCCGCTGGGCTTCCGCGAGGGCACGGCGGCAGGCACTCTCGTTGTCCAGATCGGCAAATGCGGCCGCTGCCTGCGCAAGGACACCCGCCTCGCGCCGCGCGGCCTCTGCCGGCATCGTCGACAATCGCTGCTGCATCGCGTTCGCCTCTCCCGCGCAATCCTGAGCCTTGACAGCGCCGGCGCAAGCCAGGAGCGAGAACGCCGCCGCTGCGGCCATCATCGGTCTAGCCATCCGGATCATCCAGGATTCTGCGTGGGGAGCGACATTCAGCGGACAACGTGGCCGGTGGTGGCCGGTTCCGCGAATTGCGCGCCGGTCCGTGCCCCGTATAGTGCACGGCTGGAGCGGCGAGGCATAGGTTGGGCAGGGGCGATGATTTTGCGTCTCCACGGCGTGATACGATGACGACGCTGGATCTCCGCGCGCGAATGACGGCATTCGCGTCGGAGCAGGTACGCCCGCGTCCCGATCTGGCGACGCTGCATGAGTTGCCGCCCGATGTCTGGCGCGCGCTGGGCGATGCTGGACTGATGGGACTCGGCGTGCCGAGCGCCTTCGGCGGCACCGACGTTCAGCCGGAGGAGCAGGCGGCGCTGGGCGAAATCCTCGTCGCCGTCGGCCGCAATCTCGGGGTCTCCACCATCTGGCAAGGCCACAACACGCTCACCCGGTACCTGTTCGGGTTTGCGAACGAAGCCCAGAAGGAAAAATGGCTGCCGCGACTGGCGGCGGGCGAGACGACGGTGGCCGTGGCGATATCCGAGCCCGGGGTCGGCGCGCACCCCAAGCACCTCGCCACCCGCGCGACTCGCGCAGGCGGTCGCTGGCGCCTCGATGGTCGAAAGGCCTATGTGACGAACGGGCCGCTTGCCAGCCTGTTCGCGGTCCTCGCCGTCAGTGGCGAGGACGGCGGCCGAAAGCGCTACAGCGTGTTCCTCGTCGAGCGCGATACGCCCGGTCTCGGCTTCGGCGAAGGCCATGTCGGCGAGAGGCTTCTGCCGGCCGGGCACTGTGGGCTGATACTCGACGGCTGCGAAGTTGGTGACGACGCTGTGCTGGCGCCGTTGCACGACGCCTATCGCGCCGTCGCCCAGCCCTTGCGGGACGTCGAGGACCTTCTGCGATTGGGGCCGCTGGTCGGCGCGATTCTCGCGCAGGTGGATCTGATCGCCGAGCGGGCCAGCCTGGGCGAGGAGGATCGCGAGGCTGTCGGCGGCCTCCTCGCTCGTGCCGACGGGCTTCGCGCGCTGCGTCGTGCGGCTTTCGCCGCCGATCCCACGGCGCGGCAGCCGCTGCTCCTCGCCGTCGTCGGGATCGCTCGTGATGCCCAATCGATTCTCGATGGCATCCGCGAACGGACCGGCCTGTCCGAAGACCCGGTACTGTCCCGTTTTGCGGCTGACATGGGCGTCATTCTGGGGATTGCGCGCTATGTCGAGCGCAGCCGGCTCCGGGGGCTGGCCGATGCGCGGCTCGGGCGGGTAGATTGACGCCGACATTCTGGAGGAAAAGATGCTGAACGACGCCGGAGAGGGATTCCTCAACCTGCACGAAATCGTGCGCGCGGCGCGCCTGAAGCTGCCGCTGCACACATGGGACTATCTGATCGGCGGAACCGAGTCGGAGACGACTGTCCGGCGCAACCGGCACGCACTGGACACGGTGGCCTTCCGTCCGCGCGTCCTGCGTGACGTCTCGTCGATCGACTGCTCGTCGAGCCTCTTCGGCGTGAAGACGCGACTGCCGGTGGCACTGGCGCCGATCGGCGGGCTCGAATCCTTCGATGCCGGCGGCGCCGCGACCGGCGCCAAGGCGGCGGGCGAATTCGGCGTGTTCCATATCGTCAGTTCGGTATGCCAGCCGGGGCTCGAGCCCGCGGCGGAGGCTTCGAGTGGTCCGAAGATCTTTCAGCTCTATGTCCGAGGCGACGACGCCTGGATCGACGACCACGTCCACCGCGCTAAGGCGGCAGGATATAATGCCTTCTGCCTGACCGTCGATACCGCCGTCTATAGCCGCCGGGAGCGCGATATCGCACGGCGTTTCGTGAAGCCCTGGCGCACGCGTGCCGCGGGCCTCAGCTATCAGGCCGGACTGACCTGGGACCATGTGAAGCGGTTCAAGGACCAGCATGACCTGCCGCTGATCCTGAAGGGGATCGCGACGGCGGAAGATGCCGTGGTCGCGTGCGAGCACGGGGTCGATGTCGTCTACGTGTCGAACCATGGCGGTCGCCAGCTCGATCACGGTCGCGGGTCCTTCGACGTCCTGCCGGAGGTGGTCGACGCGGTCGCCAAGCGGGCGAAGGTCATGGTGGACGGCGCTTTCTGCCGTGGCACCGATATCTTGAAGGCGATCGCCGTCGGCGCCGACGCTGTCGGCATCGGTCGGCTGTACGGCTACGGCATGGCCGCGGGCGGACAGGCGGGCGTCGTCCGAATGCTGGAACTCCTGGAAGAGGAAATCGTCGAGAGCATGGGCCTTCTCGGCGTGGCCAGTCTCGCCGAGTTGGACCGGTCTTTCCTGCACCCCGCCGCATCGGTGGTGGAGCCGCATGTCCACAGCGCGTTCCCGCATCTCAGCCTCGACGAACGCGACTATCGCTGAGCGGTGGGCCGTGCGCCCCGATCCGGGGTGCACGGCCCGGTTGTCAGGCCGACGCTACGGCGGGGCTGCTGCGCCGCTGGAGATCGGTAATCTCGTCCTTGAGTTTGAGCTTCTGCTTTTTGAGGGCTGACATCCGGACTTCGTCCGGTGCCGGTTTGGCGTTCTCGGTCTCGATTTCCCGTTCGATTTCTGCGTGCTTCGCCATGAGCGAATTGAGCCGAACCGCCAAATCCATGTGTCTCTCCTTGCGTTTTCCGGTCCTGTTTGACCGGTGGCCGGGGACTCTGCCATGATCCTGGTGCATGGCAGCAATGCGACGGATGGGTAGCTTCAGTCGTCCGTCATACAGTTGACATAGCGAGCGCTACGCGCGGGTCAAATAGCTGCTGGAGGCCGACGTGAAGAATATCCTCGTGCCTGTGAACGAATCGGACGGCCTCCCGTCGATGATCGAGACCGCCGTGCTCGTCGCCGAGATGTTCGAAGGTCACATCGAAGGGCTGCGCGTGCGCCAGGATACGAGCGCCGTCCTCGCCGCCGACGACCTCGGGGCGGCGTCGCCGGCGCTGTTGGAGAACTTCGACCGGGAGGAGGCGGAGCGGGGCCGCCGCGCGCGTGAGGTCTTCGAGGGATATCTGCAGGGGCGGCACCGCGACGCCGGCGGGCGCTTCACGTCGAGTTGGCTTCAGGTGAACGCGTCGGACACCGATGTCGGCGGCCATGGCCGCCTGTTCGACGTCATCGTCGTCGGCCGTCCGACCCGGGCGCGGACATCGCCGCCGGTCTCGGTCCTCGAAGCGGCGCTGTTCGAAACCGGCCGGCCCATCCTGATCGCACCGCCGACACCTCCCGTCGGCCTGGGCAAGGAAGTCGTGATCGCCTGGAACGGCAGCACGGAGACGGCTCTGACCATAGCGCACGGCATGCCCTATCTGGCACGGGCCCGGCAGATCACCGTCCTTACGATAGAGGGCGGCACGGTTCCGGGGCCGACCGGCACGGAAGTAGCGGCGAAGCTTCGCCGACATGGATTCGCCGTCGACGCGGTCACCATTCCCCCAAACGGCCGTTCGGTCGGGGAGGCGATCCTCGAGGAATCGTCGAGGCTCGGCGCCGACCTGCTGCTCAAGGGCGGCTACACCCAGAGCCGGCTGAGGCAGATGATCTTCGGCGGCGCGACGCACCATATCCTGGCCGAGGCAACCCTGCCTGTGCTGATGGCCCACTAGGGACGGCGCGTACCCCGGCTCAGCGTACCCCCCAGCTCGCGTACCCCCCGGCTCAGCGGATCGTGCGGCCGTCCTTGAGGAAGGGGAAGGGGCCATCCCAACTACCGATCGGCACGAGGTGCGATAGAAGCCCGTGGGCCGTCCATCGATGCACGGCGAAGGCCGGGGGTTCCATCATGTAGGCGAGCGGTGCGCCCTCGGTCGTGTCGAGCGCGAACTGGTAGCAGGTGGACGGCACCGTCGACGCGATCGTCCCGCCGAAGCGGACATGCATCGCGCGGTGCACATGGCCCGACACGACACGCTCGACCTGAACGTTGTCGGCAATGATCGCCTTGAACGCATCCAACCCGCCGAAGCCGCCGCGGTCGATCTCTGGAAGTCCCGTGGGGAAAGGCGGGTGATGCAGGGCGACGATCGTCGGCCGCGCCCGCGCCTCGGCCAAGCGCGCGGCGAGCCAGGAGAGGCGCTCATCGCAGAGTGCGCCGCTTCCGGCTCCCGGAATGGTGCAGTCGAGGGCGACGATGCGCAGGGGGCCCGCGTCCTCGATCGTGTATTGGATGAAGTCGCCGTCCTGCGGCATCCATGGCGCATCGGTGAACGCGGCACGCATCGCATCGCGGCCATCGTGATTGCCGGGGATGGCGTAAAAGGGCGCGCGGAGGGCCGCGGCGATCTCCCTGAACGCGGCGTATTCCGCGGGCGTCCGGCGCTCGACCAGGTCGCCCGTATGGAGAACGAGGGTCGGCTGCGGCTCAAGCGCGTTTATCTGGGCGATGCAGCGGGCGAGCGCCTCCGCGGTGTCGATCCGCCCGCCCGCCGCCGGTCGCGCGGGATCGATGTGCGTGTCGCCGATCTGGACGACGATCATGCGGCGGTCTCCACCCCGGGCTGTGGCGTGTCCGCCAGATAGGCGATGGCCGCGGCGGTCCCACCCTGTCCATGCGGGACTCTTGCCGCCCGCAGCGCCGCCTCAACGCTGGCGATCGTGCCCAGGATCATGGGCTCGTTGAGGTCGCCGAGGTGGCCGATCCTGAAGACGCGGCCGGAGAGGGTGCCGAGGCCGCCGCCGATCGAGACGTTGAACCGATTGAGGCAGATCCGCCGCACGGCCTCGGCGTCATGACCCTCCGGCATCAGAACGGCGCTCACCGAATCCGAGAACACGCGTGGATCCGATGCGTAGAGTTCCGGTCCGCCGCCGACGCTCCATGCCGCGATCGCCCGCCGGACGGCCTCGGCCAGCCTGTGATGCCGTGCGAAGATCGCCTCCGTGCCCTCCTCCCGGATCATCCGGACCGACTCCTGCATGCCGAACCAGAGGTGCACTGCGGCCGTGCCGGAGAAGCCCGTTTGGCGTCCGTCGCTCAACAGGTTGCGCCAGTCCCAGTAGCTGCGGGCGCAGCGCGCCGATTGCGTTGCGGCCAGTGCCTTGCCGCTGATCCCGTTGAACGACATGCCGGCCGGTAGCATCAACCCCTTCTGCGACCCACCGACCGCCACGTCGACGCCCCATTCATCCATGCGGAAGTCGAAGGACATCAGCGAGGAGATGGTGTCGATCATGTAGAGCGCCGGGTGGCCAGCGGCGTCGATCGCCCGCCTGATGTCGGCGGCACGGTTGGCGACCCCGGTCGACGTCTCGTTGTGAACCAGCAGGACGGCGTGGATGTCACGTGCGGTGTCGGCGCGCAGCCGCGCCTCGACGGCAGCGGGGTCGACGCCCTTGCGCCAGTCACCGGGCAGCATCTCGGCTTCGACGCCGTGGGCCTTGGCCATCGCCGCCCAATGCAGCGCGAAATAGCCGGAATCGCAGACCAACACGCGGTCGCCCGGCGACAGCGTGTTGACCAGCGCGCCCTCCCAGGCGCCATGCCCCGATGCGGTGTAGACGACGATCGTCCCCTCGGTCTTCAGAGCGTACTTTAAGCCTTCGACACACTCGTCGACGACGGCGCGGAAGTCCGTCTGCACGAAGTCGACCGCCGGACGGTTCATCGCGCGCAGGATGCGGTCAGGAATGTTCGTCGGACCGGGATTCTGGAAGAACTGGCGCCCGCGGATGACGGCCATGCGAAACTCCGGCTAAGCTTAGGTTCCGCGACTGATAGCACGAAGGCGATCGGTCCGGCGACGCCGACGGCGTCACCGCAATCAAGGCAGCCGGCCCGGCTTGCCCTCGCGCGGAAGGTACCGACAGAATGGCGTCACGCCACAGGGAGGAAACCCATGAAAGCCGTAGAAGCCGTCTGTGAGATCCTGAAGCGCGAGGGGATAGAGGTCATCATCGGCTACCCGGTGAACCATGTGCTGGAATATGCGGCGCGGGCCGACATCCGGCCGGTGATCGTGCGTCAGGAGCGCGTCGGGCTGCACATGGCCGACGCCATGTCGCGCCTCAGCAGCGGAAAGACCATCGGCGTCTTCGCCATGCAGCACGGGCCCGGTTCGGAGAACGCGTATGGCGGCGTCGCCCAGGCCTATGGCGAGTCGGTACCGCTTCTGGTGCTGCCGATGGGCTATGCCCGCCGCATCGCCCACATCGACCCGAACTACAATTCGACCATCAGCATGAAGTCGATCACCAAGTCGACCGAGCCGGTGGTCTTCCCGCAGGAGATCCCCAACATCTTCCGGCGGGCCTTCTCCAAGCTGCGCAACGGACGCGGCGGCCCGGTCCTGGTCGAGATTCCCTCCGACGTAATGAACGAAGAGATCGGCGAGATCGACTACGCGCCGGTGATCTCCACCCGCTATGGTCCGGACCCGGCAGAACTCCGCCGCGCCACCGAAATGCTGGTGAACGCCAAAAATCCGGTTCTCTATGTCGGCCAGGGGGTGCATTACGCCAAGGCTTGGCCGCAGCTGAAGCAACTCGCCGAGTTGCTCGCCATTCCCGTCTGCACCAGTCTCGAGGGCAAGAGTGCCTTCCCCGAGAACCATCCGCTGGCACTGGGTTCGGGCGGGCGCGCGATGCCGAAGCCGGTGCACCAGTTCCTGCAGGATGCCGACGTCATCTTCGGCATCGGCTGCAGTTTCACTGAGACGAACTTCGGCGTGTCGATGCCGAAGGGCAAGACCATCATCCACTCCACCCTCGACCCCGACCATTTGAACAAGGATGTGCGCTGCACGATCGGCCTCGTCGGCGATGCCGGCCTGACGCTCGACGCCATGCTCGCGGAGGCCGGCAAGACCGTGACGACTCCGCGGGACGCGGCGCCCGTCGGCAAGCGGATCGCGGCGATGCGCGAGGAATGGCTGGCACAGTGGATGCCGAAGCTGACCTCCGACGACAACCCGCTCTCGCCGTACCGGGTCATCTGGGACCTGATGCACACGGTGGACGTGGCGAACACGATCATCACCCACGACGCCGGCAGCCCGCGCGATCAGATCTCGCCGTTCTGGACGTGTACGGAGCCGCTCACCTACATCGGCTGGGGCAAGACGACCCAACTCGGCTACGGCCTCGGCCTCGCGATGGGGGCGAAGCTCGCGTGTCCGGACAAGCTTTGCATCAACGTCTGGGGCGACGCGGCGATCGGCTTCACAGGGATGGATTTCGAGACCGCAGTTCGCGAGAACATCCCGATCCTCTCCATCCTCTTCAATAATTTCTCAATGGCCATCGAACTCGCGGTCATGCCGGAGTCGACGAAGAAATATCGTTCGACCGACATCTCCGGAGACTATGCGGCCATGGCCAGGGCGTTCGGCGGCTACGGCGAGCGCATCACCGAGCCGTCGGAGATCATCCCGGCGATCAAGCGCGGGATCGAGCAGACCAAGCAGGGCAAGCCGGCACTGCTCGAGTTCATCACGTGTAAGGAGACGAGCATCTCCACGTTCAAGTAAGTATCGCACTATCCCCGGTCGCCGGACCGGGGATAGTGGCTCCCTGGCGCAGCGGGTAGCGATGGTCCGCGCCTAGACCGTCTGGCCGCAACGTGGACCGTCTGGTCCATGCCACGACACCGGCTGTGCCGGTCTGAGCGATCCGTGTTCGGGGCGGGGGAAGATGGCTGGGAGCCGGGAGGGGACGAGGTGCGGCCGCGTGGCGATAGAGCGCCGCCGGTCGAAGACGCCGCTGTCGGTATGGCTGGCCGCCGCGACGGCCGGCTGTCTGGCCGGCGGCGCCGGTTGGATTTCTGGCGCTGGAGGCATGGGCGCGGCCGTACTGGCCGTTATCGGCGCCATGGCGACGCTCGCCGGATCCGTCCTCGCCACCCGGGGGACGAACGGCGGTAGGTCGCCGGCTCTCACGCGCATGATGGGCCCGAACCAAGTGCGTGCATTGCTGGATCAGGCGCCCTTGCGCATCGTCTTGAAAGATACTGCGGGGCGCTACGTCTTCCTCAACCGCAGTGCTGAGGCCTGGTTCGGCATCGGCACCGACACCGCGCTCGGCAAGCACCCCTCAGAGGTGTTCCCCCGCGAATTGGCGAAGCTCTACGATGCCGCGGACCGTCTGGTGCTGGAGACCGATCAGCCTCAGCAGACGCAGATCGCCCATCCGCGCGGTGACCGGGTCTTTCACTCCAGCGTCATGAAGTACCCTATCCACGCGGACGACGGCGCGATTGTCGGCATCGGCGCCATCGGCACCGACGTGACCGGGCGCTTCGACGCAGAACGCGCACTGTTGGATGCGAAAGAGGCGGCCGAGCGCGCGAATCACCTCAAGAGTGCGTTCCTCGCCGCGATGAGCCACGAACTCAGGACGCCGCTGAACGCGATCATAGGCTTCTCCGACCTGATCGACATGGAACTGTACGGGCCCGTCGGCGACCCGCGTTATCGCGAGTACGTCCGCGACGTGGGGGCAAGCGGCCGTCACCTGCTGGGCATCGTGAACGACATCCTGGATCTCGCACGGATCGAGGCCGGGCGTGAAGCTCTCAACGAAGAGACGATCGATCTCGAAGAGGTGATCGACAACGTCATGCGGACCATGCAGGTGCATGCCGACCGCGGTGGCGTCGATCTTCGCCTGAGAGTCGTGCGGGCGCTTCCGCATCTCTATTGCGATGCGCGCCGCGTGCGCCAGATCCTGTTCAATCTCGTTTCCAATGCCGTCAAGTTCACCCCTTCGGGCGGTCTGGTGACCGTCGCCGCACGCGTGGTCGGGGACCTGGAAATCGAAGTACGCGATACCGGTGTCGGCATTCCGGCCCATGAGATCCCCGCGCTGTTCGAGCCGTTCAACCGCGTGATCAACCATCTGACGCGCGGCGCCGAAGGTGCCGGCCTCGGGTTGGCGCTGACCCAGCGCTTCGTTCAGATGCACGGCGGTTCCATCTCCGTCTCGAGTGCCCCTGGGACCGGGACGGTGGTGACGGTCCGCCTGCCTGCCGCGCGGCTCGTCGAGCATGCGGATGCGGACATGCCGGGCTGACTTGGAGCCTGATCCGGGTCTGCGGTGGAGCGGCGGACGGTTGGAGAGGTGGGGCTGCCGCGTTAATGTCTGCGGCGACCGCAAGCAGCGCGATACGGAGGAACGGCAAATGGCGACGACCACGATCAAGGCCGCCGACGGCGGCAGCTTCTCGGCCTATGTGGCCATGCCCAAGGCCGGCAAGGGGCCCGGCGTTCTCTGCATCCAGGAGATATTCGGGGTCAACAAGTCGATGCGCGACATCGCCGACATGTGGGCGTCCGAAGGCTATATCGCCGTCGCGCCGGACCTGTTCTGGCGGCAAGAGCCTGGCGTCGACATCACCGACCAGACCGAGGCGGAATGGAATAAGGCGTTCGCGCTCTATAAGGGCTTCGACGTCGAGAAGGGGATAGACGACCTGAAGGCGACGCTCGCCGCGATGCGGGCGATGCCGGAATGCACCGGGAAGGTCGGGACGGTCGGCTTCTGCCTGGGCGGCTTTCTCGCCTACATGATGGCGTGCCGTTCGGATGCCGATGCGAACGTCGGCTATTACGGCGTCGGCATCCAGGACAAGCTGGGCGAGGCCCAGGCGATATCGAAGCCGCTGATGCTGCATATCGCCGAAGCCGACAAATTCGTTCCACCGGAGGCTCAGGCGAAGATCGTCGACGGCCTGTCGGGCAACCCGCTGGTGACGATCCACACCTATCCCGGAATGGATCACGCCTTCGCCCGCATCGGGGGGCAGCCTTACGACAAGGACGCGGCCGACGCCGCGAACGGCCGGACGGCCGAGCTGTTCAAGTCGGCGCTGCGCTGAACCAACCTGCCGGCCGCGGTTGTCCGTGGCCGGTATCTTCACACGATGGCCGGCCCGTGACCGGCCCTGCATCGGGGGACATATGGTCAAGGCGATCCGCATCCATGAAGCCGGCGGTCCCGACGTGCTGCGCTGGGAGGACGTCGATGTCGGGGCGCCCGGTCCGGGCGAAGTTCGCGTCCGCCAGACCGCAGTGGCGGTCAACTACATCGACACCTATCAGCGCAGCGGCCTCTACCCGATGAAGCTGCCCGGCGTGATCGGCAATGAGGCGGCCGGCGTCGTCGAAGCCGTGGGCGAGGGGGTGACGAGCCTGAAGGAAGGCGACCGCATCGCCTATCCCGGGCTGCTGGGCGCCTATGCCGAGGCGCGGCTGCTGCCCGCGGACAAGATCGTCAGGATCCCGGAGGGCATCGAGGATCGCCAGGCGGCTGCCATGATGATCAAGGGGATGACCGCGGAGTATCTCCTGTTCCGGACCTACGCGGTCCAGAAGGGCGACACGATCCTGATTCACGCGGCGGCGGGCGGCGTCGGCCTCATCGCCTGCCAGTGGGCGAAGCACATCGGTGCGACGGTCATCGGAACGGTCAGCACCGACGAGAAGGCGGCGCTGGCGAAGGCGCACGGCTGCGACCACACGATCATCTACACCCGGGAGAGCTTCGTCGATCGCGTGAAGGAAATCACCGGCGGCAAGATGCTGCCAGTGGTTTACGATTCGGTGGGGGCGACGACCTTCATGGACAGCCTCAAGTGCCTGAAGCCGCGCGGGCTGATGGTCAGCTTCGGCCAGTCGTCGGGCAAGATCCCGCCCATCGACGTCGGCGTGCTCGCGGCGCATGGGTCGCTCTATCTCACACGGCCGACTTTGGGCAGCTACACGCTCAATCGCGAGGAATTGGAGGAAGTCGCCGGTCATGTGTTCGGTGCGGTGCGCCAGGGGATCGTGAAGGTCGAGATCAATCACACCTATGCGCTCCAGGACGCGGCACAGGCACATCGTGACCTTGAAGGGCGGAAGACGACGGGATCGAGCGTCCTGATCGTGTGATCTCGCCCTGGGCGAGGCTGGCTGGGCCGGACGGCCGTTGCGTGCCAACGGTTGTCCGGTCAATGATGCCGGCCAGGATCTGCCGCCGCCGACTGCTGGCGGGGCCGCCGGACCATCCAAGGGAGCGAACCCAAAATGGCTGACACGTATACGGTCGCCGATCTCGTCGCCGAGTTTCTTCAGGGCTGCGGCGTCCAGACCGCATTCGGCATCGTCTCGATCCACAACATGCCGATGCTCGACGCGATCGGCCGTCGCAACGCGATCCGCTTCGTCCCGAGCCGCGGCGAGGCCGGCGGCGGCAGCATGGCCGACGCCTATGCGCGGGTGGTCGGCGGACTGGGCGTGATGTTCACGAGCACGGGTCCGGGTGCCGCGAACGCGGTCGGCGCTATCGTGGAGGCACGCTTCGCCGGAAGTTCCCTGCTGCACATCACGGGGCAGACGTCGACCCTGCACGTGGACAAGGGCCGCGGCGCGGTGCACGACGTGCCCGACCAGCTCGGGATGCTGAAGTCGATCTCGAAGAGCGCCTATCGCGTCACCTCCGCCGAGACCGCGTTCGGTACGCTGATGCGCGCCGCGGCGGAAGCGCTGACCCCGCCGACCGGGCCCGTCAGCGTCGAGATCCCGATCGACCTGCAGCGCGCGCCGGTCGAGCGCCCGGCGGCGATGGACAATTTCAAACTGCCGGTACCGGCGCCACAGCCGGCCGATCCGGCGATGCTCGACGCGTTGGCCGACATGGTCGCGGCCGGCAAGCGGCCGGCACTGTGGCTGGGCAACGGCGCGAAGAACGCCGGCACTGCGACCAAGCGCCTGCTGAACATGGGCTTCGCGCTGTTTACGAGCGTCAACGGCCGCGGCGTCGTGCCGGAGGATCATCCTCAGGTGCTTGGCGCCTTCAACAATTCCGGCGCCGTCGAGAAGTTCTATGCGACGGTCGACGCCTTCGTCATTGCGGGTTCGCGGGTGCGTGGGCACGAGACGCGCGACCTGTCGATGAAGCTGCCCCCGAAGCGCGCGCAGATTGACGTCGACCCGGCCGCCAACGGCCGAACCTATTCCAGCGATCTGTTCATCTGCGCCGACTCCGCCCTGGCGCTGGGCGGGCTGGCCGATCGTCTCGAAAATCGGGGCTACAAGGCCGATCCCGGCTATGTCGAAGAGGTCAAGGAACTCCGGAAGAGCGAGCACGCCGCGCTGAAGTCCTTCCTCGGCCCTTACGGCACGTTCCCCGAGCAGCTTCGCGCTGCTCTGCCGCCGGATACGGTGTGGGTCCGCGACATTACCCTGAACAACACGACGTGGGGCAACAGGCTCTTCCCGCTGAACGACCCCAAGGACAGCGTCTATGCCGTGGGTGCGGCCATCGGAATGGGGCTGTCGCACGGTATCGGGGCGGCGATCGCCGCACCCGGCCGCAAGACTGTGGCGATGTGCGGTGACGGCGGCTTTTTCCTGAATATCGCCGAGATCCTCACGGCGACCCAGGAGAAGGCAGACGTCATGTTCCTGGTCATGAACGACAAGGGCTATGGCGTCATCAAGCACATCCAGGACGCCCTCCAGGGCGGCCGCAACTACTATGCCGACTTCAAGAATCCCGAACTGTCGGATGTCGCGAAGCTCGCTGGCATGACCTATGCCAAGGTCAGCCGCGCGGACGAACTGGGCGATGTGGTCGCGAAGACGATCAAGACGCCGGGGCCGTCGCTCGTCGAGGTGGACATGGCCGCCATCGGGCCGTTCCCATCCTACTTCGCCGAGCAGGTGAAGCTCGGCCGCAAGCACTGACGCTCATAGGTCCGCGCTCCGGCGTCGGGCGTCAGCCGAAATAGACGCGCGGAGCCGCCGTGGCGGCGTCCAGCATCGGGGGAGGGAGGCCGACAGCATCGGTGAGGTCGGCCCGCTCCAAGTTGGCGCCGTCCATCTGCGCCCCGATCAGCACGGCGCCGCGCAGATTGGCGCCGCGCAGATTGGCGCCGCGCAAGTCGGCGCGCTCCAGCACGGCGCCCGAGAAGTTCGCCGATTGAAGATCCGCTCCCTGGAGGTCCGCCCCGACCAGCACCGCGTCGGCGAGGCAGGCCGGCCACGTGACGGCATGGGAACTGGCAATGCGCATCGGGCCGAGCTTGGCCCGTCGCAGGATGGCACCGGTCAGGTTGGCGCCGCGCAGGCGGGCGCCGCGCATGTCGGCGTCGGCGAGATGGGTGCGGTACAGCAGGGCTCCGCCGAGATCCGCCATCGTCAGGCGCGTCGACGCTAGTCGCGCTTCGGTCAGCGTCGCACGCTCGAGCCGCGCCGCGGAGAGGTCGGTGCCGGACAGGTCGGCGCGCGTCATGTCCACGGCGGTGAGGTCGGCCTGTTCGCCCTCGCGCCCCAGGCTCTGTACCCAGAGCAGGTGATCCTCGATGATGACCTGAATGGATTTCGCCAACGTCTTGAGCTGCTTGGGGAAGAGCGCCCCGGAGAGGGCCGTCTTCGACAGGTCGGCGTCGGCGAAGTGCGCTGCCGTCAGGTCGGCGTTGGACATGTCGGCACCGGCGAGCGACGCCCCTGATAGCACGGCGCCGTTGAGCAGGCAGTTCGCGAGCACCGCTCCCGTCAGATCGGCGCCGATGAAGCTCGCACCGCGCAGGTCCGAATCGCTGAAGTCGGTCTGTGCCAAGCGGGCATTGCGGAAATTCGCCTGCTGGAGGTCGGTACGTCGGCTGCCCGAGCGATTCAGCTTCGATTCGGACAGGTTGGCGTTGGTGAGGATCGTGTCCTCGATCACCGTGCCGGTGTGGTTCGGCCGGTAGTCGGAGATTCCCGTATCGCGATCCCAGCCCATCAGCACTGCGTCTCGGATGTCCGCACCGGTCAGGTTGGCGGAATCGAGATTCGTCCGGCGCAGGGAAACGCCCCGCATGTCTGCGCGGTTCAGGTCAGCCTTGCGTAAGTCGGCGCCAAACAGGTCGGCGCCGAAGAGGTTCGCGCGGGCAAGGATGGTGCCACTCATCTGGGCGTAATGCAGCTTCGTGCCGACCATCTCCGCGGTCGTCAGGTTGGAGTTGCGGAATCTGAGGTTGGACGCGTCGCGCCCGTTGAGAATCAGCCGACGACCACCCGGTACGCCCCGGAGGAACTTGTCGTGCGACGCCATCGCCAGATCGAGCGTCGCTTGGTCGAGCGGCGTGCCGGTCAATGTTGTGTCTCCGGTTTCGAGCCATGCGAATGTCGCGGCGAAACGTTAATTGTCGCCAAATGCCGCCAATCAATCCGCGCCGGATTGCCGCGGATGCGTTGTCCCGGCGTTCCACGATTGGTAAGACCAGTGGATGAAGTGCAGCCGACGAATGGGCCATTGACCTCGTCCGATCCCGAACCGACCGTGCCGGTCGAAACCGACCGGCCAGACGAAGCGAGCGGCCGGTCGCGGCGGGTATCGCCGCGACAGCTGCGTCCGCTCGTGGAACTGGCCGGCTTCCTCAGGCCGTATCGTGCCCGGGTCCTGGGCGCGCTCTTCGCGCTCACAGTCGCCGCCGGTACCGTGCTCTATGTCGGCTTCGGACTTCGCCGCCTGGTCGACAACGGCTTCGAAGGGCAGGATCCGGCCGTCCTCGACCGGGCGCTCCTGCTCATGCTGGCGATCGTCGCGGTGCTCGCGGGGGCCACCTTCGCGCGCTTCTACCTCGTCTCCTGGCTCGGGGAGCGTCTCGTCGCCGACGTGCGCAAGCGCATCTTCGACCGCATCCTCACATTGAGCCCGACCTTCTACGAGACGAACAAGACAGGCGAAATCCTGTCTCGCCTCACCACCGACACGACCCTCGTGCAGACGGTCATCGGTTCCTCGGTGTCGGTGGCGCTTCGCAACATCCTGCTGCTGCTCGGCGGCTCGGCATTGCTGGTTGTGACGAGCCCGAAGCTGACCGGCCTCGTCGCCCTCGTCGTTCCCCTCGTGGTGGCCCCGATCCTCATTCTGGGCCGGCGCGTACGCAGCCTGTCGCGGGCTAGCCAGGACCGTTTGGCCGATGTGAGCGACAACGCAGAAGAGACGATCAACGCCATCCAGACGGTTCAGGCTTTTGGCCGGGAGCGGCATGACGCCGAGGCGTTCAGTGGCCGGGTCGAGGAGGCCATGCGGGTTGCGGAGCGCCGCATTCGCGCGCGTGCCATCCTGACCGCGGTCGTCATGATGCTGGCCTTCGGCGCGGTCGCAGTCGTTCTGTGGCTCGGCGGTCAGGAAGTCATGGCGGGCACGATCAGCGGTGGCGAATTGGCGGCGTTCATCTTCTATGCGGTCGTCGTCGCGGGCAGCGTCGGCGCTCTCAGCGAGGTCATGGGCGACCTGCAGCGCGCGGCGGGCGCCGCCGAGCGCCTGCTGGAACTGATGCATGCGCAGTCGGAGGTGCAGCCGCCAGCGGTTCCGCGTCCTCTGCCCGACCTCGCCCGTGGCGAGGTGGTCTTCGACCATGTGACCTTCCGCTATCCCGCCACGCCGGACCGCTCGGCCCTGCACGATTTCTCGCTGCACGTCAGGCCCGGTGAGACGGTGGCGCTCGTCGGGCCGTCCGGCGCCGGCAAGACGACCGTGTTCCAGCTGCTTCTGCGCTTCTATGACGTGCAGGCGGGCAGCATCTCAATGGACGGCGTCGACGTGCGCGACGCCGACCCGCAGGCGTTGCGCGGCCGAATCGGCCTCGTGCCGCAGGATCCCGTCCTGTTCTCGGCCGACGCGTTCGAGAACATCAGGTATGGCCGCCCGCAGGCGACGGAGCGCGAGGTCCGTGCCGCAGCGGATGCGGCGGCTGTAACGCGTTTCGCGGAGCGGCTTCCGGAGGGCTTCCAGACCTTCCTCGGCCAGCGTGGCGTGCGGCTCTCCGGCGGGCAGCGCCAGCGTGTGGCGATCGCTCGGGCGATCCTGCGCGATCCGGCCATCCTGCTGCTCGACGAGGCGACGAGCGCCCTGGATGCCGAGAGCGAGCATGTCGTCCAGGAGGCCCTGGAGAAGCTGTCCCGCGGTCGCACCACGATCGTGATCGCCCACAGGCTCGCCACCGTGCTGAAGGCCGACCGTATCGTCGTCATGGACGAGGGCAGGGTGGTCGGCAGCGGTACCCATCAGGAACTCGTTGCGCAGGGCGGCCTCTACGCGCGCCTCGCCGAACTGCAGTTCGCGCAGCCCTACGCGGCCGAGTAGCCTCAGCGCCGCATCAGGCCGGCGATCCCGAGCACGACCCAACCTGCCATCAGCAGCAGGCCCCCGGCTGGCGCGGACATCGGAAACAGCGACACGCCCTCGGTCGCGGTCGCATAGAGCGAGCCGCAGAAAAGCAGAATTCCCGCGAGGAAGCAGAAGCCGGAGACGCCGATCACCCCCTTCGGCACGCCGGGATCGTCGGAGAGCCACGCGACCCCGATCAGGGCTAGCGCGTGCCACATCTGATACTGGACGCCCGTCTTCATCAGTGCCGCGGCCGTCGGGAAGTCGACCATCCCGTGCGACGCCCATGCACCTAGCCCCACGGCACACAGACCGTTCAGGCCGGCGAACACAATCCACAGGCGCATCATCGGTCGTCGCCCTCCTCTTGGCGGCGATAGGATAATCGCGTCACACTCCGGACATCAGAACGATAGGGGAAGCCCGGATGGAATACGACTTTATCATCGTTGGCGGCGGCTCCGCGGGATGTGTCATGGCCAATCGGCTGTCCGCCCGGAGCGCCAACCGAGTTCTGGTGCTCGAGGCGGGGCCCGACACACCGCACGGCAAGGTGCCCGCCGAGATTCTCGACAGCTATCCGGGCACGGCATACTTCGATCAGCGCTTCCACTGGACGCAGTTGAAGGTCTACACGCAGCCAATCCCCCACAACGACCCGACGAACCGGCCGCCGTTGCGCAAATACGAGCAGGCGCGGGTGCTGGGCGGCGGCTCGTCGATCAACGGGCAACTCGCCAACCGTGGCGCGCCCTACAATTACGACGAGTGGGAGTCGATGGGCGCCGAGGGCTGGGGCTGGGAGAAATGCCTGCCCTTCTTCCGCAAGCTCGAACGCGACATGGATTTCGAAGGTCCGTACCATGGTAACGAGGGCCGGATCCCGATCCGCCGCATCTTTCCGGACCTCTGGACTCCCTACGCCCATGCTGCGGCGAAGGCCTTCGAGCAGGCCGGCTATGCCTATCATCCCGACATGAACGGCGAATGGCAGGACGGGCATTTCCCCATCACCATCTCGAACGCCTACGACCGGCGGGTCTCCGCCGCGATCGGCTATCTCGACCCAGGTGTGCGCCTGCGTGAGAACCTGAGGATCCAGGCGGAAACCCAGGTAAAATCGTTGATCTTCGAAGGGCTGCGCTGCGTCGGCGTGGTTGCCGAGCACAAGGGCCAGGAGCAGACGTTCCGGGCGCGCGAGGTCATTCTCTCCAGTGGCGCCATCCATTCGCCCGCTATGCTGATGCGCAACGGCATCGGCCCCACGGGGCACCTCAAGGACATGGGAATCGAAGTCCGGCACCACCTCGCCGGCGTCGGCCAGAACCTGATGGACCATCCGGCCGTCGGCGTTTCGGCCTTCGTCGCTCCCGATGCGCGACTGCCGGACGACATGCGGCGCCACCTGTTGGTCTACCTGCGGTACTCGTCGAACATCGAGGATTCGCCGCCGGGCGACATGGCCATGGTCGCGGTGAACAAGTCGGCCTGGCATGCCGTCGGCGAGCAACTGGGCTCGATGCTGATGTGGGTCAACAACACCTACTCCAGCGGCCAGGTGCAACTCGACAGCCGCGATTGGCGGGACGAGCCACGGGTGGAGTTCGGTCTGCTCTCGGACCGGCGCGATCTGCTTCGTCTTATGCAGGGCGTACGAATGGCGGCCGGTTTCCTCGCCTCGGAGGCGATGGCACGCTACGTGTTCGACGCGTTCCCGTCGACCTACAGCGATCGGGTGCGGGCGATCGGCACGGTGAACACGCGCAACAAGCTGATCACCGGTATCCTGGCGCGCCTGCTCGACGGCCCCGTCTGGTTGCGCAAGAACCTGATCGAGAAGATCATCACCGAGGGCGACGGCCTACAGAAGGTCCTCTCCGACGAGGAGGCGCTGGAGGCATTCGTGCGCAAGTCGGCGATCGGCGTCTGGCATGCCTCATGTTCCTGCCGCATGGGCCGCGACGGCGACCCGATGGCGGTCACGGACAATCAGGGGCGGGTGCGCGGCGTCGGGGGATTACGCGTGGTGGACGCCTCGATCTTCCCGCGGGTGCCTTGCGCGAACACGAACATCCCGACAATCATGAGCGCCGAAAAGATCGCCGACACGATCCTGACCAGCCAGAAACAGGCGGCCGGGGAGCGCGTCGCGACAGCCTGAGAGGGATGCGGCCGCCGTTCGAGCGGCCGTTCCGACTATCCGAGGAGGAACGAGAGAGAATGCGCGTCGACACGTCGCTGCCGGAAGACGATTGGCAGGCCGTCACCGCCGCCGCGAAGACGGCCGAAGCCGTCGGCTTCGACGGCGTTCGGACGAACGAACTGCGGCACGATCCCTTCGCGCCGCTCGTCCTGGCCGCCGTTGCGACGGAGCGGGTTCGGCTTTCGACGAGCATCGTGGTGGCGTTTCCGCGCAGCCCGATGGTGGTGGCGAACATCAGCCGCGACATCCATGCCGCGAGCAACGGCCGCTTCCATCTCGGCCTCGGCAGCCAGGTGAAGGGCCACAACGAGCGACGCTTCAGCGTGCCCTGGACGCCACCGCAGCCGCGGATGCGCGAGTATGGCGAGAGCCTGCGCGCCATCTGGGCCGCGTGGGAGGACGGCGAGAAGCTGCGTTACGAGGGCAAGCACTACAGCTTCACCCTGATGACCCCGGAGTTCATGCCCAAGAAGACCGGGCTGCCAATGTTCGGCATGTCCGTCGCGGCGGTCGGCGAGGCGATGATGCGGCTCGCCGGGACGACCTATGACGGCGTCCGCCTGCACGGCTTCTGCACGCGCCGCTACACCGAGCAGGTGGCGTTCAGGAATGTCGCCGAGGGGCTGCGCCAGGCGGGGCGTACGACCGAGGGCTTCGAGGTCGTCGGCGGCGGCTTCATCGCCACCGGTCCCGACGAGGCGACCGTGAAGGAACGCATGGACTGGGTGCGCTACCGCGTCGCCTTCTACGGCTCAACGCGCACCTATCACGGGGTCTTCGCCGTGCACGGTCTGGAGGAACTGGGCCTCAAGCTGCACAAGATGTCGCTGGCCGGCGAGTGGGACAAGATGGCGGCTGAGGTGTCCGACGACGTGGTTCGGCTGTTCGCGGCCGTCGGTACGTACGATACGATCGCCGACGCTATCGCCGAGCGTTTCGGCGGCGTCGCGGACTGGATCAGCTTCGACTTCGCGCCGGGCACGGATCTCGACCAACAGCGCGAAGTCCTAAGCAAAATCAAGGCCATACCCGGCGTTTCTTGGCAAACCGCGTGAAGCGCCTTCGGCCCCGTCCCATGAAACCGGGCGGCAGTCCCGCGCGGCCATCGGAGTGCAGCAGATGAGCAAGCCCTTCAGCGGCGTTCGCGTCCTCGACTTCACCCAGGTGTTGGCGGGACCCTACGCCACGAACCACCTGGCACTCCTGGGCGCGGACGTCATCAAGGTCGAGCAGCCCGCGGGCGGCGACCAGGCGCGCGAGATGCTGGCAGCGCCTGGGCCGCTGCAGGACAACCGCCTCTCGCCGATGTTCATCAGCATGAACACGGGCAAGCGCTCGCTCACCCTGGACCTGAAGAAGCCGGAGGCGCGCGACGTGGTGAACCGCCTCGTCGCGCAGTCCGACGTCCTCATCCAGAACTTCAAGGCGGGCACGATGGAGCGGATGGGCTTCGGCCCGGATGTGCTGCAGGCCGTGAATCCGCGCCTGATCTACTGCTCCATCTCCGGATTCGGTCAGTCCGGGCCCAAGTCGAAACAGGCGGCCTACGATCCGGCGATCCAGGCGGCATCGGGGATGATGTCGATCACCGGCCATCCCGACACCGGGCCTGTGAAGACCGGCTTCTGGGCGACGGACATGGCGACTGGCGTTACCGCCGCCTTCGCCATTGCCGGCGCGCTGTTCGAGCGGCACAGCACCGGCAAGGGGCGCAGCCTCGATGTCTCGATGCTCGATACGGCGCTCTCATTCATGAGCCCCGTGATCAGCATTTTCCAGAACGGCGGCATCGTCCCGGGGCTCTATGGCAATCGCAGCCAGACCGGCAGCGCGACGTCGGATGTCTTCCCGACCGGCGACGGCTTTCTGCTGATCGCTGCGGCGACGCCCGGCCAGTACGTGATCCTCTGCAAGGCCATCGGCCGGCCGGATCTCGCCGAAGATCCGCGCTTCAACACGCGCGAGGGCAGGGTGACCAATGCCGAGCCGTTGCGCGCTGCGATCGTCGAAGCGCTGGCGGGCGCCGATGCGCCGACCTGGGAGAGCCGCATCGGCGCGGCGGGCGTGCCGTGCGCCGCCGTCGCCACCGTCCCGCAGGTCGTCGAAAGCCCCCAGGTGCAGCATCGTCGGATCATCGGCAAGGTGGCGGCGCCCGAGGGTTTCGGCCGCGAGCTCTCCGTCGTCGGTCTGCCGTTCAAGCTGGACGGCGACGATGCCGCCACCGACGTGCCGCCGCCATTTCTCGGACAGCATACCGACGCCATCCTCGACGAGATGGGTTTCGGTGCCGACGAGGTGGCCGCACTGCGCGCCGCCGGCGTCGTCTGACACTGGGCATGATACGCGGGACCCGGCAGCCGGCGCGTGCGTTTGCACAGTTTGTCGGAGCGTGGGAGACGGCATGAGCAGCAGCAGCGGACGGGAGCGACCCTCGGCCCTTGCGGAGATCGACGCGATCATGGCGCTGGCGGCGGGGCGGCCGCCGGCATTGTTCCTCGATTTCGACGGTACCCTCGCGCCGATCGTCCCCCGGCCCGAGGATGCCGTTCTCGCACCCGGCCTGCGCGAGGTCATCGCGCGAGAGGCTGAGCGCGGGCCCGTGGCGGTGGTCAGCGGCCGCGACATGCCGGATGTCCGTGCCAGGGTCGGAGTCGACGGCATCGCCTATGCGGGCAGCCACGGCTTCGACATCCTGAAGGCCGACGGCACCCATGTGGAGCACCCGGAGGCGGCGCGCTTTCTGCCGGTTCTAGATGCCGTAGAGGCAGAACTGCGCGACGCGCTCGCCGACATCGACGGTGCCATCGTCGACCGCAAGCGCTTCGCCGTCGCGATCCACTACCGCCTTTGTGCGGAACAGGACGCGCCAAGGGTCGAAGCCGCCGTCGATTCGACCCTTTCCGGCCACCCGGACCTGAAAAAGTCCGGAGGCAAGAAGGTCTTCGAGCTCAAGCCCGGGATCGAGTGGCACAAGGGCAAGGCTGTCCTCTTTCTCCTCGACGCACTGGCCGATGGCGGGGAGGGGCTGATGCCGGTTTTCGTCGGCGACGATGTCACGGACGAGGATGGTTTCGAGGCGCTTCGGGGCAGGGGCATCGGCGTCCGGGTCGGCGATCCGGCCGAGCCGTCCGCCGCGGCCTATGCCCTGCAGGATCCCGACGAGGTACGGCGCTTTCTGGACCTGCTCTGCAAGGCCTGACCGCCCGGCGGCGCGGCTTTCTTTGACACGCGCCCGACGATCACTATATTGCGCGCCACTTCCGAGAATGCGGGTGCGCACGACGTGCCCCGTCCGGTCCCAGCCGGCGACCGGAACTATCGGGACAAGAACGAACCGCAACGGGACATTGTCTTATGAGCAAGCGCATCAGCGCCAAGTACAAGATCGACCGACGCCTCGGCGTCAATCTCTGGGGCCGCAGCAAGAGCCCGCTCAACCACAACCATGATTATCCGCCCGGCCAGCACGGCCAGCGCCGCCGCAAGTCGACGGACTTCGGTGTGCAGCTCCGCGCCAAGCAGCAGCTGAAGGGCCATTACGGCAACGTCAGCGAGAAGCAGTTCCGCAAGTACTACGCCGAGGCCGTGCGCCGTCGCGGCGACACCGGCGAGAACCTGATCGAGATCCTGGAGCGCCGCCTCGACGCGGTGGTCTATCGGATGAAGTTCGTGCCGACGCCGTTCGCGGCCCGCCAGATCGTGAACCACGGCCATGTGCTGGTGAACGGCAAGCGCGTGAACATCCCGTCCTACCTCGTGAAGGACAACGACACGATCGAGCTGCGCGAGAAGGCCCGCAACATGGCCCTCGTGCTCGAGGCGGCGGAGTCCGGCGAGCGCGACGTGCCCGACTATCTCGAGGTCGATCACAGCGCGATGAAGGGCCGCTACATCCGTGGCCCGAAGCTGGCCGACGTGCCCTATCCCTGCCAGATGCAGCCGAACCTGGTCGTCGAGTTCTACTCGCGCTGATCCTCGGCCAACCGACCTTCAATGGGCCGCTCCTCGGAGCGGCCCTTTTTCTTTGCGGCTACGGCGACCCCGGTCCTAAGGGATTGCGTCGTCGAGCCGTCCCCACCCGCTCAGGCCGCCTCGGCATCGCGGCGCGCCTGATAGACGCACAGATTGGCGTATGCGGCAGCGAGCAACGGGGTGGAGATGCCCGCTGCGCGGCCTCGAGCCGCCATGTCGCCGACGATCTGGTCGGCCTCGACGGATGCTCCCGACTGCAGGTCGCGGTACATGGACGGCGCCTGCGGTGAGCCCTTCTGGGTCAGGCTCTTGCGGATCGTTTCGACGAACGCGTCGGCGGGTGCAACGCCGACGGCGCGCACCACCGCCAGGACCTCTTCGAGCAGCGCCAGTACGAAGTCCGTGCCGCCGGGGGCCGCTTCGATCTCGCCGATGGTGCCGCGCATCAGGCAGGTGGCAGCGCCGATCGTGGCCAGCATGGTCCACTTCTGCCACATCTCCTGCATGACGGCAGGCGACAGCTTGGCGTCGAACAGGGCGCCCTGCATGACGGTGTCGAGCGCGATGGTGCGCTCCGACGGCTTGCCGTCGGCCTCCCCGTAGACCAGTTCGCTCAACCGGTTGAAGTGGACGACCCGCCCGGCCTCGCCCAGCGTGCTGCCGATCTTGCAGACGCAGGGAAGGGGCACCGACGCGCCGAACCGCCCTGCCAACACGTCCATGTGGCGCATGCCGTTCAGGAACGGCAGGATCATCGTCTCTGGCCCGACGGCCGGCGCCACGTCCGCCATCGCCGCGTCCAGCGTATAGGCTTTCACCGTCATGAGGATGGCGTCGAACCGGCCATCCAGGCTGTCGGTGGTCGCGATCTTCGGCGTCACCGTGACGTCGCCTAGCGGACTGGTGATCTGAAGGCCGCTCTCCTTCAGTTTCGCCGCACGCCCGGGCCGCACCAGGAAGGTCACGTCGCGGCCCGCTTCCGCCAGACGGCCGCCGAAATAGCCACCGGTAGCACCGGCGCCGACAACAAGGATCCTCATATACCTCTCCCCTTCGGACGTCCGTCCGATGCACGCTTTGCGCCATGGGCCGTCATGATCATCGCGCTGTACGAAGCGCTTCTGGCCGGCCGCGCCTGACCCGCCGCGTCACTTGGTCTTGCGCGCCCACAGGTGGCGGAGAATCGGTCCGCCATGGACGTGCGGCTTGAGTTCCTCCGTCGGGCCGCCGGCCTTCACGGGACGCTGGGGGAAGCGGCCGAGGCTGAGCAGGCGGTCGTACATGACGATCGATCCGGCGACGCCGAGATTGACGCAGAAGCGCATCGGGATCTTCACGACGAACTCGCAGCGCTCCACCAGCGCCGGCGACAGCGAACTGCGTTCCGGGCCGAGAATGTAGGCAGCGGACGTCGGATGGCGGAAGCTCGGCAGTTCGATGGCGTCCTCGGTCAGTTCCACGCCGACGAGCCGGCAGCCCTGGGGCAGCTGCATCGACGCCACGTCGGGGAAACTGTACAAGGGCACGTGCCCCGGTGCGTCCGAGGTGTCCGTCTTCGCGCCCGCCTTGCGCGCGTACTGGGCGTTCACCGTGAAGATGAAGCTCGCCCCGAAGGCATGGGCCGTGCGGAACAGCGTGCCGACGTTCGTCGGCTTGCTGATGCCTTCGGCCCCAATTCCGAAATAGCCACGCATCGCTTTCTCCTAAGCCGGCGGACCCCGCGGCGCAAGCGATGCGGCGGCGCCAGGCAGAGGGAGTGCACATGCGCGCGGTGCTGGTACGCGAGTGGACGCCGTTCCACGAACTGGAGATCGAGGAACTGCCGGATCCCGAACCGGGCCCGAAGCAGCTGCGCATCCGGGTCCAGGCGACCGGCGTCAGCTTCGCCACCAGCCTCGTCGTCGAGGGCAAATACCAGCGCAAGCCGCCGCGCCCCTTCACGCCCGGGACCGAGGTCGCCGGCATCGTCGAGGCGGTCGGCGCCGAGGTGACGCGCTTCCAGGCCGGCGACCGCGTGATGGCCGCGCTCGACTGGGGCGGCCTCGCCGAGAAGGCGCTGGCGCTCGAGGTGAACACGTTCGCGGTGCCCGAGGGCGTCGCCTTCACGCGGGCGGTGCCGCTCATCAACTCCTATGCGACATCGGGGGCGGCGCTGCTGTGGCCGCATCTCCTGCGGCTGGCGGCAGGGGAGACGCTGCTGGTGCACGGTGCGGCGGGTGCCGTCGGCCTCGCCGGGGTCGAGATCGGCAAGGCGATGGGCGCTACCGTCATCGCCACCGCCGGCGGCAACGAGAAGGTCGCGCTGACCCTGAAGCATGGTGCCGACCACGGCATAAACTATCGCGACACGGCGTTCCGCGATGCAGTCCTCGATCTGACGGGTGGCAGGGGCGTCGACGCCGTCCTGGACCCGGTCGGCGGCGACGTGTTCGACCAGTCCCTGCGCTGCATCGCGCCGGAGGGCCGGATCGCGCCCGTCGGGTTCGCGGCCGGCCGCATCCCGCAGATTCCCGCCAATATCCTGCTGGTCAAGAACATCACGGTCGTCGGCCTCAACCTCGGCTACTATTACGGCTGGAGCCCCTACGACGCGCGCTACGATTACGAGGAGCGCATGCGTGGCCTGATGGACCGGCTGCTCGGCTGGCTCGGCGCCGGACGCCTGGACCCCGTCGTCAGCGACGTCCTGCCGCTCGACGGCTTTCGGGACGCGATGGCGTTGGTGCTCGGTCGCAAGTCCACCGGCAAGGTCGTGCTCGCGATGAACGAGGAAGCGGCGGGCAGGGGGCTCTAGCCACCCGCCGTCGAGAAGCAGGAAAGGAGCCGCCATGCGCGCCGTCGTCTGCCGCGACTGGGGACCGGTCGAGACACTGAAGATCGAGAACATGGCCAAGCCGTCGCCGGGACGCCACGAGATGGTGCTGGCGGTGAAGGCCTCGGCGGTGAACTTCGCCGATTCGCTGATGGTCCAGGGTAAGTACCAGACGCGGCCGGAATTCCCGTTCGCACCCGGCCTGGAGGCCTCCGGCACCGTGCTGCGCGTTGGCGAGGGCGTCACCCGCTTCCGGCCCGGCGACCGGGTCATGGCGCTGCTCGACCACAGCGGCTTTGCCGAGCAGACCCTGGCGCGCGAGGACCAGACCTTCCCCCTGCCGGCGGGCATGGACTTCGTCACCGGCGGCGCCTTCCTGCTGGCCTATCTCTCCTCCCATGTGGCGATCCGCTGGCAGGGGCGGCTCGAGCCCGGCGAGACGATGCTGGTGCTCGGTGCGGCGGGCGGCGTCGGCCTCACCGCCGTCGAGATCGGCAAGGCGATGGGCGCCCGCGTCATCGCCTGCGCCAGCAGTGCCGAAAAGCTCGCCATCTGCCGTGACCACGGTGCGGACGCCTGCATCGACTACACGACCGAGAACCTGACCGAGCGCGTAATGGCGTTGACCGACGGCAAGGGGGTCGACGTCTGCTACGATCCGGTCGGCGGCGATCTGTTCGACGCCGCCGTGTCCTCGCTCGGCTGGGGCGGGCGGATCCTGGTCATCGGGTTCGTCGCCGGCATACCGAAGCTGGCGACCAACCGGCTGCTGGTGAAGCATCGCGCCGCCCTCGGGTCGTCCCTGCGCTACTTCCGTTTCGACCGGCCGGACCAGCTGCGCATCAGCGCCGAAGAGCTGATCGGTTGGTATGGCGAGGGCAAGCTGAAGCCGTTGGTCTCGGAGACCTTCCCGCTCGACCGCGCCGTCGAGGCGATCCAGGTGCTGACCTCGCGCCGTGCCCGGGGCAAGGTCGTGGTGACCGTGTGACCGATCCGGTCGCCGCCCAGTACGAGGCGCTTCCCTATCCCGCCCGCGACCCGCGCGACGAGCGCAAGCGGCTGATCGTCGGCTCGCCGAGCCATCTCGACGAGGTCAACCACTACGTCTTCGGCGGCCGCCTCGACTTCGCGCTGCCGTTCCGCGCGCTGGTGGCGGGCGGCGGCACCGGCGACGCCACGGTGATGCTGGCCCAGCAGATCGCCGACCGCGGCCTCCCCGGCGAGGTGGTGCAACTGGACATGTCGCGTGCCTCGCGCCGCATCGCGGAGGCGCGCGTCGCGGCTCGCGGCCTAACCAACGTGCGGTTCGTGACCGGCTCCCTGCTCGACGTGGGCGAGGTGGCGCCCGGCCCCTACGACTACATCGATTGCTGCGGCGTGCTGCACCACCTGGAAGATCCGGGTGCCGGCCTGCGGGCGCTCGTCGAGGTTCTGGCGCCGCATGGCGGGCTCGGCCTGATGGTCTATGGCATGTTCGGCCGTGCCGGCGTCTACGAGGTGCAGGATCTGCTTCGCCGCCTGGCACCGATCGACGAGGCCCCCGAGGCGCGGCTCGCCATGGCGAAGCGCCTCGTGCCGGCTCTGCCGTCAACCAATCCCCTGGTCCGCAACCCCTTCGTCCGCGACCATGTCGGCGGCGGCGATGCCGGGCTCTACGACCTCCTGCTGCACCCCCGTGACCGGGCGTACAGGGTCGACGATGTTCACGTGCTCTGTGATGAAGCCGGGCTTACAGTGCTGAAGTTCATAGAGCCCTGCGCCTACGATCCTGCGACCTATGTCCGGGATCCGCACCTGCGCCGGGTTCTGACCGACCTGCCTCCGCGCGACCGGCAGGCGGCGGCGGAACTGCTCGCCGGCAACATGACCAAGCACGTCTTCTACGCGGCCCCCGCCGCGCACTGCGTGTCCATGCCCGACGCGGCCGATCCGGCCGTCGTGCCGGTGCTGCGGCGCCTCGACGCCGCAGCACTCGCCCGCTCGCTCCGTAGCGGCAGCATCGCCGTGACGGTCGGGGGGCTCGACCTGCGCTTCGCGGTGCCGCCGCTGGCAGCTGCGATCGTCGAACGGATCGATGGCAGGCGCACCGTCGGTCGGATCGCGGATGAAGTGGGCATGGGCGACGGCACCGAGGGGGCGGAGCGTTTCCGGAGGCAGTTCCGCTCGCTGTACGACGTGCTGAACGGTCTGAACGAACTGCTGCTGCGTCATGCCGACGCGACAGAGTGACGGCTGGCGCTTCCATGGCCGCTCGCGGAGCATTATGCGCTGATCGCCCGTCGGTCCGTCCGGCGGACGCGGGATCGGAGGTCTCCGGCTGATGCTCTTCGACGAGGTGATATGGGTTTTGCTGGCGGCGGGCCTCGTGCTCGCCACGCCGGTCCTGGCCATCGCCGGCTTCGTCCAGGCGCGCCGCGCCCGCCGCGAACTGGCCGCCCTGCGCGCCGACTTGGCCGCCGGCCGCTTCGGCCCGGCCCAGCCGGCCGCGGAGGTCGTCACCTATCCGCTGCCCGCACGGGAGGAATCGCGCCCGACGACGCCCGAGGTGTCATCGGAGGTGCCACCCGAGGTACAGGCCGAGCCGCCGCTGCCGCCCGAACCCGAACCGGCGGCCCTCGCCGGGCCCACGGCGATCGTGCGCCGCAGCCTGGAGGAGAACCTGACCTCCCGCTGGCTGGTCTGGCTCGGCGGCGCGACGCTGGCCCTCGGCGGTGCCTTCCTCGTCAAGCTGTCGATCGACAGCGGGCTGCTGGGCCCCGCCGTGAGGCTGACGCTCGCCGTGCTGATCGGCGCCGCCCTCGTCGGCTTCAGCGAATGGCTGCGGCGGCGCTCCCCGCCCGACGGAACGGGGGGGCGGCGCGATTTCGTTCCGGCGGCCCTGTCCGCGGCCGGTCTCTGCATGGGCTTCGCGGCGGTATTCGCCGGACATGCGCTCTACGGTCTCCTGCCGGCGCTCGTCGCGTTCGCCGGGCTGGCCGCGATCGCCCTGTCGGCCATCTTCCTGGCATTGCTGCAGGGGCCGTTTGTCGCCGCCCTCGGCATCGCCGGCGGCTATCTCGTCCCCGCGCTAATGTCGTCGGAGGAGCCCTCGGCCTGGCCGCTCTTCCTCTATCTGCTCGTCGTCGCGGCTGCCGGCGCCGGCGTGCTGCGCTGGCGCGGCTGGGCATGGCTCGCAGTTCTCAACCTGGCGGGGGCGGTCGCATGGCCCTTCCTCTGGTTCGTCGCGGGTTGGAGCGCGGGCGACGCCGTCCCGGTCGGACTCTACCTCCTCGGCCTCGCCGCGATGATGGTCTGGCTGCGCCCGCCGGCCCTGCTGCCGGCAGTGATCGGCGCGGCGGCGATCTGTGTCGTCGCCTTCGCGCTCGTCCGCACGGATCACTACGGGGCGGCATCCCTCGTGATCCTCGTCCTGCTGTCGCTGCTGTTCTGCACGGCCGCCCGGATCCGGCAGGAGGTGGATGTCTATGCCGTCCTGCCGCCCATGCTGGTGACGGCACTGCTGGCCACATGGCATCTGCCGCAGATCCTCTATGCGTCCGAGGTGCGGCCGCCGATCGTGCCGCCGGAACTGGAGGGCTTCGTGTTCGCCGCGGCGGGCTTCGCCGTCGCGTTTGCCGCGGGCGGTTTCCTCGCACTGTGGGGCGCACGCCGGCCGGGACTGTGGGCGGCGGTATCGGCCGGCGCACCGATCGCCCTGCTGGCGGTCGCCTATTGGCGCCTCGCCGATTTCGAACTCGATCTCAGCTGGGCCGGCCTGGGTCTCGTCCTGGCGCTGCTGCAACTCGCCGCCGCCGCGCGGACGGCGCGCTATCGCGATCGGGGGCTGGAGCCGGCGCTCGCCGCCTACGCCGCCGGCGTCGCGCTGGCACTGGCGCTCGCGGCGACCATGGCGCTGCGCGAGGCATGGCTGACCGTGGCGCTGTCCCTCGTCCTGCCCGCCTTCGCCTGGATTGCCGGCCGGGTCGATCTCCCGGCACTGCGCTGGCTGACGGCACTGTTCGCGCAGGCCGTGCTCGTGCGGCTCGTGTTCAACCCCTACGTGCTCGACTACGATCTCACGATCGGCGTCGGGCCGGTCAACTGGCTCCTGTGGGGCTACGGGGTACCGGCGGTCGCGATGTTCGTGGCGTCACGGCGCTTCGCCGCGCTCGGCGCCGGCGCGCTGGCGGAACTGCTGCGCGGCGGCACGCTGGTTCTGACCGTCCTGCTGGTCAGCCTTCAGATCCGCCACCTGACCGGCAGCGGCGAACTGGCCGCGCCCTTCTATCCCCTGGCGGAGCAGGGGCTGCACGCCGCGGCATGGCTCGGCATCGCGCTGCTGCTGTTCCGCCTGTATGGCGGCGGCGTCCGCACGGTCGTCGTCACCTGGGGCTGGCGCATCCTGGGCGGCCTCGCCGCGGCACAGCTGCTCGTGCTGCATCTGATCGTCGATAACCCGCTGCTGACCGGCGTCCCGGTCGGCGACCGGCCGATCCTGAACGACCTTCTGTTCGCGTTCGGCGTCCCGGCGGTCCTCGCGGGTCTGTTCGCCGGCGAGGCCCGGCGGCAGGGCCTCGACCGGTTCGCCGATATCGTCGGCGGGGCGGCACTGCTGCTGGCGTTCGCCTGGATCTCGCTGGAGATCAGGCGCAGCTTCCATGGGACGGTGCTCTCCGCGGGAGCCGATACCGAGGCCGAACTCTACGCCTATTCGGCCGCCTGGCTCGCCTTCGGCGGCCTGCTGCTCGGCCTCGCCCTCTGGCGGCACAGCGCCGGGCTGCGCTATGCCTCGCTCGCCGTGGTACTCCTGGTGGTTGCCAAGGTGTTCATCGTCGACATGTCGGAACTGGAAGGGATCTACAGGGTGCTTTCGTTCATGGGCCTCGGCGCCGCGCTGATCGGCATCGGCTGGCTCTACCAGCGGTTCGTCTTCCTGCCTGCCAAGGCACCCGAAGCGGGGGCGGCCTGATGGCCGGCACCGACGGGACCAGGACCTCCTGGGAGGGCGGTCCGGCGATCGTGCTCGTCGAGCCGCAGCTCGGCGAGAATATCGGCATGGCGTCGCGCGCCATGCTGAACTGCGGCCTGACCGACATGCGCGTGGTGAACCCGCGGCAGCCCTTTCCGAACGACTATGCAATGGCTGCGGCCGTCGGGTCCGATCGGGTGCTGACCTCGGCCGGCGTCTTCGGCAGCGTGCGCGAGGCGATCACCGACCTGCAGCACGTCTTCGCCGCGACGGCACGGCCGCGCGACATGGTGAAGCCGGTCGTGACGCCGCGCGAGGCGGCGCGCCTGATGCGCGAGGCGGCGGCGCGCGGCGAGCGCTGCGGCATCCTGTTCGGCCGCGAGCGCACCGGCCTGCACAACGACGAGCTGATGCTGGCGCAGACGATCATCACCGCCCCGCTGAACCCTGCCTATTCCTCGCTCAACATCGCCCAGGCCGTCCTGCTGCTCGCGTGGGAGCATCTGATGGCGGCGGACGCGACGCCGGTGCGCGACCTGCCGCTGGGCGGCAACCGTTTGGCGAATGGCGAGGAACTGGCGAACTTCTTCGACCATCTCGCCCGCGACCTCGACGAGGTGGAGTTCTTCCGCGCGGAGCATATGCGTCCGGTGATGTGGCAGAACCTGCGCAACATCTTCCTCCGCGCCGAACTCACCGAGCAGGAGGTCCGAACGCTGCACGGCGCGCTCGCCCGCCTCTCCGGGCGCCGCCAAGGGCGCCAGAACTGAGCGGAAAGCTATACGAGGCGCTGGCCCGGCGCTTGCTTCGAACATGCGACAGCGGGCGGCCAGCCCGAACGCCATAGAGGATCGCACGAATGCCGACCGCATCTACCTGCCACGGGGCGCCGCTGCGCCGCCGGTCCGCCGCTCTGATCGCCGGGCTCTTCGCCGCGATCGGTATGGCCGCGCCGGCCGCTGCGGCCGAGACGCTCGTGTTCGGCAACGTCACGACCTTCTCGCTCAGCCAGGCGCCGATCGTCGTGGCGGGCGAGATGGGGCTGTTCGCCGAGGAGGGGCTGGAGGTCGAGCGGATCAAGCTGGAAGGATCCGCCGCCCTCATTCCGCAGATCGCCGCCGGCCGCGTGCATATCGGCTATCCGAACCCGGACATCCTGATCATCTCGCGCCAGCCGGGGCGGGATCATCTGCCGCTGAAGTTCTTCTACAACGCGACCCGCGAATCCGCGTGGGAGATCGTCGTTCCGGAGGCCAGCCCGATCAAGGCCGTTGCCGACCTGAAGGGCACGAAGCTGGGCGTCGGCGCGCTCACCTGGGGGAACATTCCGATCACCAAGGCGATCCTCAAGAATGCCGGCCTGACTGCCGGTACGGACGTCGAACTGCTGCCCGTCGGCACCGGTGCGCCCGCGTTCCGGGCGCTGACCAGCGATCAGGTCGCGGCACTCAACCTGTTCGACGTCCAGCATGCGCTGCTCGAACAAAGTGGCGTGGCGATCCGGCGCCTGCCGCTGGAGAAGAAGTTCCTCGACCTCTTCAGCAACGGCTTCGTGGCGCACGAGGACCTGATCGCGAACAAGCCGGATGCGATCAAAGGGTTCGGCCGCGCCATGGCCAAGGCCACGGTCGTTTGCGAAGCGCGGCCTGACGCCTGCGTCCGCATGTTCTGGAAGGCCTATCCCGAGCAGAAGCCGACACAGGGGACCGAGGCCGAGCAGGTCGCCAACGGCGTGAAGGCGATGCGGGCGCGTTTCGACAAGTGGGTGGCGTTCCCGGCAGGGGAACGCCGTTACGGAGAGTTCCCGGAGCAGGGCTGGCGCGACTTCGTCGAGGTGCTGCACTCCGTCGGCCAGATCTCGACGGACAAGATCGACATCGCGTCGCTCTACACCGGCGCCTTCGTCGCGGACTACAACGATTTCGACGCCGAGGCGGTTCGTGCCGCCGCGATGAAGCTGCCGTGACGGCGGCGGACACTGCGGAGAGCCGTGCGGTGCGGGACGTCCCGGAGGCCTCCCCCTGCCTGACGGTGGAGGGTATCGACGTCGCCTACCGGACGACGCGGGGTCCCGTGGTGGCGTTGCAGGACTTCTCGATGGAGGTCGCGACCGGCGAGTTCGTCGCGATCCTCGGCCCCTCCGGCTGCGGCAAGTCCACGCTCCTCAAGATCGTGTCGGGCCTGATGAAGCCTACGGCGGGGCGGGCGACGCTGCTCGGCCGGCCGATCGAGGGGCCGCGGCCGGAAGTCGGGATCGTCTTCCAGCAGCCGACCCTGCTGCCCTGGAAGTCGGTGCTCGACAACGTGCTGCTGCCGGCCCGCGCGCTCAAGCAGCCCCCGGCCGAAGCCGAGCAGCGGGGCAGGGACCTCCTGCGCCTCGTCGGCCTGGAGCCGTTCGCGCGGCACTACCCGCACGAACTGTCGGGCGGCATGCAGCAGCGCGTCGGCATCGCCCGGGCGCTGGTGCACGACCCGGCCGTCCTGCTGATGGACGAGCCGTTCGCCGCGCTCGACGCGATGACGCGCGAGCACATGACGATGGAACTGCAGCGTGTCTGGATGTCGACCGGCAAGTCGGTCGTCTTCATCACGCACAGCATCCCGGAGGCGGTGTTCCTCGCCGACCGGATCGTGGTCCTCTCGAGCCGCCCGGGTCGGGTCATCGAGGAGGTCGTCGTCGGTCTCGGCCGGGAGCGCGACCTGGAGACGATGGCCGACCGGCGGTTCACCGAGACCTGCAACAGGCTGCGCGCCCTGTTCCGCGAACTCGTCACCTTCGACTGAGTGAGGATAGTCCGTGCCCGCCGCAGTGAAGACCGTCCTCTATCCGCTGATCACCCTCGCCGTGATTCTCGCCGCCTGGTATTTCGGCCGGATCTGGTTCGACGTGCCGAGCTACGTGCTGCCGGCGCCGGAGGCCGTGTGGACCGCCCTCGCGCGGGCCTATGTCGACGGCGTCTTCCTGCCGCACATCGCCTTCACGCTGCAGTCGACGGTGCTGGGCTATCTGGCCGGTTGCAGCATCGCGATCGTACTGGGTGCGTTTCTGGCCGAATCGCGGACCTTCGAGCGGTTCGTCTATCCGTTCGTCGTGGCCCTCCAGTCGATGCCCAAGGTGGCGCTCGCACCGCTGCTGATCGTCTGGTTCGGGTTCGGACTGGAATCGAAGGTCGTCATGGTCGGGCTGATCTGCTTCTTCCCGCTCTTCATCAACACGATGGTGGGCGTGCGGAGCACCGACCCCAACCTCGTCGACCTGATGCGGGCCTTCTCGTCGTCGCGCCTGCGCATCTTCTTCGAGGTGAAGCTGCCGTCCGCCGCCGGCCACATCTTCGCCGGCCTGCAGATCGCCGTCGTCCTCGCGCTGATCGGGGCGGTCGTGTCGGAGTTCATCGCCTCCAGCAAGGGCCTCGGCAACGTCATCCAGGCGGCGTCGGTGAACATGGACGTGGCGCAGATGTTCGCGGCACTGATCACGCTCGCGGCGATCGGCATTGCCGGCAGCCAACTCGTCCGGTTCGCCCAGCGCAAGGTCGTCTTCTGGGAGCGCCGCGCGGTCGACACCGGCGCCGAAGCGTCCGGTTGAGGGATCGCCGATGTCGGTCTACGTCGCGGACGATCCGGTCGCCTATGAGGCCTTCATGGGCCGGTGGAGCCGACGGCTCGCGCCGCGGCTCATCGCCCATGCGGGCATTGCGGCGGGCGACCACGTGCTCGATCTGGGCTGCGGCACGGGCACGCTGACCGAGGCGCTGGCGGATCACGGCGCCGCCGTCACCGCCGTCGACTTTTCGCAGGCCTACGCCGACCATACCGCGGCGCGGCTCGCCGGCCGCGCCGTCGTCGAGCAGGGCGACGCACGCAGCCTGCGGTTCGGGGACAGCGCCTTCGACGCCGCCATGGCGTCGCTCGTCCTCGACACCATCCCGGAAGCCGATCGGGCCGTCGCGGAAATGCGGCGGGTCGTGCGGCCGGGTGGTACGGTGGCGGCCGGCGTCTTCGACTATTGGGGCGGCTACGGCGTCTTCGCCCTGCTCTGGGACATCGCCGCCGTGCTCGACGAGGCGGGCAGGGCGCTGCGCGACGAACTCCTGTCGCACCCGCTGCCGCGGGCCGGTGCACTGACCGGCCTGTGGCGTGCGGCGGGCATGGCGGAGGTGGAGGAGGTGCCGGTCGTCCTCTCGTTCGACTATGCGGATTTCGCCGACTACTGGTCGACCTTCGAGACGGGACAGGGCCGTACCGGCCGCTACGTCCTGTCGCTGTCGCCGCCTGCCCGCGATCGCCTGCGTGGCCATGCGGAAGCGGCCTACCGGGCCGCCATGCCGGACGGACCGCGCTCCTTCGCGGTCATCGTCCGCGCAGTCAGGGGAAGGGTGCCGTAGGGGCAGACGAGCGACCTCCGCCCCTGAAGCCCCGGCGCAGCGATTTCTCGACCTCCAGCACCACCAGCAGCGCCACGCCGGTGCCGACGATCGCCAAGCCGTCGAGAAGCGCCACTGGCCGCGTATGGAACAGCGTCTGCATAAAGGGCGCATAGGTGAACGCGAACTGGAGCACGACGACCAGACCGACACCGATCAGGACAGGCGAGGTGCCGCGGACGCCGGTGAGCGTCATCGACCCGACGCGGAGGTAGCGCACGCTGAAGAGATAGAACACCTCCATCGCGACCAGGGTGTTCACCGCAATCGTCCGCGCCTCCTCCAGCGGCAGGCCGCGCGCAGTCGACCAGGCGAACATGCCGAAGATACCGGCGACGAACAGGCCCGACACCAGCACGACCCGCCAGACCAGGAAGGCCGAGAGCAGCGGCTCGTCGGCCGGTCGCGGCGGCCGGCGCATGGCGCCCTTCTCGGTCGGCTCGAACGCCAGCGTCATGGCCAGCGCCACCGAGCTGACCATGTTCACCCACAGGATCTGCAGCGGCGTGATCGGCAGCGCCCACCCGAGCAGGATGGCCGCGACGATGGCGAAGGCCTCGCCCCCGTTGATCGGCAGCAGGAAGGCAATCGTCTTCTTAAGATTGTCGTAGACCGTCCGCCCCTCGCGCACCGCGGCGGCGATCGAGGCGAAATTGTCGTCCGTCAGCACCATGCCGGCGGCCTCCTTGGCGGCCTCGGTGCCCTTCCGGCCCATTGCGATGCCGACGTCGGCGCGCTTCAACGCGGGCGCATCGTTGATGCCGTCGCCGGTCATGGCGACCACCGCCCCCTCGGCCTGCAGGGCGGCGACCAAGCGCAGCTTGTGTTCGGGACTGGTGCGGGCGAAGACGTCTGTCTCCACGACGCGCCGGCGCAGGGCCGGATCGTCCAGGCCCTCCAGTTCCTGGCCGGTCGCGACGCTGTCGGTCTTCTCCAGTCCCAATTGTGCGGCGATCGCCCGTGCGGTCGCCGCGTGGTCGCCGGTGATCATCTTGACGCCGATCCCCGCCGCTCGGCAGTCGGCGACGGCGGCGATGGCCTCCTCGCGCGGCGGGTCGATCAGACCGACGAGGCCGAGCAGGACGAGCCCTCCTTCGACGTCGCCGAACGCGAGTTCGTGCATGCCGGGCGCCGGTCGGGTCGCCAGCGCGAGCACGCGCTGCCCGTCCGCGGCCAAGGCTTCGACACGCCGATGCCAGTCATCCGGCGCGATCGGCACGTCGCCGTCGGCCCCGCGCGCATGGGAACACATGCCGATGATCCGTTCGGGGGCTCCTTTCACGACCACGAACCGGTCGCCGCCGGCATGGCCGTGGTGCAGCGTCGCCATGAAGCGGTGCTCCGCGTCGAACGGGATTTCATCCGCCCGCCGCCAGCGCACCCGGTCGTCGTGCTCGTCCAGTCCCGCCTTGATCGCGAAGGCTGCAAGAGCCCCTTCCATCGGGTCGCCGTCGACCGCCCAGCCCTCGTCGGTCCTGTGCAGTGCGGCGTCGTTGCAGAGCAGGGCGGCGCGCGTCAGCTCGGCCAGGGGCGCCGTCTGCGCCGGATCCACGTCCTTTCCGCCGGACCGGATGGCGCCGCGCGGCTCGTAGCCGACGCCCGTCACCTCGTACTGCCCGGAGTGCGTCGCCACCGAGCGCACCGTCATCTCGTTGCGGGTGAGCGTCCCCGTCTTGTCGGTACAGATGACCGACACCGCCCCTAGAGTCTCGACCGCCGGCAGGCGGCGGATGATGGCGCGCCGCGCGGCCATCCGCTGGACGCCGATCGCCAGCGTGATCGTCATGACCGCCGGCAGTCCCTCCGGGATCGACGCCACCGCCACCGCCACCGCGGCGAGGAACATCTCCGCCGGCGCATAGTCGCGGACGAAGACGCCGAAGGCGAAGATCGCCGCACTCGCCGCCAGGATCACGAGCGTGAGCCGGCGTGCGAGCAGGTTCATCTGGCGCACGAGGGGCGTGGTCAGTTCCTCGACCGAGCCGAGCATCCGGCTGATCCGGCCCAGTTCGGTACCGCTGCCCGTCGCGACCGCCACGCCGCTGCCCTGGCCGCCCGTGACGAGGGTTCCGGAGAAGGCCATCCCGGTGCGGTCGCCGAGAGACGCGTCCGGAGCCACGGCGGCAGGCGACTTCTCGACCGGAACCGATTCGCCGGTGAGGACGGCTTCCTCGATGCGCAGGTTGCGGGCGCGCAGAATCCGGACGTCCGCGGGGACCCGGTCGCCCGCTTCGAGCAGCACGATGTCCCCAGGCACCACCGCGCCGGCATCAATGCTGGTGCGGCGGCCATCGCGCACGACCGAAGCGTGCGGTGTCAGCATGTCGCGGATCGCGTCGAGCGCCCGTTCGGCTCGGCCTTCCTGGATGAAGCCGACGCTGGTGTTCACGACGACGACGAGGAGGATGACCGCCGCATCGATCGCATGGCCGAGGAGGGCGGTGACGCCGGCGGCGCCGATCAGCACGTAGATCAGCAGATTGTCGAACTGGGCGAGCAGCCGGCGCAGTGTGCTTCGGCCCTGCGCCGCCGGCAGCCGGTTGGGGCCGTAGGTTTCGAGCCGACGGGCGGCTTCGGTACCGCTCAAGCCGTCGGGGCCGGCATCGAGCGCCTGGAGAGCGGACTCGGCGGGCGTCGCGTGCCAGTCGTCCCGACGGGACTCCACGGGGGCGTCAGGTGGCATGCGCATACTCTCGTTACGGATCGGATGAGCGGCGGTCGCTCGCCAGTAGGCTGGCCCTGCATGAGATCGACGAGCCCGGCTCCGCACGCTGGTCTCCGAGACAAACGCGTCACCCATGCTTACGGGTGCAGTCCGCCCCCGCATTGACGAACCTCAATGCGCGGACGGTCCGTCCGCCCCGACCGGCTCACCCGACCGGCTGCCCACCAGGCCGATGCGCCGGAATCAGTAGGTCGCCGTCATTGTCGCTGCCGTTCCCGCTTGCCGCACCGCCGCCACCGCCGCACGCAGGTCCGCCACATAGGTTTCCCGCGCGTCCTCGTGCAGCAGCGACATCATCATGTGCAGCGCCGGGGGCAGGCGGGTGGCGTTCACCAGCCATCCTTTCGCCGACATGCGTTCGCCGACGGCCAGGATGTCGAGGTCGCGCGCGCGGTAGGAGATGACGCTGATGTCGGGCGATCCCACGATCTCGAGCCCGTCGATCGCCGCGATGTCGGCGATATAGGCCTTCGTCATCCGCATCAGGCGGCCCGCGATCTCGGTATAGCCGTCCTCGCCGAGATGGTTCAGCAACGCCCAGGCGGCCGCCACGGCGCCACCGGGGCGGGTGCCGACCAGCGTCTCGGTGATGAACCGGCCCGACGACCACTCCGCGTGGTCGAACTTCTGATGCTCGCGATAGGCCTCCGAACGGTAGAAGACCGTCGAGGCGGGCTTCGCCGCCCAGCCGAACTTGTGCAGGTCGGCCGACATGGAGCGTACCCCCGGCACCGAAAAATCGAAATCCGGGATTGGGTAGCCGGCGCGGCGCACGAACGGCGCCAGATAGCCGCCGACGCAGGCATCGACGTGCAGCCACAGGTCGCGCGCCTCGGCGATCGCTCCCAGTTCCGCGATCGGGTCGATCACGCCATGCGGAAAGCAGGGTGCCGATCCGACGATCATCATCGTCGACCCGTCGATCGCCGCATCCATGGCGCGGGCGTCGGCACGGTAATCGGGACGCAGGTCTATCCGCCGGACCTCCAGGTCCATCAGGTCGGCCGCCTTGTCGAAAGCCGGGTGGAGCGACAGTGGGGCGACGATGTTCGGCCGGCCGTGCACGGGCCTGTTCGCCCTGGTCCAGTCCCGGCACGTCTTCACCGCCAGGACGATGCTCTCCGTCCCGCCCGTCGTCATGTTCCCGCAGGCCTCGTCGGGCGCGTTGAACAGGCCGAGCGCCATGTCCACCACGTCCTGTTCCATCCGGCGCAGGCTGGGGAAGGCGCGCTTGGCGCCCAGGGCGTTCTCGCTGAAGAAGGCCATGTAGGCGTGCTTCACCATGTCCTCGGCCTCGGGCGTGGCGCCGAACATGTAGGCCGGCGTCCGGCCTTGCCGCCAGGGGGCGTCGTCCGCCTTCATCGACGCGAGTGCGGCGTCGACCGTGGCGCGGTCCAGGCCGTGGGCGGGCAGGGTCTTGCGCATCGTCTTCTCCTTCGGTCCAGTCCGCGTCAGGCGCCGGCAGTCGCCAGGACATAATCCTTGAAGCGCTCGCGCAGAGCGGTCTTCTGGATCTTTCCCGTGGCCGTGTGAGGAATCTCGTCGACGAACACCACCTCGTCGGGCAGCCACCATTTCGCGATCTGCGGCGCCATCCAGTCGAGCAGGGCGTCGGTCGACACGACCGTTCCGGGCTTTCTTACGATGACGAGAAGCGGCCGCTCGTCCCACTTCGGGTGCCGGACGCCGATGACCGCCGCCTCCGCCACGTCGGGATGACCCACGGCGATGTTCTCCAGGTCGATCGAGCTGATCCACTCGCCGCCTGACTTGATGACGTCCTTGGAGCGGTCGGTGATCTGCAGGAAGCCGTGCGCGTCCAGCGATCCGACATCGCCCGTGTCCAGCCAGCCGTCGCCGTCGACGATATCGCCGCCTTCTCCCTTGAAGTAGCTCGCAGCCACGCCGGGTCCGCGCACCAGGATGCTGCCGAACGAGACGCCGTCGCGCGGCATGACGCTGCCGTCGGGCGCGACCACCTTCATCTCGACGGAGAAGGCGGGCCGGCCCTGCCGTGTCTTCAGCGACAGGCGTTCGTCGTGGGACAGGTCGCCCATGCCGCCCTTCATCGTGGCGATCGTGCCGAGCGGCGACATCTCCGTCATGCCCCAGCCCTGGAAGACCTCGACGCCGTACCGGTCCTCGAAGGTCTCGATCATGCTGCGCGGCACCGCGGATCCCCCGATCGTCACGCGCTTGAGGGTCGAGAGGTGGCCGCCGGTCTTCTCCAGATGCTGCAGCAGCATCAGCCAGACCGTCGGCACCGCCGCCGTATAGGTCACCCCCTCCGTCTCCAGCAGCTCGTGAATGCTGGCCCCGTCGAGCTTCGTGCCCGGCAGGACCAGCTTCGCGCCGGCCATGGGCGCCGTGTAGGGCAGGCACCAGGCGTTCGCGTGGAACATCGGCACCACCGCCAGCACCGTATCGCGGCTCGTCAGTCCCATCGCATCGGCGCCGTTGATCACCATCGCATGCAGCAGGGTCGAGCGGTGCGAGTAGAGGACGCCCTTGGGGTTGCCGGTCGTGCCGGAGGTATAGCAGAGCGCCAGCGCATCCTTCTCATCGACGCTCCGCCATCGGAAGCCCTCGTCCTCGGCGGCGAGCAGGTCCTCGTAGCAGTGGACGGGAACGGTCAGGCGAGTCCGGGGCATGTGCCCTCGGTCGGTCATCAGCACCACCGCCTCGACACCTGGGACCCGGTCCGCGATACCTTCCAGCACCGGCAGGGTGGCGAGATCGGCCAGGATCACCCTGTCTTCGGCGTGGTTGACGATGTAGGCGATCTGGTCGGCGAACAGCCGCGGGTTGATCGTGTGCAGCACCATCCCGGTGCCGGCGGTCGCATAGTAGGCCTCCAGATGTCGGTAGCCGTTCCAGGCGAGGGTGCCCACCCGGTCTCCCGCCTTCAGGCCCAGCCGCTCCAGCGCTCCGGCAAGCCGCCGCGTGCGTCGGTGAAGTTCCGAATAGGTGTATCGGTGGAGTTCGCCCTCGACCGTCCGCGTGACGATCTCGCGCTCGCCGTGCCAGTCGGCGGCATGGTCGATGATGCGCGGAACGAGAAGTGGCCAATCCTGCATCAGGCCGTGCATGCGTTTCTCCCCATGAAGCGCGATCTTTGCGATCGTCGTTGATCCGAATCACTCTAACACCGATGCGCCAGGGTACGATCTCGCCACGAGATTGCGCGACCCGCCTCCGGGGGTACACTCCGCGGCGGCCGGTGCGTCGGCCGCATCGGAGGATGTACCGCCATGACGAATCTCCACATCGGGGACCCAGCACCCTGGTTCATCGCGCCCGCCTCGAACAATCCGCGCTTCGTCTTCGCCAGCGCGGGCGGCCGCCACATCGTGCTGACCTTCTACGGCTCGGCCGCAGACCCCGAGGGCGGCGAGGCGATCCGCCGGATCGAGGCCGCCGCCGCCCTGTTCGACGACACGCACTGCGCCTTCTTCGGCGTGACGGCCGATCCGGCCGACCGCGACCAGGGGCGGGTGACGCCGAACCGTAACGGTTATCGCTTCTTCTGGGACACCGAGAGCGAGGTCGCGCGCCTCTACGACGTGGTCGACGAAAACGGCCGGATGCGGCTGACCACGCTGATCCTCGACCCCAATCTGCGGGTCCTCGGGCGCATCACCCTCCCTGACGGTGCCGCACACGCGCAGGCGCTACTCGACATCGTGCCGCGCCTGCCGCGCACCCCCCCGCCGGCCGCTGCGGCAATGCAGGCGCCGATCCTGGTCGTGCCGCGCGTCTTCGAGCCGGAATTCTGCCGCCACCTCATCGGTCTCTACGAGTCGAACGGCGGCGACGAATCCGGCTTCATGCGCGACGAGGACGGCCGCACCAAGCTGGTGGTCGACCACGCGCACAAGCGCCGCCAGGACTACATCATCGCGGAGGAGGACGTTCGGAACGCGGCGCGCGCCCGGATCCGCCGACGCCTGCTGCCGGAGATCCAGAAGGCGTTCCAGTACGCCGTGACGCGCATGGAGCGCTACATCGTCTGCTGCTACGACGCCGGCACCGGCGGATATTTCCGGCCGCATCGGGACAACACCACCAAGGGCACGGCCCACCGGCGCTTCGCCGTGACGCTCAACCTCAACGCCGAGGAGTTCGAAGGCGGCGAGCTGCGGTTCCCCGAATACGGCTCGCACCTCTACAAGCCGCCGACGGGCGGCGCGGTGGTGTTCTCCTGCTCGCTGCTGCACGAGGCGATGCCGGTGAGGAAGGGCAGGCGCTACGTCTTTCTGCCGTTCCTCTACGACGATGCCGCCGCGGCGATCCGCGAGCAGAACAACGCCTATCTCGATGAGAGCATCGGCGCCTACAACCGCTGAGACGCGGTCGCGGCTCCTTCATGCCCTACTGCACGGCGGCCGAAACCACCGGCCAGACCTCGTCGGCGCCGCGCCAGATCATTTCGATTGCGACGTAGAGGATCACCAGCAGGCCGACATAGGCGATCCACCGGTGCTTGTTGAGCAGGCGGGCGATGAAGGACGCCGCCAGCCCCATCAGGGCGATGGAGAGCGCCAGGCCGAAGATCAGCACCTCGGGATGCTCGCGCGCGGCACCGGCGACCGCGAGGACGTTGTCGAGCGACATGGAGATGTCGGCCACGACGATCTGCCATGCGGCCTGGGCGAACGTCTTGCGCGGCGGTTCGACGGGCGCCGAGCCGCTCTCCAGTGCCGCCGCAGCCTCCGCCTCGTGCTGATGCGAGATCCGCAGTTCCCGCCACATCTTCCAGCAGACCCAGAGCAGCAGCACGCCGCCCGCCAGCAACAACCCGATCACCTGGAGCAGTTGGGTGGTCAACCCGGCGAAGACGATGCGCAGCACCGTGGCCGCGATGATGCCGACCAGGATCGCCTTGTTGCGCTGGTCCTTCGGCAGCCCCGCGGCGGCGAGCCCGATGACGATCGCATTGTCGCCGGCCAGCACGAGGTCGATCATGATGACCTGGAGCAGCGCGGTAAGCGCCTCCGGGGTCAAAAACTCAGTCATCTAAGCGTTTCCTCCCAGCGGATACGGCGGAGGGTGCACCAGAGGACCGTCCCACTACGCCACGGCCAATAACGTTCCGGGCAAGGTGGGGTGCCCTGGAACGGAAGCAGCAGTGGGATGGGGAGGGCGGCGGACCACTCCGACGAATGATCAGTCCGACATCGCAACTCACGGGAGTTGCCAGAGGGGCCCGGCCTGAGCGACGGATTTATCCCGGAACCGGGATCCGCTCAAGGTGCGGCGGAGTGTCCGACGGATCGAGGGGAGATGGCGCGCCCTGCAGGACTCGAACCTGCGACCCACGGCTTAGAAGGCCGTTGCTCTATCCGGCTGAGCTAAGGGCGCGTGTCTCGGGCGCTGCGGCGGTCAGCGCGCGCGGTCCCATCGGAAGTTGTCGGCGTAGGCCTGGATCCGTACGAGCCGCTCCTGCGGTTCGCGCACGCTGTAGTCCAGGCCGTGCTTCTCGGCGTACGCGATCGCGGCGTCGCGGGTCTCGAAATAGAGACGCACCTGCTGGCGGGTGTCGCCGGAACTGGTCCAGCCCATCAGCGGGTCATGGCGCCGCGGCAACTCGGGCTCGTAGTCAAGCACCCAGTCGTTGGTCTTGCGACGGCCCTGCTGCATCGCCGTCCGCGAGGGCTTGTAGATCCGCGCCTTCATCGATCCGAACCGTTACGCTGGAAGTATGAGGTCAATCTAGGTGTCCCGCCATGTCCGGCGCAAGCGTCGTGCGGTTGGTTGGTCGGGGAGCCCGGATTCGAACCGGGGACCTTCTGCTCCCAAAGCAGACGCGCTACCAGCCTGCGCTACACCCCGCCCATCACAGCGGCTCCTAGCACGCTGGCGTTCGTTTGCAAACGATGCTGCGACTGGATGGATCCTTCAGCCGCCGTTAACCGCGGATTTACCTCGTCGCGCAAGGATCGTCGGCATCCTGTAAGGGAGTGTGCCGATGATCGCCATGCGTTATGTGCAGCCACCCGTGTCGCTCCTCAAGGAGATCTCGGCCGTCCAGAACCAGGATATCTCGCTCGACGTCTACTGTTCGGAGCAGCGGCTTCTCCGCGACTTCTTCTGGCTGCGGCTGCGCCTGCTCACGGCGCTGATCCGGTGGATGAAGCCCGCGACGCGACGCTGCCTGGATTTCGGCGGCGGAAGCGGGGTGTTCGCGGCGAGCCTGTCGACCGGATTCAACCGCGTGACGCTGATCGACCAGAATACCGACGAGGCCCGCGATCTCGTCCGTAAGCTCGGCATCCGCAATGTCGACCTGGTGGGCGCCAACATATTCGACCACGACTTCGCGCCGGGGACGTTCGATGCGGTCACGGCTGCCGATGTGCTCGAACATTTCGTCGATCCGCGAGAGCCGATTGCCCGTATTCGCCGCTGGATTGCCGACGATGGGGTCCTGTTCACGTCGCTCCCCACCGAGAACGCCTGCTACCGGGTCCTCCGCCTGATCTTCCGCAAGCAGAAGCCCGTGGATCACTACCACTCCGCCGCCGAAGTCGAAGCCTTGCTGCGTGCCGGCGGCTTCCGGAAGGTGATGGGCCTGTATCACCCGCTGTTGCTGCCCGTGTTTCCGCTCTTCCGGATCAGCGCGTGGCGCAAGGTCTGACCGTTCATTTGCCGCCGGCGCAGTCGAGCAGCGGCCCGAGCTGCCCGATCCGCGTGGAGATGACGTTCGCCCGCCGGGAGATGTAGCCGGTCGGTTTGCCGGCCGACCAGCGGCGCGGGTTGGGCAGCACTGCCGCCAGCAGCGATGCCTCGCGCCGCGTCAGGTCGGCCGCAGCCTTGCCGAAATGCGCCTGCGCCGCCGCCTCCGCGCCATAGATGCCGTGCCCCCATTCCGCGACGTTCAGATAGACCTCCAGGACCCGCCGCTTCGGCCATTGCAGTTCGATCAGCATCGTGAACCAGGCCTCGACCGCCTTCCGGACCATCGTGCGGCTCGGCCAGAGGAAGACGTTCTTTGCCGTTTGCATGCTGATCGTGCTGGCGCCGCGGAACGAATCCCCGCTGCGGTAGTCGTCGTAGGCGTCGCGCAGTGCCCCCCAGTCGAAGCCGGCGTGTTCGCAGAAGCGGTTGTCCTCGGCGGCGATGACGGCGGCGCGCAGGTCCGGCGCGATCCGCTCCATCGGCACCCAGTCGTGATCGATGCCCTCGCCCTCGACGAGGCGGATGATCATCAGCGGGGTGAACGGTGGCGGGACGATTCGGTAGATCAGGATCGTCGCCGGCGGGCCGAGCAATGCCACGAGCGCGGCGATGCCGAGCCAGCGGCGCAGCGGTGCGCGCCATGCCCGCAGGCGGCCGCTCGCGGGCGCCGCCTTGGCCGCCCGCGGCTTTGCGGACGGCGTCTTCATGCGCGACGGGGGATGGTGCGGCCGGGATCCGGTCCGTTGACGATCTTTTGACATTTGCAGGCGAAGCTAGATAGCGGCCAGGGGCCGACGCAAGGCGCAACGAAGATCTGAGCGTCTGCCGGTGTTCGTCGAACAGAAGGCTCTAAGGTGACAAAGGACCGCGTCGAACGGCTCCTCGCGGATTTGTCGGCACGGTCGCGGACCGAGACGGCATCGATCGTTGCCGCCGAACTGTCGTCTGGCCGCTTGAGCGACGCCGAACGGCAGATCGCGCTCGACATCGTGGCGGTGCTGGCCCAGGACGCCATCCAGACGGTTCGCGAGGCGCTCGCCGAACATCTGAAATCCTGCCCGTTTCTGCCACGCGAACTCGCGCTCACCTTCGCGCACGACATCGCCACGGTGGCCGTGCCGGTTCTCCGCTGCACCGAAGTGCTGCGCGACGAGGATCTGATCGCCATCATCCACGCCGGCAATGTCGCCAAGCAGATCGCCATAGCCGGCCGCAGCTCCGTACCGGAGGCGGTGTGCCATGCGCTCATCGCGACCTGCGACAGAGCCGTCGTGAAAACCACGGTCGGAAATCTCGGGGCGCAGTTGGGCGAGGGCGCGATGCACCGCGTCGTCGAGCAGTTCTCGCATGATCCGGCGATCCAGCGCCTGCTGATCGACCGTCCGGCGCTGCCGGTCACCGTCGCCCAACGTCTCGTCGAATGCGCTGCGGACGATCTGCGGGCGCGACTGATGTTGCGGCATCGCCTGCCGCCGGCCCTGTTCGAAGAACTGATGATGCACGGCCGGGACCGGGCCTTCTCCAGCATGATCGCCGACGTTCCGGAGGAGCAGACGGAGGCCTTGGCACGCAGCCTGTCCGAGCGCGCCATGCTGCCGCCATTGCTGCTGTTGCGCTGCCTCTGCGACGGCAGCATCGCCTTCGTCGAGGCGAGCTTCGCCGTTCTCGCCGGGCTTCCGATCGATCGCGCAAGGATACTCATCCACGACCAGGGGCCGCTGGGGTTCCAGGCGATCTATCGCAGGGCGGGCCTGCCTGACGTTCTGCTCCCCGCCTTTCGCGCCACGGTCACGGTGCGGAAGGGCGTGGAGGAGGGGGCCGAAGACCTGATCCTCGAACGCATCCTCGATCACTACCCGGGGCTCCACGCCGCGGACCTGGAGCAGGCGCTGGCGCAACTCTGGCGCGTGCTCATCCCCGACGCCACCGCGTTGCCGCCCCCGGCGCTTCCCTGAGCTTTCCTCGCTGCCGGCTGCGGCCTAAGATCCGATCCCTCGACGGATTAGGACCAATGCGGCGCACGCGACTGGCAATCACGGCTCTCCTTCTGCTGGCGGCACCTTCGGCCGCCATGGCGCAGGCGGGAGAGGAATGCCTGCTTCCCGGAGAGACCGGCGCCCGTCCGATCGATGGACGGGGTAGCGGATACCTCTCATTCCGGACGCCCGGAAGCGAGATCTGCATTCCCCGATCGAGTCCCGGATGCTTCGGCTGCGAGCCGGGTTACGTCCATCGCTGTATCGACGGCGGATGGCAGCCGCTCGCCGAGCGGCGCTGCGGCGGTGACGGATACGTCGGCGCGGCCGTCCCGCCCGAGCGCGACGACGCCGGGCGGTACACCGCGTCGGACCGGGATGCGGCATGGCCGGGGAGCCTCGACCGGCAGCGGAGTGGCCCGTCCGGCACGGTGCCCTTCAGGCACTGCCGCTATTTCGACGGCGATGGGACCGAGCTTCGGATTCCCGCAGCTGAGGCAGGACGGGCCCGGGAGCTCGGCCTCGTCGCGTGGCAGAGGTGCGAGACCGTGTTCTGCCGGCTCTACGGCGGGGACGGGCGGCCGCTCTATTATGCGCCCGATGATCAGGATCTGGTGCGCGAGGACATCCGTAGTGGCCATGTGTCGGTGCGGGCGTCGGAATGCCATGCGTCGCCGCGCCCCACCGCCGGAGCGATGGCCGGCGAGCGGCGTTGAGCGCATGGGGAGGGCTGCATGTCTGCACGCTCGATCGGTCCCCGCGTTCCGCCGTCTCGGCGGTCAGGCCGCCGCCAGCCGCGGAACCGGCCGATCGTCCATGAGGACGTTCAGGAGCGCCGCGGCGAAGCCGACCGCTATCATCGCCGCCCAGAGCAGATCGTAGGAGCCCGTGGCATCGAACACGAGGCCGCCGACCCAGGCGCCGAGGAACGATCCGACCTGATGGCTCAGGAACACGAAGCCGTAGAGCATCGACATGTGTCGCAGCCCGAACAGCTGAGCCACCAGCGCGCTGGTCAGCGGGGCGGTGCCGAGCCACAGGAAGCCCATCGTCCCGGCGAAGACCAAGGTGGAGGTCGCGGTGATCGGCAGCGCCAGATACACCAGGATCGCGACCGTGCGGGCGAAGTAAAGGCCCGCCAGCAGGTTCTTCTTGCTGTAGCGGCCGCCGAGCCAGCCGAACGTGTAGGTTCCGACGACGTTGCACAGGCCGACCAGTCCAAGAGACTGGGCCGCCACCATCGGCGATATCCCGCAGGTCGACAGGAAGGTGGGCAGGTGGGTCACGATGAACACCAGTTGGAAGCCGCACGCAAAGAAACCCAGCGTCAGCAGGAGGAAGCCGCGATGGTTCATCGCCTCCGCCATGGCGTCGCGCAGGGACTGGCGCGGTCCGGCCGTATCGGCACCGGTAAGGGCGGGCTTCGGCCCCAGCATCCAAGCGAACGGCAGCATCGCCAGCGCCAAGCCGGCCATGCAGAGGATTGCCATCTGCCAGTCCACCGCCTCGATCACGATCTGGGACAGCGGTGCGATCAGCATCGTCCCGAACGAGCCGAGGGCCGCAACCGCACCCAAGGCTTCGCTGCGGCGCGCCGGCGGCACGTGAGCGGCGACGGCGCCCATCAGGATGCCGAAGGCCGTCGCGGCCACGCCCGTACCCACCAGCACGCCGGCGCCGAACACGAGGCCCCAGGTTCCGCCGGCGGTCATCATCATCAGCAGCCCGAGCGCATAGACCAACGCGCCGCCGACCACCACCGGCCGGGCGCCGTAGCGATCGGCGAGCATGCCGAGCGGCGGCTGCGCCAACCCCCAGACCAGGCTCTGCAGAGCGATCGCGAAGCCGAACCCGGCGGCCGTTACCGGCAGGTCCGCCAGGACGGGCGCCTGGAACAGGCCGAAGCTCTGGCGCATGCCCATGCAGAGGGTCAGCACGACGGCTGCCCCCGCCAATGCGAGGGCGCTGTTTCTCTTGATCATGGACATGCTCTCATCATGTATACCGACCGGTAGGGATACTTTATGGCCGACGCGATGAGCAGGCAAGACACTCCCGAGCGGATTCTCAAGGCCGCGACGCGGCTGTTCTATGCGCAGGGAATCCGCGCGGTGGGGGTTGACGCCGTGGCGGCTGCGGCCGGGGTCACCAAGCGGACGCTCTACTATCACTACCCCTCGAAGGACGCTCTGATCGCGGCGTTTCTCGCCCGTTGGGCCGCGACGGTTCCGGATGCGCCCGATCTCACGCCCGATGCCGCCATAGCGGCGATCCTGGGCCGGTTCGGCGAACTGCGGGCCTGGTTCGGCACCGACCGTTTCCGCGGGTGCCCCTTCGTCAACGCGGTCACCGAAGTCGGCACGGAGAACCAGCCGGCGGTCGCTGTCGCACGGTCGTTCAAGGCCGGACGTCGCGCATGGTTTTCGGCTCTCCTTGCCAGGGCTGGGGCACGAGATCCGGACGCGCTGGCGGGGCAGCTGATGCTGCTCGTGGACGGCGCCATCGTCGCGGCGCTGGTCAGGGGCACGCCCGAGCCCGCGGCGGAGGCGGAGGCGGCCGCCCGGACGTTGCTCGGTGCGGCCGGGCTGCTTCCCACGGAGCCCCGCGGCTCATAAGCTGCGCCGGCAATAACTCCAGGAGGGGGCCATGCTGCTCGACGTTCGAACCTATACGTGCCGCCCGGGCACGATCCGCAAGCATCTCGAACTCTACGAGAAAATGGGCTTCGGCCCGCAGAGCCGGCATCTGGGACAGCCGCTCGCCTACCTCACGACCGAGACGGGCGACGTGAACCAGTATGTCCACATCTGGGTCTACGAGAACGCCGCCGACCGGGAGAAGAAGCGTGCCGCCATGGCGGCCGATCCGGACTGGGTGGCCTACACCCAGGAGAGCGCCAAGCTCGGCGCCCTGATCGAGCAGAACAACAAGCTGATGGTCCCGACCAGCTTCGCGCCGATCAAGCGCTGAGCCCGGCCGCCCTGTCCGACCGCAGGTGGGCCACGAGGTCGCGTGCGGGGCCGGGCAGGGCATCCAGGCGTCGGACACAGATCAGAAGGCGCCGCGTCGTCCAGGCGTCGCTCAGCGGAACGATGGCGATCGCCATCGTTCGCCGGCAGCGCATCGCTGCGGTTCGCGGCAGGACCGCGAGACCGACGCCGGCCTCTGCCATGCGACAGACAGCGTCGAAGCTGTCGAGGCGCACCCGCAGCCGCAGAGGCTTTCCCTCCGCCGCGGCGTAGCGCGCCACATGTGCCTGGAGCACGCTGCGCGCATCGAGCCCGACGAAGGGCTCGTCGAGCACCGTCCGGAACGCGACCGCGCGCGAGCCGGCCAGGGCGTGCGAGGCCGGGACCGCCAGGACGAGGCGATCCCGCGCGAACGGATAGGTTTCGAGCCCGCCTATGTCTGTCGTGTCAGCCGCGATTCCGACGTCCGCCTGACCTCCCGCGACCGCTTCGACGATCGCGTGGCTGGGTCGTACCTCCAGGTCGATGTCCAGTTCCGGGCGCGCCGCCAGGAAGCGAGCCAGCGGCTCTGGCAGCGATTCGCTGACCGCCGACGTGTTCGCGAGCAGCCGCACATGTCCCTTGAGACCGCGCGCATAGGCGCGGAGGTCGCCGCGCATGTGCTCCATCTGCCCGAGCAGCAGGATGGCGTGATGCTGCAGGGCGCGTCCGGCGGGCGTCGGGTCGACGCCACGTGCTCCACGTTCGAACAGTGATATGCCGAGCATCTCCTCCATGCCACGGATCCGTGCACTCGCAGACGCGAGCGCCAGCCCGGACCGTTCGGCACCGGCCGTGATGCTGCCCGCCTCCGCGACGTTCAGAAACAGGCGGAGGTCGGTCGGATCGAAACGCATCCCGATTCTCCAAGGGGGCGTGGCTTTGCTTTTTCCGAAGCACGCTTGCCGAAGATCCAGATTGAGGCTGGTGTCGATCCGCCTCAAGCATTACCGATGCTCGATATAAACACCGTCTTCGCGGTCGTCGTGGCGACCTTCATTCTCGCAGGCTTCGTCAAGGGCGTAGTCGGCCTGGGGTTGCCCACCGTGGCGATGGCGCTGCTGGCGCTGGCGATGCCGCCTGCTCACGCGGCCGCGCTGCTGATCGTGCCGTCCGCCGTAACCAACCTGTGGCAGTTCGTGGCGGGGCCTTGGGGCTCGCGTGCCCGTCTGCTTCGCCGGCTCTGGCCGATGATGCTGGCCAGCGGAGCGGCGGCCTGGATCGCCGCGGGAAGCCTTCTGGCGGACGGTCCGGGCATCGCCGGCACGGCCCTGGGCATCGCTCTCGCGCTTTATGCCGTCGTCGGACTGACGGAGGTGCGCGTCGGCATTCCGGCACGGCTGGAGCCATTGTTGTCGCCGATCGCCGGGGCCGCGACGGGGCTCGTCGCCGGCGCCACGGGCATCCTCGCAGTCCCCTCGGTGCCCTATCTCCAGGCGCTCGAGCTCGACCGGGATGACCTGGTCCAGGCGCTCGGCCTGTCCTTCACCGTTTCCACATTGGCCCTTGCGGGCGGTCTGGCGCAGAGCGGCGAGTTTGACGCCACGCGGGCGCTCGGCTCGACGCTGGCCCTGTTTCCGGCCCTCGCCGGCATGGCGATGGGACAGTGGCTCCGGTATCGGATCGCGGCGCGGACCTTCCGTCGATGCTTCTTTGTTGCGCTCTTCGCTCTCGGCCTCCATCTCGCGTTCTAGCAGGGATGGCGCCGCGCTTGCCGGGCACCCACCCCGTCCGTATGGTGCGCGCCGCTCGACCCGCCACGATTCAGCCGCGAGGCCTCCCGATGATCCCCCGCTACAGCCGGCCGGAAATGGCAGCCATCTGGGAGCCGGAGACGCGGTTCCGCATCTGGTTCGAGATCGAGGCGCACGCCTGCGACGCTCAGGCGCAACTGGGGGTGATCCCCAAGGAAGCGGCGAAGGCGGTGTGGGAGCGCGGCGGCTTCGACATCCCGCGCATCGACGAGATCGAGCGCGAGACCAAGCACGACGTCATCGCCTTCCTGACCAGCGTCTCCGAGCATGTCGGGCCGGAGGCTCGCTTCGTGCACCAGGGCATGACTTCTTCGGACGTGCTCGACACCTGCCTGTCGGTGCAGCTGGCGCGCGCATCCGACATCCTGCTCGACGATCTCGACCGGCTCCTGGTCGCGCTGCGCCGGCGCGCCGAGGAGCACAAGTTCACGCTCTGCATCGGCCGCAGCCACGGCATCCACGCCGAGCCCACCACCTTCGGCCTAAAGCTCGCCGGCCATTATGCCGAGTTCGCGCGCAACCGTGCGCGCCTCGCCGCCGCGCGCGCCGAGATCGCCACCTGCGCCATCTCCGGGCCCGTCGGCACGTTCGCCAGCATCGACCCGGCGGTCGAGCGGCACGTGGCGGAAAAAATGGGCCTGACCGTCGAACCGGTTTCGACCCAGGTCATCCCGCGCGACCGGCACGCCATGTTCTTCTCGGTCCTGGGCGTGATCGCCAGCTCCGTCGAGCGGCTGGCCGTCGAGGTCCGTCACCTCCAGCGCACCGAGGTGCGCGAGGCGGAGGAGTATTTCTCGCCGGGCCAGAAGGGATCCTCGGCGATGCCGCACAAGCGCAATCCGGTACTCAGCGAGAACCTCACCGGGCTCGCGCGCCTCGTCCGCGGCATGGTCGTGCCGGCGCAGGAGAACGTCGCCCTCTGGCACGAGCGCGACATCTCGCATTCTTCGGTCGAGCGCGTCATCGGCCCGGATGCGACGATCGCCCTGGACTTCGCGCTGAACCGGCTCGTCGGCCTCGTCGACAAGCTGGTCGTCTATCCGGAGATGATGCAGCGGAATCTCGACGCTCTCGGCGGCGTCGTCTTCTCGCAGCACGTGCTGCTCGCCCTGACCCAGGCGGGGATGGGCCGGGAGGACGCCTATCGCGTCGTCCAGGCCTGCGCCATGAAGGTCTGGCACGAGGGCGGCCGGTTCATCGACAAGCTGCGGGGCGATGCGGAGGTGATGCGCTGCCTGTCGGAGGCGGACCTGGAACGCGCGTTCGACCCGGCCGTTCAGACACGCCACGTCGACACGATCTTCGCCCGCGTTTTCGGCGGCGCCTGACGGCGCCGCGCTTGCCGCTCCGCGGCGTGCCGCTTACGCTCAGGATCCCTTGTTCCGAAAGGTCGGATGGATGGACGTCCGGGACGGTTTCATCGGCGCGATCGGCAACACGCCGCTCATTCGCCTGCGCAGGCTCTCCGAGCAGACCGGCTGCGAGATCCTCGGCAAGGCCGAATTCCTCAACCCGGGCGGCTCAGTCAAGGACCGTGCGGCGCTCTCGATCGTCCGCCACGCCGAGGCGAAGGGCCTGCTGCGGCCGGGCGGCGTGATCGTCGAAGGCACCGCCGGAAATACCGGCATCGGCCTCGCCCTCGTCGGCAATGCGCTCGGCTACCGCTCGGTCATCGTCATCCCCGAGACGCAGAGCGACGAGAAGAAGGACATGCTGCGGCTCTGCGGCGCCGACCTGCGCCAGGTGCCCGCCGTTCCGTACAAGGATCCGAACAACTACGTCCACATCTCCCAGCGTCTGGCCGAGGAGATCGCCGCCAAGGAGCCGAACGGTGCGATCTGGGCGAACCAGTTCGACAATGTCGACAACCGCCAGGGACATATCGACACCACCGGGCCGGAGATCTGGGCACAGACCGACGGCAAGATCGACGGTTTCATCTGCGCCGTCGGTACTGGCGGCACGCTGGCCGGCGTCGGGATGGCGCTGAAGGAGCGGAGTAAGGACGTCACCATCGCCATCGCGGATCCGATGGGGGCCGCCCTCTACAGCTACTACAAGACCGGAGTGCTGAAGTCCGAGGGCAGCTCGATTACCGAGGGCATCGGTACCGGCCGGATCACGGCCAATCTGAAGGACGCTCCGGTCGACGACGTCTTTCAGATCCCCGATACCGAGGCGCTGCCGATCCTGTTCGATCTCGCCAAGCACGAGGGTCTGCTCCTCGGCGGCTCGAGCGCGATCAACGTCGCCGGCGCGGTGCGGCTGGCGAAGCAGATGGGGCCGGGGCACACCATCGTCACGATCCTCTGCGATTCGGGCCAGCGGTATATGAGTAAGCTCTGGAATCCGGCGTTCCTGAAGAGCAAGGAACTTCCGGCTCCCGATTGGCTGTGACAGCGCGCGCGGCCCAGGCCGCCGCACCGATGGCCGGTGCATCCATGGTGGGTGCCACCGCACGGGAGCCGTTGCTCGAGGTGCGCGACGTGGCACGGCACTTCGACGTGTCGGGGCCCTGGCTCGCGCGCACCATCGCAGGTGCGCCGCGCCTGTCCCTGAAGGCGGTCGACGGCGTCAGCTTCGACATCCGCCGCGGCGAAACGCTCAGCCTCGTCGGGGAATCGGGCTGCGGCAAGACGACGGTCGCCCGGCTGATCGTCGGCCTTTACCAGCCGAACCGCGGCCAGATCCTGTTCGAGGGCACCGACCTCACCTCGCTGCGCACCCGGTCCGCCCAGCGGCCCTATCGTCGGCGCATGCAGATGATCTTCCAGGATCCCTATGCCAGCCTGAACCCGCGCTGGCGGGTGCGCGACATCGTCGCCGAGCCGATTCGCGCCTTCGGGCTCGCCCGCAGCGGCGGCGAGGTGCGCGACCAGGTGGCGGCGCTGTTGCGCCAGGTAGGCCTCGGTCCGGCCGACGGCGAGAAGTTCCCGCACGAATTCTCCGGCGGCCAGCGCCAGCGGATCTCGATCGCGCGCGCCCTCTCCAATCGCCCGGAATTCCTGGTCTGCGACGAGCCGACCTCGGCGCTCGACGTGTCCGTGCAGGCGCAGATCCTGAACCTGATGAAGGACCTGCAGCGCGAGCTCGGCCTGACCTACCTCTTCATCAGTCACAATCTGGCGGTCGTCCGGCACATCTCGAACCGGGTCGGCGTGATGTATCTCGGCAAGCTCGTCGAACTCGCGGATTCGCGGACATTGTTCGGCACGCCGCGCCATCCTTATACGCGCCTGCTGCTCGACACGATTCCCGACCTCGACATGACGGGCAGGGCGCGCGTGCCCGTCGGCGGCGAAGTGCCCAGCCCGATCGCGCCGCCGCCGGGCTGCTCCTTCCATCCCCGCTGTCCCTTCGCCAACGACCGCTGCCGAAGTGAGGAGCCGAAGCTCGCCCGGCACCGCGGCGGCAGCGCCGTCGCCTGCCACGGCGTGGAGGAGGGGCGTATCCCGGAGCGGCCCGTCGCGGCGGCATGAGCGACGCCGCGACGGGCCTTGACCTGCCGGCGCCCCGACATCATTGTCCGGTCATGGTCATGCATCCGCGCCAGATGCCGATCACGCGGCGAATTACCGACCCGGTCCCTTCGGGGGGCCGGGAACTGGTCGTTCGTCCCGTCAATCGGTCACTGGAGTGTGCCCGCCATGTCCGCGTCCACGCGTGAATCCCTTCCGACCACCTGTTTCTCCGTCCAGGCCTGCAGCGAACCCTCGGTGATGTCCCGGGTGCTCGAACTGTTCGTCAAGCGCGGCCTCGTGCCGACCCGCATCGTCAGCGACGTGAGCGGTCCGGCCGACGATGTCCTGACCATCGACATACAGATGCGCGGGCTCGAGCCGGAGCTCGCCGGCTACATGGCGCGCTGCATGCGGCAGCTGGCCTATGTCGACTGCGTGCTGACCAGCGAGCGGGGCACAGTGCCGGACGCCCGCGCGGGATGAGCTTCCTCGACCGCATAGCCGAGTGCAATAACTGGCAGCCCGCCGGCTTTCGGCCGTTCCTGGTGGCGGCGACCGAGGTGGGGCAGGTGGGTCACGCCTTCGCCAACCGGCTCGCCGACTTCCCCGACGTCTTCCGGGTCGACGCCGATACGGTGCGACTGCACGAGGAACTCGGCGACTTCCGGAGCCGGACGGCGGCCGTGGATGCGGTCCTGCGGCAGCTCGCGGACGAGGGGCTGATCCGCGGCTGGCGGGACGAGGCATACCCGATCGCCACCGCGTGGGGCGCCGAAGCGCTGCTGCAGATGGAGCGCGCCGCGGTGCCCTTCTTCGGCGCGTCGTCCTACGGGGTGCACCTGAACGGCTTTGTCCGGGACGGCGACCGTATCCTGATGTGGATCGGCCGCCGGGCCCGCGACAAGCACACCTACCCGGGGATGCTCGACAACACCGTGGCGGGCGGCCAGCCGATCGGCCTGTCGCTACGCGACAACCTTGCCAAGGAAGCCGCCGAGGAGGCCGCCATCCCGCGTGCTCTGGCCGATCGGGCGGTCGCGGTCGGGGCGATCTCCTACCGTCACCAAACCGCCGAGGGCTACAAGCCCGACGTCCAGTTCTGCTACGACCTGGAACTGCCGCGGGATTTCGTGCCGCACAATACCGATGGGGAGATCGAGTCGTTCCACCTCTGGCCGATCGAGCAGGTCGCGGAAATTGTCTCCGAGACGCGGGACTTCAAGTTCAACTGCAACCTCGTCGTCATAGACTTCCTGGTGCGCCACGGCATTCTCGATCCGTCGCGGCCGGACTATCTCGCCATCGTGCGCGGACTTCACCGCTAGGCCCCGTCGCGGCGCTTGCGCGACGTGCGCCGCCGCCTTACATCTCCGCCATGTTCGCGGCCGATCCTTCCGGCCGCGCTTTTTGTGCTGGAGTCCCATGGAAATCCGCAACGTCGCCATCATCGCGCACGTCGACCACGGCAAGACGACGCTCGTCGACTGCCTGCTCCGGCAGAGCGGCTCGTTCCGCGAGAACCAGCAGGTCGCCGAGCGCGTCATGGACTCCAACGACATCGAGCGCGAGCGCGGTATCACCATCCTCGCCAAGTGCACCTCGGTCGTCTGGAAGGACACGAGGATCAACATCGTCGACACGCCAGGCCATGCCGACTTCGGCGGCGAGGTCGAGCGTATCCTCAGCATGGTCGACGGCGTGGTCGTGCTGGTCGACGCATCCGAGGGCCCGCTGCCGCAGACCAAGTTCGTGGTCGGCAAGGCGCTGAAGCTCGGCCTGCGGCCGATCGTGCTGATCAACAAGGTCGACCGCGCCGACGAGCGCGCCTTCGAGGTCCAGGACGAGACCTTCGACCTGTTCGCGGCACTCGACGCGAACGACCAGCAGCTCGACTTTCCGACCCTGTTCGCCTCCGCCCGCCAGGGCTGGGCCGCCGAGAGCCCGGAGGGTCCGAAGGAGGACATGGCGCCGCTGTTCGACCTGATCGTGCGCCACGTGCCGGCGCCGAAGGTCGAGGCCGACGGTCCGTTCACCATGCTGGTCACCACGCTGGAGCGCGATCCCTATCTCGGCCGCGTGCTCACGGGCCGCATCGAGACCGGCACCGTGCGCACCAACATGGCGGTCAAGGCGCTCGGGCAGGACGGCCGCGTGATCGAGCAGGGTCGCATCAGCAAGCTGCTCTCCTTCCGCGGCATTGAGCGCGTGCCGGTCGAGGAGGCGCAAGCGGGGGACATCATCGCGATCGCCGGCATGCCGACGGCGACCGTCGCCGATACGATCTGCGTGCCGGAGGTCGACGCGCCGATCCAGGCGCAGCCGATCGATCCGTCGACGCTGGCAATGACCTTCTCGGTCAACGACAGTCCGCTCGCCGGGCAGGAGGGCGACAAGGTCACCTCCCGCATGATCCGCGACCGGCTGATGCGCGAGGCGGACGGCAACGTCGCGATCCGCGTGACCGAGACCGAGGACAACGACGCGTTCGAGGTCGCCGGCCGCGGCGAACTCCAGCTGGCGGTTCTGATCGAGAACATGCGGCGCGAGGGCTACGAGCTGTCGGTCAGCCGTCCGCGCGTGCTCTACCGCAACGATCCCGCGACCGGCCAGCGTCTGGAGCCGATCGAGGAGGTCGTGATCGACGTCGACGAGGAGTATTCCGGCGTCGTCGTCGAGAAGCTGTCCCTGCGCAAGGGCGAACTGCAGGAGATGCGCCCCTCCGGCGGCGGCAAGCAGCGCCTCGTCATGCACGTGCCGTCGCGCGGCATGATCGGCTATCACGGCGAGTTCCTGACGGACACGCGCGGCACCGGCGTGATGAACCGCCTGTTCCACGGCTGGGCACCCTACAAGGGCACCATCGCGGCGCGCCGCACCGGAGCGCTGATTTCCACTGAGCAGGGCAAGTCCGTCGCCTACGCGCTCTGGAACATCGAGGAGCGCGGCATCCTCTTCATCGGCCCCGGCGAGAAGATCTACACGGGTATGGTGATCGGCGAGCACACCCGCGGCAACGACCTGGAAGTGAACCCGCTGAAGGGCAAGCAACTCACCAACATCCGGGCCGCCGGCAAGGACGACGCGATCCTGCTGACCACGCCGGTCCGCATGACGCTGGAGCGCGCCATCTCCTATATCGGCGAGGACGAACTCTGCGAGGTGACGCCCGAAGCGGTGCGCCTGCGCAAGCGCTACCTCGACTCCAACGAACGCAAGCGCCAGTCGCGCCGCGCCGCCGAGGGGTGACGCCGCGTCGTCCCCGGCGCGTCTGACTCGTGGACCGGCCATCGGCTCGTAGAGCCGGTGGCCGGTCGTGCGTTCGGTGCTCGCTCCCCAAGATCAACAACAATGTCTTCCCGAGGAACCGTCCGCATGCTCAGACACATCGTCGTTGCCTTCTGCATTCTGCTCTTGGGCGGCTGCGTCACCGACGATTCCGGCTATGACGACGGCGGCTATCGCGGTGGCGGATATTCCCGCGGTAGCGACTACCGGCCGCCGCAGGGGCGGGGCTACTCCTGCGACATTCCCGGGCGGGATCGCGTCTGGACGGAAGACGCGGGCGATTGCCGCCGCCTGATCAAGAAGTTGGAGGCGGAGCGCAGCAATCGGAAATATTCGTGCGACGTGCCCGGACGTGAGCGCGTTTGGACCGACGACGCCGACGATTGCCGCCGTCTGGTCCGGCGGATGGAAGAGGAGCGCAAGCCGAAGAAGGTGGCGTGCGACGTGCCGGGCCGCGGCCGCGTGTGGACGGACGATGCGGACGACTGCCGCCGTCTGGTGCGCCGTGCAGAGGATGAACGCAAGCAGGAACGCAAGCCGCAGAAGTACGCGTGCGACGTTCCTGGTCGCGGCAGGGTGATGACCGACGACGCGGGCGACTGCCGCCGCCTGATCGACCGCATGCGGCAGGATCAGCGGCGCACCAACCCTAGGACCGAGTAGCAGAGTGCGGTCAATCGCCGTGGCAAATGACCTGCCCGACCGCCACTCTCAGGGACTCGCCGATCTCGGCCACGGTGCGTTTCGGTGTGGTCGGCTTTGCCAGGGTCGGTGAAATGCCGTTCGCGAGCATGAAGGTGCGGGCGAAGACCTCCTTCACAGCGAAGTTCGCGTTTTGCGGGATGTCGCCCGTCGTCGAGGCGACATAAAGGGCGTTCAGTTTTGTCCGAATGACACCGATGAGAACACCACGATCATCGACAAGTGGACCGCCGCTGTTGCCGGGCTGAACCGGTGTGCTGATTTGAACCAAACGGCTGTCGTTCTTCATGCCGGAGAACGAGGTGATGCTTCCCGCGGTAAGATTCCCGGAATCAGGCAATGTGCCCGGGAGAGGGAAGCCAAAGGTAATGACCGTGTCGCCGAGGCGGGGTGCTGGCGCTGCATCGAAGGTGAGCACTGCTGGTGAATCGATATCCAACTTCAGCAGTGACAGGTCGTTGGTGGCATCGTTGGCGAGCGTGCGCGCAGGATGCTCTGTACCGTCCGCGAGCCGCACGGTGATCGAAGCACAGTTGCCCGCAACGTGTTCGTTCGTAAGGATCTCGCCGGCTGAGCCGACGAAGAACCCGGTGCCTTTGCCGCTGCTGCGCTTGGCCTTCGCGCGGTCCGCGGTCACCGAACCGAGATGTGGTGCTGCCTCGGCTTCCGAGAGCCCAAATGAGAACCGGACTGCGCTTCCGTCGCTGGCGCGGCCATAGCCGTAGCCCGAGTTGATGCTCAGCGAAGTAAAGCGCAGCCCTGCCGTGCGCCCGTCGTTACAGAATAGGTGTGCCAGCCCGCCGGAGGGTGTCGTTGGTAACAAACCGATTCGTATGGGGCGGTGCAAGCTGTACTCGCCGATGCAACGCTTCCCGTCGGCAGTCGCCATCTCGATTTTTCCGCCGTCGGTTCCTTCGGCCGTCGCTGTGCCATAGTAGAGTTCGCTCCCCGGGTCCACTCGGCCGATCACCTCAACGGTCGTGCTGCATGCGCTCAGCAGCAGGAGTCCGGCGAGAAGCGGCGGTACGAGCTTCCAGGGCATGACATGCATCCGACTGCAATCAAGGATGCACAAATCTAGATCGAGCGCACGGAGTGAGGCAACCGTACAGGCGCGTGCCAATACGATGTTGCGAAGCCGAACATGTTGTCGATGGTGAGGCGCGACACGCGCGCGGTGGTGATCCCACCGGGATTCGAACCCGGGTCGCCGCCGTGAAAGGGCGGTGTCCTAACCGCTAGACGATGGGACCAGCGCGGGACACGAAATAGTCGGAAGGAGCCGGAAAAGCAACCCGTTGCGTGGCCTTCCGGGCAATCTCAGGAAGGATGGGCGGCGTCCGTCACGATCAGCTGCACGCCGCGGTTTCCATTCCAGTGATCAGCGCGCAACAGGCCGGCCACATGTAGGGGAGCGCCACGGGCGGCGAGCAGCGCATCGCCCATCGGCGTGCCGACGCAGCGGAAGGCAATTGCCTTGAGTGCGCCGCCGCCGGCGTCCGCGAGGCGCAGGCGTACATGCCGCTCGCCGACGATGTCGGCTCGCGCGATGCGTGCGGCGGACAGGGCAAAGCGCGGTTCGTCATGGCCGCTGCCGTAGGGGCCGATGCGGTCGAGCAGGTCGAGCAGATCGGGGGTAGCGGCGCGCGGCGTCACGAGACCGTCCAGATCCAGCGGACGGGCCACTGCGGCGCTCGCTGGAAGCTCCCGCTGCAGTCGCTCGGCCAGAAAGGCACGCAGATCGTCCAGCCTCTCCTCACGGATGGTGAAGCCCGCCGCCATGGCGTGGCCTCCGCCAGCCTCCAGCAGTCCCGCCTGCCGCGCCGCGACGATCGCGGGACCGAGAGCGAACCCCGGAACTGAGCGGCCGGAACCCTTGCCGACGCCGTCCGTAAGCGACACGACGCACGCCGGATGGTGCAGCCGCTCCACCAGACGTGCTGCGACGATTCCGATGACACCGGGATGCCAGTCCGTGCCGGCGACCAGAGTGATCGGCGCGTCGCCATGGGCTGCGGCCTGCTCGAGCGCGGCCTCCACGACGTCGGCCTCCAAGGCGCGTCGTTCGCTATTGTAGACATCCAGGCGCTCGGCGATGCGCCGCGCTTCGTCGGGATCGTCGGTCGTCAGGAGACGGGCGCCCAGGTCCGCCTGGCCGACGCGGCCACCGGCGTTGATGCGGGGGCCGAGGAAGAAGCCGAGCTGGTCCGCGCTGGGGAGGCCGTTCAGGCGGGCGACGTCCGCGAGTGCCGAGAGGCCGGCGTTCCGACGCGCCCCCATGATCTTGAGCCCCTGCGCGACGAACGCCCGGTTGAGGCCGGTGAGGGGAGCGACGTCGCACAAGGTGCCGAGTGCGACGAGGTCGAGCCACTGCATCAGGTCGGGTGCGCCGGTGGCGCGCTCCGCGAACCAGCCGTCGTCGCGCAGCAGGCGATTGACTGCGACCGCGAGCAGGAAGGCGACGCCCACGGCGGCCAGATGCCCGAGGCCGGGCATCTCGTCCAGGCGGTTCGGGTTCACGACGGCGTGGGCGTGGGGCAGGCCGACCTCGGCGACATGATGATCGACCACGATCACGTCGAGCTCTACCGCAGCGGCGGCATCGAGTGCCTCGAACGCGGTGGTCCCGCAGTCGAGCGCGACGACGAGGGTCGCGCCCTGCTGCTGGAGCTGGCGCATCGCCGCCGCGTTCGGACCGTAGCCCTCGTCGATGCGGTCCGGAATGTAGATGGCGGTTTCGAGGCCCGTCGCCGACAGGAACCGCCGCAGCAAGGCGACCGAGGAAGCGCCGTCGACGTCGTAGTCGCCGAACAGCACCACTCGCTCGCCCGCCTTTACGGCAGCCGCCAGCCGTGTCGCAGCCTTGTCCATGTCCCGCAGGCACGATGGATCCGGGAGCAGACTGCGCAGGCGCGGCGCCAGGAAATCTTCCGCATCCTCGACCCCGACGCACCGTCCCGCCAGCACCCGGCCGACGATGTCCGGCACTGCGAGCCGCTGGGTCAGTGCGAGCGCCAGACGCTCGTCACAAGGTCGCGCGCGCCACGCTCGCCCGGTCAGCGAGCGCTCGACACCCAGGAACGCGCCCCCCGCCGAAGAGCCGGCAGGGGGCGGTACGTGGGAAAGCAGGGTGTCCTGCATTCCGGCCCTAGCGGTCGACCGGATCGAAGCCCGTCTTGCGCGTGAAGTTGTGTTCCGCCTCGATCACCCGGACGGTCCCGCTCTTGGAGCGCATCACCATGGAGTGGGTGACGGCGCCACCGGCGAAACGGCGCACGCCCTGGAGCATTGTGCCGGTGGTGACGCCGGTGGCAGCGAACATGACATCCCCGTGCGCCAGGTCGAGCATGCTGTACTTGCGGTCGAAATCGGTGATGCCCATCCGGCGTGCGCGGCCGCGCTCGTCGTCGTTGCGGAAAAGCAGTCGGCCCTGCATCTGGCCGCCGATGCAGCGTAGCGCCGCTGCCGCCAGCACGCCTTCGGGCGCGCCGCCGCTGCCGATATACATGTCGACGCCGCTACCGGGGCGGGCCGTGGCGATCACGCCGGAGACGTCGCCGTCCGAGATCAGCATGATGCGGGCGCCGGCGTCGCGGATCTTCGCGATCAGTTCTGCGTGGCGCGGCCGATCGAGGATGCACACGACGAGATCTGAGGGCTTGGCTCCCTTGGCCTTCGCCAGTTCGCGAAGGTTCTCTTCGGGTGCCCGGTCGAGGTCGACCACGCCCTCCGGAAGCCCGGGACCGACGGCGATCTTGTCCATGTAGGTGTCGGGGGCGTTCAGGAACCCGCCGGCTTCCGCCATGGCGATGACCGCGAGGGCGTTCGGGCCGCCCTTCGCGGTGATCGTCGTACCCTCCAGCGGATCGAGGGCGATGTCGATCTTGGGACCGTTCCCCGCGCCGACCTTTTCGCCGATGTAGAGCATCGGCGCCTCGTCGCGCTCGCCTTCGCCGATCACGACGGTGCCCTCGATCGCGAGGCTGTTCAGCGCCCGCCGCATCGCGTCGACCGCCGCCTGATCTGCCGCCTTCTCGTCACCGCGCCCCATCCAGAGGGAGGCGGACAGTGCCGCCGCTTCGGTCACGCGGACAACCTCCAGCGCGAGGTTGCGGTCCATTGCGGCCGTCTGCTCGTCCGCTGCCATGTCGGGTGTCTCCTAGAGCGTTTCGATTCGAATGAGCCGTGGCGGTTCGACCACCGCGTCGTGTTCCCCGATGCGCGCCACGGCGCGCAGCATCGCGGCTTCCTCGGTATCGTGGGTCACCAGCACCAGAGGAACGATCTCCTCCGGATCGCGACCGCGTTGCAATACGGACTCGATGGAGACCGCCTCCTCGCCGAGCACGCGGGCCACCGAAGCCAGGACCCCGGGCCGGTCGATCACCATGAGGCGCAGATAATAGGCGCCGACATGCATCGAGAGCGGTGAATCGGTCAGCGGTTCCAGCGCATCCGCGGGTAGGCCGAACATCGGCGTGATGCGCCCGCGCGCGATGTCGATGATGTCCGCCACGACGGCGGACGCGGTCGGTCCGGCGCCGGCGCCGGCGCCGACCACGACCGTCGACGGCATGAAGTCGCCCTCGGCGACGACCGCGTTCAGGACCCCTTCCACCCCGCCGATCGGACTGGCGCTCCGCACCATGCAGGGATGAACGCGCTGCTCGATGCCGTGGCGTGTGCGACGGGCGATCGCGAGAAGCTTGATGCGATAGCCGAGTTCCTCGGCGAAAGCGATGTCGAGGGCGGATACGTGCCGGATGCCTTCCGCCTGCACCGCGTCGGATTCGACGCGCGTACCGAAGGCCAGGCTCGTGAGGATGGCGAGCTTGTGTGCCGCGTCGATGCCGTCGATGTCGAAGGTCGGGTCGGCCTCGGCATAACCGAGCCGCTGCGCCTCGGTGAGGACATCCTCGAACGGGCGCCCCGACTCGCGCATGGTAGAGAGGATGTAGTTGCAGGTACCGTTCAAGATGCCGTACACGCGCGACAGGCGGTTGGCCGCCAGTCCCTCGCGCAACGTCTTGATTACAGGAATGCCGCCGGCGACCGCGGCCTCGTAAGCGAGGGTGAAGCCGGCCGCCTCGGCACGCTGCGCCAGGGCAACACCGTGCCGCGCGATCAGCGCCTTGTTGGCGGTAACGACGTGGCGGCCGGCGTCCAGGGCCGCTTCGCACACGGCTTTCGCCGGGCCGTCGGCGCCGCCGATCAGTTCGACGACGATGTCGACCTCGGCGGTGCGCGCCATGGCGACGGCGTCATCGTGCCAGTTCAGCCCGGTAAGCGGAATACCGCGGTCGCGCGTCCGGTCGCGCGCCGAGACATCGGTGACCACCACCGGGCGTCCGCAGCGCCGCTCGAGCAGGTCGGCCTGCGTCGCAACCAGCTTGAGCGCGCCGGTGCCGACGGTTCCGAGGCCCGCCAGGGCTATTCGTAATGGTGTCGCGTTCGGTCGTGTCATCGGTTCAGCGGCCAAGGGCGTCGGGCGATCCAGGCGATTGTACCGGCCGCAACGCCACGAAAGCGTTGCCGCCGGAAGGGCCGATGAACTTATAGCGGCTTTCGGGCCGGGGGCGAGACGCTTTCAGACAGATCGCATGCTGACGGCCGATGTCCGGGGCATCGGCGTCGGCGGTCACCCGGCAGCGCGCTGCGATAGCGGCTGGGGCGGCTGCACCGGTGGCCGGGGCGCCAACGGCGTCCCGGGGGTGAAGCCCGCGGCTCGCGTCGTGGACGGTCGCGCTGCCGGAGGCTCCTGGGCTGCCGGCTGCGCCGCTGCGGGCCCAGGCACCGGCGTCTCGCGCGGTGCCGTCGTGGCGGCTGGCGCGGGCTGAGGCCTTTCCGTCTGCGCGCCAGCCGGTGCAGGCGCCCGCGCAGACGGCGCTGCCGCATCGGGCGGCAGTGCGAGCGATGCCGTCGGCCGTTCCACCGGCACTGCGCCGGGCCGGGGCTGCGGCAGGGAGGGCGGCTGCTGCGTAACCATAGGCTGCTCGCGCCGCGCCACCTCGGCCTCGGCACGCCGATCGAGAGCTGCGGCGTCTGCCTGCGCTTCGCCCGACTCACGGCGCATTGACGCCACCATGTCGCGCCGCGCCGCAGGGTCCAAGGTCGGCGCCGGGCGGTCTGGGACGCTGGCCAGGTTGGGGAACGTGTCGGCACGTTCGGCCGGCAGCGGCGTACCGACGGCGCTCGGTGCGGCTTCACCGGAAGTCGGTGCGGGGTCGCTCGACAGCCACGAACTGGCCGAGCGGTACCATTCGGCGGGATTGACCTCGTTCGGCACGGAGGAGCAGCCGGACACACCCAGCAGGAGCAGGGCGCTAGCAGCCCTTATCGTCGCCGATCTGACACCAGCTTTTCGCATGAAACCACCCCACCGGATTAGAAATCAGCGTGCTGCGGCTGTAGTATCACAAGGACGCCGGATCGCGGAACGCCGCAGACCCGCTTGCCGGTGAGAACAGTTCAGGGAGCCTCAGATGGCCGAACCGCAGAGCCCGAGCACCCAGGCGGACCCGGCCGAGTTGGCCGCCAACTTCGCCAAGATCGCCGAGCAGAGTCAGCGGATCATGACCGAGTTCCTCAGCCGCAATGCCGAGGAAGTGCAGGCGACCGGCACGGATCCGCTCGGTGTCGGGCGCGCCTTCATGGAGTTGACGGGTCATATGCTCTCCAACCCGATCCGGCTGGCGGAGGCGCAGACGCAGCTCTGGCAGGACTATATGAAGGTCTGGCACAGCGCCGCCCGCCGCATGATGGGAGAATCCGTCGAGCCGGCGGCCGCCCCGCGCAAGGGCGATTCCCGCTTCAAGGACGCGGCGTGGGAGGAGAACTTCCTCTTCGACTACATCAAGCAGTCCTATCTCGTCACGTCGCGCTGGCTGCAGTCCACCGTTCACGACATGGACGATGGACTGGATGACAAGACGCGGCGCAAGGTCGAGTTCTACACGCGTCAGTTCGTCGACGCGATGGCGCCCTCCAACTTCGTGATGACCAACCCGGCCGTGCTGCGTGCCACCGTGGAAAGCCGCGGCGAGAACCTCGTCAAGGGGCTGAACAACCTGCTGCGCGACCTGGAGGCCGGCAAGGGACAGCTGAAGATCAGCCAGACCGATACGGCGGCGTTCCAGTTGGGCCGCAACATCGCCGTTACGCCGGGGAAGGTGGTCTATCAGAACGAGCTGATGCAGCTCCTCCAGTATGAGCCGACGACCGAGGAGGTGCACAAGCGACCGCTGGTGATCATCCCGCCGTGGATCAACAAGTTCTACATCCTCGATCTCCGCCCGCAGAACTCGTTCATCAAATGGGCGACCGACCAGGGTCACACGGTCTTCGTGATCTCCTGGGTGAACCCGGATGGCGACCTCTCCGCCAAGAGCTTCGCCGACTACATGCACCAGGGGCCTCTCGCAGCCCTCGATGCCGTCGAGAAGGCGACGGGGGAGCGGGACGTCAACGCCATCGGTTATTGCCTCGGCGGTACCCTACTCGCGTCCACGCTGGCGTGGATGGCGGCGAAGGGCGACGACCGCATCAAGAGCGCGACCTACTTCGCCGCGATGGTCGATTTCGGCGAACCCGGCGAACTCGAGGTCTTCATCGACGAGGACCAGCTGCGCGCGCTCGAGGACAAGATGAACGAGCGCGGCTATCTCGAAGGCTCGGAGATGGCGACGACCTTCAACATGCTGCGCGCCAACGACCTGATCTGGTCGTTCGTCGTGAACAATTACCTACTGGGAAAGGATCCGTTTCCGTTCGACCTGCTGTACTGGAATTCGGACTCGACCCGGATGCCGGCGGCGATGCACAGCTTTTACCTGCGCAACATGTACCAGAAGAACGCGCTGTCGCAGCCGGGAGGCGTCGAACTCGACGGGGTGCCCATCGACCTCGGCACGGTGAAGACCCCGACCTTCCTGCTGGCCAGCCGGGAAGACCACATCGCACCATGGCACGGCGTCTACCGCGGCACCCAGATCTATGGCGGGCCGGTGAAGTTCGTCCTCGCCGCTTCGGGGCACATCGCGGGCGTGATCAACCCGCCGGCGGCAAACAAGTATGCCCACTGGACCAACGCCAAGACGCCAGCGGACCCGGAGGCATGGTTCGCGGGTGCGACCGAGCATCCGGGGTCCTGGTGGCCCGAGTGGCAGAAATGGGTCTCGCGCTACGCCGGCAGCAAGGTTCCGGCCCGCAAGCCCGGCGACGGCGAGCTTAAGGCCCTGGAGGACGCGCCTGGGAGCTATGTGGCGGTAAAGTCCGGGTGAGGGTAGAGGCGGATCCCACCACCCGATTCGGGACATCGGCTGCACCCCTCCACGCGCGGGGTCGCAGCGGGTGTCGCCGGATGGAATGGCCGGCGACACCCGCTGTGAGTAGAAAGGGTGGCTGGCGTCGCGCCAGAGTCGCATAGGGGAGCGACGACGCGGTCTTCCCGTCGACTCACACGGGAGATTTCGAGAGCCGCGGACGGATGCCCGATGCTCGATCGTCGGCTCCCGTCGCCGGCCGTTCGCGCCGACCCGACATGAAACCGGGACGGCGCGAACCAGAGCGCAGCGGTGCGTTCCCGCGGCGGGTTATTCAGGCATTCAGGCGCGCGGCCTGCGCCATCACCTCGACGGCTTCGTCCTGCTTGGTCCGAACGGTCAGAGACGTTGCGCCCGAATCGGCCCAGGCGCCGTAGCGCTGCCTGATGCGCGCGGCAGGGCCGACGAGCGATTTCTGGTCGACCCACTCGTCGGGCACCGCATTCGTCGCCTCCTCTTTTCGTCCGGCCAGATAGAGTTCCTGGATCCGGTTGGCGGCGTCGCCGAAACCGCGGCGGATCATCATCTCCTTGTGGAAATTCTTGTCCTTGTGGCCCATGCCGCCGACGTAGAGCGCAACCTCGGGCTTCAGCTTGTGCAGGGCCGTCTTAACGTCATCGTTCACTTCGACGTGCACCGAAGCTGCGATCTCGAAGTTCGCGAGCGACTTGCCGCCGCCGGCCCGGGCGAAGCCTTCCTCCAGCCACGGCAAATACTCGTGCAGGCTCCCGGGCACGAAGCCGAGCGGCAGCCAGCCGTCGGCGATTTCCCCCGTCAGCCGGACGGTGGCGGCGTTGCCGGTCCCCAAATAGATCGGGATGTCGGGGTTCATGTGGAGAATCGACTTCAGCGGCTTGCCGACCCCGAGGGCGCCTTCGCCGGTGTAGGGCAGGGATATCTCCGCACCCTCGTGCGTCACCGGTTCCTCGCGACGGAACACCTTCCGCATGATCGCGACATAGTCCTTGATCCGGTGGTAGGGCCGGCCCCACGGCTGGCCGTACCAGCCTTCGACGATCTGCGGGCCGGAGACCCCCAGGCCGACCATGAATCGCCCACCGCCCGCCATGGCGTCGACGGTGGCGGCGGACATGGCGGCGTTTGCCGGCGTCCGCGCCGCCAACTGCATGATCCCAGTGCCGAGCCGGATGCGCTGTGTCTTTGCGGCGAGATAGGCGAGGGGAGTGACGGCGTCGGACCCGTAGGCTTCGGCCGTCCAGACGATGTCGTAGCCGAGTTCTTCGGCGCGCTGCACCCGTTCCACGGGAAGCGCCATTTCGGCACCCGAATAGCCGATGGACAGTCCGAGCTTCATGGTTCCTCCTCCTTCGCCGTCTGTCGCGGCAGGGTCACTTTGCGACAATAGCCGCCGTCGGGTGCGGCCGGCTATGGGGTGCCGGGGATAGAGCCGGGGGAAGAGGCCGTGGCTCCCGTCCAGTGGATGCGGGCATCGGCGAGCACATCCTGGCCGGCGAGATAACGTGCCGCCGCCGCGCCGGGGCCGATCGTCAAAGCGATCTCCAAACCGTGGATCAGGTCGTAGGGATGGTGCGGCAGCGCCGACGCCTTCAGCGCGCGATCGAGAGCCGCGCTGAGCATGACGGCACTGAGCCGCGTACCCTCCGGTCGCGGGATCTGGCTCGGCGTGACGGTTTCGGGTGACTCGAAGGCGTGGGTGCACGCGTCGAGGTCGCGACTCGCATAGCCACGGCAGCCGAACGGCCGATCCTCGTAGATCGTACAGAGCCGGTCTTCGCCGAGCAGCGGGCAGGGCTGCTGCAGAAGCCAGCGTTGCATGGGATCGCGGCCGCGCGTCGCGGCGAGAGCGTGGCGAATTGCGGCACGGCGCCTTCCACGCGCCGGCGGCTTCAGCGCTGCGACTCGTGCCGCGATGACGAGGATCTCGGCCGCAGTGGCCGATACCTGCTGATGGCAGCAGAAGGCGCATCCGGCGGCGCAGGCGGCGGGCTCCGCCGCCGCGGCGATTCGCCGGTCGGCCTCGTCGTGAGCGGCCCGGACGATCGCGGGGAGCGCCGTACGGCCGCCGCGACGGAACATCGCAGCCAGCCCGTCGCCGATTCGCACCGCGACGTCGAATGCGGTGGGGCGGCTGCCCCGGGGCGTGTCTGCCATCTCTTCATCCGGTTTCGGGCGCGGCGTTCGGCAGCGTACGGCAGGTGGCGGTGAGCACTTCGTCCGCCCGGCCTATCCTAGGCGGGGGTCGCCCTGCTGTGAACCGCGCGGTCCGGCATGGCCATGTCATGACGTTCTGTCCGGCGCGTCATGAAAGGATCATGTTGACACGCCGAACGGCTCCGATTACGTCATGCCCCGCCCTGCCCCGGAGCCCAGGTGGCGGAATTGGTAGACGCGCAGGTTTCAGGTACCTGTGGCCGCAAGGTCGTGGAAGTTCGAGTCTTCTCCTGGGCACCACCGCCGATCCCTGATGGGACGGCATTCGAGCAGGGCGGTTTTTCCGAATGACGGTCTATCTCCATAGCGGCGACCTGCCGGCCGACGTCGCGGCGGCGCTCGCCGCTGGCGGCAGTGTTGCGGTCGATTCGGAAACCATGGGGCTGCGGCCCGATCGAGACCGGCTTTGCGTGGTCCAGCTCTCCGGTGGCGACGGCAATGCGCACCTCGTGCAGTTCCCGGCCCCTGGAGCAGGTACGTCGCCGAACTATGCGGCGCCGAACCTCAGGCGGCTTCTCGCTGACCCTGCAGTTCTCAAGCTGTTCCATTTCGGCCGCTTCGACATCGCGGTGATCCAGCGATATCTGGAAACCGTCTGTGCACCGGTGTGGTGCACGAAGATCGCGTCCAAGCTGGTGCGGACCTATACCGACCGTCACGGCCTCAAGGATCTCTGCCGGGAGCTGCTGGAGATCGACCTCTCGAAGCAGCAGCAGTCGTCGGACTGGGGCGGGCCGGTGCTCTCGCAGGCGCAGAAGGATTATGCCGCCTCCGACGTGCTCCACCTGCATGCGCTCCAGGCTGAACTGCGGCGCCGGCTCGAGCGGGAGAACCGCCTCGCCTTGGCCGAGGCCTGTTTCGCTTTCCTTCCGACGCGTGCGCAGCTCGATCTCGCGGGCTGGCCCGAAGAGGATATCTTCGCGCACTGACGGGGGCCGGCGGGCGGCCCGCGTTGACGGTGCCGAGCGCGACGACCATATACCGCCTCCATAACGCAACACTGCCGCGTCGGATATGAGCCCGGACCAGACCGCGCCCGAAGCGGCGTCCGCGCCGACGGACGCCGGAGATTCAGCTTTGGAATCGGCACGCCGTGTCCTGCGCCTGCAGGCACAGGGGGTGACTGCGCTCGCCGATCGCCTCGATGGCGATTTTCTGGCCGCCCTCGAACTGCTGTTCGACGTGGAAGGGCGGGTGATCGTCAGCGGCATGGGCAAGAGCGGGCATATCGCGCGGAAGATCGCAGCGACCCTGGCTTCGACGGGAACGCCGGCCCAGTACGTGCACCCGGGCGAGGCGAGCCACGGCGATCTCGGCATGATCACGCGGCGCGATGCGGTGCTGGCGCTGTCCAACTCGGGCGGTACCGCCGAACTTGCCGACATGATCGCCCATACCGCCCGCATCGGCATTCCACTGATCGGCATGACAGCGCGTGCCGGCAGTCCCCTGGCAGGGGCGTCCACTGTCGCCCTGATCCTGCCGTCCGTGGAGGAGGGGTGCCCGATGGGATTGGCGCCGACGACCTCGACGACGATGATGCTCGCGCTTGGCGATGCGCTGGCCGTAGCGTTACTCGATCGCCGCGGCTTCTCGACCCGAGACTTCCAGCTGCTGCATCCCGGCGGCTCGTTGGGGCACAAGCTGAAGCGCGTGCGCCAGATCATGCACACCGGCGACAAGCTGCCGCTCACGGGACCGGAAGCGGCGATGTCCGATGCGATCGTCGTCATGTCGGCCTGCAGCTTCGGCTGCGTGGGCGTGGTGGATCCGCACGGTGCGCTGATCGGGATATTGACCGACGGCGATCTCCGGCGGCACATGGGTCCCGACCTGCTCGGCCGCACCGTCGGCGCCGTCATGACGCCGCGTCCGAAGGTGATCCGCCCCGATGCGCTGGTGGAGGAAGCCGTCGCCACGATGAACGCCGGCAAGATCACGAGCCTCTTCGTCGTCGCGGACGACCGTCCCGTCGGCATCGTGCACGTCCACGACTGCCTGCGGGCAGGAGTGACGTGAGATGGCCGACGAGTCGCCGACACCCGAGACGACCGAAGCGCGCCGACCTGTGGATTTCGACTACGAGGCGGCACCGCGGGCGCTCGACCGCACCTACTCGCGTTACGTCCGCGGCCTGAAGGTCATCCTGCCGGCCACCGCGGCCCTGATCGTGATCGTCGTGTTCGCCTGGCCCCAGGTCCAGCTTCGGGAACAGTTGCCGGACCCGGACGCGCTGCGCATCAAGCCGGAGGACACTGCCGACCTGACGGTGCTGGGCGTTCGCTATGTCGGGGTCGATACCCATGACAGACCCTATACGGTGACCGCCGCCTCGACCCGCCAGACGACCACCGCTTCCGACGAGGTGGTGCTGGAAATGCCGGAGGCCGACATGCGCCTGCGCGACGGCCGCAGGGTGGAACTCAAGGCCCAGAGCGGCGTCTTCGATCGCGAGCATCGCGCACTGACCCTGAGCGGCAAGGTCCGGTTCACCCACGATGGCGGATTCGAGATCGCCACCGACCGCGCGTCGGTCGACTTCAGGCAAGGCGAGGCCGCGGGTGACGAGCGAGTGTCGCTGCGCGTGCCCGACGGCACGGGCAGCGGCGACGGCTTCCGGATACTCGAAGACGGAAGCCGCGTGCTGTTGACCGGCAAATCGTCGCTGCAGCTGAACGGGCGGCCGCACGGGGACGGGACATGAACGCATCCATGCGGCGGACCCTCGCAGGGGCGCTGCTTCTGGCGACCGTCGCAGCGGGCCCCGTGATTGCGTCCGATTTCGCTTCTCTGGACGAGTCGGCGCCCCTGAACGTCGAGGCGAGCCAAGGCATCGAGTGGCGCCGGGAGGAGGGCGTATTCATTGCGCGTGGCGATGCCCGCGCCGTGCAGGGCGCGACCGACGTTCGGGCACAGACGCTGACGGCGCACTATCGCGACACGCCCGCGGGCGGCAGCCGCATCTATCGGTTCGAGGCGGAGGGAAACGTCCGTGCCGCACGGGGCGACACGCGTCTCTTCGGACCAAGGATCGTCTATGATCTGGAGAAGTCGCTCTTCACCGTTTCCGGCGGGGAGACAAGGCTGGAGACGCCCGACGAGACGATTATAGCGCAGTCCGGAATGGAGTTTCGCGAGCGCGAACGCGTGGCCGTCGCGCAAGGCGATGTAATCGTGATACGCGACGGCCGTAAGTTGCAGGGCGACCGGGTAACCGCGCATTTTCAGGACCGGAAGGGCGGAGGCATGCGCATCGCGCGCCTCGAAGCGAGCGGAAACGTTCTTATTGCGACCGCGAAGGAGGTGGTGCGCGCCGACAAGGCGGTCTACGATCCGTCGCGAGAAGTCATCGAACTCGATGGTGATGTGCGGATCACCAGGGGGCGTAGTGAACTCGCGGGTGCGCATGCCTTTCTCGACCTTCGAAGCGGCGTCAGCCGTCTTGAGGCGGGGCGAAGCGCCACGGCCAACGGGCGAGCGCGGGCGCTATTCGTTCCGGAGAGCCGTGGCCGATAGCCTCCGGCATAGACGCAGTCAGGAAAGCGGACGGTCTTGAATAAGGGCGCTCAACCCCCCGGCGATGGGCTCGATACGGCACCTCGGCCGCGCCTCGTGGCCGACAACAAGGGGCTGGTGGCGGAGAACATCGGCAAGCGCTTCAAGAAGCGGCCGGTGCTTCGTGGGGTGTCGCTGTCGCTCAACCGCGGAGAGATCGTCGGCCTGCTCGGCCCGAACGGTGCCGGCAAGACCACCTGCTTCTACATCGTGACCGGCCTGATCGCCGCGGACCACGGTCGTATCGTTCTCGACGGCGAGGATATCACGGAACTTCCGATGTATCGCCGCGCGCGCTTGGGCATCGGCTATCTTCCCCAGGAACCGTCGATTTTCCGTGGTCTCAACGTCGAGGCGAACATCCGCGCCGTCCTCGAAGTCAGCGAGCGCGATGCGGGCAAACGCCGCCGCATGCTCGACGAACTGCTCGCGGAATTTTCGATCGAGCACCTGCGGCGCACGCCAGCGCTCGCACTGTCGGGTGGCGAACGCCGCCGCGTCGAGATTGCGCGGGCCCTGGCGGCGAAGCCTGCCTTCATCCTTCTCGACGAACCCTTCGCGGGTATCGATCCCATCGCAGTGTCCGACATACGCGAACTGGTTCTGCACCTGCGCGATCGCGGTATCGGGGTCTTGATCACGGACCATAACGTGCGTGAGACGCTCGAACTCGTCGATCGCGCGTACATCCTGCACGACGGAATCGTGCTCAGGGAGGGCTCACCTGCCGACATCGTTGCCGACGAAGCCGTCAGGCGGGTTTACTTGGGCGAAAGGTTTAGCCTCTAAGGCTTTAACCATGATCGCACGGGACCGTTGATGGCTCTTTTCCAGCGTCAGGAGATTCGCCAGACTCAGGGGCAGAGTCTGGTCATGACCCCGCAGCTGCAGCAGGCGATAAAACTGCTGCAGCTGTCGACGATGGAGCTTGCCGCATTCGTCGAACAGCAGCTTGAGCAGAACCCTCTGCTCCAGCGGGCAGACGGCGCAGGTGAGGTCGGGACCAATGAACCCGTGGAAGCGCCGCAGCCGGAGATCGTCTCGGCACCGGCTGCGGAAGATCTCGCCGGCCTCACCGAAGCGATCGACGCGGATTTCGGCAACGTATGGGATGCGGAAGGGCCGACCCTGCCCAGCTTCTCGTCGGAATCGGGGCGGGCAGGCGGGTCGTTCGACGGCGACGAGGCGAGCCTCGAGCAGGTTCTTGGCGAGATGCCCACGCTCCGCGACCATCTGGTCGCGCAGCTGCAGTTGGACATCCTCGATCCCGCGGACAGGATCGTCGCGCTCTACCTGATCGACATGCTCGACGCCGCCGGCTACCTGTCCGGTGCCCTCGACGAGGTCGTGGCGGCGCTCGGCTGCACTGTCGAACGCGCAACCAGCGTGCTCGAGCGGCTACAGCGCTTCGACCCTCCGGGCATCTTCGCCCGGAACCTGTCCGAGTGCCTGGCGTTGCAGTTACGTGACCGCAACCGGTTGGATCCGGCGATGCAGGCGTTGCTGGACAATCTCGATCTCCTCGCGCGTCGGGATTTCGCCGAACTCCGGCGCGTGTGCGGTGTCGACGACGAAGATCTCGCGGAGATGGCGCGGGAGATCCGGCGGTTGGACCCGAAGCCGGCGCTCCGGTTCGAGTCAGAGCCCGTTCAGACGCTCATTCCCGACATCTACATGCGAATGCACCCGGAGGGCGGGTGGATCATCGAGTTGAACACCGAGGCACTCCCACGCGTCCTCGTGGATTCGCACTATTACGCGCGCATCCGGAAGTCATGTCATTCGCGACAGGACAAGGATTACGTCGCAGAACAGTACAATGCGGCGAATTGGCTGGTTAAGTCGCTGCATCAGCGTGCGACGACGGTGCTGAAGGTCGCCACCGAGATCGTGCGACAACAGGACGCGTTCTTCGTGCATGGCATCGAGCACCTGCGGCCTCTTACCTTGCGCGACATCGCGGAAGCGATCGACATGCACGAGAGCACCGTCAGCCGCGTGACCGCGAACAAGCACATCGCGACACCGAGGGGCTTGTTCGAACTGAAATATTTCTTTACGTCCGCCATCGCCAGCGCGACGGGAGGAGAGGCGCATTCGGCGGAGGCTGTACGCCATCGCATCAAGATCCTGATCGACAACGAGCCTCCGGCAGAAGTTCTGTCCGACGACCGCATAGTGGAGATTCTACGTCGATCGGGCATCGACATCGCCCGGCGAACGGTGGCGAAGTACCGCGAGGCGATGCGTATCCCGTCCTCAGTGCAGAGGCGCCGAGAGAAAGTCGCCGGTTTGGCGGCCAATTGAGAGCGCTTGTACGATGATACGATGACGACCCGTTCCCCAACCCGAAAACCCGAGTGCCGCACCAAGCGGCCGAAAGGATGCTGTTAGAGCGATGCACGTCACCGTAACAGGCAAGCAGATCGACGTCGGCGACGCCCTGCGGACCCGCGTGATCGACGAGCTGAGCGCGGCCGTGGAGAAGTACTTCAGCCGCGCCATCGAGGCCCAGGTGAGTTTCTCCCGCGATGGGGCGGCGTTCTACCGCTCGGATATCGCGGTGCATGTGGGACGTGGGATCGACCTCTATGGCCATGCGACCGCGAACGACCCCGTCGTCGCGTTCGAACTGGCGCAGGAGCGCATTGCAAAGCGCCTGCGTCGGCACAAGCGGCGGCTGCGCGATCATAAGGGCGCGAACGGGGAGGCGGCCGAGACGCCCGATCAGGCCGACGGCGCGGTGTTCTCGCAGTACGTCATCCAGGCCCAGGACGATGTGGATGACGAGGGCCATGAAGACGAGGAGGTCCGCGAGGACGGCGGCGAAGCGAGCGACCAGCCGGTGATCATCGCGGAGACATCGACCTCTGTACCGCGCCTCGCCGTGGGTGAGGCCGTGATGCGTATGGACCTGGCGGATGCTCCCGTCCTAGTGTTCCGGAACGGCGGCCATGGGGGGCTGAACGTCGTGTATCGGCGCGAGGATGGGAACATAGGTTGGATCGATTCCGGCCCCCCCGGGAAGTCCTGACGGCGGGCGGGGACAAGATGGAAATCACCGAGATCCTGAAGCCCGAGCAGGTTCTGCTCGGCGTGCGGGCGGCCAGCAAAAAGCAGGTCCTCGAGGCGTTGGCTGAACATGCCGCCGAAATGACAGGCGAGTCCGAGCGGGCGATATTCAACGTCCTGCTCGAGCGTGAGCGGCTGGGAAGCACGGGTGTGGGGCGTGGTATCGCGATCCCGCACGGCAAGCTCACGGGCATCGATCACCTCTTCGGCCTGCTGTTCCGCCTGCAGGCACCGGTTCCGTTCGACGCCGTCGATGAGGCGCCGGTCGACATCGTCGTTCTGTTGCTGGCACCGGAAAGTGCCGGCGCGGACCACCTTAAGGCGCTGTCCCGTGTGTCCCGCATCCTGCGGGACCGTGCCGTTTGCGACCGTATCCGGGCGGCGGCGACACCGGAGGATGTCATGGTCGCCGTGCGTGGCGCGCCCGCGGCCAGCCACGCGGCCTAGTCTCCTACAGGAACGCCTACCCGTTCGGCCGCCGCGCGGCAAAGAAGGCCCGAAGCAGATCCGCCGACTCCCGCTCGGAAATCCCACCATAGACTTCCGGGCGGTGGTGGCAGCTGGTCTGGGCGAAGATGCGGGCGCCGTTGTCGATGCCGCCGCCTTTCGGATCCTCCGCCCCGTAGTAGACGCGGCGGATCCGCGCGAACGCCAGGGCCTGGGCGCACATGGGGCAGGGCTCGAGGGTTACATAAAGGTCGCACTCCGTCAGGCGGGGGCTCCCGAGCATCGATGCAGCACGGCGAACAGCCAGCATTTCCGCATGTGCGGTAGGATCCGGCGTCGTTTCGACCTCATTGTGCGTCCGCACCAGTATGCGGCCGGTGGGTGCATGAACCAGGACGGCGCCTACGGGGACTTCACCGCTAGCCGCGGCGGCGCGCGCCTCGTCGAGCGCCGCTCGCATGAAGGGACCTAGGAGCAGTGGGTCATCTCGTCTGAATTCCATGCGCCCGATCATTCGGCTAGACTGCGCGCAACGCAAAAAGCACCCGGGAGACCGTCATGACCGTCGACAGCCAGCATCCTGAGACGATCGTCCTGCATGCGGGCTATCGCGCGGACCCTGCGACGGGGTCGGTCGCGGTTCCGATCTACCAGACGACATCCTACCAGTTCCGCGACACTCAGCATGCCGCCGATCTGTTCGCCCTCAAGGAACTCGGGAACATCTACACCCGGATCATGAACCCGACCTGTGACGTGCTCGAAAAGCGCGTCGCGGCACTGGAGGGCGGCGTCGCCGGTCTGGCGCTCGCGTCCGGCCAGTCGGCATCGGCGATGGCGCTGCAGAACATCGCGCACGCGGGCGACAATGTCGTAAGTTCTACAGACCTTTACGGGGGAACGTGGAACCTCTTTGCGAACACGCTGAAGGATCAGGGGATAGAGGTTCGCTTCGTCGATCCGAGCGACCCCGAGAACTTCAGGCGTGCGACAGACGACCGGACGCGCGCCTACTATGCCGAGACGCTCCCCAATCCGAAGCTAGCCGTCTTCCCGATCAAGGAGGTCGCGGATATCGGGCGGCCCCTCGGTATCCCGCTGATCATGGACAACACGGCAGCGCCGATCCTCTGCCGCCCGCTCGATCACGGCGCGGCGGTGGTCGTCTATTCGACGACCAAGTATATCGGCGGCCACGGGACCTCGATCGGCGGGCTGATCGTCGACGGCGGCAAGTTCGATTGGGAGGCCGTGCCGACACGCCAGCCCTATCTTAACCAGCCCGACCCCAGCTATCACGGCGCCGTGTGGACCCAGGCGGTCAAGGGCATCGGCCCGGTCGCCTACATCATCAAGGCCCGGACCACGCTGTTGCGTGACCTTGGCGCCTGCATGAGCCCGTTCAACGCCTTCGCTTCCATCCAGGGGCTCGAGACGCTGCCGCTGCGGATGCGCGAACACTGCCGCAACGGCATGGCGGTGGCGGAGTTCCTGAAGGGCCACCCGGCCGTATCGCGGGTGATCTATCCCGGCCTGATGGACGGCGAGGCACGCCGCAGGGCTGACACCTACCTGAAGGGCGGCTTCGGCGGACTCGTCGGCTTCGAGCTGTCGGGGGGCCGCGATGCCGGCCGGGATTTCATCGATGCGCTGAAGCTGCTGTATCACGTCGCGAACATAGGCGATGCTCGCAGCCTCGCCATCCATCCGGCCTCGACGACCCATTCGCAGCTCGAACCCGAGGAATTGGCCGCGACCGGCGTGTCCGACGGCTATGTTCGCCTCTCGATCGGGCTGGAGCATATCGACGATATCCTGGCCGACCTCGGCCAGGCGTTGCACGCGGCGACCGGCATGCGCGCCGCCGCGGAATAGGAGATGGGTATGGGCATAGCCGCGCGGCTCTCCGCCGCTTTGATTGTGTCGGCGGTGGCGATTTCGGGCGCGGCTCCCGCCATGGCGGGTGTGCCGGAGGGCAAGGCTGCGCTCGATCGGTTCGATTATCGCGCTGCCATGTCGGAGTTTTCCGACGCGGCAGCGATGGGCGATGCCGAAGGCCAGTATCAGCTGGGGCTGCTGTACATGCTCGGCCATGGCGGTATTCAGCAGGACTACGGTCGCGCGGCGCAGTGGTTTCAACGCGCGGCCGCCACGGGTCATCCCCGCGCGATGTATATGCTCGGCAACCTCTATGCGACCGGCAACGGCGTCGAGCGCAACTACGAGGAGGCCCGCAAGCTGATGCTGACGGCGGAGCCGGGCCTGCGGGACGCGACGCGGCTGTCTGCCCGTGCGACCGCGGTCATGATCGGCGAACTGCTGGAGGCGCGGCGTCGCGGCGTCACCGTGACGCCCGTGGCTGCGACGCCCGGTATCGCCAAGCCCCAAAGCCAGCCGCGTCCGCGGCGCTAGCGCACAGGCACCGCCGCGCGTGCGACTTCGATAAGATCGACCATTCGCGCCACATATTGGTCGCGGATCACGAACGCGCTGTCGCCGGAGCCGGTCAGTTCGCGTTCCAGCGCATCGACCAGCCGGTTCAGCCTGCGTTGGTGCATCCCGAGGTGCACCTGCAGCGGGTCCGTGATGACGCCGGCAAACGATGCCGCCAGCGCCGGAATCAGCAGCAGCCCGCCGGTTATCCCCGCCGCGAGGAGGGGCGACGCCGCGGCCGGTGCTGCGGCGAACCAGACCCTGGCGCCCGTCCCGAGCGGCAGCGCCAGTCCTGCAGCCCGCTGCGCCACGACCCGCGCGATCATCGGCCCCAGGGTCAGCGCCCCCGGCGTCCATTGCCGGAAAGCGAGCGCCCCCACGCCGGCGTGGAGTAGGGTGCTCGCCATCTCGACCGCGGCAGCGCGGGTGGATGCATATGCCTCCATCGTCTCGGTCAGCCAGCGGCGGTAGCGCTCGTCTCCCGCTCGTCGTCCCACCTCCGCCAGGGCGGCCAGCAGAACCGGCCCCACGGCTGGATCCGCCAGGATCTCTTCGGCGAGCGCATCGTGCGCGCTTCGCCGAGGCGGCTTGGCATGGGGCTGCTCGTATGGCAGCTCCAGCAGGTCGGTCAGGAGGCGCCACTCGACCTCGCGTGCGACGTCGGTGGCGATCGCCAGTCGCGGCGCACCCAGCCGCTGCGCGGCGGTGCGATATCCGGCAGCCCGAGCCCCCTGCGCTGCGGCATAGCGCATCATGGCCGGGACAGCCGCCAGCGCGTTCGCCGGTGCCCTCACGAGATCCCAGCCGACGGCCGTGCGATGCAGCGACAGCGCGCCACGCCAGCCGAAGGTTCGGCGCGCGAAGGGGCCTATGCGCTGGCGCCTCGCAGCAATGTAGCGGCCGATGGCGGCGTCGGCCGCCCGCACCACCGCAGCGCGTTCGGGGGCGGTAATCGGCGTGCCCGCTGTCACGCCGACGGCCGACGGTGAGGATCCTGGTTCGCTGTCCATGCTGCATGAACGTCCAGGTGCCTCCATAGTGGCGCGGTCTCCGGGCATCCGATGCAGATGTTTTTCGGGTGGCGGGGTGGCCGTCGGATCCGTTTGCGGCCATCATCCCGGCCTGGCAAGCGCATACGTAACCGGGAGATCCGGTGCCCATGAAAAAAGTCGCTATCGGTATCGGCGCGTTGATCGTCGTCATCGTCGTGGCACTGTTCGCCGTCCCGGCCCTGATCGACTGGAACGGCTACAAGCCGCAGATCGCCGCGGCCGTGAAGGACGCGACCGGCCGCGAGTTGGTGATAGAGGGCGACCTCGCGATCTCCGTCTTGCCGAGCGTGCGGTTCAGCGCCGCCGGCGTGAAGTTCGCGAACGCGGCCGGCATGGAGCCGGCCTACATGGCGAGCGTGCAGCGGATCGAGGGCGAGGTAGCGCTACTGCCTCTGCTCGGCCGCACCATCGTCGTGAAGCGGCTGCTGGTCGAGCAGCCCGAAGCCGACCTCAGCGTCGATGCCGCGGGCAATCCGAACTGGGTCTTTTCGGGTTCGCCCGCAGATGCGCAGGATCGTCCCGAGCCGCAGGGCGAGGAGGCGGGCTTCGGCGGGGAAGTGCGCATCGAGAACGCGCGTATCGTCGGTGGCCGCATCGGGTTCGCCGACGCGCGCACCGGCCAGAAGATCGACGCGGTCGACGTCGGTGTCGACCTGTCGGTGCCTGGGCTGTCGGATGTCGCCACTTTCGACGCGCGCATGACGCTGAACGGCGATCCCGTCACGGCGCGCTTCTCCTTGGACACGCCGCGCCGGGTGATCGACGGTGAGAAGGCGCAGGCCGTCGTTGCGCTGGAGTCGCCGAAAGCCCGCGTCGGCTACACGGGCGGCGTCCAGAACCGACCGGTCCCCGGTCTCGATGGGACCTTCGACCTCGATATCCCGTCGGTCGGGTCTCTGGTGGGATGGCTGGGCCGGCCCTTGCCTGCGGGCCAGCCGGATCCGGGACCGGTGAAGGCGCACGCGGTCTTCGCCGCTGACGGTCCGCGCATGGCGTTGACCGAGGCAGTGCTCCAGGGACGAGACCTGGACGCGAAGGCGTCCGGCAGCGTCGATCTATCCGGTCCTGCGCCGAAGGTGGCACTCACCGTGGAGAGTGGCGTCCTCAACGTCGACCGTTATCTGCCACCCCCGCCGAAGGAGACGCTGAAGGCTCCGCCGTCGAAGGCTGGGCCCCGGGACGGCCCGATGGCAAGCCTGCCGGACGAGGCGCTCGATCTCGAAACGCTGCGGCAGGGCGAGGCGGACATTCGCGTGCGCATCGCCGGTATCCGAGTGATGGGCTTCACCGTGGGGCAGACGGATTTCACCGCGACGTTGAAGGACGGCAAGCTTGCCGCGGACCTCGAACGGCTGCAGATCTACGGCGGCACCGTCCAAGCGCGCACGACCCTGGATGCGTCCGGTCCGGCGCTGGCACTCGCCGCGAGCGGCAAGGTCGACAAGGTCGACGTCGGTGCGCTCGCCCGGGCCGCTTCGCCGAAAGAGCAGCCGCCGGTCGCGGGCGTGGTATCCGCGACGCTCGAAGCCGATGGGCGCGGTGAAAGCGTCCGCAAACTCGCCGAGAGCCTCAAGGGTCGGCTGACCGCGGACCTGGGCGGGATGAATGTCGCCAACGCAGCCGCTGGGGCACTCTCCGGACTGACGCTGGACCTGACCCTGCCCGGGTTGGACAGGGAGCCGACGCTGGCGGCGACGTTCGTCTACAACCGGGAGAAGGTCTCGGTTCAGGCGCAGACCTCGCCGCTGCCGCAAATCGTGTCCGGCGACCGCTTCGATCTCGATGCATCCGTGAAATCGGCCGTAGTCACAGCGGGCTACGAGGGTGCGGTGATCAAGGCGCCGGTCGCCGGCCTCGACGGGACCTTCACCTTCGATGCGCCCTCTGCCGCGCGCATGGCTGCCTGGCTCGGCCGGCCGATCGAAGGTCAGGATCCCGGACCGATCAAGGCGCGCGCCGTGTTCGCCGGCGACGGTGCAAAGGTCGTCCTGCGCGAGGCGACTATCGCCTCGGCCGGTCTCGACGCGACCGCAAAGGGTTCGTGGGAGCAGAAAGGCGCCGTCACGCAGCTTGCGCTGGACGTGAAGGGCGGTGTCCTCGACGTCGACCGCTATGTGGGGCCTGCTGCACCGGCCGCGTCGCCAGCGGGGACCGGACCGGCAGGGAATCCCTTCGCCACGTTGCCCAACGAGCCCATCGACCTCTCCGCGCTCCGCAATCTCGATGCCGACGTGAAGGTGGACCTGGCGGGCGTGAAGGCGGCAGGACAAAGGCTTGGCCGCGTGGCGTTGACCGCTCGGGTCGATCGGGGCATCGCGACGATGAAGGTCGACGAACTCGCACTGTACGGCGGGCGGGTCGGCGGCACGGTGAAGGCCGATGCATCCGGCAAGGTGCTCGCTCTCGATGCGGACTTGAAGGCGTCCGGCGTGCGGGTCGACGAGCTGCTTCAGGCGTCGGGTGGACCACCGGTACTCGGTGGGACCGCTGCCCTCGACCTGACGGCACAGAGCCGCGGCGCATCTGCACGCGCCCTCGCCGACGCGCTTTCCGGACGGCTGACAACCCGCCTCGCTGGCGGCGGACAGGGGCAGATCCCCCTGTCGGACCTCGACCTGAGCCTCCACCTGCCGGGAATGGCCAAGCAGGCCTCGCTCCAGGTCGCGGCGACCTACAACGGGGAGAAGGTGACGGCCACCGGTACTGTGAAGGATCCGCGCGCAGCCCTCGGCGGCAACCGTTTTCCGGCGTCCTTATCGCTTTCCGCGGCACCCGTTACGGCCGGCTTCGACGGTACGGTGCAGCAAGCCCCCCTGCCGGGACTGGACGGGAAGGTCGATCTCGACGTTGCGTCGGTCGCCCGCCTCGCCGCTTGGCTGGGGCAGCCACTCGACCAGCCGGACCCGGGCCCCCTGAAGGTGACGGCGACGTTGGCCGCCGATGGCCCGCGGATCGCACTCAAACAGGCGACGATCGACGGCAAGGCGCTCAAGGCCACTGCCGAAGGCAGCATCGACACGACATCGATGCCCCGACGATTCGACGCGAAGGTCGTCGTTCGCGAGGCCGACCTCGACGCCTATCTGCCGCCGTCCGGCACCGCTGCGCCGCAGAAACCGACGCCCGGACAACCGACCGCCACGACCGGCTGGAGCGAGGAGCCGATCGACCTCGCTGCATTGCGCGAGAACACCGGCAAGGTCGATGTGACGCTCAATGCCGTCCGCTATCGCGGCCTCGTCGTCGAGTCGGGGCGGATGACGGCGGCCCTGGCGGGAGGAACATTGACCACGGCGTTATCAGACGTCCGGACCGCGGGGGGCAGCATCGCCGGAAGGGCTTCGCTCGCCGACACCGGGCGCGGGGTCAAACTCGATTACGACGCCTCGGCTTCGGGTCTCGCGGCACGTCCCCTTCTGACCGCCTTCGCCGGTACCGACCGGCTCGCCGGCACCGCCAGCTTCGCCGCGCAGGGGACGGGCACGGGCCGAAGCCAGAAGGACCTCATGTCCAGCCTCGACGGCGCCGGCTCGTTCAAGTTCCTCGACGGCGCGGTCTACGGCATCAACATCGCGGCGGCGTTGCGCAAGGTCGGTGCCGCTGGCCTGGACCAGGCGGCAGGAGCCGAGCAGAAGACCGACTTCGCGGAACTCTCCGGCACCTATGTGATCCGCGACGGGATCGTGGAGAACAAGGACCTGAAGATGCTGGCGCCGCTGCTGCGTCTCGGCGGCGGCGGCACGGTCGACCTGCCACGGCAGACCGTCGACTACACGGTCGATGCGACGCTGGTGGCGAGCCTGAAGGGGCAGGGCGGGAATGAGGATCTCGCCGGGATCCCGGTGCCGATCCGCATCACCGGCCCCTGGTCGGCGCCGCGATACGACGTGCAGTGGGACCGGATGCTGCAGAATCTCGCCAAGGATCCCGAAAAGCTCAAGAACCTGCCGGGGTCGTTGAAGGATTTCGCTGCCGGAAGCGGCATCAAGCTCCCCATCCCCGGCCTCGGAACCGGAGACAGTACTGAATCCGGCGCGGGCGGGATCGGGGGGCTGCTGCAGGGCCTCACCGGCCAGAGGGCGGCCCCGAGTGCGCCTGACGGTGCCCCGACCGGCGGCACGTCGGCTCCCGCCGCACCGACGCCGCCCAAATCGCCGACGGCACCCCAGGCACCGACGACGCAGTCCGCACCGTCGAGCACTCCTCAGGCCGGGCAGCCGAAGCCGCGGCAGGAAAGCGAGCCCGAGAAGCTGTTGCGCGGGCTGTTCAACCGATGAACTGAGGGGGCGGTCGCCGGCCTTCGCCGCCGGTGGCCGCCTGCCGTCGTGCTCGTCGCGGCCTCAGGCGCGCGCCGGGCGCTCGACGGCGTCCCGGCCGAGTGCCATCAGTGCGGTCGCGACGATGCCTGCAGCGTCGAGGCCGGCGATCTCGTACTGCCGTTCCGGCTTGTCGTGATCGACGAAAATGTCCGGCATGACCATCGGCCGGACCTTCAGGCCGGCGTCGAGCAGGCCCTGGTGGGCGAGAAGGTGGAGAACCTGCGTCGCGAAGCCGCCGATCGAGCCCTCCTCGATGGTGATCAGGACCTCGTGCTCGCGGGCGAGCCGGCGCAGCATGTCTTCGTCGAGCGGCTTGGCGAAGCGTGCGTCGGCGACTGTGGTGGAAAGGCCGCGTGCCTGGAGCTGGTCGGCCGCGGCGAGGCATTCCTGCAGGCGCCCGCCGTAGCTGACGATCGCGACAGTGGTGCCCTCGCGCAGGATCCTGCCCTTGCCGATTTCCAGTGGCGTGCCGATGGCTGGCAGTTCGAGACCGATGCCTTCGCCACGCGGATAGCGGAGGGCGGAGGGGCGGTCGTCGATGCGCGCGGCAGTGGCCACCATGTGCCGCAGTTCGACCTCGTCGGCCGCCGCCATCAGGACGAAGCCGGGCAGGCATCCCAGATAGGCGACGTCGAACGAGCCGTGATGCGTGGCACCGTCGGCGCCGACATAGCCGGCGCGATCGATGGCGAAGCGAACCGGCAGTTGCTGGATCGCGACGTCGTGCACGACCTGGTCGTAACCGCGCTGCAGGAAGGTCGAGTAGATCGCCGCGAACGGCCGGAACCCTTCCGAAGCCAAGCCGGCCGCGAACGTCACGGCGTGCTGCTCCGCGATACCGACGTCGAAGGCGCGGTCTGGGAAGCGCTTGGCGAAGGCGTCGACACCTGTGCCTCCCGGCATCGCCCCGGTGATCGCCACGATGCGCTCGTCCCGCTCCGCCTCGGCGATGAGGCTTTCCGCGAAAACCTTCGTATAGGCGGGCGCCTTGGCGGTCGACTTGGCCTGGACCCCGGTGACGACGTCGAACTTGGCCACGCCGTGATACTTGTCGGCGGATGCTTCGGCCGGTGCGTAGCCCTTGCCCTTCTGGGTAACGGCATGCACCAGGACCGGCCGCGTCTCCCGGCTGTCGCGCACGTTGCGCAGGACCGGCAGCAGGTGCGAGAGATTATGCCCGTCGACCGGCCCGATATAGTAGAAGCCCATCTCCTCGAAGAGGGTGCCGCCGGTGAGTAGCCCGCGAGCATATTCCTCGGCCCGGTGAGCCGCCTTCTTGAACGGATCCGGGAAATGCTCCGCCATCTGCTTGGCCACGTGGCGGAACGAGCGGTACGACTTCGACGAGATCAGGCGCGACAGATAGGCGCTCATGGCGCCGACCGGCGGCGCGATCGACATGTCGTTGTCGTTCAGGATGACGATCAGGCGCTTGTTCATCGACCCGGCATTGTTCATGGCCTCGTAAGCCATGCCGGCGCTCATCGCGCCATCGCCGATCACCGCGATCACGTCGTTGTCGGCACCTTGCAGGTCACGCGCCACCGCCATGCCCAGCCCGGCGGAGATAGAGGTCGAACTGTGCGCCGTGCCGAAGGGGTCGTATTCGCTTTCGGCGCGCCTGGTGAAGCCGGACAGGCCGCCGGCCTGGCGAAGCGTACGGATGCGGTCGCGGCGCCCGGTCAGGATCTTGTGGGGGTAGGCCTGGTGCCCGACATCCCAGATCAGCCGATCGCGCGGCGTATCGAACACGCTGTGAATCGCCACGGTCAGTTCCACCACGCCCAGACTGGCCCCGAGGTGACCACCCGTCAGCGAGACGGCGTCAATCGTCTCCTGCCGCAGTTCGTCGGCCAGCAGCGCCAACTGCTCATCGTCCAGGCGGCGAAGGTCCTCGGGCCACGTCACGCCGTCCAGAAGGGGGGTCTTCGTGTTGGGAATCGTCACGGTAGCTTGGCCCTCCCTTTATGACCTTCGCTCGACCACGAACCTGGCGGCGGCCCGGAAAGGATCGGCGCCACTGCCCAGGCCGTCGAGATGCGCGACCGCCTGGTTGGCGAGCATGACAGCGTGCTGACGTGCCGCCTCCACGCCCAGCAGGGCGACCACCGTCGCCTTGCCGGCGCCCGCATCCTTGCCGACCCGCTTGCCGGTTTCCGCTTCGCTTCCTTCGGCATCCAGCAGATCGTCGGCGATCTGGAAAGCGAACCCGAGGTCGTGGGCATAGGCTGCGAGAGCCGCCCGGACTTGGCTTCCGGCATTGCCGAGCACCGCGCCGGCCGAACAGGAGAATGCGATGAGCGCGCCCGTCTTCAAGCGCTCGAGCCGGGCGACCGCACCGATGTCGAAATTCTCTTCTGCCGCACGCAGGTCCAGCATCTGGCCGCCGACCATGCCGCGTCCGCCAGCCGCAGCGGCGAGGTCGCGCACAAGGTCGCAGCGAACCTGCGGATCCCAGTGCGTGTCCGTATCCGCGAGGACCTCGAACGCCAGGGTCTGCAGCGCATCGCCGGCAAGGATCGCGGTGGCCTCGTCGAAGCGACGGTGCACCGTCGGGCGCCCGCGTCGCACGTCGTCGTCGTCCATCGCCGGCAGGTCGTCATGCACCAGCGAGTAGGCATGGACGAACTCCACCGCAGCCGCCACCCGCAGCGCGCTCTGTTCCTTGACGCCGAACATGCGCGCCCCCGTGAGAACGAAGAACGGGCGCATCCGCTTGCCTGGCCCCAGGACGGCGTAGCGCATCGCTTCGAACAGAGGGGCCTCCGGTCCGGTCGGCTCAGGCAGGAGCCTGTCGATCGCCGCGTCCACGGACGCAGCTGCGTCCGAGAGAGCGGACCTGAAGATTGCGGAGGTGTTCATGCTGGGCTCGGTCGGGTCGTCAGAACGGAATGTCGGACGGCTCGGCCCGCACGGTTCCGTCCGGTGACAGCGAAATACGCTCGACCCGTTCCTGTGCCTCGCGCAGCTTGGCCTCGCACTGCCGCTTCAGTGCGACGCCGCGCTCATACGATTCGATGGCCTGGTCCAGCGTGACCTGACCGCGCTCGAGGCTCGTGACGATGGCTTCCAGCTCCTTCAGCGCGGCCTCGAAGCTCAGGCTTTCCGGAGCAGCTCCTACCGTCTCTTCCTGCATACGCTCGTCCAACTCGCTCGATGCCGCACGATCCGCGGCGCGATGGATAGACATAATGCCCTTTGAACGCCATCGCGACCCCGGTGTTGCCAATCTCGGGCTTTAGGCGCGATTCGGACCTATGCGGCCATCAATACGCGGACGTGAGCGGCTGCGCTCGCGGCGAGGGATTCGAGATCGTAGCCACCTTCGAGCGTCGAGACGATGCGTCCCGCGCAGTGGCGCGACGCCAGTTCAACCAGCTTTTCGGTCACCCAGGCGAAGTCGTCGGCGACGAGGTGCAACTGGGCGAGGGGATCGGCCGCATGCGCATCGAACCCGGCCGATATCATCAGCAGATCGGGGCGAAACTGCTCGAGTTCCGGCAGGATCCGCTCCGCAAAGACCAGGCGGAACGTCTCGCCAGCCGCGCCCGGAGGCAGGGGTGCATTGAAGATGTTGCCGACGCCGCGCTCCGCTGCTCGTCCCGTTCCTGGGTAGAGCGGCATCTGGTGGGTGGATCCGAAGAACAGGCGCGCATCGTTCTCGAATGCGGCCTGCGTGCCGTTGCCGTGGTGGACGTCGAAATCGACGACAGCGACCCGGTCCAGCCCGTGGACAGCGAGCGCATGAAACGCGCCGACGGCAATGTTGTTGAAGAAGCAGAAACCCATCGCCCGGTTAGGCTCGGCATGGTGGCCGGGCGGGCGAACGGCACAGAAGGCGTTCGTTGCTTCTCCGCCCAAGACGGCATCCACGGCAGCGCGGACGGCCCCGGCGGCTCGCACCACCGCGTCGCGCGAACCAGGCGACGCGATGGTGTCTTCGTCGAATCGAACGTAGCCGTAGGTCGGCATTCCGGCGAGCACGGCCGCTACATACTCCGCGCCGTGCACGCGCGCGAGTTCCGTAGGCGTCGCCTCCGGCGCTTCGCGCAACGCCAGCGCCTCGAATTCCGGGCCGGAGAGAGCTGTCAGAACCGCCTGCAGCCTGGCCGGCCGCTCTGGATGCCCGAGCGCGGTATCATGGCCGAGGCATGCCTGATGAGTGATCAGAAGCGTGGTCATGTCCGCTCCCCGCTGCCGCACCTGGTCCTAAGGCGATCCCGGCCGGGACGCGGCGCACCGTCAGTTGATCCTGGTATAGGTGAAGGGTCCGAGTTCCATGTAGCCGAGCTCCGGTTGGCCGACGACGGCCATCGTCTCGAGCAACTGGTCGCCGTCCCGATCGTAGAAGCAGATCCCCTTGGCAGTGGGAATCGACAGCCGCGGATTGCCCGTGAAGGCGCACCAGGCCGTCGGTGAGCCCGTGCCGGAAGCAGTCAACTCAAGCCCGTCATCGATCTCGACGCGCCCCATATCGCCGAACGACCGATAAAGACGGCCGTGGAGGCGGACCGATTGCGGCTGAACCACGGCGGGGGCCGCCATCGCTGGGGTGGCAGCGGATGCGCCGCTGTCGGTTGGGGCCGGCGAGAGCGTCGTAGCGACGACCACGGGTCCCGTCGTCGAGACTGCCGCCGGGCGAGCAGGGGGGGGCGCAAGGTTGACCGGCTCACGCTCCAGCAGGGGCTCCGCGACGGCAGTCGCATTCTGTCGGGGAGTAGCGGCCGCTGGGGCGAGGGGTGTCGCGGCATCCTGGCTGGGCGGCGGCGGCGGCGGCGGCGGCGGCGGTGGCGCCGGACGAGGGGAAGGGGCCATCGCAGGCACCGCTGCGCTTCCATACCAGGTGGATGAGCCGTCCCAGGCGCTGACGCCCCCAGGACGGGAGAAATCGCATCCCGCGACCGCGGTGGCAGCAAGCCAGACAGGTAGGAGATGAGCCCATCTCAGCCTTGCCCGGAGCGCTGTTGTCTTATGCGGCATGTATGGCCTGCCCTTTCGTCCCGATCCGACAGGGGTAGTCAAAAACGAGCCGAAAAGCCACAGGATCAGCGTGCTTCAACTTTCGTCATCCGTCTCAATTCCGCCGCATATGGACGATGATGTTGGTCGGTAGACGCAGGGCGGCCACCACCTATATCTGGTTAGGGCGGTATGTGGGTCCCGTCACCGCGAGCGGTACGACTTAGAGAAATTTTGGACCTGACACGGCTCTTTGGGCGTTGCTGCGGAAGAGAGGCTTGTTCTCTCATTTTGAGAATACGATAGTATGTCCGAGGACATGCGGCATTTACATGTGGGTTGGTGGCTTCGATGGTCACACACTATGGGATCACCCTTCCAGGCGTTCACTCGCCGCGTCATCCGGGCGACCTGCGGTGGCCGGCACGGCACGTCGCCCTCGCGCTGATGCTGTATCTGGCTCTCGCGTGGTCGGCGCTCAGCCTGATCGTGATGTTGCTGGTGTGAGTGGCTGGGCCCTGGGGCTGATCGCAGCGTACGGCGCCTTGTCCAGCGTGGTGACGTTGGTGGGATGCCGGTTTGGCCGTCAGCCGTTCTTTCGCGCATGCCTGCTCGGTGCGGCATGGCCGCTATTGGCGGCTGGCGCCTTTATTTCGGTCAGTGACGATGCCCGCTCCTGAGGATCGGAGACTATGAAGAATGGATCGGCCGGGGCCGGTTCGGGAGGCCCCTCCGGGAACGACGGCGAGGACGCCCGACGCGAGGCGAGCCGGACCTATCATCGGGAGTACAATCGGCGGAGGTTTGCCGAGGATCCCGAGTTCCGTGAACGCAAGAACCGGAACAATCGCGACTATTACCGTCGCCGCTGGGAAGCCGATCCCGCGTTCCGCGAGCGCAAGCGCGAGGCGAACCGCAAGTCGCAGGAACGGCGGCAGTCGAGCCGCGAGGGCGAGCCCAGGCTCGGGCGGCGGCGCGGGCCGACGGAGATCGACCGTCATGTCGGGAGCAGGGTGCGCGACCGCAGACGGGCACTGCGGATCCCCATCGACGAGGTGTCGGATCTGCTCGGGGTGAAGCGCCGTCAGGTCGCGCTCTACGAGCGCGGCGAGACGACCCTCACGTCCAGCCAGCTCCACCAACTGGCACAGCGTTTCGCGGTTGCCGTGGACTGGTTCTTCGCCGAACTCGACGACGATGCCCCCGCCGGCAGCGCGGCCAGTGAGGTGTTGCCGCCGGAGTCCCCGGAGACGGAGGAGGTCGCCCGAGCGTTCGCCGCGATTACCGACGAGGTTTCGCGGTTACGAATGCTCAGCCTCGTCCAGAGCCTGTCCGAAATCCGGAACTGACGCCCCGATCGGTCAAAGCGTGAACAGGTGGCCTCTGTGACCTAGGCGCCGTGGGTCGACGCCGGCGGCAGTCAATGCTCCCCACATCGAGGTGGCGATGCTATCGAACATCATGATGCCGGTGCGCGCCTCCAGGGCGGGGGTGGACGTCGCCGCATCCATGTTTGTGCACAGGACGGTGATCCCCTGCGGTCCCGTTTCTGCGACTTCCGCAACCATCCGTTCGATCCGGGGCGCCGTTACGTCGGCAAAATGGAAGTTCCGGCTTTCGCCGGCGTGCCGTTCACCGGTACAGACGAAGCCTTCCTTGGCCATCGTCTCGACGATTCGTGCCTGCACGTCCGAGGTGTAAGGCGATACCAGACCGAATCGCTGGACCGCAGCCCGTCTGAAGAGTTCGACGAGTGACAAAACCGCTGACGTTGCCGGAATCCCGGTGCGTTCGGTGATGGCTGCGCACAGTCGTCTATCGCTGTCGAGCCCCATCCAGCCCGCAGAGGTTCCGTTCCAGCAGATGGCGTCTACCTTCGCATCCGCGAGCAATTCCGCGGCCCCCAGCATCGGCGCCATGTCGAACTGCCCCAGCGCCGCGTCGCGTAGCGAGATCTCCACCACGCGGAATCGCCCGAAGTGAACGGATACCTCGGGCAAGTCGGCGACAAGGGCGGCACACACTGGTTCGAGCACGGTGTTCGACGACGGCGTGAGCATCCCGAGACGGATACGGTCGGGCACGGCAATAGCCTCCGGATCTGCGGATCAGTCGATCGGGACGGTTCGTCCGGTCGGATCGTATCGCACGAGGGCGCCGTTCTGCACCGTCTGTCCCGTGAGCGCGCGGATTACGCCCCAATGCGTCACGACTGCGACCCGTCGCCAGTCTTCACGCTCGACCATACGGTCGCGGAAGGTCGTGCATCGCGCTTCGAGCAGGGCCTCGGGCTCGTCCTCGTGATGCCACCAGCGTTCGTCGAGATGATCGAACGCATGCGCCGGCCATAGCGCCGCCAGCTCGGATCTCACCGTCCCGATGTCGCAGGCGAAGCCCATGCGCTCACGGATCAACGGTTCCACGCGGATTGGCAGGTCCAGCTCCGCTGCAATGATCGCCGCCGTCTCGAGCGTGCGCCGATAGGGGCTGACGACCAGCTCCACGACGTCCTCCCCTGCCAGCGCCGCCGCCGCAGCAGCAGCCTGGGTGCGCCCGATATGCGTCAGGCCCGGATCCTCTATCCCTGGATCCTGCCGCGTCGCACCGAAATGAAGGTTGAAAAGAGTCTGGCCGTGGCGGATCAGGATCATGGCCGCGTCGGTCTCGCCCATCTGCACGGCGGGAAGAAGTCGCTAAGTTAGCACGGCCCCTCAGGTCGCCAAAGCATCGCGACTCTCGGAGCCGCGATGGCCGGCGTCCGGTACTTGCGGCAGCCTGAGCGTCACGCAAGTTCCCTCGTCGGGGCGGCTCTCGATATCCAGCGTCGCACCGATCATGCGGGCCAGCCGGTCGGCGATAGCCAGGCCGATCCCCATTCCTGAACCCGTACGTGAGGTCAGCCCGCCGAATCCGTGAAACGCCTCGCGTACATGCGGCAGCCGGCTGGTGTCGATGCCAGGCCCGTTATCGGTGATGCGCACCCAGACCTCCTCGCGGCCGTGATCCGGGTCCCGACTGCACAGCGCCTCCAGGTGGACTGCTCTTCCCGGAGGGGTGTAGTTCACAGCGTTGTCGAGAAGGTTCGTCAGAAGCTGTCGTAGTGCGCCCGCGTCACTCACCACCCGACCTGCATCGGGGCAGATCCGGCGCGAAAACACGAGCCGCTTCTGCTCGATTCGTCCGGCGAAGCTGTCCGCGACGTCTGCCGTCACTGCGTCGAGGTCCACCGGCTCTGCCGTGACGGCACTGCCTTCGATGCGTGACAGTTCCAGCAGGCCGGTCAGAATGCCGAGCAGATGCCGGCTGCTCCCGGCGATGTCGCGGACATAGCCCTGGTTTCGCCCGCCGATCGGGCCGAACATCTCACTGTCGACCATGTCCGCGAAACCGATGATCGCGTTCAGCGGCGTCCGCAACTCATGGCTCATATGAGCCAGGAACGCCGTCTTCGCCTGACTAGCCCGCTCAGCCCGCGCCATCGCCTCTTGAAGAAGCGTTTCCGAGCGCCGGCGTTCGATGGCTATGCCCGCTACCTGGGCTGCATTCTCGATGAAGTCGAGGTCGTCCTGAGAAGGCGCCCGCGGGGTCGCATAATACGTCCCGAAAGAGCCCAGGCAGGTGCCGTCGCTCGCGAATACCGGCTCGGACCAGCATGCCCCAAGCCCGGCCCGCGCCGCGAGATCGCGAAAGTTCTTCCAGAGCGGGTCGGCCTGGATATCGATCACGACGACGCGCTGCCGCAAATGGGCGGCGGTACCGCAGGAGCCGACGGCGGGACCGATCTCGGTCCCATCAATCGCCCGACAGTACCAGTCGGGAAGACTGGGGGCCGCTCCGTGTTTCAGGCGGCCGTCCTGGACCAGGAGGATGGAGGCGATCATGCCGGGCGCTGCACTCTCGGGACCGCGAACGAGCGTCTCCAGGACCTCTTCAAGGGCTCCGCCTCGGGCGAGCAGCCGCAATGCGCGGTTCTGCCCATGGAGTAGCCGGTCGTGCGCCGGATGCCTGTCATGCCGCGGCTTGCCGAGGTCGTCGGGCCGGCAGCCGGGGGTAAGCGAAACCTTGCTGTCGACCGTGGTCATCTGCTGCGATGTACCGATCTCGTTCTGCACGTGCAGGCATGCTCAATGAGGGTATTGCACCACGGTCCGATTAAGAACCCTTCAATAGAGGGATCAAGTCAAAGCAGCAGCACCAGGATGCCGCCGATGACGAGGAGGATTCCGACGATCTCCGTTGGATTGGTTCGTTCCCGAAAGACCATGACGGAGGCGATGAAGGTGAAGACGAGCTCGATCTGACCCAGCGCCCGCACGTGGGCCGCATTCTCGATCGTCATGGCGGTGAACCAACCGGCAGAGGCCGCCATACCCGATACGCCGACCCAGATCGAAACCCGCCACGAGCGGGCAACGGCGGTCAGTTGCCCCGGCTCGCGGATGCGCATGTAGACGGCCATCACCACCGTCTGCAGGATCAGTACGAAAGCCAGCGTGAAGGCGGCGCGGATGGCGAAGTTGCCGCTGTCGAGCGACAGCGATGCAGCCCGGTACGAAACAGCCGACACGCCGAAGAAAGCGCCCGACGCCAGACCGATGAGGGCGGGCTTGTCGAGCCAACTCGTCAACAGGCGCCGCGCCGTGAGTTCGGTTCGCGCCACCGACAGGGCGATCACGCCCGCCAGGCTGATCAGGATCGCCGCCAAGGCCTGCGTCGAGACGGCATCGCCAATGACCAGTGCGCCGATGAGCGCCGTCTGCACCGTCTCGGTCTTGGAATAGGTGGTGCCGACCGTGAAATTACGGAACGAGAAGAGGTAGACGAGCAGCGCGGTCGCTGCGATCTGCGCGAGACCGCCGACCGCAGCATAGCCGGCGAAGGTCCAGTGCAGATCGGGCAGCGGATCGCCGCTCACCTGCGCCACGCCGGCCAGATAGAGCCATGCGAACGGCACGGCATAGACGAAGCGGGAGAAGGTGGCGCCGGAGGTGCTGAGCCTGCCTTTGAGGTGCTTCTGGAGCGCCGACCGCAGGTTCTGGCAGAACGCGGCGAAGACGGTGATCGGGATCCAGAGTTCCATTCGGGCAATCCCTAGCTGATCGGCCGTGGACACGGCCGGGGCGTGGCGGCCACGATGCGCCGCTGACGATGTTGGAGACGGATTGGAGGCTTAGGGCTTGCCGCCGCCGACCCGAAGCTGCGCGCCGGCCACATAGGAGGCGGCATCCGAGAGCAGCCAGACGACGGCCTCGGCGATCTCTTCCGGTCGGGCGGCACGGCCCATCGGCACGCCGGCGCCGACGCGGCGCGCGCGATCCGGCCCCGGCATGTCGGTTTCGGTTATGCCCGGCAGCACGCCGTTCACCCGAATGCCTTCGCCTGCGACTTCCTGCGACAGGCCGATGGTGAGACTGTTCAGGGCGCCCTTCGACAGGGCATAGAGCACCCCGTCGCCGGGATTGCCGATATAGGCAGACCCCGACGACACGTTCACGATGGCCCCGCCCTTGCCGCCGTGCCGCGTCGACATGCGCGCGATCGCCTCCTGCGCACACCAGATGCAGCCTTCGACATTGACCGCCAGCACCTGCCGGACATCGGCCGGGTCGAGTGCATCCAGCCGGCCGCGCGGGCCGTGGATCCCGGCATTGTTCACCAACGCCGTCGCCACGCCGAGGTCGCGGTCCACGGTCTCGAACATGCGGCGAACGGCATCCCGGTCACCCGTGTCCGCCTGCACCGGGAAGCCGCGCCCGCCGGCGGCGTCGACGTCGCGGGCGACCGCCTCCGCCTCCGCCCTGCCGCTGCGATAGTTGACGGCGACGCTCCAGCCGCGCGCCCCGAGCAGTCGGCAGACCGCCGCACCGATGCCTCGGCTGCCTCCGGTGACGATCGCTGTTCCAGTCATGATTTCCCCCCGCGCATCGTGTCGTCGTGGTGCCCGCTCATGCACGCGCCGAGCCGGCGGGTGCCACGGGCTGCATCCGGCGGCTTGCCGCCTGCGCTCGGCCCATGATCCAGGCCGGGAGCACGGCGAAGATCGCGAGGCCGGCGGCCGCCAGGAACGTGTCTTGAAAGGCGAGGGCGCTCGCCTGCGCGTACACCACTTGTCCCAGATAGTGCAGCGCACCGGGCATCTGCTGCGTTTCCGCAACACCCGTCTGCGCCAGGATTTCCTCCACTGAATGGAGCAGGGCGCGGCTCGTCGCGTTGGCGTAGTTCTGCGTCGCGGTCAGCGCCTCCGCATGGAATCGCGTCCGCATCTCGAGGAAGACGACCAGCAGGTTCACGCCGCACGCGCCGCCCAGCATCCGGACGAAATTGATGGCTCCCGATCCCTGGCTCACCTGGTCCGGGCGCAGCGAGCGCAGCGCGGCCGTGTTGAGCGGCGGCATCGTCATGGCGAGGCCGAACCGGTTGACCAGGGTGAAGACGACGAACGTCCAGAACGCCGTGTTGGCGTCTGCTCCCGCCATCATGATGAAGCCGAGCCCGAAGAGCGATTGCCCGATCATGATCGGGATGTAGGCGGGGATGGTGTCGACGATCCGCCCCGCCAGCGGAAAGATCATCGCCATCATCAGGCCGCCAGGCATCAGCAGGAGGCCGGCGCGCGTCGGCGTGTAGCCCTGCACGGTCTGCACGAACAGCGCCGTGATGAAGATCGAGCCGAACATCCCGAAGCCGAAGATGAAGCCGACGACGGCAGCCGAGGCAAACTGCGCATTCTTGAACAGGTTCAGATCGAGCAGCGGCGAGCGCGCGTGGAACTGCCAGGCGATGAAGCCGAGGACGGCGAGCGCACCGGCGGTCAGCTGCAGGACGATGATGTCCGAGGACCAGCCTTCGCGCTGGCCGCTGGCGAAGCCATTGAGGAGGCAGGTCAGCGCCGTGACCATCAGCAGGAAGCCGAGATAGTCGAACGGACGCGCCGCGGTCCCCGGCGTCTTCATCGGCATGAAGATCGAACCGAGGGCCAGTGCGATCCCGCAGAGCGGCAGCGGCAGGTAGAAGACTGCGCGCCAGCTGAACGTGTCGATGACCAGCCCGCCGAGCGTCGGTCCGAAGGCGGGCGCCAGGACGACGCCGAGGCCGAACAGCCCCATGGCCGTTCCGCGGCGTTCTGGCGGAAAGACCGTGAAGATGGTCATCATGGAGAGCGGCTGGATGATCCCCGCACAGCCGCCCTGCAGGACGCGGGCCAGGATCACCGTCTCCAGATTCTGGGCGAGGCCGCCGATGAAGCAGGACACGATCGCGACGGCCAGCGTCCCGATGAAGGTCGCGCGCTGGCCGAACACCGACACGAGCCAGGCGTTCAGCAGCATGGTCGCGACCTGGCTGGCGAAGAAGGCCGTTGCGATCCACTGTGCCTTGTCCTGGCCGACGCCGAAAGCGCCCATGACATTGGGCACGGCCACGGCGACGCTGGTCGATGAGAGCACCATCGAGACCATGGCCAGCAGCACCGCGCCGGTTACCAGCCACCGATAGGCGGGTCCGTAGCGGGCTGTCAGGACGTCGACGGTCTCGGCGGTCAAAGCGTGTCCTCGGAAGCGCGGCCGATCCCGCGCCGCCGCGATGCTCGCAGGAGCGGCGCCGGGCGGCAATGGCCGGAAGCGCGGGCCCGCCATGCGTGCTGGGCTGGGTCCTCCTGTCGGCGCCACGGCCGTGTTAGGTTAGCCTGGACATTTAGAACGAGGATGAAGCGTGACGATGGACAAACCGGTGGCGCCGGCACGGCTGGCTTCGACGATCCTGCTGGTGCGCGACGGCGGCCCCGGCCTGGAGGTCTTCATGGTCGTGCGCCACCACGAGATCGACTTCGCCTCGGGGGCGCTGGTGTTTCCGGGCGGATCGGTCGATGCGGCGGACCGTGATCCCCGCGTCAGGACCATGACCTCGGGCTGCGAGGGATTCGACGACGACGACCTCGCCTTCCGGGTGGCGGCCATTCGTGAGGCGTTCGAGGAGTGCGGCGTGCTGCTCGCCCGGCCGCGCGGCGCTCCGGCGCTCGTCGATGCCGGACGACTGAAGCACCTGGAGGACATGTATCGCGCGGCACTCGAGCGCGGCGATGTCGGTATCGCCGACATGCTGGAGCGCGAGGACCTCGAACTGGCCTGCGAATTGCTGGTGCCGTATGCGCGCTGGATCACGCCGGTCCAGCTTCCCAAGCGCTTCGACACGATGTTCTTCGTCGCAAGGGCACCCGAGGATCATGTCGCCATCCATGATGGCCGCGAATCGGTCGATTCCGTCTGGATCCATCCCGACGAGGCCTGCCGGCAGGCGGACGCGGGCGAGCGCACGGTGATCTTCCCCACGCGACTGAACCTGGAGAAGCTTTCCCGGACCGGCGCCTCGGTCGAGGCCGTGTGTGCCGCCGCCGCCGCCGCCCCGGTCGTCACGGTGCTGCCGCGCATCGAGAAGATCGAGGGCGGCCGGATCATGCACATTCCGATCGAGGCCGGTTACGGCGACTCCCGTTTCCCCATCGAAGGCAGCCCGGGAGCCGGCAGCGCGCGCCGCATGCAACTCGCACAACCCCTTGGAGATACGAATGCCGGCTGATGCCGCACGCCCTGCCGCCGTCCCCACGCGCCAGGTGGACAACGACCGCGTCTGCGTCACCGAATGGCGCTTCGCCCCGAACGCCGCGACCGGATGGCACCGCCACGCGCACGATTACGTCGTCGTGCCCCTGATGGACGGAAAGCTCCTCCTGAAGCACCCCGACGGCAGCGAGACGACGGCCGACCTGAAGGCCGGCGTCTCCTATTTCCGCGAGACCGGCGTCGAGCACGACGTCATAAACGCGAGCGGCCACGAGTTCGCCTTCGTCGAGATCGAGATGAAATAGCGCTGGCGCCGATGCACTTTCGGTCGGGCTTCAAGGGAACGACGGCCCCGGTTCGCGCTTTTCCTGGCGGGCAGGGGAGGGTACACCGGGCGTTCCGGCAACTGGAGCAGATGGCATGGCTGACGTAACGCAGGATCGACGGCGCATCGCCGACACGACGGCGGGTATCCTGCTGGAAATCGGGGCCATCCTGGCGAATACGGACGAACCCTTCACCTTCACGTCCGGCAGCCGCAGCCCCGTCTACGTCGATATCCGCAAGCTGATCGGCTACCCGCGCGCCCGCGCCAAGATCATGGACATGGCCGTCGAGGTCATCGGTCAGGAGATCGGCTACGAGTCGATCGACGCGATCGCCGGAGGGGAGACGGCCGGCATTCCGTTTGCCGCATGGATCGCCGAACGGATGGGGCTGCCCATGGTTTATGTCCGCAAGAAACCCAAGGGGTTCGGGCGGATGGCTCAGATCGAAGGTGAGCTCCGTGAGGGGCAGCGCGTGCTTCTCGTCGAGGATCTGGCCAGCGAAGGCGGCAGCAAGATCGCCTTCTGCAACGCCTTGCGGCAGGCCGGGGCGGTCGTCGGTCACACGTTCGTGGTCTTCCACTACGGCATCTTCCCCGAGAGCATCGACCGCCTGCGGGAGATGGGCGTTCGGCTGCATGGTCTCGCGACCTGGGCCGATGCCATCGACACGGCCGAGAAGCGCGGCTACTTCCCGCCGCCCGTCGCCGCAGATGTGCGCCGCTTTCTCGACGATCCCCGCGGCTGGGCCGCTTCCCGGGGCCTCTGAAACCAGGATCCGAAGCCATGACGCGCTTCTGTGCGAACATCTCGATGATGTTCACCGAGCGGCCGCTGCGGGAGCGGTTCGCGGCGGCGGGCGTTGCGGGATTTCCCGGTGTGGAGATCCAGTTTCCATACGAGCTGGCCGCCGACGATATGGCTCGGCTTGCCCGGCTCGCCGGTGTCGAGATCGCCAGCTTCAACACGCCGATCGGCAACCGTGCCGCCGGCGAGGTCGGCATCGCGTCGTTGCCCCGTCGCGAGGCGGATTTTCGCCAGCATGTCGTGCTGGCACGGGACTACGCGACGGCCGTGCGCTGCCGGAACGTCAACGTGCTGGTCGGAGTCTGCTTGGACGGCGGCAATAAAGACCGCTGCATCAATGTCTTGTACGACAATCTCTACTACGCCGCTTCGGAACTGCAGGCCGCCGGCATCCGGCTCACGATCGAGCCCATGAACACGACCGACCGTCCAGGCTACCTGATCAACACGCTGGACGAAGCGTCGGCCGTGATCGACCGCATCGGCCACACCAACCTGAAGATCGAGGCCGATCTCTATCACATGGCGATGATGGAGGAGGACATCCCGGCCTCGTTGCGCCGCAACCTGCACAACATCGGGCACGTGCAGTTCGCCGACTGGCCGGGTCGTCACGAACCGGGCACCGGCGCGTTGGACCTCCCGGCGATCGTCGCTCTTCTGGAGGCGGGAGGGTACGGTAGCTGGTTCAGTGCCGAATATGTCCCGAGCGAGACGACGGAGAGGACCCTGTCTTGGTACGAGCCCTGGCGATCCGCCGCGACATGACCGGGCGCGCGGCGCGAAGGCTTTTGGCTTTCGGGCTGATGCTGGTCATTGCCTGCATGTGGGGCCGCAGCGCCGATGCCCGGGACCGACTGGTGGTCGGCATCACGCAGTACCCGTCGACGTTTCACCCCAACATCGATTCGATGCTCGCCAAGAGCTACGTTCTCGGCCTGGCCCGCCGGCCGGTCACCGTCTACGACCCGTCCTGGGAACTGGTCTGCATGCTGTGCACGACCCTTCCGACGATCGAGAACGGCGGCGCGAAACGGGAGCAGCGTGCCGACGGCGGGGAGGGAATCGCGGTCACCTATACGCTTCAGCCGGAGGCGCGCTGGGGCGACGGCACGCCCGTTTCGACGAAGGACGTGCTCTTCACCTGGGAAGTCGGACGCCATCCCAAGGCTGGGATCGCGAACGCCGAACTCTACCGGCGGATCCTGTCGATCGACGTGCAGGACGAAAAGACCTTCACGCTGCATCTCGACAGGATCGAGTTCGAATACAACGCCATCAACGATTTCGGCCTCTTGCCGGCGCACCTTGAGAGACCGGTTTTCGAGAAGGATCCCGCGACCTACCGCAATCGCACCCTCTACGACACGAAGACGGACGAGCCTGGGCTGTATTTCGGCCCCTATCGCATCGTTGAGGCCGTGGCCGGCTCGCATGTGGCGCTGGAACGCAATCCGACATGGTGGGGCAAGAAGCCGGCGTTCGACCGTATCGTCGTGCGGATCCTCGAGAACACTGCGGCGCTCGAAGCCAACCTGCTGTCCGGGTCGATCGACTATATCGCCGGAGAGTTGGGTCTGGCATTGGACCAGGCACTGGCGCTGGAGAGGCGACGGGGCAGGGACTTCCAGGTCGTCTACAAGCCCAGCCTCGTCTATGAGCATGTCGACCTCAACCTGGAGAATCCGGTGCTGGCGGATCGTCGGGTGAGGCAGGCACTGCTCTACGCGCTGGATCGGAAGATGCTCACCGAACGGCTGTTCGCCGGGAAGCAGGCAGTCGCGGACAGCTTCGTGAACCCGCTCGACTGGGTTCATTCCGGCGATCTTCCCGCCTACCCGCACGATCCCGGCCGCGCCGCGGCACTTCTTGATGCGGCCGGCTGGACGGAGATGCGACAGGGCATAAGGCACGATGCCGAGGGCAAGCCGCTGTCGCTGGAGCTGATGACGACAGCCGGCAACCGGACCCGGGAGCTGGTTCAACAGGTGCTGCAGAGCCAGTGGAAGGCCGTCGGCGTCGAGGTCCGCATCAACAACCAGCCCGCCCGTGTCTTCTTCGGCGAGACGATGTCCAAGCGGCGATTCTCCAGCATGGGGATGTACGCCTGGATGTCCGCGCCCGAGAACGTGCCGCGGACGACCCAGCATTCCAGCATGATCCCGTCCGACGACAACGGGTGGTCGGGCCAGAACTACCCGGGCTACGTCAATGCGGAAGCCGATCGGCTGATCGATGCGATCGAGGTCGAGTTGGATCGGGACAAGCGCGCCGGCATGTGGGCCGAACTCCAGCGCCTCTACATGCAGGAATTGCCGGCCCTCCCGCTCTACTTCCGCTCGGAGGCGCACGTGATGCCGAAATGGCTGCGCGGGGTCGTCCCGACCGGTCACCAGTATCCGGTGACGCTCTGGGCGGAGGACTGGCGTGCCGAGTGAGGGCGAGGGGGGATCGCAGGGGCACTCCCTTGCGGTCGTCCCCACTGGGAAGATCGCGGCGGTGGTGACGCATCTCGAGATGCTGGCGCCGCCACTCGCTCTGTCCGCGCCGGCAGCGCACGCGAACCTGGCCGTCGAGCGCGTGGCGATGCCCGACATCGACTGGTACCGGGGCATCTATCGCGCCGTCGGCGAGGACTGGCTCTGGTATACGCGGCTGGCGATGGACGATGCCGAACTGGCGGCGAGCATCCGACAGCCCGGCATCGAGATCTATCGGCTCGTGCGAGAAAACGCCGATGTCGGTTTGCTGGAACTGGATCTTCGCTTCCGACCGGACGTCGAATTGGTGTTCTTCGGGGTGGTTGCCGACGCGATCGGGACGGGGGCCGCCCACATCCTCATGCGGCACGCGATCCACCGTGCATGGCGCGACGCGCCGAGACGCTTCTGGGTCCACACCTGCACGCTGGACCATCCGCGTGCGCTGCGCTTCTACGAGCGAAGCGGCTTCCGCGCCTATAAACGCGAGATCGAGATCGACGACGACCCGCGACTGACCGGCGTCCTGCCGCGGTCGGCCGCCCCGTGGTACCCGATCGTCGAATAGAACGAGCCCTCAGGTGGCGGCGCTTTCCCGGCGCTTGGCCTCCTCCCAGAGCGTCTCGAGTTCGTCGAGCGAGCAGGCATCGGCGCTCTTTCCCTGCGTGCCGAGCATCTCCTCGATCATCCGGAATCGTCGTTCGAACTTCGCATTCGCCCGCCGCAGCGCAGCTTCGCCATCGATCTTCAAGTGACGCGCCAGATTGGCGGTGGCGAACAGCAGGTCGCCGACCTCGTCTTCGAACCTGTCGGCTCCGGCCCCGGCATCGATTTCCGCGCGCACTTCGGCGATTTCTTCCTCGATCTTGTCGAGGACGCGGCGGGACTCCGCCCAGTCGAAGCCGACGCGCGCCGCGCGCTTCTGGAGCTTCTCGGCCCGTGTCAGGGCGGGCAGGGCGAGGGCGATCCCGTCCAGGATACTCGCACGCCGGCCGGAGGCCGCAGCCTTGGCGGCACGTTCCTCCGCCTTGCGTGCTTCCCACGCCTGGGTCTGGGCAGCTGCGCCGCGGATCTCGGCATCGCCGAACACGTGCGGATGCCGGGCGACCATCTTGTCGGCGATGGCGCGGGCTACCGCGGCGAAATCGAACTGGCCCATCTCGGCCGCGATCTGCGCGTGATAGACGACCTGAAGCAGCAGATCGCCCAGTTCCTCGCGCAGTGCCGGCATGTCGGAACCGGCGATCGCGTCGGCAACCTCATAGGCTTCTTCGATCGTGTAGGGCGCGATCGTCTCGAACGTTTGCTCGATGTCCCAGGGGCAACCGTTCTGCGGATCCCGAAGCCTCCGCATGACATCCAGGAGGCGGGTCATCTCATCCGCGGGGGGGCGTTCCTGATCCGGCATTTCTAAGTCGGATAATATATATTATGGGAAATAGCGCATGTGCCGACGTCGGTCATTCCGGCACCTCCAGTACCAGACCGTCATAGCCCGGCTCGACCCCGTCCGGCAGTCGGTCCCGCAAAGTCCGGTAATCCATCAGATGGTTCATGTGCGTCAGCACCGTTCGGCGCGGCTTCAGCCGGTCGACCCACTCCAGAACCCGATCCAGGTGCGCATGGCATGGATGCGGCTCCTCGCGCAGGCAGCCGACGATCCAGACCTCGATCCCCGCGAGTTCCGCGAAAGCTGCCTCGTCCAGATGCACCACGTCCGTCGAATAGCCGAAGGCGCCGAAGCGAAATCCGGTCGTTCGGCACACCATGTGGTCCTGGTCGAATGGCGTGACCGCCACCGGGCCGACCGTGAACGGACCCGAGATCGTGTGCGCCCTGAGCTGCGGCCGGTACATCTCCGAGCCTTCCGGCAGCAGATCGAAGACATAGCCGAACCGCTTGCGGATCGGTGCCAGAGTGGCTTCGGTACCCCAGGCGTCGATCGGCCGGCCCGTGCGGTAATTGAAGGCTCGCAGATCGTCGATGCCGTGAATGTGGTCGGCGTGAGCGTGCGTGAAGAGGATGCCGTCGAGTGCATCGCATCCGGCATCGATCAGCTGGTCCCGCATATCGGGGCCCGTGTCCACGAGGATGCGCGTTCCCGCGCTTTCGACGAGGATGGACGGCCGCCGTCGACGATTGCGCGGCTCTCTCGGATCGCAGTTGCCCCAGGTGCCGTCGGACAGTGGCACGCCGCCGGAACTGCCGCAGCCGAGGAGCGTGACCCGCATCATGCCGCCGCCGGCCTCGCGACCTTGCTGAAGATCCGAAAAAAGTTGTCGGTGGAAGCCTTTGCGAACGCTTCCTCGGACATGCCCTTGAGCTGTGCCGCAGCCGCCGCGGTATGCCGGACCAGCGCCGGTTCGTTGCGCTTGCCGCGCTTCGGTACCGGCGCCAGGAATGGCGCGTCCGTTTCGACCAGAAGCCGGTCGACCGGGACCACGTCACGGACGGCGTCTCGGATGGTCTCCGCCGTCCGGAATGTCAGGATGCCGGAGAGCGAAACGTACATTCCCAATTTGACGGCGATCTCAGCAAGATGCGCCGACGCACTGAAGCAGTGCAGCAGGCCCGGGACCGGCCCGTCGGCCATCGCCTCCGTGAGAACCGCCGCGGTGTCCTCTTCGGCATCGCGCGTATGAACGATGAACGGTAGCCCGGTCCGCCGCGCCGCCTCGATATGGACCCGGAAGCTCTCCTTCTGCTGTTCGCGCGGGCTCCGATCGTAGAAATAGTCGAGGCCGGTCTCGCCGATGCCGACGACGCGTGGGTGCGACGCGATCTCGACGAGGCGCTCGACGGTCGGCACGCCCTGCTCCGCCACGTTGTGCGGATGGACGCCCACGGCACACCAGACACTCGGATAGCGCTCCGAAATGGCGAGCACCGTGTCCAAGGCCGTCAGGCGGGTGCAGATCGTGACCATGACCCCGACGCCGGCGGCGTTCGCCCGCGCCACGACCTCGTCGAGTTCCCCTGAGAACTCGTCGAAATCCAGATGGCAGTGACTGTCGACCAGCATCATGCGCCCGCGTCCGCCTCCTCGACGAAGCGCGGAAACACGCCGGCCGGCTTCGGCAGCGCCGCGCCGGGTACCAATCGCCCGCCCTGCCCCGCGGCCGCGAAACTGCGCTGCTCCTGGTCGACCCCGACCTGATCCAGGATCGCATCCGAGGCGGTGGGCATGACCGGCAGCGTATAGAGGGCGAGATTGCGGATGGTCTCTGCGAGGACATAGAGAACGGTGCGCATGCGGGGCTCGTCGGTCTTGCGCAGCGTCCAGGGCGCCTGGCGATCAACATAGCCGTTCGCCGCGCGCACCACGACCCAGACGGCCTCGAGAGCCTCGTGGAACAGCTGAGCGTCCATGATGGTACGCAGCTTCGGCAGCAGGTCCGCCACGGCGCCGAGCAGTTCTTCGTCTTCGCCGGTCAGCGGCCCCGGCTCCGGTACCAGGCCGCCGCAGTTGCGTGCGATCATGGACAGCACGCGCTGGACCAGGTTGCCGTAGTCGTTCGCCAGTTCGCTGTTCATGCGCTGCACCATCGAGCGGTGCGAGAAGTCCCCGTCATTGCCGAAGGGAACCTCGCGCAGCATGAAGTAGCGCACCTGGTCGAGACCGTAGCGGCGGACGAGGTCGTACGGATCGATCACATTGCCGAGCGACTTCGAGATCTTCTGGCCTTCGTTGGTCCACCAGCCGTGCGCGAACACGCGCTTCGGCGGCTCCAGCCCAGCGCCCATCAGAAAGGCCGGCCAGTAGACGGCGTGAAAGCGCAGGATGTCCTTGCCGACCATGTGAAGATCGGCCGGCCACAGCTTCGTGTAGTCCGCCGAAGCGATATCGGGATAGCCGACGGCGGTGATGTAGTTGGTGAGGGCGTCGAGCCACACGTACATCACGTGCTTCTCGTCCCCGGGCACCGGAATGCCCCAGGAGAAACTGGTCCGCGAGACGGACAGATCCTGCAGGCCGCCGCGGACGAAGCTCATCACCTCGTTGCGCCGGCTCTGCGGTGCGATGAAGTCGGGGTTGTCCTCGTAGAGTTTCAGCAGGCGATCCTGCCAGGCCGAGAGGCGGAAGAAATAGCTCGGCTCTTCCACCCATTCGACCTCGGCGCCGCTCGGGGCGATCTTCTTGCCCGCCGGGCCGTCGCGCAGTTCGCTCTCGCCATAGAAGGCCTCGTCGCGCACCGCGTACCAGCCCGCATAGGTGTCGAGATAGATCTCGCCGCGCTCGACGAGCGTCGTCCACAGCGCCTGCGCCGCGCGGACGTGCCGTTCCTCGGTGGTCCGGATGAAATCGTCGTTCGTGAAGCCCCACGCCTTGGCCAGGGCGCGGAAGTTCCCCGACACGCGGTCCGTGAAGGACTGCGGGTCGACGCCGGCCTTCTCCGCCGCCTTCTCCACTTTCTGGCCGTGCTCGTCGGTCCCCGTCAGAAAGCGCACGTCGTAACCGTCGAGGCGCTTGAAGCGCGCCAGCACGTCGCAGGCGAGCGTCGTGTAGGCGTGCCCGATGTGCGGATCGTCGTTCACATAGTAGATCGGGGTCGTGATGTAGTAGGGCTTTGCCCCGGGCATCGACGCATCCTCATGCCACGTTCGCAGCTGCCACCTCAGCGTACAGCAACGGCTCTGGGCGGACGAACGGCGGTCCGAAGGGCCAGTAGGGCGTTGAGCACCACCTGCCTGCGGTCGAGATTCAGAGCGTCGCCGCGATCGAAGAGGCGGCCGGTCTTCTCCCATAGCTCGAGCCAGCGATCAAGGTTGGCGGCCGAACCCAGTCGGGCGACGAGGGCCGCCTCGCCGGGAACCAGGTCCAGCGGCTCACCGGGGTGCGCCGGCGCTTCGGCGCCACCGACCCTGACCAGCCGGGCCAGCCACCAGCGGAAGAGCGCCTGGAATACCTCGAACGCCCCTGCCCCGTTCGGCCCCGCGAAGCGCTCCGCCATGGCGTGCGCCTTCGGGATGTCGAGATCGGGAAGCGTGCCGCAGAGCGCGATCAGATCGCGAAACAGCTGAAGACCGCCCTGTTCGGCGAGAGCCAGTGCGTAACCCGGCCGCCCTTCGGAGATCCGCGCCAGTGTCGCGGCGTCATCCACTCCGATGTCCGGACGATGGGTGCCGATCACGGCGCAGGTCGCCTCCGCGTCCAGCGGCTGCAGCGTCAGCCGCCGACAGCGGGATCGTACGGTCGGCGGCAGCGTTCCGGGACTGTGACAGACCAGCAGAAGCATAGCGTTGCGCGGCGGCTCCTCGAGAATCTTGAGGAGCGCGTTCGCGCCGTTCCGGTTGAGATCATCGGCGCAATCGACGATGACCACGCGCCATCCCCCCTCGAAGGCGGTCCGATGGAGGAATTCGGTGATCCGCCGTACATCCTCGACCGCGATCCCCGACCGCACCTTGCCCTTCGCATCGACCCCGCGCTCGACGGTGAGCAGGTCGGAATGGCCGCCGGCAGCAATGCGGTTGAACAGGGCAGAGTCCGCGGCGACAGCCAGCGTCTCCGGTACATCGGCACCGGCCGGTTTGGGATTGGAAAGCAGGAACCGTGCGAAGCGATAGGCGAGCGTCGCCTTGCCGATGCCGCGAGGGCCCGAGATCAGCCAGGCGTGATGCGGACGCCCGCCTCCCCAAGCCTGGAGCAGGGTCGCCTCCGCCGCGCCGTGGCCGATGAGGACGGCGGTGCGCCGGGGCGAGCACTTCTCCTCGGTGCCGTCAGCCATTCGCGATCGGTCCCAGCCGCGCCTCGATTGCGGCGCGGAGCCGAGCCTGGACCGTCCCGACGTCGGCGTCGGCCGAGATGACGATACATCGCTCCGGCGCGCCTTCGGCGATCGTCCGGAAGCCCTCGTGCACCCGACGATGAAAGGCCCGGTCCATCTCCTCGTAGCGCCCGCCGTCTCCGGTCCGTGCGGCGATCCGGGCGAAGCCGAGTTCCGGATCCAGATCGAGAACCAGCGTCAGGGCCGGCCCCTCCGACCCGACCACCGTGTCATACAGCCCCTCGATGAAGTCGGCTGCGACGCCCTGGCCGAAATGCTGGTAGGCCATCGTGGAGTCGGCGAACCGATCGCACACGACCCACCTGCCCTGCGCCAGCGCCGGACGGATGGTTGCGCGCAAATGCTCTCGCCGTGCAGCGAAATGCAGGAGCGTCTCCGAGATCGGGTCCCAGCGCTCCGCGGCCCCGGTGATCAGGAGGCTGCGCAGTGCCTCGCCCTGTGCAGAACCGCCGGGCTCTCGGGTCACCAGCGTCCGGCGGCCACTGGCCTCCAGCCATTCCTTCAGCAGGAGCGCCTGCGTCGATTTGCCGGCCCCCTCCCCGCCTTCGAGCGTGACGAAGAAACCGCGCGTCTCTCCGGCGTCCGATACGGCGCCCCGCGTCAACTGTCGATTCCGACCACGAGATAGCGCACGGCGGCAAACAGTCGCCCGAACATGCCGAGTTGGTCGACATCGGTTCCGGCGACGAGCGGGCGCTCGATCGGCGTCAAGCCGGGCGCCGTCACGCGCAGCGTCCCGACCGGCGTGCCCTTCTTGATGGGCGTGGTGACCGGGCCGGTGTAGCTGACGGAGACCTTCATGTCGTCGCGCAGGTGGCGTTTCAGCGAAACCGACAGGTCGCTCTCGAGCACCAACGGCACCGTCGGCACTTCGCCGAGCCAGGCGGGCGCCGCTTCGACGGTTTCACCGGCCTTGAAGAGATCGAATGCGCCGAACTCGCGGAAGCCCCACTGCAGGAGCCGCTCGGTTTCGCGCGATCGCTCGTTGACGCTCTTCAGGCCGTTGACGACCAGCACCAGGCGCCGCCCGTCACGCTCGGCCGATGCGGTGAGGCCGTAGCCGGAATCCTCGGTGTGGCCGGTCTTCAGACCGTCGACGCCCATGTCCTTGTAGAGCAGTGGATTCCGGTTGCCCTGCTTGATGTTGTTATAGGTGAACTCCTGTTCGGAGTAGAAATGATAATATTCAGGAAAATCCTCGATCAGGTGCTGCGCGAGCGTCGCGAGATCCCGCACCGTCGTCAGATGTTCAGGATTGGGCCAGCCGGATGCATTCCGGATGGTCGTGTTGGTCATGCCGAGTTCTTTCGCCCTGCGGGTCGCGGCACTGGCAAAGGCCTCCTCCGTCCCGTAGAGACCTTCGGCGACGACGACGCAGGCATCGTTGCCCGACTGGATGACGATCCCGCGGATGAGATCTTCGACCTTCACCCGGCTGTTCACCTCGACGAACATCTTCGACCCACCCATCCGCCAAGCCTTTTCGCTGACGGTGAAGGTGTCCTCCATCGACAGACGCCCTTGCTTGATGCGGTCGAAGAGCATGTAGGCCGTCATCAGCTTGCTCATCGACGCCGGTGGCGTGAGCTCGTCCGCCGCCTTTTCGAACAGGACCGTGTGCGTCTTCAGGTCGATCAGAATGGCGTGCTTGGCAATCGTCTCCATCGCCACCTCGCCGTAGGCGAAGGATGCATGGACGACGACCAGAAGGGCGGCAATGGCGCCGCGAAAGAAACGAACCATGGAAGCTTCCCGGCTGACGGATCCCAGCCCGCGCATCCGGAGTGGGACGCAGGCCCTACTCGACCACAATCTGCGCCAACGAGTAGCCGTTCCGCTGCAATGACGAAAGCGTAGAATCTGCTGCTGCGACATCGGACAGTGGCCCCAGCCTCACCCGATGCAGGTTGCGTCCGCCTGCCGCCACGGTATCGATGCGGGTCTTGCCGAACCGGGAGAGCGCCGCGCTGAGGCGGACCGCATTGTCGCGCTGCACGAACGCGCCCGCCTGGATGTAGAGGTTCGAATCCTGGACGGCCGGCGCATAGCTGGCTGCGCGAATCACCGCATCGTCGCTCGCCACCGTCGAGACCGCGCCGCGTTGCTGCCCACGCACCGCGTCGCCGAGCGCCGCCATCTGCGTCTCGACATCGGCGCCGTCGCGGGCGAGTTCAGCCACTTTGCGGCTTTCCTCGGGCATCACGTCGATCCGGACCTGCGTCGTTCCCTGTCGGGCGAAGCCGAGCGCTTCTGCTGCGGCATAGGAGAGGTCGATCGCACGGCTGTTCGCAAAGGGGCCACGGTCGTTGATCCTGACGACCACGGCGCGACCGTTCTCCAGGTTGGTCACCCTGGCGATGCTCGGAAGCTGGAGCGTCGGGTGGGCTGCGGTCAGCGCGTACATGTCGTACTTCTCGCCGTTCGCAGTGGGCATCCCGTTGAAGTCGGCGCCATACCAGGAGGCAACCCCGACCTCGGAATGGGCGAAATTCTCTTTCGGCGTGTACCAGACCCCGAACACACGGTAGGGCCGCCCGACCTTGTAGGACCCGCGTTCCTCGTAAGATGACGTCGCGATGGACGAGCTGGAATTCCAGGCGCCGCCGTTCGCTCCCGATCGCGGGCCGCCGGCCCCGCTGCACCCGACCAGCAACGCCATCGCAGCGACACCGGGGAGAATGGCCACGCGCATACCGCTCATCCCGCCCTCATCTCAAGACGCTCTCGAAGTCCCGAGCCGGCCGTCCGTAGGCTCGGCATTCTCAAGCCCCCATTGCTCCTCCGGCGAACGGCGCGGTGGAATCGCGCCGCCTGCCGCACCCTCCATAAGGGAGGGGCTGGAGTCTTCTGCCATACGATCCCGACTCCGGCAATATCGTGTTACGGCGAATCCCGCCGTCACGGCGCCGCCGGGACCGGCAGCCGATCACTGTCCCGTGAACTTCGGCGCGCGCTTTTCGGAGAACGCCCGCATGGCTTCCTGGGAATCGGCGTGTCCGCCGAGTTCCACCGTCATGTTCTGCTCGTAGCGATAGCCGTCGCGCAGGCTCATCTCCTCGATCGTGTTCAGCGCCTGCTTTGCCAGACGGACGGCCACCGGGCTCTTCGACGCGATCTCCCGCGCAAAGCCCATCGCCGTCTCGATCAACTGGTCCGGCGGCACGCACGCCTCGGCGACGCCCAACCGGTAGAGTTCGGGTCCCGGCACCCGATAGCCGGTGAGCATCATGCGCCGCGTGCGCGAGTGTCCGAACAGCCGCATCGCATGCCGGCCGCCGCCGAGAAGCCCGACATCAATCTCGGGCAGACCCAGGAGTGCCGTCTCGGACACCACAAGGATATCGCAGGAGGCGGCAACCGCCAGGCCGGCCCCGAGTGCCGGACCGTTGACGGCCGCGATGACCGGCTTCTTGCATTCCATGATCGAATGGAAGCACTCGCGGGCACGGCGGTTGTGCGCCCACGCCTCGCCCGGCTCCATGGTCTTGCCGGCGCGGCCCTTGATGTCGGCCCCCGCGGAGAAGCACTTGCCGGCTCCGGTCAGAACGGCGACCCGCACGTCTGCCCGATCACTGATCTCGTCGAAGACGGCCATCATGTCTTCGTGGAACTGCCGGTTCTGCGCGTTGACGGGCGGCTGGTTCATGGTGACGAGCGCGATGTGGTCACGGACGTCGCAGAGCACGGTTTCGCGGTTCATGCAGATCTCCGGTTGGTCTTTCGGTCGCGGCGATCATGGTCAGGACGGGACCGCTCGGCAACCCGGCGTCAGCGGACCCGCACCACCGTCTCGCCGGTGCGTCGCAGCTCTGCACCGGCTCCCGCACGGACCAACTCAGCGCGCGCGACATAATCCCCCGGCGGCCAGGGACTGCGCGCCCTGTCTCCAACAAAGCTGAAGTAGAAGATCTGCGTCCGACGCAGCCTGTCCTCCTTGGACACGACTACGCTGCCGTCCGGGGCCGTCAGCGAGAGACGCAGGATGTCTCCCTCCCTCACGCCGACCAGCGTCGCCCATGCCGCCAGTAGCGGCGAACCCGCCGGCAGAGCCGAGGCCGCGAGCGTGCCCGCCTTCGCCTTCTCTGCGGACGGCCTCGTCCCGGTCACGCCGACCGCGAGGATATCGACGGGCGAATAGTCGAGCGCAGCCCGGGCCCCCGCGTTCCACAGCGACTTCGCGTTCGATCCGCATCCGGTCGCGGGTACTGGACCGGTGAATGGATCGATCGCCTTGCCCTCGTGCCGGACCACCAGTTCCACATGCGGAAACTGCGTGCGGCCGGACAGGCCGACCGTTCCGAGCGTGTCGCCGGCATCGACCGCCTGCCCCGGCCTGACGCGAATGCTCCCCCGGCGCAGATGGCAGTACTGCGTTTCCCAGCCGCCGCCATGCGTGACGGCGACCCCGTTGCCGCAATCCTTGCCCTTCAGGGCCGCGCTGTCGCCGGGCTCGAAGAGCCGGTCGGCCATGCCGTCGCGCACCGCCCGCACGGTGCCCGGCGCCGCGGCGACTACCCGCACCCCCTTCTCGATCTGGGCTGCATCCCGCAGGGCGAAATCGGTGCCCGTATGTCCGTCGTAGCTCCTTGCACCGCAGGCATAGTCCCGCGCGCCAGGGCTCGGATCGTGGTCGAAATACTGGAAGGCCCAGCAGTCGTCGCCAATCGCGCATGCGATCGGAATCGACAATGACGGTCCGCCGCTGCCGTCGGCGGCTTGGGCGCCGCCGTGCGTCCCCAGGAGGGCTGCCGCCAAGACGGCCGCGGCTGCCACTCGAACTCCCCAGGCCGCCACCGGCTCAGTCCTCCCGCATCGCCCGGCCGAAGCTGGTGGTGAGCGGACGCATGATGTAGGACAGCGCGGTCCGTTCGCCGGCGATGATCATCACCTCGGCCGGCATGCCGGGATAGAGCTCGAGCCCACCGAGCCGCTCGCGCTCCTTCTGGTCGAACACGATGCGGGCTGTGTAATAGGTCATGCCGGTCCGTTCATCGACGAGCGAATCGGCCGAGACGCGTTCCACATGCCCCTCGATCATCTCGACGTTCCGAGCCGTGAAGGCGCTGAACTTGACGTTGGCGCGCAGGCCGGGATGGACGCTGTCGATGTTGCTGGGGTCCACCCGCGCCTCGACGACCAGGTCGTCGTCGACCGGCACGATCTCCATCAGCGGCTCGCGCGGCGCGATCACGCCGCCGGCGGTGAATATCTTCAGGTTCACCACGGTACCGGATACGGGCGAGCGGATGACGGTGCGGGTCATGATGTCTTCGGCCGCGCGGTTCCGCTCCCAGAGGTCGGCCACCTCCGCCTGAACCTCCCGCAGCTCCTCGTTGACCTCGCGGTTCATGTTCGTGGAGAGGTCGATGATCCGCAGTTCGGTCTCGCCGATGCTCTGTTTGGCCCGGGCGACGAGAGCCCTGTTGCGAGCACGGCTTCCCTCGATGTCGGCCGCCTGACGCTGCAGCTGCAGGAGCCGCGAGCGCCGCTCGAGGCCGCGGTTCACGAGGAACTCCACATCCTTCACCTCGTCGGCGATCAGCCGGAGCTGTTCGGTCTCCGCCTTGATCTCGGAGTTCAGCCCCGAGATCTCCTCGCGATACTGCGCCACACGCTGCTCGAGGATGGAGGTCTGGCTCTCGATCGAACTCTTCCGGCTTTCGAAGATGCGCCGTTGAGAGGCGACGATTTCCGCCACCTCCGGATTGGTTCTGCCCTCGGCGACCAGCCAGTCCGGAAACGTGATCGTCTCGTGCTTTTCGCGCTCGGCGATCAGCCTCGCCTCGCGCGCCGCGGCGTGGTGGAGCCGCACGCGGACCATGCCCAGCGTGGACTCCGGCTGCGTCTCCTCGAGTTCGACCAACGGGTCGCCCGCCTCCACCTGACTGCCCTCGCGCACCAGAATCTGCCGCACGATTCCGCCTTCGAGATGCTGAACGACCTTCCGATTGCTGCCGACGACGACATGGCCGCCGGCGATGGCCGCGGTTTCGAGATCGGCAGAGGCCGCCCAGATGCCGAAGACGCCGAAGAAGATCGCGACCACGACGAGCCCGAACGTCGCGGTGCCGTGCAGCCCCATCGCCCGCATCGAGACGGTCGGGGTATCGCCCTGGCCGGCTTCGTCCTCATCGAGCTCGTACTCCGCGGGCCCCCGGCGCGCCAGCGCACCACGAACGCGGTCCTTGAATGCGCCGATCATGCGGGCCGTCCAGGAGTTTCGGTCGCGGTCGCGACGAGGCTGGGGCGAGGCGGCGAGCGCAGTCCGGGCGCGACCTTGGCCATGACCTCGTCGCGCGGACCGAACGTTTCGACACTGCCCTGACGCAGGACGAGGAGCTTGTCGACCTGAGCGAGGATCGAAGGCCGGTGCGCCACGATGACGATCGTCGTGCCACTCGCCTGCAGCCTGCGGATCGCGTTGGTCAGGGCCTGTTCGCCGTCGCTGTCGAGGTTCGAGTTGGGCTCGTCCAGGACGAGGAGGCGCGGCGAGCCGTATGCCGCCCGGGCGAGCGCGACGCGCTGGCGCTGTCCGCCCGAGAGCTTGAGGCCGCCGTCGCCGATCTGGGTATCGTAGCCCTGCGGCAGCCGGAGGATCATTTCGTGCACGCCGGCGAGCTCGGCCGCCGCCACCACGTCTTCGTCGGAACCCTCCTGAAGGCGCGCGATGTTCTCGCGCACCGTGCCTTCGAAGAGTTCGACATCCTGCGGCAGGTAGCCGACGTGCCTGCCGCGATCGACCGCCTCCCATACGGCGACGTCGGCACCGTCCAGCCGAACGTGGCCCGCGGTTGGCGCCCAGCTGCCGACCAGCAGTCGAGAGAGCGTCGTCTTCCCGGCCGCGGAAGCACCGATCAAACCGAGCACCTCGCCGGCTTCGAGCTGGAAGGAGACGCCGCGCAGGACCGGCTCCCGCGTACCGGGCGGGACGAAGCTGACCCCCTCCACCGACAGTCTCCCGGTCGGACGAGGCAGGCTCATCCCCTCCCCGGTTGCCGGCGTCCGCTCGAGCAGCGTGCAGATCGAGCGGAAGGCGTTGCGCGCGGCGACCAGCCCGCGCCAGGCGCCGATCGACTGCTCGATCGGCGCCATCGCCCGGCCGAGGATGATCGACGCGGCGATCATGCCGCCACCGGTGAGTTCGTGCCCGGTCACCAGCCACGCCCCGTAGCCGAGCATGCCGATCTGGATCAGCATGCGCGCGAGCTTCGCCATCGAGGTGATCATGCTGCCGCGGTCGCTGGCCTCGACCTGCTTGACCAGTCCACCTTCGTTGTCCCTGGACCAACGCCGGATCAGATCGGGCATCATGCCCATGGCGGCCACGACATCGGCATTCCGCACGACGGCGTCGGCCTTGTAGAGCGAACGGGCGCTGACCGCGTTGGCTTCCTTGAGCGGAGTCCGCGTCGTGATGTCGTTCATCACGGCGCAGGCGAAGACGACGATGCCTCCCACGACCGCGATGACGCCCAGGTGCCAGTGCAACAGGAAGATGATGAACACGAAGATCGGCACCCACGGCGCGTCGAAGAGCGGGAAAAGGCCCCCGCCCGTCAGGACGGACCGGACGCTGGCGAGTTCGCGCAGTGGCTGCGCCCCCCGCAATCCTCCGGCACGTAGCGAATCGTTGAAGGCGCCGGCGAGGATCGGCCCACTGAGTTCGCGGTCGAACCAACTCGCCAGTCGAACCATGAGCCTGCCGCGGACGCCCTCCAGGGTCGCCATCACGGCCAGCGAGACGATGGCGATGAGCGACACCCACAGCAGCGTGTCGACATTGCGCGTCGGTACGACGCGATCGAACATCTGCATCATGTAGAGCGGGACGGTGAGCATCAGCAGGTTGATGCCGAGGCTAAACACGGCCACGAACCAGAAAGCCCGCCGTGTCCCCGCTATCGCCCGCGCCAGTGCCTGCTTAGGCTGCATCCGAAGCTCCCCTAAGGTCTCACGCTTCGCGTCATTCAGCCCGTTCACATCGCGCAACGGGGTTGGCGCGATGCAGTGAGCCGATGTTTTTGACAGCGAGCGGCCGTCGGCTGCTGCCGCTAATACCGGACCGCGAACGCATCCGCTGAAACTTAGTCAATTCCAACCTGTTTCGACAGTACCTGCGACCGCAGCCACGACCGTAACGCCGTCACGTTAAGATCCTGTTAGGGCCGTTGCGATCGCTCGCGGCGCAGGCGTCCGAGGGCGACCGCAGCGGAGAGGCCCAACGCAGCGCCGCCGACCACGCCGGCGATGGTCAGGAGCGCAGTGCGGTGATCCGGCTCGTCCGTCGCTGCTGGCGTTTCGATCTCGGGCCGTTCCAACCCCGCGAGGCCGGAGGTAGCGCCCGATTCATCCCGCACGCCTTCCGCCTGTCGCACGGCGGGCGGCGGGGGCGGCTTTGTGCCCGGCCGGTTGCACAGGCTCGCCGCCGTATAGAGGATCCATGGCGTCGCCTCGTAGGTTAGCATTCGGGGATCGTTCAGAACGGTCTTGGACAGTGCCTCGTGCAATCCGGCGGCACCGGTCGCGTCGACGCACTCGCGATAGGCGTCGTCACGCGCCGTATCGTGAGCGAAAAGCTCCACGAAGCCCGTCAGGTAGGCGCCGCGTTCCCGGTCGGACAACTCCAGGAAATAGGTCTCGAGCGTGATCGCGACGGCCGGCGAAGCGGTCGCCGCCAAGGCGACGCACAGGACGGTGACCCGTGCGGCATCGCGAAACGAAATGAGACGATGGGCCGCGCGCATACACAATCCGTCAACCATTTGCCGTCAGTATCGCTTCATTGTGGGGCCGAACGATGGCCTGGATTGAACGCACGGAGCGGAAAAGGTGCTGGTGCTGGGCTGGCAGCTCCTGATCGGAGCATTCTGCATACTCGGCGTCGAGACGTTCGCCTTGGGCGAACTCGGCGGTTCCCCGCCCATTACGGTGGAAACGCTCTTGGAGGCAATGGGCGTCGGTCACCTCGGCGAGTTGGCATCCTACTACTCCGATATCCCCTTCTGGCTGATGACCAGCCCGCTCTGGCCCCTGCTCTGCCTGCTCGGCGGCTGCTTCGCCGCCGTGGGCCACCTCCGCCTCTGCCGTGGCTACGCCGCCTGATCGATAATCCACCGGCGGCGTCATCGCATTCGGGCGCCTCGCCTCGCCGGACCTGACACGGTCGCTGCAACGGCTCAAGCCTTCGCCTCGGCCCGTCCGGAAACGAGACGCCAAGCCAGCACGCCTCCGCCGCAGAGGTAGGGCAGACCGCCGACGACGGTCATCAGCACCCCGCCGAACTGCTGATCCTCGAGGGGATCGAAACCGAACGCGCCCCGGCAGATGTCCGCCGCGTACAGCGGCTCCCGCGCGAGCGTCAGCAGGATGCCCAGCATCGTCATGTGCATGAAGGTCGTGAGCATCGCCAGCAGGCCAGCCCCTGCGGCGGCGCGCGAGCGGTCCGCGAAGCCCACTCCCCAGACGGCGAGACCGGCGACGAGGAAACTCGCCTGCTGCACAGCGTAGTAGGCGGGCTGGCGGGCCGCCAACGCGTGCAGCCCGGGCGCGTGCCAGCCCCACACGACGACGAACTCCAGCAGCGAGGCGGCGACGGCCCAACCGACGGTGACGCCCCGGTGCGGCAGAAGGCGGGCGCGGATCAGTCCGAAGGCGAGCAACGGCGCGGCGGCGCCCACGACGCCCAGATGCAGGATCATGTGCGGCGAGAAGGCGATGCGGCTCATCGCCGGCAACGGCCCGCACCAGAGCGCGGCGAGCAGCAGCACCGCCGCCATGAGAGGCCACCAGCACACGAGGCTTGCACGACGGACCGCCACGCGAGCGGAATCCGTATTCGGCGCAACGGTCTCATAGTGCGGTCTGGTCAATGCGGCTCCCCGACCCCGGACACCGTCCCGTACGGTGGGGCGATGCACAGGTTCCGTCCGGCTCTTGCGGGTGCCCGCCTCGCGTGAAAGCATCTTCGCAACGAACAAGCAGAAACGATCCAGGAGACGCCGCCATGGACGTCGGCATGATGATGGTCTTCGCCAGCTACGGCTGGGACGACTGTCCCGACCATCGCGTGTGGGACGAAGAGATCCGGCTGGCGCGGATCGCCGCCGATTCCGGCTTCGACTGCCTCTGGTCGGCCGAGCACCACTTCAACGACTACTCTTTCGTCCCCGACAACATCCACCTGATGACCCATCTGGCCGCGCTGTGCCCGAACGTCGACGTGGGTACGGCCGCGGTCATCCTGCCCTGGCACGATCCGCTGCGCGTCGCGGAGAACGCGGCGGTGCTCGACATGCTGAGCAAGGGCCGACTGCGCCTGGGCATGGGCCGCGGCCTTGCGCGGCGCGAGTTCGACACGTTCCGGATCAGCATGGACGAATCGCGCGGCCGCTTCGACGAGGCGGCGCCGATGATCATCGAGGCGCTGAGGACGGGCTTCATCGAAGGCGACGGGCCCTACTACAAGCAGCCGCGCACCGAGTTGCGGCCACGGCCGCAACATTCCTTCGACGGCCGCATCTATGCGGTGGCGTCCAGCGAGGATTCCATCGACTCCGCGGCAAAGCTCGGCGCCCACATGGTGATGTTCGCCGACCGGCCCTGGGAGATGCGCGCACCCGGCATCGAGCGTGGCCGGGAACTGCACCGCAAGTACCACGGCACCGAGCCGCCCTGCCCCATGCTGACCGATTTCGGCGTCTGCGGCACCGACCTGGCAACGACCGAGGAAGAGGCTCGCCGTTACCAGGGGAAGTTCGTCGAGAGCAACTTCTACCACTACGAATTCCTGGGCGAGCACTTCAAGTCGGTGAAGGGCTACGACTCCTATCAGCAGAAGGCGGAGATCGCCCGCAGCGGCGGCCTCGAAGGCGCTACGGCCGGCTTTATGAAGGCCGCGAGTTGGGGCACGCCGGAAAAGATCCTGCGTGACCTGGAACAGCGCCGGAAGGTGGTCGGCGACTTCGAACTGAACATCGCCTTCCGCTTCGGCGGCACGCCGTACGAGGTGGCGGAGCGCGGCCTCAGGCTGTTCGCCAAGGAGGTCCTGCCCGTGCTCAAGACGTGGGGGCCGACGAAGGCGGCGCATGCCGCCGAATAAGGGTCTTCGTTCGCCTCGCCCGGAACCAACCGATCAATCAGGAAGAGAAGAGGGTGCGTCCATGGCTACCGTTACAGCAGCCTCCCCGGAACCGAGCCTCGCCAAGCACGCCGAGGGCATGGCCGCCTATCGCCAGGAGGGGATGCGGCGTGCCGCCGAAATCGGAAACCGTGGTCCCGTGCGCTTCGACGCCGAGGGCCGCCTGCATCCCGACATCCTCGCCGCCTACTGGAAGCACGGCTTCTATATCTTCGAGGGCGTCGTCGGCGCCGACGAGATCGCCGAGCTTCGCCGCGAGGCGACGGACATGCTGGAGCGCGCCCCCGTCGCCCCCGGCGCCACGCTCGACGCGAAAGGCCGCGAGGCGCTCGGGCTCGATGCGAAGCGCAACCCCTACAACCTGATCCGTCCCCTGTCGGATCCCGTCGGCGGTACCGAGCTTCTCGGCGGGCGGCACCCCAGCCGCATGGCGGAGCCGACGCCGGAAAGCGACGCGCCCGCCTACGTCGTGCACCAGATGCGCGGCATGTGCCAGTACATGCCCGCCGGTCTGCGCCTCTACGGACACCCGCAGCTTCTGACCATCGCCGAATCCATCAACGGCGAGGACTTCGTGCCCTTCAACGACGTGATCTTCGTCAAGCAGCCCGGCCTCGGCGGCTCGGTCGCCTGGCACCAGGACGGCGTCACGCACTGGAACGCGCCGAACTGGGACGAAGGCATCCACGGCTTCAACTTCCAGGTCCAGCTCTACCCCACGACGGCCGGGAACGCCCTCTGGGTCATGCCGGGCACGCACAAGCTGGGCCGCGCCGACATCAAGCGTATGGTGGCGGAGAACGGTGGCAGCGAGCAGCTTCCCGGTGCCGTGCCGCTGATCTGTGCCGCCGGCGACGTCACCATCGTGAACCGCCAGACGCTGCACGGATCGTTCGCCAACACTTCGCCCGACATGCGTATCTCGATCACCTTCGGCTTCCACCGCCGCAGTTCCGTGCTAGGCGCCAAGGCGGCGCTCAGCATGCAGCAGTACGGCGAGGCGACCTACGACGAGCAGCGCATCGCCGACCGGGCGGCGGTCATCGCCGTCGCCATCGACGCGCGGCGGCAAAAGCATCCCGAAGAGACTCCGTTCCTTTATCGTCCCTTCGCCGACCGTATCGACGAATTCCGCTTCAACGACGAGACGTTCGGCAGGGTGCTTCGCGACTACTGCCTGAAGGACCTAGCCATCTGACGGTCGGTAACCGCTGCCGGCCGTCAGAAGTCCGGGAGCGCCTCGACGAGTATGCCCCGCCGTTCGTCAATGTGCAGGGTCACAGGGGTTCCGCCGCGTGTGGCCGGCAGGGAAGCGGTACGCCCGGCGCGCGTGACGGAGCCAAGATCGCCATAACCCCGGGCGCGGAGCCGCTGGTCCAGTGCCGGCGGGCCGCCGTCCGGAAGCCATTCCCCGGCAAGCCGAACCGCGACGTCCTCGCGCTCGCCCGCTGCGGTGAACTGCCGACCGTCGATCGCGATCCCCTTCACCCGCTCGAACCCGAGCGCCGCCAGGGCCCCCGCCACCGCCTGTTCGCTCCGTTCCCGATCGTGCATGGCAGCGCTCAGACCCGGGCTGTCCACCGTCCCGGTGGTCGAACGGCTGGCACCGGAGAGCGCGGTCACGGCCGTCGTTCCCGTACCCACGAGCGCTGACGCCCCGCCGTTTCCGGCGTTCGGGCCGCAGCCCGCACAGATGAGCGCAACCAACAACGACGTCGTTTGGCGAAGCATTTGAACTTCCATGAATCGAGAACCGGGCCAGCATGATGCTGTCAGGCAGCTGAAACTCGCCCCTTTTGGGTGGGTTCCGTCCTCACCGGGCGACCCGGCTTCTCCCGAATGCACTGGCTGGATCGCCGCGCGTCCAAACGGGCCGGCCCGAGCGAACATCTTCGCGGCTGACACGTTGGAAATCCTCATACCCACCCCGAGGCGCCACGCGTGGTGCGGATTTTCCAATGAAGGCGGTCGGCAGGGATGACGGAAAGAGGTTGGTTCGCGCGCAGGTTCGATGCGCTCAGGCGCATGGCGCGGGTTCTCGGCCGCCCGGTCCGTCGTGCCGCGCGCGGCGGCGGGGGTGTCGCCGTTCTCGTCTATCGCGGGTACGGTTCGACGACGGAGATTTTCCTGATCGGCCGCGTATTGCACCAGTATGGCGGACCGCCCAGCGGCGCCGCCTTCGCCGACCTCGTGCGCCGGACGCTGCAGCGCGGGGTGTCCGGCGCCGACCTCACCGCCCGGTTCGGCAGGGACGAAGCACGCATATCGACCGATCGCGACGGCTATTTCCGCATCCACCTCCGTCTTGAGCGACCGCCGCCCGCGGCTTGTTGCTGGCACACCGTGGAGGTGACGCTGGAGGGCCGGGAGCCCGTCGTCGCGCAGGGCGAGGTGTTCATACCGCCGCCGACCTGCCGGCTCGTCACCATCAGCGACATCGACGACACCGTCGTCTACACCGGGGTCGCCAACAAGGCGAAGATGCTGTGGCGCCTGTTCATGCAGGATCCGGCCGACCGGGTCGCCTTCCCCGGCACCGCCGCGCTGCTGAGCGCACTGCATCGCGGCCGCACCGGCGACGAGATGAACCCGATGCTCTACGTCTCGCGCGGGCCCTGGAGCATCTACGAACTCCTCGACGAGTTCTTCAATCGCCACGAGATCCCCGTCGGGCCGATCCTGTTCCTGCGCGAGTGGGGACTGACGCTGGCCAACCCCCTGCCCCGCCGCGCCAAGGGCCACAAGCTGGCACTCATCCGGAACATGCTGGAGCTGTACGACACGCTCCCCTTCGTCCTCATCGGCGACAGCGGCCAGAGGGATCCGGAGATCTACGCCCAGATCGTGGAAGAACATCCCGGGCGGGTCGAGGCCATCTACATCCGCGACGTCACCCGGAGCGCCGAACGGGACGAGGGCATCGCGGAACTCGGTCGCCAGGTCGAAGCGGCGGGCAGCACCCTGCTCGTCGCCGCCGACAGCATGGTGATGGCCCGCCATGCGGCGGCGCGCGGGCTGATTGCGCCCGCATTCGAGGCGGAGGTTGCCGAGGAACGAGCCGAAGCGGCCTCATCATAGGGGCGGATGCTTCCGGCGCCGGCCATCCGGACGGTGGTGAGACGCTGCGCCGCAAGAAACTGCCGCGATCCGGGCGCCACACGGGGCGGTAACCGGCGGCCTCTCGACCGATGTACGCTCCGATGATACGCGTTGAGACAAGACGAAAAACATCGGAGGAAACACAATGCGCTCACGTCTTGCTCTGTTGGTCGGTGCGGCCCTGATGGCGTCGGCTCTGCCGGCGGCGGCCGATGTGTCCGGGGACGTCGTGCGGATCGGTGTCCTGAACGACCAGTCTGGCCTGTATGCCGACAATACCGGTCCCGGATCGGTGATCGCCGCGCGCATGGCCGTCGAGGATTATGGCGGCAAGGTGCTCGGCAAACCGGTCGAGGTCGTCTTTGCCGACCACCAGAACAAGGCCGATATCGGCTCCAACATCACGCGCCAATGGGTAGACCAGGAGGGTGTCGACGCGATCGCCGACGTCGGCAACTCCGCAGTTGCGCTGGCCGTCCAGGCGATCACGCGCGAGAAGAACCGCATCCACCTGAACACCGGCGCCGCCTCGTCCGACCTGACCGGCAAGGAGTGCTCACCGACCGGCTTCTCCTGGGCCTACGACACGTATGCGCTCGCCTCGGGAACCGGCAAGGCGCTGGTGAAGCAGGGCGGCGACACCTGGTTCTTCCTCTCCGCCGACTATTCCTTCGGTCAGGCTCTGGAGCGCGACACGTCGAAGTTCGTCAAGGAGGCGGGTGGCACCGTCCTCGGCTCCGTGCGCGTGCCGCTGAACACGTCGGATTTCTCCTCCTTCCTGCTGCAGGCCCAGGGCTCCGGCGCAAAGGTCATCGGCCTTGCGAACGCCGGCGGCGACACGATCAACTCGATCAAGCAGGCCTCCGAGTTCGGCATCGTCGAAGCCGGCCAGCGGCTCGCCGGCCTGCTCGTGTTCCTGCCGGACATCCACTCCCTCGGCCTCAAGACGGCGCAGGGGCTGGTCATTACGACGGCCTTCTATTGGGACCAGAACGACGAAACACGTACCTGGAACAAGCGCTTCCAGGAGAGGCACGGCAAGCCCGCGACCTACATCCAGGCCGGCACCTACAGTGCCGTCGCCCACTATCTGAAGGCCATCGAAGCGGCGGGCACGGACGAGGCCAAGGCGGTTTCGGCCAAGATGAAGGAGATGCCGGTCAACGACTTCATGACCAAGAACGCGAAGGTTCGCGAAGACGGCCGCGTGGTCCGGGACATGTATCTGGTCCAGGTGAAGACACCGGCGGAGTCGAAGGGGCCCTGGGACTATTACAAGATCCTGACGACGATCCCGGGCGACGAGGCCTTCCGGCCGCTCGCCGACGGCGGTTGCCCGTTCGTCAAGAAGTGATGCGGCGCGGG
>Ga0209643_1000126_pt1 | contig 185363 bp, 183 predicted proteins | sample AutmiccBRH37_all_FD_187383 | JGI IMG/M metagenome (GOLD analysis project Ga0209643, IMG submission 187383) | Deep subsurface microbial communities from Mt. Terri, Switzerland - Autotrophic microbial communities BRH/37_all (SPAdes) (version 2) | ecosystem: Environmental > Aquatic > Deep... | reverse complement strand
CGGGCGTTTTCTCCACGCAGGCCGAACAATACTGGAAGTCATGCGGCGACACGCATCGGGCGGATTGATGCATCTTGGCCATAAGGGTCATGGCGGTGATCTCATCCCGGGTCCGCTGAAGCACAGCTGTCACTGTGCCCTAATTAATCAGATTCTGCGGATTCAGGGCATTTGGGGACACTTTTGTACCCTTAATTACAATATATCCACAGGCTCCACGCCTCAGGATTTGACGCTACTTGAGAGCCTCCAGATTGCATCGGCGCGCGTCAGCAGCGCTTGGCGATTTGCGTCCGGTCCGAGTTCGGAAATGGCCTGACGAGCTGCCTGCAGAGCGCGCTCGGATCCGCCTTGGCGGCTCGTTTCACGTGTTTCCTGCTTAGGCACATGAACTGCTTCAGGTTGGTCCGGAAGCCGTCGATCAAGGTTCTCCGACAATCTACGGATCCGCTCGATCACCCGCCGATGCCGAGGAAAGGCGCGGCGCAATTCCCGGACCGCCCGATCGTTTCCTCGCAGGATGATGGCCGCCCCCAACAAGGGACGGGCCATGCCGACACCGACTGCGGCGAGCGCCATCAACCTTTCGCGCTCGTTGGCGGAGATGACGGACGCTGAGCGGCCAAAGTCCTGCATCGATACGACATGCAGGGTCAAATCCATCCGGCGCAGCCGCCTGAGATCGTTCGTCGCGACAGCCGTTTTCAAAGCTTGCGCGCCGCGAGCAGCGCGCGCAAGAAGCCGGTCTGATACGGCTTCGGTTAGCCGCTTCGTTGCGAGGGTCTGTCCACAGACCTCGCAGGTCATCGACCACGCAAAGCGCCAATGCCGAAGTACCAAATCGGGCGTTTTCTCCACGCAGGCCGAACAATACTGGAAGTCATGCGGCGACACGCATCGGGCGGATTGATGCATCTTGGCCATAAGGGTCATGGCGGTGATCTCATCCCGGGTCCGCTGAAGCACAGCACTAAGCCGCACCCAGTCCACCACCCGTAGGTCGCTCGCATGCTCAGGCACCCTACCCTGCCCCAAACCCAGATAGCCACAAAGCTCTGCTACCGAGCAATGATTGGCCTTCGCCAACCGACCGATCCAGCTGGTCAAGAGCTCATCGCGCACCGGCGGTGGCCGAAACGGTAGCGGTCTGACGTTCACCCGAATGCAGCAACGGGCTGGCGAGGAATGCTCCAGGCGTGCTTCGTCCATAGCGGTTGCCAGGCCTGAACCGCTTCGTCCGTGATCCGCTCGTCTCCGGTCTCGATCGCATCGATAGCCAGGGACTTGATCATGATGAACACGCGCGACGTGACGCCACCGGTCACTTTCAGGATCGTCCGAAGCGACGCCACCGTCAGACCCGAGCGTTGCTCAAGCGCCATCGCCGCGATCAATGTCTGGATTAGGCGAGAGAACTCCACATCATCTTCCCAAAGCGGCAGGTAGTGTTCGTCCAGACGTCGGGCCAGTTGGTCGTCTCCTCGAACCGCCTCCAGAGCTTCGTTCACACCGAAGACGACGAGCGAGGCACGGAGATCGTTGGCGAGGAACCGGAGCATGTTCAGGAAACGACGTTGCTCCCGGTAGCTGCCAGCAAGCAGATTGTGCACCTCGTCTATCATCAACATCCTAAGGTCCATGTCCCGAAGATGACTGAGCGCGCGCACCTCGAGCTCGGACACGGTATGCCGGCCCCACATCGGCGCCCCAATCGTCGCCAGGATGTGCTGATAGAAGCGTTTTTCGTCCGGTGCGGGCGGGGCCTGAACCAGCAGGATGGGTGTCTTCGTGACGCCCAGATCGGCATTGTACTGCGTTGGATATTTGCTCGCCATCCGCTTGGCGATCATCGTTTTTCCGATGCCAGAGCTTCCATAGACCATCAACCCCGGCATCCGGCTTTGCTGCGGCATTTCCATCAGGGATGTCAATCGGTTGAGAACGATGGTGGCACGGTCAAACGCAATCCAATGGTCGCCGCGAATACGGTCAATTCTTTCGTCTGGGGTCATTAAACTCATCAATCTCATAGGTTGGCAGATCAGGATTGCCCGTGTCGATCGCGAACATTTCGCGCGATGGATCGCGGCGCGGTTTGTGCCGGGGAAGCCGAGCACCTCTTTCGTTTTCCAAGCGGGCAGTCCGTGTCTTTTGGCGCGCCGCCTCGGCCAGCCGCCGTTGCGCGTCTATCAATTGGAATAGGACCCGCTCGTTGATCCGACCGCCATGTTTGTCCTGCCATTCTTTCCGCGCCCGCCGACTTTCCCAAAGCGATATCCGCGGGTGGCTGAGATCCCGGTAGCGCGCCGGGATCACACGGCCGTCACCGGAGATGACCCAGACCTGCGACAAGTCTCGCGGATCGTATTTCACCTGCACCTTGCCCTGCCCGCGTCCGACCAACGACGCGAAGACATCACTCCAGTAATGGACCCCGAAGAGCGTGATCCCGGTGCGCCCGAGTTGGCGCCACTCGAAGGGCAAGAAGCTCGTCCGAAAGGCTTCGACGTCAACAACCTGCCGCCCCGCAGTATCCCCGCCGAGGTCAGCCCAGGCAGCCAACGGCGTTCGGCCGAGGGCTTCGTGAACCGTATTGTGGTAGCGGCAGATTTCCAGATGAAGCCAATCTTCGAACTCGGTCAGTGTCAGGGCCGCGTGCTTCTCGCTGTCATAATCGCCCTTCTCGACGATTGAAGAATGTGTCGTCCCGGGCAGCACATGAACGGCACCCATGGTCGTTCCGATCAACCGTTCGACATGGCCGCCATTGTGTTTGCCGCCAAGCGGGCGATACTCGACGGCAATGCCCCAATCTTCGCAGGCCATTCTGAAGGAGTCGCTGTGGAATTCCTGCGCATTGTCGACGTGGATCGCCTTCGGAATGCCAGCCGTCGGCCAAACCAGCTCTTCCATTGTTCCAGGAACGTGCACCAATTTTCGGCGCACACAGTGATCGAGACATAGGGCGATCGACAAGACAGAGGGTTCATCGAAAGTGACATGTACCCCGAGAACGATCCGGCTCGCGACATCGATGGCCACCGTCAGATAGGGGCGCGCAAGCGGCAGTCGATTGACGTGATCGACCAACGTGATGTCCGAAGTCGTATGATCGATCTGAACGACTTCCAGCGGGGCTGAAACTTCAAGGCGGCCAGGGCGCGCGGCAAAAACCTTGTCAGCCTCCTCTGCCCCGCGCCGTTTCCGGAAGACCACTCGCTGATCCATCGCCTCGAGACGGGCTTTGACCGTTTTCCGGGTCGGGGGCTGAAACCCCTTCGCTTCGCACTCGGCACGGATCTCGCGCCAGATGCGAAGAAAGCTCGAACGCTCACGAACCAGATAGTAGCGCTGCAGACTCTCATCGATGATGATTTCGACGTCTTGAGCGATCCGTTTCGACCCCGGTTTCGGCCCGCGACGGTCCAACTCCAGCGCCGTGGCACGTGCATCGTTCTCTCTCAGACGCCGGTAGAGCGACCATGTGTGGCTTTTCGCCAAGCCGAGTTCCCAAGCCGCTTCCCCGATAGCAGCGCTGATCGGCTCACCCCTCTTCTCAAGCTCTAGGATCGGCCGAAGAACCGCTGCACGATGTTTCGCAATACGTTCGCTGGCCACGTAAATCCCCCGTCCCAACAGGCCGACACTTATCCACAGTTCCGGCCGTACGGCAATTAAGGGTACAGTATGGTAATTAACGGTGCAATATGAAAATTAAGGGTACAAACTGCCATTGATTCTATGGAACAATTTCAGGCCGGATTCTGATTAATTAGGGTACAATGACACCAGGTCTTCAGATGAGATGATCGCAGGTTGCGCGTCAGCAAGGTTGTCGCTGCCTCATAAAGATGCTTTCGCAACATCTTGTCGCCTTGCTTCGAGATACGTCCGTTTCTACTGGTTTCGCCGGACTCGTATCGTCTTGGCGTCAGTCCGAGATATGCGCCCGCACTTGACGACCTAAGCTATCGCCAGGCGGGATGGCTCTACGGGAACTGCTCTGTACGCCAGACTGGCAATCGGATTATCGCAGTTGTGCAGTTGGGATCGGACCGGACTTCAAAGTCGCCACCGTGAAGTTCGACCAACTTGCGCGTTAATGGAAGGCCAAGACCCAGTCCGCCTCGCGTGTCCCGATGTTTGATATCACCACCAACCACGAAGGGTTCATAGAGCTTGGCCAGTTCTACATGCTCACCCAGGTTGCCGCTATCAGCGACCCAGAGCTCGATATTCCCCTGTGCGTCCTGACCGGCACCGACGGTGATGTCTTGACCGCCATGATTAATCGCGTTGAGGGCAAGAGCGTTCAGTGCAACCTTGATCTGGTTCGGATCAAGAAAGACCTGCTGTGTCAATGAACCCTCATCAAGGGTGATCGACTTCAGGACACCGTCGGCACCCGGTAGGTGCAGGTAAGCGATTTCCGCAAAAAGGTCTCCCAATTCGCAACGGTTTTCGTTCAGCCGCAGCTCACCTGTCGAGGCATCACTGAACGCTATAACCGCTTCCACGAGGTTCATCAGGTGTTCGACTGCTTTCCCCGCCGCCCTCATCAATTTCGGATTGACGCCGCTTTCAGCGGTAGCTTCGAGAAGTTGCAGACTGCCACGCAGGATCGTGAGCGGCGTCCGTAACTCATGGCCTATCAAGGTGATGAAAGTGGTCTTCGCGAATTCATCTTCTGTCTTTACCGCCGGTTTCGGCGGAACGCTTTCGAGGGCCGCGACCACGGCCCTGCCCAAGTCCGCAAGGATAGCCATCTGTTGGTCCGAGGGGGCGTCGTGCGGGACGAGATCGAGACCACAGAGACTTCCGAAACGATGTCCCGATGAAAGTACCAAGGGTACTCCGGCATAGTACCGGGCTTCTGGGCCTCCCTTGACGACCATCGGGTGTCGTTTGAAGCGCGGGTCTTTGCTCAGGTCAGGAACCACGAGTGGTTCGTTTGACATAATCGTATGCGCGCAAAAACTGTTGTCTTTGGGCATACGGTGCAGCTCTATCCCGACGACAGCCTTGTACCACTGCGTGTCGTCCTCAACGACACTGATGTGGGCGATGGGACAATCAAGAAGTTTCCTTGCGGCCTCGCAAATAGCTTCGAAAACTGCGTCATTCTCTTCCGTCAGGCCCGGAACGGCAAAAAGAGATCGGAGGCGTGCTTCCTCATTGAACGGAATGGGATAGGTCCTCATAAGCGGCGCCTCTTGGGAAATTAACTTTCACGTCAAAAAGTAGGCTATTTCCGGTTTTGTCAACGATTGCGTTTGCGTGCTCAATGACCGGGGAAAAAGGACGCCTCCGATAGAGATGGCTCGGCACTGAGCGCGGCCCGTGGCAGGTCGGCAAGTTCTGATAGTTTCCACCACTCAATCCTAGCACAACGCTAGGTGGGGGATGTCCAATCCATCAGAACCGCCCATGATCTTCTCTCTTCGCCGGGTCGGCCTGTGACTGCCCTCGATCCGATTGTTGAGCCCTTTATGTGCACGATGGTCAGCACCAGGAACGAGATCCGCGATCGGCTTTGCGTAGCTGCGCAGTTTGTCGGTGATGATCACTCTGGGGCAGGGAGTGGGCAAAACCTGAGGGCGTCGGTGTATGCTGATGGACTTTTTGGAAGAAATAGATCCGCTGCAGCCGGCGCGGGCTGGTAGCTTGAAAGTGGATGTGAGCCGGGGTGAGCGGAACGGGTGTGTATCGTTCGAATGGTTCAACCGGCCCGATGATGAGCGGCATCTTTCGCTCGATGATCTCTGGGCATCGGTGAAGGGCCGGTCGCATCACCCCAGCTCAGAAGCGTCACCAGAATCTGTCCGGTCGCGTTCATGCCGTTGTCGATCGCCCGCTTGCCCGTGAGAATCTGCGCTACCGCCAGCGGCTCGATATCCTGGTGCGCGTTACCGGCGATACAACCAAGATCGCACGATCCGCCCACATTGTCAGCGCCGTGCGTAGCATTTCTTGCATTTGCTTGACGCCGATCGAAACAAACAAGATCTCCGACGCGACGCCCTTTTTCTTTCAACCGAATAGCCTCTTCAACGGCGACCTCGTTGAATGGGTTCATGGACATCCTAACGTTGGCGAGATCGGCACCGCTATTCGTTCACGATGATCGCGTCCTCGATGGACGCGTTCGAAGTGAGGAGGTCGTACTCGGCCTGAAACTGGCTGTATACCTAAAGCGTGAGATCGCGAAGCGTGTTGGTCACGGTCTCCTCAGCGTCTTCGATGAGAGGCCGCCATGTCACGCTGTCCCGGGTGAAACTTCTGGCGGCTTCACTCCGTGGCTTCTTACGAGGCGCATCGACGCCTATTCTGAAGATTGGAGGAATAACACATGGTTCGTACACTTCTCGTAGGCACAGCCCTTGCATTCATGTCGACCACTGCGATGGCACAGAACCCGACCGTAGGCGGCGCAGAGATGTTCGCTGAAAAGAACATCATCGAGAACGCCGTGAACTCGCCAATCCACACGACGCTGGTTGCGGCAGTTAAGCAGGCTGGTCTGGTCGAAACCCTGTCCGGGCCGGGCCCCTTCACAGTATTCGCACCGACTGATGAGGCGTTCGGCATGATCAAGAAGAAATCGCTCGACGCGTTGATGCAGCCCGGCGCCAAGGATCAGCTTGCCAAAATCCTGACTTGCCATGTGGTTGCCGCAGACGCCATGTCGTCTGCCATTGCAGGGATGATCGCCGATGACAATGGCAATCACGCTGTTCCGACGGTCGGAGGTTGTACTCTTCAAGCAAAGATGGATGGCGACAAGATCACGCTGACCGACGAAAATGGCCGTGTCGCCACCGTGACGACTGCAGACGTCGAGCAGTCGAACGGTGTGATCCACGTCATAGATCGGGTGCTGCTTCCCAAGCAATAGGGGCTCCTTTAGAGCGCATGCGATCAGATGCCACCTGTCCGATAGCGGCAGGTGGCATCGACGCCGAAAGAAACCTGCGCAACCTTAACTGAGATTGCAGGTATACGAAGACCATTGGCGCTGTGCCATTCTTTCTTGGACGCAAACGACTTGGGAATGTACAAAACGTAGTGGTTCGGCGACCAGCTTTGCAATACATAGCTGCCCGTCAAGTGCTGCGGCTCGTATGGCAGCTACTTGACGTGCGCCCTGCACCCCCTCCGCCTCGGCCAATGCGTCGCGCAACTGGAAGAGCGTGATGTCCGGGTCTTGGGCAACCAGCTCCTCAAGGAATGCACGGTGTGGTGCCAGCTTGCCCTGACCGCGTGGACGCCCCCGAGGGGCCGGGGCCGAATTTCCTCTGGTTCTGACCTGTCGTGCCCATCGTGCGCCTGTGGCTGGCGAGAGTTTCAGACGTAACGCCGACGCCCGCCCGCTTAACCCATCTTCAATCAGTCGCTGAAATCGCACACAAAGCGCCAAAGGCAAAGGTGCTGATATGACCCATCCTCCCACTCAGGATGGATCACATTCAAGACCAATTGGGCATCCCCCGCGACTCAGGTTTCACGCGAAACGCTCTAAACCAGCGGACGCGTCCCCGCCGGGACGTATGACGCGGATAAGGCCGTCACTCTGAATGCACTGATCAGCGAAACGAGTGCGAGGACCACTTAGGCCGATCCGACCATCCGACGCCAACATGCGGCGACCCATGGAGGTCGACCGCGGAGAGAGCCATGAACCTGGCGCGCGTGAAGGCATCAATTATAAAACTTGACCAATGCGATTAGAGAACTTCAGAGGAGGCACTCCATCCACAGGCTTGCCAGCCGGGTTTTTTGAAGATAACCACAATGTACGCAGGGGAGTCCCAACCGAGGGACTGAGAGGCGGCTGGCCCGCTACGGGCAGTGTCGCGACCCTTTGAACCTGATCCAGTTGACACTGGCGTAGGAAGCTAGGGCGCGTGATTTTGCCGGTAAGGGGCATATCCCGTGGTCTGAACCGGGGGCTCTGCGATGCTCTCATGCCTCCCCAGCCGCGCGCATCTGGTCTCTTTGCAGAACGTGACTCGAGGAGCACCATCATGAACGTCCCGACCCAACGCATCACCCCAAGCGTGACCACCGGGCCCCTGCCCGCCTCCAGAAAAATCTATGTCAACGGCCAGTTGCATCCCGAAATCGCGGTGCCGATGCGCGAAATCTCGACCCACCCGACCGCTGGCGAGGCCCCGCTTGCCGTCTATGACAGCTCTGGTGCCTACACTGATCCGGACCTCACCACCGACATTCGCCAGGGCCTGCCGCCACTCCGCCGCTCTTGGATCATGGCGCGCGGGGATGTGGAGGATTACGAGGGCCGCCACATCAAACCCGAGGATAACGGTTTTGTCACGGGCGACCGGCTGGTACCGGAATTTCCGGTCAAACCCCAGCCGCTGCGCGCCAAACCGGGGGCTGCCCCTACCCAACTCGCCTATGCCCGCGCAGGCATCATCACGCCCGAGATGGAATTCGTCGCCATCCGCGAGAATCAGCTGCGAGAGCTGACACCCTGCCACCGTGACGGCAACGACTGGGGCGCCAATATCCCTGATTACGTCACCCCGGAGTTTGTCCGGCAGGAAATCGCGGCAGGCCGCGCCATCATCCCGGCCAATATCAATCACCCCGAACTTGAGCCGATGATCATCGGGCGCAATTTTCTGGTCAAGATCAACGCCAATATGGGCACCTCCGCCGTCACCTCCTCGATGGAGGAAGAGGTGGACAAACTGGTCTGGGCGATCCGCTGGGGGGCGGACACGGTGATGGATCTCTCCACGGGCCGCAACATCCACAACACTCGCGAATGGATCATCCGCAATTCCCCCGCGCCCATCGGCACCGTGCCAATCTATCAGGCCTTGGAAAAGGTGAATGGCATCGCCGAAGACCTCACGTGGGAGGTGTTCCGCGACACGCTGATCGAGCAGGCCGAACAGGGTGTGGATTACTTCACTATCCACGCTGGCGTGCGTTTGCATATGGTGCCGATGACCGTGGACCGGGTAACGGGGATCGTCAGCCGTGGCGGCTCGATCATGGCCAAATGGCGCCTGCATCATCACCGCGAGTCGTTCCTTTATGAGCATTTCGAGGAGGTCTGCGACATCTGCCGCCAATATGACGTGAGCTTTTCGCTTGGCGACGGGCTGCGCCCCGGCTCGATCGCCGATGCCAATGACGCCGCGCAATTCGCGGAATTGGAGACATTGGGCGAATTGACCAAAATTGCCTGGGCCAAGGACTGCCAGGTGATGATCGAGGGGCCGGGCCATGTCGCCATGCACAAGATCAAGGAGAACATGGAAAAGCAGCTTGAGTGTTGTCACGAGGCCCCGTTCTACACCCTCGGGCCGCTCACCACGGACATCGCCCCCGGCTATGACCACATCACCAGCGGTATCGGGGCTGCGATGATTGGCTGGTTCGGCTGTGCGATGCTCTGCTATGTCACGCCCAAGGAACATCTGGGCCTGCCCGACCGCGACGATGTGAAAACTGGCGTCATCACTTACAAGATCGCCGCCCATGCCGCCGACCTCGCAAAGGGGTTGCCGGGGGCGCAGCGGCGCGACGATGCGCTCAGCCGGGCGCGGTTTGAATTTCGCTGGGAGGATCAGTTTAATCTCTCGCTCGATCCCGAAACCGCGCGCGATTTCCATGATCAGACCTTGCCCAAAGAGGCGCATAAGGTGGCGCATTTCTGTTCGATGTGCGGGCCAAAGTTCTGTTCCATGCGGATCAGCCACGATATCCGCGCGGAGGCGCAGAAAGAGGGTATGGCGGCGATGGCGGAAAAATTCCGCGAGGCCGGCGATCTCTATGTGCCCTTGGATGAATGAACGTATCCTCAACCTCTTGCAGGCATAGGACCATCTAGAAGAAACTGCGCCGCAACAAGCTTGCTGCGGCGCAGTGCTGTTATTGCTTGACTGTCAACGTGGTGACGCGCGGCATGCCATCGTCACCCATCACAAGGGTCATGACAACTTTGTCGCCAACGGAAATTCCAAGCATCACCTCGGCTTCTTTCGCAAATGGCATTTCCATTATCATTTGAGGTCAGTCGATCTCGGGGATTGGAGCATGGCTGACGTTCACGCTATCCTCGTTGATGCTGTTTACCGTCGCGTCAACGAGCATGGCTTCTTCGGCAGAAGCCTTGTCCATGGTCATTGTACCATGATTCATCCCTTCCATGTTGCTCATTTGGGCTATGGCCATTGGTGTGCTCAGGATCACGGTCACGATAATCAGTAGAATCTTGCGCATTGGGTTCTCCTTCTTGTTACGCCAATCGGTGTCGGACGATCATTCGCCAGGCACTGCGGAAGTTGCGAAATCAGTGGGTTCTCGGCGTTCGTTTGCCAACTCGCGTTTGTCTGACGTCAGCACGTTTGGAACAGATTAGAGGATTTGAGCAACGAAGGAGTTCTGGTTCATGCTATCGATTAGGAGATCGAGATGAACAAGAAGCCCGGAACATTGAAAGACGCAGCGGACAAGCTGGTCAAAAACATCCGCCGTGTCTGACGTCAGCACCCGTGGGACTGATTTGAGGATTTGAACAACGGATGATTTCTGGCTCATCTTATCGATTAGGAGATCGAGATGATGAAGAAGCCTGAAACTCAGAAGGACGCGGCTGACAAGTTGGTCAAGAACATTCGCCGCAAGACCCGGCAAACCTATTCAGCGGAAGAGAAAATCCGCATTGTCTTGGCTGGGTTACGCGGCGAGGAAAGCATTTCGGTGCCCTGCCGCCGGGAGGGCATAGCCGAAAGCTTGAATTACAGCTGGTCGAAGGACTTTCTGGAAGCTGGCAAGTGGCGGTTGTCGGGCGAGACAGCCCGCCAAGCAACTTCGCCTGAGGTAAAGGACCTGCGTTCCGAAGCTTTGGCTCTGAAGGAATGCGTGGCAGATCTCACCTTGGAAAACCGCATGCTCAAAAAAAGCATGACAGGGGTTCGGGAGGACGAGGAATGAGATACCCCGCATCTGAGAGGCTGGAGATCATTCGGACGGTCGAAGGATCGCATCTGCCGACCAAATTCACTGGCAGATGAGAGAGGCGATTTACCTCTCTCGTGTCAGCGCATCGGGAAGCACGCGAGCACATATTAGCTTCTAGTTTATCGTGCCCGCCAGCCGAGACTGGCGGGCTTTCTTGCTTATCACAAGAAACTGAAGTCATCCACAGTAATGCTCGCCGCCGCGATGCCTTCGACTAGAATGGTGTTGCCGTTTAAGTTGAACTGCGCGCCTGCAACCGTGTCGACGATACCCAAAGCATCAACGAAACCCGCAATACCATTGCCGCCATTTCTGATGTTGGTCTCACCAGTGTTAGGGTTCACAATCCGGATGAAGAAGCTGTCGGTTCCATCCTCGAAATCAGTAATCACGTCGGCATCGCCGTCGAAGAAAGACGCGAATACGAACTGATCCGCGCCGGTGCCGCCGGTCATCACATCGTTGCCAGCGCCGCCGTTGATCGTGTCATTGCCGGTGCCGCCATCGATCGTATCGTTGCGTCCGCCCCCGGCGAGAAAATCATTGTCGTCGTCGCCAAATATTAAATCATCACCCTCGCCGCCACCGACCCGGTCATTGCCGGCACCGGCGTCAATCGTGTCACGCCCAGTGCCACCACCGACATCATCGGTCCCGCCACCCGCGTTGATCAGCTCATTGCCAAAGCTGCCAGACATGCTGTCATTGCCACCGCCACCCTCTAGCGTATCATTCCCGGCACCGCCTGCGACCACGTCATTACCGGTGCCGCCCGTGATGGAATCTGCGCCAAAACCGCTACCGATGATGTCATCGCCGTCACCACCGTCGATCGTGTCATTTCCCAGACCGCCTCCGATACTGTCATTTCCCTCCCCCCCATTTAGCTGGTCATCGCCGTCGAGACCGCGCAGGGTATCATCACCCAATCCGCCATGAAGGTTGTCATGCGCTTCGCTGCCCGTAACGATCCGGCGGGCCGCATCGCCTTCGGGCGCCTCAGCCCTCAGGGGTTCCTCCATGCTGACGGCCTCAATCTTCATGTAGAGTAGGGACCAGGATTGCATGGTCACCAAGAATGCCTCCAGCTCTTTTGGAGTGACGAGATCTACAATTTCCGTTGTTTGAATGACAGGGTCTGCCGCTTCATCTTGCCCACCCGCACCGCCATCCCATAATTCAATCCAAGAGACACTATATCGAACGCTGTCGAGCACTTCGCTCAGGTTCAGCAGTATTCGGTTTTCCGTGCCGCTACGCTCTGACAGAATAACGAAAGCCTCTGTTTCGTTCTCGAACCCATGGATATCAACGTTGCCTTGATCGAGGAAACCAAGGAATGGGGTCATTCCCATTGTGTTGGTGAGCTGGGCGTAGGCCTCTCCCGCGATCGTCAAATGCTGGCGGTTCTGGTGGATTAGAGTGACGGAAGAACTTTGGTCGAAAATCGAGGGCCAGAAATATGCGGTCGTCACGTCGTGGGTGACCATCTCATAGAACATTGCAACATTTGTTGCAGCCTGCTGCAGGCCCCGATTGTTGGCTTCATCCACATCGCCATTTCTGCGGACATTCCATTCTGTGATGTAGAAATCCAGTTTTGGAAGGCTGGCGTCGCGCATCGGCAGACTTTGACGCCATAGTTCAAGCTGATTGAATCCGTAGTGCTCGTCAGCATCGACCGCATCAAAGCCGCCATCAAGGAAATAGTGTTCTGTCACGCCGTCGATCGCATCCACCGCATTCGACGTATCAAAAATGATCTGCTGGCCATTTGCGTTCTGAACTGTCACGTGATCCTGTTCAAAAGCGGAAATGATCGCGATATTCTGCTGACGTGCAGTGCCCTGCGATGGCACGACGACCTTTGTCAGATCGCTGACTTCCGGGACATTGGCCTCACCCATCTCATGCAGTTCGTAGATGAAACCCGTTGCCTCATCGACGTATAGAATGGTCGTGCCATTTGGGGAGTAGGTTCCGGCCGCACTGAGTGTCTGGACAACAATGTCGGCTTGCGCAGGCCGTGCGATAGCCAACGAGTCTAGCGTTCTCTCGACCACCGCCGCCACAGCTGCGGCCAATTGGCCATACTCGCTCGCAGTCATCCGACCCGAGGCCATGAACTCATTGCCGATCTCGAAGGCATCAACAGTGACGCCTTGTTGTTGCGAGGTCAAAGCCGCCATGGCGACGAAATCAGCCACATTTTCCAGATAGGCCTCAGTGACAACCCGGTTGCCAAAGTCACCTGACAGAAGCGCCTCGGAAGCCGTCTGCGAAAACCCGTTTATCGTTGGAATTACAAGCGTAACGCTCTTTTCGATGGTTGCTGCAAAATTCAAGAATTTAAAGAAAGGTATCAACTCAACGTGCGCATCTTCAAATGAGCCTATTGTTCGGTTATGACTACCGCCCGCAATGTCAGATATGTCAAAATACCATTCGGTAACTGACCCGCCGGGGAACCTTATTGCGTGAAGCCCCAGCCCCTGAAAACGCGCGCCTAATTCCTGCACGAACGACAAATCTGTCGTCATTGTCAGGTTGGCACCAAACATGTCTTCCACAATTACTGTTTTAGAGTTTTCATCCGTCTGATCGTAAACGCGAAGCATTGCTTTGGCACCTTGAAATGGTCGGTAGGTTGCGAGCTCCGCTCCCTAAAGAAAACGACAACCAAAGGAAGGTGGCATTTTTATGTCGAACAACTTCGGATTGCAGAACCTGATTACTAGGCAGCCGACTCATAAAACTCGATCCACAGTCTGACCGACGCCAGTTTGATCATCGACAGGAAGTTGCGTGACGTCTTTTCGTATCGGGTTGCGATACGACGGAACGAGGCTTTCAGCCTGCCAAAGAAACGCTCGATTTTGTTGCGTTCCCGGTAGATTTCAGCATCGAATTCGGCGGGCAGTTTACGGTTTGCCTTGGGAGGGATCACGTCGATAGCACCCTGTTCCCAGATCATGTCCCTGATCCAGTCTGCGTCATATGCCTTGTCCGCGAGCACGTGTTGACCAGGCTGTAGGTTGGCGAGCAGCGTCTTGCACGGCGGCGCGTCATGGGCTTGACCGGGTGTCAATTCATATCGGATCGGCAGCCCATCCTGATTGGTAAGTGCATGTATTTTCGTCCCTAATCCGCCCCGTGAACGACCTAAACAGCGGCGCGGGTCTTTTTTTGAGTGTTGTGGCGGAATGATGCGCGCGCACGCTGGTCCCGTCGACCATCACCATGTCAACGTTATGCGCGTCGGCGATGGCGTCCATGATCCGGTCCCAGTGGCCCGCATAACTCCACCGGTTGAAACAGTTGTAGACCGTGGTCGGTGGGCCGTATTGCTCTGGTAGATCAGCCCAAGGGATGCCGGTGCGCAGGACGTAGAAAATACCGTTGATCACGCGGCGGTCATCAACCCGCTTCTTGCCCCTTGTCTTGTTGGGCAAGACCGCCTTGATGAATTCCCATTCAAGATCGCTCATGTCTGATCGTGCCATTTGCATCCTCCCGCCCGATGTTCGCCCGGGAGTGAATCACAAACCTATACAGTTAAACAAGAATTAATGGGTGTACTGCCTAGTGAATTGAGTCAAAGAGAAATCCTTCACCGTTCTCAAATGTCGTTTCAACGATGATGCGCACTTCCACAGCTGGATGAACGCGCGCCGGGGTGGACTTCTGGTCCCGGATGCGGCAAAGCGCTGGACTTGACTGCACCCCGCTTGCGCCAGCTTCTCTCTTGTACCGATCCCATGAGGCTAATTGGCATCGTCAAGTTGTCGGAGTTCCCGGCAGCGAAAGCCAGGGCGTTTGACCTCAGGCCGCTTTCAGCTCACGCGTGATGTCGTCACAGACCCAATGGGCGTCGGCTCTGGTCTGGCGATAGGCGGCGGCTGGATGTGTATGGCGGCGCGGGCGAAAGACGGTTTGGACCTGATCATGAGCGGAAAGAAATTGCTGGGCTTGTTTTGGCGATTTGAATCTTCCCATGATCTTTTCTCGTCGTCGGGTGGGGCGGTGCGATCCTTCAGATCGATTGTTGAGACCTTTATGGCTGCGGTGCTCGATGCCCAGAGCGAGGTCTTTCAGGGCGGCCCCGTAGCTTCGAAGTTTGTCCGTGACAACAACTCGCGGTTGGCCAAAGGTCTTGAACAGTTTGCGGAAGAACCGATTTGCGGCGTGGCTGAATGAGGATGTCCAGCACATCGCCATTGCTATCAACAGCGCGCCACAACCAATATTTCTTCCCGTTGATCGGAATGACAACTTCGTCGAAGTGCCATTTGTCCGCCGCCGCCGGACGATCCCGCCGGATCATTTTGGCATATTGCGACCCGAATTTTGCAACCCAAGCGCGGACCGTTTCATAGCTGACCACCACACCGCGCGCGGCCAGAAGGTCCTCGACATCGCGCAAGCTCATTGGAAATCTGAAATATTCCCAGACGGCGTAGGCGATGATTTCAGAAGGGAATCGATGCCCTTTGAAAGCGCCGGATTGCTTGGATTTGGTCATGAGGATACCTACCCCCACGGGCGCTGCCCCGCAACTTGACGATGCCCGCTGGATCAATCCCGAACTTCACGGCTGGTGGGTTGGGCGGGATTTTCACATAGCCGTCGATGTCGCGACAGGCGCATTGAAGCACTATGAAAGTTTCCTGCGCCACTTCCACGCTTGTTACCACCCTCAATACAACGGCAACCAACCAGTCATCCACCCGCAGCCTGCCGGGATCGCGGTGACAGACACGGGCGCGACGTTTGTGGGCTGGCACGCGATCACACTAATCCGGGTAGGTTTGGACCCAACTGGGCAGATGCGCGTTTACTTCTTCAATCCCAACAATGACAGCGGACAAGATTGGGGCCACGGTATCGTTGTCTCGACACAGGGCAGCGGAGAACGGTTCGGGGAAGGTTCGCTACCCTTCGAGGATTTTGCCGCTCGGCTCTACTTGTTCCACGATGACGGGCTGACGCCCCTTCCGACAGTGCCGGTGCCGGACGACCAGATTGTTAGTATCGCGACCAAAGGGCGAAAAAGCTGGGCTGCTGGCCGTATCGATCTTTGTCCGACAACGCCCCAGTAAAGTGATAGTGCAGGCCTCATCCGCAGACTTGCGATTGAAGCCCGGGCGGAGATCTGCGCCTGCGGAGTGCCGCATACGCAGAGGGCTTCAGTAGGTCTCTACGACTTCGCTATATTCTCCACGCAACTGGATGGTCATCGTGATAGGCGCGCTGTCCCGGTTCCGCCAGAACCACCCGTGGTCACCGGCAAAGGGCGCTTCGATGCTGCCTTCGCCCGAAGTCTGGCCGCTGCCACGCTCATAGTCGACCGATTCACCGCCGCTGTGAGCGTGCAGGTCAAAGTTGACCCGCCCTCCGGTTGCAGTCCAGGAATATTCGGCCACGTTTCCGGCTTCCATCGTCATCTTGATTTCAGCAGTGCCGTCGGGTTCCAGAACGAAGGTTACGGTGTCCTGCCTCGTCTGCTGCGCGTCCTGCGCGTAGGCAGTTCCGACGAACAGGCCGAAGACGGCGTCGATAACGCTGGAGGACTGGTCCCGTGCACGCTGTTCGTCGAGCAAGCGATCCGCCTCGGCTTCTTCGGCAAGCTGGACCTAAATCTCCCCCATTCCCTTTCGTGCATTTTGTCGGGTGAGCAGGGTGCCAGAGCGAGAGACCACGGTGGTAGAAACGGCCCAAGCTATCAATTGGTCGCTCCGTCGGGTCCCATGACTGCCCTATGTCGACAATCTCCTCCGCGCAGCCGATCAATTAAACGCCGCTTCTCTGCTTAAGCCCAGTGTAAAGAGCATTCAGATCTCGATGCGGATCGCGGACAAAGGCATGCCGTCTCCATGCTAGGAATTGTTTACGGTTATTCAGCATCTAAGCCTATTGTCAGTCCGTCTGTGATCATCTTTCATAATTTGTCTTAATAACTCAGTATCCATGTCCGCCACAAACCCACAAACCCACAAAACCACATTTATTCATTTATGGGTCACGGTGGGTCTTGCCGGATGGGTAGCCAATGATGGTGCCTATGGCCGGATCAACAATTTTCTCAAAGTCTTCTTGCAGCCCTTGCGTTTGGATTATTGCAAGAATGCGAATTTCTGCGTCCGGGCAGACAACCCGAAGGAGTTCCGCGCAAGCAAAGCTTGTTCGCCCTATGGTCACAACATCATCCACGATGGTGATCTTGTTCGGCCCGAAGAACGGTCTCTCCGCCTCGATGCTTTCCAGGTAATAGGGACAGACGAACGCCGGGAATTGCTTGTTAGGCGCTGCGTCTTAGCGCTTGCGCCTCGAACCTTCTTAGCGTGTAACGCGACAGATGGTAGTCGTTATCCTCGCTCTCCAGTTCTGGGAACAGCGCTACGATCTCGTCGCGCTCAGTCGGGTTGACTGCGTTGAGCGATTGCGGGCCGGGGTAAAGGCTCTCAACAGGGCTTGCTTCGGCAAAAATGATCTGGTGCCCATCGAACAACAAATGCCAATATTCTATAGTTTTGAACGGGACGATGCAGATTGTGTCGTCATCAACCAAGTGTTTGGCGGCCACCAGCACCTGAGGTTCGCCAAAGAGCAATTCGGCATGTGCTCCCGAAACCAATATACGGTGATTTTGCGAAACCCAGAGATCTCGCACATTGCCAATTGCCCCGCGCTTTATGCGCACCGGTGCGTTCGCGCAGACCCCCGCAACGGAGGCGCCGCCAATCCAACGAATTGGTTTTGCGCCCTCATCCATTGTGTTGACCAGATCTCCCACTTGCAGCGTTTCAATAGATTGCGGACCTGTGGGCGTCTCGATCAGAGTGCCGGAAACAAAGCATACGATGCTGTTCTCGGCCAGAATATTGAGTTTACTGGAAAAACTTCCGTCGGATAGTTCGCCTTCGGCTATGACGCCATCCCCATTCAGGTCGATATCCTCATTGGTGGGCACCTTGAGAGGGCCATTTGTTGAGGCCAGAGTGCCTAGGATATCGAAGCCGGCCACAACAGCCATCTCTCCAAGGATGGGCGCAGATGGGTCGATCGAGGTTAGTGATGATGCGTTGAATTCCAGATAGCGGTCGCCCATCGTATTGCGCCCAAAATCGATATCCGCTCCGCCGCCAGCTGGAGACGTGTATTCGTATTTTGCGATATCGTAGAAATAATCCGAGGCATTATCATACACCGTTATGCCCACAATCACCGAACCGTCATTTAGCACGCCACCCCCATCTACGCCCGTTACGTTGTAAACGACGATGTCATCGCCCTCAAAGACAGCCATGCCATTATGGATCATCAACTCGCCACCACCCTTGGCGTTCGAGTTTGTTTGCGGATCGCCAATGATGCTGAATCCGTTCAACAATAGCCTTGTATCGGCCATAACTTCTGTTTTCCGCCTCAATTGCCCGCGTCTTTTGCGCGGTTTTATTTATATTTCCACCCTCGACTTCGAGCATTACGGCAAAATAATGGCGCAATTAAGGCGGCATCCATTCATGCTTTAGCGCAGCAGACCGATGGGACCAGATGTTAGGTGTTGGTTGCGCGACCAAAAAATTCTGACGCGCCGGGCGCGGACTTGATCGAGGTATGCCCCGGCATTTCCGGTGGGCTTTCGATCGGGACGGATTTAGGTCAGGAAAAGGAGGACTTGCTATGACCGGGGCAAAGGTATTGTGTGACTTTATGCAAACACTGCTTTGGGCGGTCCTATGCGCGAGCCACGCAGAACGCAGATGGGTGACTGGATCAAGACGATTATCAACGTCGTGTTTGGGGTATTGGTTGTATTGGTAGCCGACGGCTCGGCGCGGCTGGTCACAACTGAATTTTGGCCACTTGCAGTGGTTATGCCTGTCCTAGTCGCAGGGCTAGTCCTGTTCGAGAAGGGGTTCAACGGATTGATTGATTGGGGATTTCCAAGCGAGGTTCAGCCTGCGCGCAAGTCTAAAGCGCAAGGTTTTGCACGATTTGCGCGGCTTCTGAGCCTTCCAGTCGGCATCGCGATCGGTTTAATCTTGGCACTTTTCGGTTTGACTGATGCGACCCTTGCGATGGTTTGATATTTTGCATGGATCTGGGCTCGCTCACCGTTGCAATTGGAACAACTGTCTGACCTCAGCACCCGTGGGACAGATTTAAGGATTTGAACCAAGGATGAATTTTGCCCAATCATCCATCATCTCGCGCCGCTTATCCAACATATAAGTGCGCCTAGAGGCACGCTCCACGTCGCTAGCTATGGTGTGTGCGAGCGCAATCTCTGCCATGTCGCGTGGGTAGCTAGTGCGCTCTGCTGTCCAGTCGCGGAAACTGGATACTGTCAATGGAGGCTCCGGCTTTGACACAGCTTTAGTTAATTCCACTTTTACCAACGCCGTGATCACGGAAACGTTAGAGGGATTCACAATCTCTGATGCCGACGGCACCGACGAATTTGTGGGCATTGAGCAGTTCATGTTTTCGGATATGATGATTGCTGCGCAAGACTTGATCGAAGAGCCTTTTGTTCCGGATGTCATTGTCACCGGAACTTTGGGGTCAGATTTCCTCGCCGGCACTCCGGACAACGACAGTATTACAGGTGGTGATGGCGATGATTCCATCCCGGCCGGCGATGGCAACGATTTCGTCGACGCGGGCCCAGGCAATGACCAAGTTGGCGGTGGTTTTGGCAATGACACCATCATTGGCGGCGATGGCGATGATGTGATGGGTGCCGGCTTTGGCGTTGACAGCGTCTCGGGCGGCCTTGGCAATGACGTGGTGGCGGGCGGTGCTGGCAAGGATACGCTGGATGGCGGTGATGGCAATGACAGCATGTCCGGGAGCTTTGGCAACGACCTTATCCGTGGCGGAGACGGTGCGGATGATATTGGCGGTGGCACAGGGCGTGACACGATCGACGCGGGGGCGGGTAACGACCGGGTCGGTGGCGGGGAGGGCGACGATTTAATCTCTGGCGGTGCGGGCAATGACTTCCTTGCAGGCGGTGGCCGCAACGACACCATCGACGGTGGCACGGGCAATGACACTCTCAATGGTGGCGCTGGTAATGATGTAATGACCGGTGGAGCGGATGCGGATCAAGTCGTGTTCTCGGCGTTCTTCGATGGCGAAGCGGATGTGATCACCGATTTCGAGGATGGCATCGACCGCTTCTTCATCCGGATTGTGAACCCTGACACGGGTGAGACTAACATCAGCAACGGTAACAACTGGCTCCAGGGCTTTGTGGCGGCTTTGGGGATCGTCGATACAGCTGCAGGGGCGCAGTTGAACGTGAACGGCAATACCATTCTGGTCGAAGGCACCGCGGCGGCGAGCCTCACTGTGGATGACTTCAGTTTCTTGTGATGAGTAAGAAACCCGCCAGGCTCGGCTGGCGGGCACGATGAACCAGAAGCTCACATGTGCTCGCGTGCTTCCCAATGCCCTGACACGAGAGAGGTAAATCGCCTCTCTCATTTATAAGGACCGCTAGACCAGTTGGGCCATTGGGACCAAATGAACCGGATGAATCTGAAAAATGCATTAGTTTCAATGCGGTCCAAGTGGTCCAACCGGTGCAAGCCAAAGCTAACAAATTTCAAAGTTATCAATTCTTAAGAAGGCACGTCGTTTCAGGCATCCGCGTAAGCAAGGTCTCGATCCACAGGAACAAAGTTCAATTTGGAAGTCTTAGCCGAGGAATGGCTCGATTTCGCGGTATAGACCTCTGCCCAAACGCGTGGGAGCGGAGGCTAAGAACCTCAAAAGTGGTTATTTGGTCTTCCGCGCACGTGCAAAAGTGTTACCGATAGAAACATTTGGCACCATGACGGCTGAAATAGCCGCAACCTTCCGATCGACTATAAAGTTCAGTCTGCATTGACCATACCTAGGACCTCGGCGACGAGAGGATTTGGAAACCGGCGTCGCAGCGTGACGGCAAGAAACCACTCTGATATGCTCTGGAGCTGGGCGCGCTCGACCAGTAGGCCTGAACGAAGTTCGTCTTGCACGACTATCGGCGGCAATACCGCAAGGCCAGCACCTGCCCGAGCCAGAAGGCGGAGCGTGGCCATATCGTCGGCCTCGGCCGCAATGTGCGGCACGACGCCAAGGCGCTCGATCAAACCATCAAAGGCCGCGCGTAAGGCTGACTCCGGTGTTGGCAGGATCAGCGGTTCGCTTGTCAGCAGGGCGGTCAGCGATAGTGGAACTGCCGTATCGCGCGGAAATCCGACAACGCTGACTGGCTGTTCCGTCAATGCCTGCACAAGATAGGGGCTTGCAGCGTCGCGGGCAGGCGCAACGTTGGTCAAAACAATGTCAAGCGACAAAGCCTCAAGCCCACGAATTAGATCGGATTGTGCCCCCGAGCGAAGCACCAGCTCCACATCCCGCCGCCCGATTAGCGGTGTGACAAAGCCGATCAGGAAATTGCGCGACAGCGTCGATAGCGCTCCGACGCGCAACGCCCGGCGCACATTTCCTGATTGGGCCAACGTGGCGGTCAAATCATCCGCGGTGCGAAATATCGCCTCCGCATGATCGAGCGCAATACGCCCCGCTTCGGTCAGCAGGAGGCCGCGCCCGCGACGTTCAAAAAGATCGTGGCCAAGTACCGTTTCTAGTGTGCGAAGCTGTATCGAGACGGCCGATTGCGACAGGTTCAGTGTCCGTGCCGCACCGGTTAGTGTGCCATCTCGTGCTACGGCGCGAAAGAGCCGGAGATGGTGCAGATTCATCAAGGTCTCACTTCTAAAATATAGAACGATATGAATTAAAATATGAATTTTTATTCATGCATGGCAAGCCGTATTCCTGCGCAAACGATTTGCACAGGAGATCAGTCAGATGTTTCTGCCGATATTTTCGCTCCTTATGCCGCTTGCGGTTCTGTTGACGGCCTTGCTGTTTATCGCCCGGCCGGGCCGCCGCCCGGGGCACCTGCCGCGCGTTGCGGAGGCGGCGACGCTTGTTGCTCTTGGGATTGCGGGCGCAAATCTTTTGCAACTCTTTGCCGCTGGATCCCTGAGCCTCGCGATGGCCAACGGTCTAGTCCTGCTGCGTCTGGATGCGATCAGCGCCACAATGGCAGTGCTCGTAGCATTTGTGGGCTGGGTCGTGGTGCGGTACTCCCGCACCTACCTTGATGGTGAGGCACGCGAAGGCGCGTTTCATGGCTGGATGCTTGTGGCGCTGGCGGCGGTCCTGACCCTTGTGCAGGCGGGCAGCATGGTGGTTCTGATAGCAGCCTTCGTCGCCGTCGGTCTTGTGATGCGGCAACTGCTGCTTTTCTACTCCGAACGGCCTGAGGCGCGGCGTGCTGCGGCCAAGTTCACACTGGTCTGGGGCGCGGGAGACGTGGCGCTGATCTTGGCGGCGCTGCTGCTGGTATCGGCCTTTGGTACATTGAACGTTGCTGCACTGAATGAGGCAGCGGCGGGTGGTCTGCCCATAGTGGCGCAAATTGCAGTGGCGCTGTTGGTGCTTAGCGCCGCGTTCAAAACTGCCTGCTTTCCGCTGCATGGCTGGCTGACGGAGGTTATGGAAGCGCCCACCCCTGTCTCGGCGCTGCTACATGCGGGCATCATCAACGCGGGTGGCGTGCTGTTGATCGTCACTTCCGGCCTAGTTGAAGCCAGCCCCGGTGCGATGGCCGCCCTAGTCCTACTGGGCGGCTTCACGGCGTTGTTTGGCAGCGCGGTCATGCTGACGCAAAGCGCTGTCAAGACCGCGCTGGCTTGGTCGACTGTGGCGCAGATGGGCTTCATGCTGCTGCAATGCGGCCTAGGGCTATGGCCATTGGCGCTGCTGCATATCGTGGCCCACTCGATTTACAAGGCGCATGCTTTTCTCGCGTCCGGGTGCGCCGTTCAGGCGGTGGTGCAAGTTCGACTTCCTGGTGCAATCGCCGTTCCAAACCTGCGCGCGGTGGGGCGGTCTTTCGCTCTGGCACTGCTACTCTATGCCGTGGTGGCGCTTGGCTTTGGTTGGGCGGTTGGCCCGAAATCCGCGCAGTCCCTTGCACTCGGTGCCATCCTGATCTTCGGCGTGGCCTATCTGGTGGCCCAAGGGTTGGCAGATGCGGCCCCGCGCGCGCTCACCCTGCGCACGGCGCGCGCCTCGCTTGGCGCGGCTGTCGCCTATTTCTTCTTTCAGACCTTGGCCAAGCTGCTCTGGGGGCCGCACCTGCCTGCAGCACCCGTGCCAGGGCCGCTGGAATGGGCAATGATCGTGCTGGCAGTGGCCTCCTTCGGGCTTGTCGCCGTGGCGCAGGCGCTGTTCCCGCTCTGGGCACATCACCCGGCAACGGCGGGTCTGCGCGTGCATATCGCAAACGGACTTTATCTAAACGCACTGCTTGACCGCGCTATCGGCGGTCTGAAAACCGGCAAGTCAAATTGATTTCATCGAGGAAACTAATAACATGTTTTTGAAACACAGCGAAATCGAACCCGCGTCCGTGTTGCACGTTCTTAAGAGGGCCGCAGCTTCGGCGCGCGCTATCCCGCCGGCGTTCCCTTTGGATGGCACTGTTGCTGTCAATCCGTTTCTCGGCCAGTTAAACGAGGATTTGCCCCATGCAGCCGCACGATTGGCGCGGGTGGCGGGAGTACGGCTAACCGCGGCGCGCACTGAACTGGCGGCCAAGGTCAAGGCAGGCGTCATCACCGATGATGATCTTGCTGCAGCACTTTGGTTTAGCACATCGCCCGTCAAGCCCGTTGATCTGGCGTTGTTGAAGGCCAAATTGGCGACCGAAAGTCCGGCACAGCAGGCCCTGCCGACAGTCGCCGACCTTGCAGCAAAAGTGACCGGAACCGATTGGCCTGCCGTGATCTCGCGCAGCTTCGGGCTCTGGGCTGCAGGGCATTTCGACCGGGGGCAGGCGTTCTGGACGCCCGCACCTGCTTTGGGTGCCTTTGCGGCCTGGCGGGCTTGGGCTACGCATGACATGACACCCGAGATCGCCGGGTTGAGCTGCTTTTGCGCCCATGTGGCGGCAGCGCCTGACACATCGGAGTGTGCCGTCCTTCGGGCAGCCACCGCACTTGATTTGACGGAGGATGCGGCAGAGACGGCGTTCCACCGGCTGTTGATGGATCTTGGCGGCTGGTCGCAACACGCACGCTGGCTGTCGTGGCAAGCCGAGATGGCGGGCGGTTTGGACGAGACGCTGACGGACCTGCTGGCGATCCGTTTGATCTGGGACGAAGCCCTGCTGGCGCATTTCCCCGAACTAGCGGATGAGTGGCATAGGACGGTCGCTGCCCATGCCGCGCCGATTGCCCCGACTGCGGATCAGGTTCTCGACGCGATCCTTCAGGATGCGGCGGAACGTGCGTATCAACGGCAGCTGTCCGGGATGCTCGCCAAGCCCAAACGAGTCATCGAACGGTCCGCCGTGCAGGCGGCCTTTTGCATCGACGTGCGCTCCGAGGTGTTTCGCCGCGCGTTCGAGGCGCAGAGCCCTGAGATCGAGACCATCGGTTTTGCGGGTTTCTTTGGCCTGCCATTGGCGCACAAGGTGCAGGGCACTGATCTGGCGCGGGCCCATCTGCCAGCACTGCTTACCCCAGCGATTACCACCTCAAGCCATGGCGACGCCGCGACCGAAGACGAGTTCCGTATCGCCGCCCGCGCCACACGTGCCTGGGGTCGGTTCCGGCAGGCAGCGGTGTCGTCCTTCGCTTTTGTCGAAGCGGCAGGGCCTTTATATGGGTGGCAACTGGTCAAGGATGCTCTGGGGCTCGGGGCTAAGGGTCTGACGCCTGCGCTTGCGCCGCATGTCGTCGGCGGGCTGACAGCGGCGCAAAAGGCCGATACCGCTGCGGCGGTTTTACGTGCGATGAGCCTGACCACGGGTCATGCGCGACTTGTGCTGCTGCTTGGCCACGGGGCACAGATGACCAACAATCCCCATGAAAGCGCCTATCATTGCGGGGCCTGCTGTGGTCAGACCGGGGAAGTGTCGGCGCGGGTTTTGGCGACGCTGCTCAATGATCCGGAAACTCGCAGGGGCCTGTCCGAACGTGGCCTTGAATTGCAAAATGACACGCTGTTCATGGCCGGGCTGCATGATACCGTGACGGATGATATCACCCTCTATCTTGACGGGACCGAAACAGATCACGGTGCAGATATCGCGCAGGCGCAGAAATGGCTGAAGGCGGCTGGCGTCATGGCACGGAAAGAGCGTGCCTTGCGCCTGCCGGGGGCCACGCCACAGACGATTGCTGCCCGTGCGTTGAACTGGGCAGAGGTGCGCCCCGAATGGGGCCTGGCGGGCTGTGCGGGATTTATTGCGGCATCGCGTGGCGTCACATCGGGGTCTGACTTTCAGGGGCGCACTTTTCTGCACAATTACGACTGGAAGGCCGATAAGGATTTTTCCACACTTGAATTGATTATGACTGCACCAGTCGTCGTCGCAAGCTGGATCAACTTGCAATACTATGGCTCCGCCGTGGCGTCTTCGGCATTTGGGGGTGGCAACAAACTGATCCACAATGTTGTCGGCGGTATCGGAGTGCTGCAAGGTAATGGAGGCATCTTGCGTCCGGGCCAGCCTTGGCAGACGATCCACGACGGTGACAAGATCATGCATGACCCGCTGCGCTTGTCTGTGATGATCGAAGCGCCGAAAGAGGCGATCATCGATATTTTGGACCGTCACCCACAGGTGCGTGCCCTTTTTGACAATGGCTGGTTGCATCTTTTCGTGCTTGATAATGGCCATGTCGCAGCGCGCTACCAAACCGGCTTGACGTGGATCAAGATGCAGAATCCTGTCGAGGCGACATGACATTCCCTCCAACGGAAACCACTCCATGCCTGTGGGAAAAGATCAGCAACGCGGGCGTGATCCAGATCGAGATGTCGAAATCGCACGAGACGGCGCACAAAACCAAGGGTAAAATAAACTTGAAAGCGAGTCGTGATGACCATGTTCCGGTATAATTCAATCGGAGAGAATGCAGAGTTCATGTACCGGACTTGCATAGCTGGGCTGCTTTATTTTGTAGCGTTGACAACGTGCGCGATGGCTCAATATGGCGGGCTGCCCATTTCTCAAGGCACTCTGAACTATGACCAAGTCAATAAGCTCACGTCTGGCCAATCCTTGACCAATCCAGCATTGGGACAGTCCACGCATTTCAAGGATGGAACCCATGCTTTCAAATATGAGGAGCATTCTCAAACAGTCTTAGGGGTTTTTGAGGTTAATCCGGATGGCAAAGTCTGCGTCGATTTTAAAAGCAACACCAACCGCTGCGGTATCTTCCTGAAAGACCGCGGTCTATTCTTTCTGATCACCAAAGAGGGAGACCGCTTTCCGGTGCATTTCGAATTGAACGTCGACTAGCCACACGACCTCGCATGAGGTTACCTGCGGTGACCTGTGGAAGGCTCCAGTTCCGCAATGGGAATAGCGTTAAGCCCACCCGTGATAAGCACTAAGAAGGCAACGACCATCGCGGCCGACCCCAAGTGCATGGGCGCACAGGTGGGCATGACCAGTGTCCTTCATACTTGGGGATCCGCGCTGACCTATCATCCGCATCTCCACATGATCGTCCCCGGCGGCGGCCTGTCGCCAGACGGCGCCAGGTGGGTCGCCTGCCGCCCGGGGTTCTTCCTGCATGTGCGGGTGCTATCGCGGCTGTTCCGACGCTTGTTTCTGGAAGGGCTGATGGATTTGCACCGCGCAGGCCAGCTCACCTTCTTCGGCGATCTCGCCAGTTTGTCAGAAGCAAAGGCGTTCGCTACCTGGCTCGCCCCATTCTGCAAATCCGAATGGGTAGTCTACGCCAAGCCACCGTTCGGCGGCCCGGAGGCGGTGCTGGCTGACCTGAGCCGATACACCCACCGGGTCGCGATCTCGAATGCGCGCTTAGTCAGTGCCGATGCCCAGACCGTCGCTTTCCACTGGAAGGATTACCGCATCAAATCTGGCGACCGGCAAAAGGTGATGCGGCTGGCCACGCCGGAGTTTATTCGCCGCTTCCTGATCCAAGCCCTGCCTGACGGCTTCCACCGCATCCGGCACGATGGTCTGCTGGCAAGCGCGACCCGCAGGGCCAACATCACAAAGATCTGCGCCTTGCTCTGCGTCCAGTGCCCGGGCAAGGGTCACCGCGTCGGAACCCGAAGCCGACATCATCCCATTCACCCTGCGCGAACCATGCCCCTGTTGCTGTGGCCCCATGCGCGTCATCGAGATCTTCGGCCGCGGGCAAAAACCAATGTCGCGCGCGCCGCCACAGGAGCAGGCCGCATGACACACCGCCTGTCAGATGCCAGACAACGCCAGCGGCTGCGCCCCGCAGACCCGGTGACGACAGGCTGTGCCCATGTTCATTCGGCGCAACGCACGGCAGCAGTCACTCCAGAACAATCAGCTATGTTTGGAGCATCGAACTCGTTCGCGCCCGTCTCAGGCACCACGCACACCATCAGCCGTGCCACTGATACAGGCGGTGCCCCGACGTCTGCACACTTTCCCCATAGGTCGATCCAAGACCCCCGCGGCTTCCTCCTTGGGAGGTTTTCCAAGGAGGGTCGTGGTCGCACCAATGCGCAGCGTTCCGCTGCGACCCGCACCAGAACACCTTCACCAGAGCCGCCGTTGGAGGCAGAGGTCTGCGCTGCTGTGCGGCTTCACCAAACTGGCCGTTCGTGCACTGCACAGCATTTTCACGGGGTAGATGACCGCAGTGCGGGACTTTCCTGCCTCTTGCTGCGACAGCTCGGTCGAGGTTGCGCCTGTCGGGGGACCGCTTCTGGCGCAGTCACTCGGCGGCTGAGTGCAGTTGCTCAGGCATGACCCCCTCTGCCGCGGCTTCCGCGCGCAACCAGTTTCGAAATGCGGCGATCCTCGCGTCATCCGCGCGTGCTTCGGGACAGGCGATCGCGTAGATCGCCATAGGAGACGTTGTCACGTCGAAGAGTCGCTGTAAACGCCCTGAAACGATTGTGCGGCGGACCATGGCATCGTAAGCCAGTGACACGCCCTGATGCTGCTCGACCATGGTCGTCGCAAGCTCGCAATTTGGGTACGTTGGCCCGGGCGGCAGGTCAGCGCCTGCAAGGCCCGCTGCGGCAAACCATTCGTGCCAGGCATCGTCCGTCTGGTCGTAGAAGAGCGTGAGGCGCAGCAGATCCTCTGGGTGCTGCACGTCCTCACGCTCCCGCAATGCCGGAGAGATGACCGGATACCGGGACGAGGCCATTAGCGGCGCGACGCGCAAGCCGGGCGTCGGGCGGTCAGACCACTGGATCACGACGTCCGCGTCGTTGGTCGCGAAGTCGAGCGACGGCGCGCCGTTCGAGACCCGTAGCCGGATGTCACTGGCAAATTCAAGCTTGGGCAGGCGAGGCACCAGCCAGCGCGCCGCAAAGCCCGGCGTCGAGAGAACGCGCACGGGTTGTGGCGCCGCGCGCACGGCCTCTGTCTCTTCTATGAGCGCGTCCAGCAGGTTGGTGAGCTTTCCGGCATAGGCCTCGCCCGTGAGGGTGAACGCGATACGGTTGCCCCAACGCTCGAAAAGCTGCGTGTCGAGGAAACCCTCCAGAGCCTTTATCTGGTGGCTGACGGCCGAGGGCGTCAGGCACAACTCGACCGCGGCGGCCTTGACCGACATATGCCGTGCGGTGGCCTCGAAGGCGCGGACGGCTGCGAAGGGAGGAAGCTTGCGTCCCATCTCTCTGCCTGAACTGAGCTAACGCGTGGCTGAAAAGTGATCGTTCGGTCTCGTAACAAACACAGGGTAGCATGAGACTACAGATTCTCAAAATCAAGCAAAGGAGGGAATGATGCTCCGCTCCATTTTCGCCGTGGCACTCGCCACGGCCCTGATAGCCCTTTGCCCGACGCAGCCGCGCGCCGAGAATGAACCGGGTTCGTCGGTTACCTGGTTGCTACACGCGGACAGCATGACCACACTCGTCTACTCGCTCGATGCATGGCTCGATGAGCAGTCCCCCTGGCCGCGGCGCCATATAGTCCCACGCGTTCGCCTCGTTAACAAGTGGCAGGCGGCGGCAAGGCAGGGTGCAACGGGAAGTTTTCAGCATGGTAGTCTTCGGGGTCTCTATGACCCGGACCGCTCCGAGATCCTGTTGGTGCGCCCCTGGGACCCGCGCAAGGCAGTGGATGTTGCCGTCTTGCTGCACGAACTCACTCATCACCGGCAGGCGCCGCATCACTGGTATTGCCCGGCCGCACAGGAGTTGCCGGCCTACCGGCTGCAAGAGCAGTGGCTTTCGGACCATGGCCATTCCCTTGATGTGAACTGGGTGGCCGTAGTTCTCGACGCCGGATGCACTCCGCGGGACTTCCATCCAGAATGAACGGCCGGATGGCGCAGAGAAGGACCTGCGTCGCGCTCTAATGCAAGGATGGGGAATTTCGGGCCAAGCAGTCTCGGCCATTGTTTTCCGCTCCAAAAGTCGAGCGCATTCCGGGTCGCCATGATCTGATCCCAAACTAAACTTGCACATGAGTTCTCTTTGCGACGCACGTTTAAAGCGCTTGAGGCGATCACAAATTCCAACACCGGGTCGTTCGCAAACGATGCTCTTCGCCGAGTAGACGAATGCTCGCGGGCGCGCCAAAGTCAGTTTGGGCTCCAAACTGCCTTGCGGCAGCACAGCGCTCGAGAAACAAAAGCCTCGGCGTCAAAATAGTCCATAAACTGGCCACTACTAACGACTAGAATGCGGTGCTGCTGCGTGTCGCCGGCCTGCGGCGCCGGGTCGCCAGGGCGAGGGTCAACGCACGCTGGACAGCGTGCAGGGCATCGCGCACATCGCGCCGGGTCAGGCAGTCACGCGCTGCTGGACCGTTCAGGGCGGCGTCGGATGGATGGTCTGTCCCGAACAGGGCAGCTAACTGCGCTTTTTCCATGGCGTTTAGACCCTGCACCACCATCGGCCCCAGCAGCAACGATTCCGACATGCAGCCGTTGGCCATTACAACTTCGTGGCGCGCACAGGCGAAATGCACCCAGGTGATGGTGCGTTTGCCTGCCATGAACCGAATGCCGGGCAGGCCAGTCAGCGCCTTGGCGGGGACAAAAATCTCGTGTGCGAATGGGCCGTCGATCTGGCCCTGTCCGCCGACCAGTATGCGGTGCTGTGGCGACACGATCAGGTCATACGCGGGACGGCCGGGGCCAAGTGAACCTGCCTTGATCAGCACTGGTTTGGCATCTGGCTCGACCTCTTCCAGCGGTTGTTTATTCACGCGTGTCCAGAGAATTTCCTGCGAGCCATTGTCCAAAGTCATCACGTAGTCGCCGGGCTGCAGGCTTTCAACCTTCTTGTGGCCTGTCAGGGTCAGGATATCAGTGCCCTCGGCGTAGCAGATGAACACCTCTGTCGGCGATGTGTCCACAGTGGTCAATGCAATCGCACCATTTCCGAACTGGTTCATCAGGGCCATCGTGCCCGAGCCATCGGTGACAAAGAAAAACCGTTCGTTACTGCCGTTTATGATGACAGAAATCACAGTGATCTGGCTTCCTTCCAAAGGGTTCGGTACCTTGCCATTATCAAAGGGCAACGTGCCCGTCTGTTCCACAATGAAATTGTAGGACGTGCCGTTGATGATCACAGTGGTGTCAGGATCGATGCCCCCACCATTTGCCTCAAGCACAACATCACCCGTGAGTCCGCTATCGAACGTGATGAGCGTGGTAGGCTGCTGTGACGTATTTTCGACATTCAGCGCCGCGTTGTTTGCGCTCGAACCATCGCCGCGCGCATAGAAGCTTAGGGTTGTCATGGTGCTTGCCCGTTCTGGATCATTGCTCTGCCTTCGCAACAAATTGACCACAATATTCGGTGAAATCAGGGCAATAAGACGTTAAATTCAGGTGAACATGGGGCAAAGTCTCTGGGAGTCGCGGACTTGCAGCAACGAAGCGGCCATTCAATACATCGCGCAGAACTTTAGATAGGGTTGATGCCCCCGTGGCTGAGAGAACTGATCAGCTGCTGCAAGAGTATATCCATCGCTCAATCCATCAGGTATGCGTCTCGTAGACCGTATCATTTGCAAGGAATCGGGCTTGCCCGCTGCCGCAACGGTGCCATTGGTCAGCACCGCTGCAAGATCGGCGCCATCGAGCGCGAGTGCCGCGCTCTGTTCGACCAGAAGTACGGCAAGCCGTCGGCCTTCGGTTCTTCAATGACTTCAAAAGTCTGGTCGACTTCCTCAGATCAATCAATGGGTACACACGGTTCCGACCAAAATAGTGGCTGCGCTTATGCCGAATGAGGTTTCCAGGCTCTCGCCGAAGAGGCCGAGCCACGCCTCTTGGGCGCGGTAGGCAACAACTTCGCGTTCAGCCGGGCAGGCAAAGCGCATGTCGCCGACCGCCTGGAGGTGGTGCACCATTTCATGCACGAGGACGGAAAGATCGGCAGGGGTGTTACCAGTCCAGCTATCGGAAAGGTAGATCGTGCGGGCAGGGTGGTCATAGAGGGCTACAACGTCCCCAGGGCGTAAGACTGTTTCAACACCGTAACGCATCTCGACCAATTCAGCGTCAGGCACGGTAATAAGGACGGGTGGTTTCGTCGAGACCGCGAGATCGAAATTGGTGGCAAGCCACAGCATCAAAGTGTCAAGCACGGACGGTGCATCGCGCGGCGATGCGGCAGTTGCTGATCCTGCAACGGCGACGCACAGAGCGAGGACGGCGGGGCCTTTGCATAGAATTTTCATGGTGGTCCTCCATATATGGCCGTGGACTGACTAGGGCCACAGCTCCTGCAAAAAAGGACGTGAGTCATGAAACTGCGCTGAAAGAACCCTGAAATTGTGCTATAATTCATAATTGAGCGCTCTGGAGCCTCCACATGAACACGTCAACGACCATTCGCTTTGGAGGGTTCGTCCTAAACCGGGCGCGCGGGTGCTTGGAGGACTCTCGGGGAGACGAGCGGTTCCTGCGCCCGAAGTCATACCGCCTGCTTGAGGTCTTGCTGGACCGACGCGGCAAGCTGGTCAGCAAGGATGATCTGGTTCGCGAAGTGTGGCCGAATGTCTTCGTGTCAGACGATTCTCTCGCGCAATGTGTCAGCGACGTGCGACGGGCGCTTGGGGCAGAGGGTGCAGGTTTGCTGCGCACTGTGCCGCGGCGCGGCTATGTACTGCTGGACGAGCATGCAATCCCCGAATGTCCGCTTAAGATGCGGGGCAGACCTTGGCAATTTCTGGCCGTAGGCCGGGTCGCAGCCATCCTCGTGGTTTCTACCGGACTCTGGTCGCTGGCGCCCAAGCCCGTAGAGGTAACTACGGCCGTCACGGAAGACGTGTCGATACCGGCCGAGGGGCGGGCCGAAGCATTGCTTGACGCGCGCGACTGGCGCAAACGCGAGAACAATGACGAGGCGCGCGTGCTACTGGAGGCGGTACTTAGGGAGAACCCAGATAATGCGGACGCATGGGCGAGCCTTGGTCTGACGTATTGGCTTGAGGTCCGACATGTGGCTTGGGGCGGCGGAAGGCGCGAAATGAAGCAAGCGGTTGATATGGTGGGGCGTGCCATTGCCATCGGCGGCAGCGCTCGTTCGCACCGATTGCTCGCGGAAATGCGCCTTTTGGCCCCGTTTCCAGAGATGCGCTCACCGGTGGATGCACTTGCAAATGCGCGGGCGGCGGTGGCATTGGACCCCAAGGACGCCGACAACCTGGCCGTATTGGCGCGAGTTCTTGTGCTGACTGGTCGCGCCAAAGAAGCGGTTCACACCATCGAGCAGGCGCGACAGGGCGACCTGACAGAGCCCGATTGGTACCGAGAGATTGCGGGACTAAGCTATCTGCTTGTCGGCGAACCTTCGCGTGCGGTTGAGGAATTCGGACCGCTGCATGGTGCGGGAACCTTTGTCAGCGCGCGATGGTGGCCGGGCTGGCTGCTGGCGGCAAGTCTGGCTCATGCGGGGCACGTCGAAGACGCGACCATGGTCGTTCGCATTGCGCAGAGGGGCCGGCCTATACAGGATTTAGCGGACATCAGCCATTCCCTGACCGGCTTTGCTGACAAAGCGGGTCTTAATGTTGTTTTGGACGGGCTCAGGATGGCCGGGGTTCCAGACTGAATCTGTCAGTCGACATAGGCGCGCTTTTGCCAGTCGCTGTAGCCCTCTTGAAACACAAGATACTCCTGCCATGCAATAGCAAGAAGGGGATCGCGCGACGTGTCTTCGGCAATCACCTCCTCCCAGGCTTGACGTAGCGCGACAAGGGTATCCTTTGGCCATGAATGCAGCTCAACGCCCGCAGCGCGGAACCGCGCCAATGCATTGATCTGCTCCATGACTGCAACAGAGGCTGTCCACGCAATCGTCTCATTGCACGCCGCAGTGATAGCTGTCCTGTGCTGATCCGAGAGCGCAGCCCAAGAGCGCTCGACCACGAGAATCTCAAGCGGGGTAGCAGGCTGCTGCCATCCGGGAAAGTAAAGGTGCCCTGTTACATCAGCGATCCCTAGCTCTGAATCGATTGAGGGTAGCGAGAACTCGGCCGCGAAGATAAGACCTGCCTCGAACGCCGGACGGATTTCCCCTGCTGGCAGTTCGTAAGCAATTGCGCCCAACTTACGCAAGACGCGCGCACCGTAGCCGAAGCTGCGCATAGCCAGCCCGTTGAGATCGTCGGGCCCAGCCATCGGCGTTGTGAACCACCCACCGCCTTCGGCAGGCAGGGAGCCGCAATACAGGCTCTTGAGACCGTGACGGGCATAAATTGCATCCAGCGCTGCCGCGCCGCCGCCTTCCTTCATCCATGCGGTGAATCCCGCTGGATCGGGGCCGAAAGGGAAACCGCCAAAGATTGTTAGCGCAGGGTCCTCGCGATGGTGATGCCCAGCAGTCCCCCAAACCGCATCAACGAGACCGGACTCGAGGGCGCCGAACGTGTTCTGATCGAGCACCATCCGATCATGCACTTCAATGACGAGGCTTCCGCCAGACAACTGCTTGACCTTCTCCGCGAAATAAGTTCCGGACTCACCGAACAGCTTCGGGTGAAGCAGACTATTCATTCGCCAGTTCAGCGTTTTTTCCTGACCCGTTGCCGGTTTTGCCGAAAGTGAGCCTGCAAGGATTAACGTGGCCAGAAGTGTAATCCGGAACGACGGCATCAAGATGTCCTTAAATTGCTTCGATGGCAAAGAAGACCTCACTGTCGTCTGACAATAGCATGAAGAAGAGAAAGCTGGGTATTAACTTTCGGATCTGAGTCTCACTATGGCTGATTGGGACTGTTGCATGACGAGTGGAACGATAGCTCCTAAAGACAGCGTCTGACATCACATGCAACATCGGCAGCGAAGATCGGCAAGACCGGAACTAAGGGTCAAAAAACGATTCCTTTGCAAAGCTTTAAGGTCTGCCGACATCGGTACTTCGTCATCCGATGCTTACTTGTTGCGGCTCGCCTACAACGCCGCATCCTCCAACTGTTCCCGGTCCGGAAGTTCGCGCACGTTTTCCAGATCTACGGCGACGAGAAACTGCTCCGTGGTCACGAAGGTGTAGGGCGCACCACGTCGAGGGAACCGTGGCCCTGTTCCAATCAGCCCTCGCGCATGCAGCCGTCCGATCAGATCGCGGCTGATCTCCTTGCCGAAGATGTCCTTCAGCCCGTCGCGGGTGATAGGCTGGTGGTAGGCGACAGCGGCCAACACCGCGACGTCGAATTCGCTCAGGTCGAGTAGCTGGTCGCCGACATCCGCCGCAGCGCGGATCGCGGGCGCGTAGGCGGGTCGGGTCCGAAACATCCACCCACCCGCCACTTGGGCGATCTCGAACGCCCGGCCGTCCAGATCCGAGACGAGGTCTTCCACCAGAAGATCGACCGAGGTCCCCTGCCCAACAACCCGCGCCAGATCCTCGCGCGACACGGGCGAGACCGAGGCAAAGAGCACCGCTTCGATCCGGCGCATCCATTCCCGCCAGCGTAGTTCCGGCGGCAGGTGCCACTGTACCCTAATAAACCGGATTCTACGGATTCAGGCCCGTTTTTGCACTTTCTGTACCCTTAATAGCAATAATTCCACAGCCTAAGACGGGCGGCAGCTATAGACGATCTGCCCACAAAACGAGGCCAACTAGGTCCGCCTTTTTCAACGGCCAGTCGATGTTATCCACAGGTCGAACGGTATGGCAGTTAAGGGTGCAATATTGGAAACAGGGGTACAGTATGAGAAATAAAGGTACAACTCGTGACTGAAAACAAACGAAAATTTCAGGCAAGATTCTGATCAATTAGGGAACAATGACACAAACCAACAACGCCCACTTCATCGTGGTCATGGGTGCCGTGATCGCCTGTGAGTTGGCGGGGCACAGGTCCCGCGCCGCCCACTGGATGGCTGTTTTGCGCGACCATCGTCCCGATGCGCGGACGTCGCATTTCCTCAATGCCTTGCCATTCGTTGATCCTGCCTTCCGCGGCAAAGTCATCGCCGCACTCAGGTCGGCAGGGTTGCCGGACTGATCTCGTAGCCTCGCTTCTCTGAATGTGAGTTTGGTCACATTGTCGGACCGGCAGGCGGGTCGCCCCGCCTGCCGAGCGTCTCAGTTGTTGGCGGTCAGCGGGTCAATGATTTGTGGCACTTCAGTGATCCGCGAAATCGGGATGCCGCTCAGTTCGGCATGTTTGCGGATCGAGTCCTCGCCATCCGCAAGATAGACACAAAAGGTCTTGTTGCCAGCCACATAACTGTGCTGCCACTGGATTGCAGACCCGATGTTGCTGAGCGCCTGATTGGAGGCTCGCGCGGCGCCGCAGAGTTCGGTCACTGAAAAATTCCCGATGCCGGGGATGTCGCGTTCGATCATGAAACGTTTGAGAATGGCCATGTTCGTGTCCTCCTTGGGATGCCGTGGCGACAGGTTAGGCCTGCGCCGCGGGAACTCATAACCAAATGTTCTTTAGTATGATGAAGGCAGGCTTTAGCAGCAGCCTTGTGAATTTATCGGGGTAAAGATAAACTTTATCAATGACCGCCGCCTCGCATCTAAAATCCCTTCAAGCCTTGGAAATGGCAATCCGGGTCGGTTCACTGACCGGCGCAGCCGACCGTCTGGGCATTACGCCTGCTGCGGTGGGCCAGCGCGTCCGCGCGCTGGAAGAGTATCTGGGCAGGGATTTGCTGTTGCGGGGCCGGTCAGGGCTGTCCCCGACTGCCGACCTGCAGCACGCTCTGGCCGATCTGAAGGTCGCTTTCGCGGCCCTGGACCGGGTGACAGAAAACCTTGATTTCCAACGGGTCTCAGAGATCCATATCGTGGCAGATCCGGATTGGTCAGAACTCTGGCTGCTGCCGCGGTTGGCCGCATTCCGAGCGGAAAACCCGAATATCCTTTTCTGCATCAACGGGGCTGGGGACGTTCCGCTACGCCTTGGAGCGCCAGATTGCCGGATCGAATACACCGATCCCGGTCGCGGTGAGGAGTTGTTCCGCGACCGTCTGTTGCCGGTGACTGGTCCTGACAATCTGCGAAGGATGGCGGATTGGGACTCGCAGATGCCGCTGGAGGGGATGCCCTTCTTGCATCTTGAGGCACAGCGCGACGACCTGCGGCGGCCTGGCTGGCCGCAATGGGTGGAAAAGTTCGGCAATCGTCGCGATGGTCCCGGGCGCGGAGTGCACTACCGCCACGCCCGGTTGGCGCTGGAGGCAGTTCGCCAGAATGTAGGCTTTCTGATCTGCGGTCTTTCGCTGGTGGAGGACGACCTGGCACAGGGGCGCATCGTCCTGCCCTATGCGGCGCAGCAGAGCCTTGCAGCACCTTTGCCCTATGTTCTGACGGTGACCGCACATGGTGCCCTGCGCCCGCAGTTGCAGCGATTCATCGACTGGCTGCGTGGTGAGGCAAGGTTGACCCGCCATAGTATTCTTCGCGCTACGGAAGAGAGCTGAATCGTCCGTGGATCAAGCCCCACTGACCCTGCCTTGGATAGTCCCATTACACTGGTTTGCGCATTCTGCCGTGTTCGAGTGGGCCTTACAAAATGGCCTGATCAAGAACCGCAGCGGACCAACTCCGGTTTCCTCTTCTTGCCTATGGGCACTGATACACCTGTCGGAAGCTTTCAGAACCCGTGGCGGCGCAGTTCGGCGACGATCAGAGATCTGGAGGCCGTATCCTGCGTGGGGAAGGCGGCAAGATAGTGTGCGGCCGTCGCATCTGCCTTGCGCCGACGCACCTCTTGCCGCCAGCGGGCAGCCTGATCGTGGCGCCCGGCCAGACCATTGGCAGCAACCGCTATCATCGCAATCAGGTAATGAGCGCCGGGCGTGCTTGCGGCCTTGTCGCCCAAGCGGGAGGCGCCGAGGTAGTCGCCGGTCTGCATCAGCATCTGCGCCCGGACCCCGTGAAACCCGTACAGCAGCGGATCAAGCGGACTGAGTTGAAGGGCGATGTCCAACCCGGCCCCGGTCGCCGCAGCATCACCTGCCAGCATCGAGGTCAAGGCTGAGGAATAGAAGCCCTGCGCATAGTTCGGGTTCAGCGTGGTGGCCCGGTCAAGCCACCCTGCGGCCGAATCCAGCTCATTGGTCAACCAGTAGGAACGCCCCATGGTGAAATTCGTGAACGGATCCAGTGAGTCCAGCTCCAGCCCACGTTCGGCATGGCATCGAGCAGCCCGTGTAGCCGCTTGTACATCTGGGCCTAACTGCAGAAATGCCTCAAGAAAACTGGTGAATGACAGCCCGGCATGAGCACGAGCAAATTGCGGTTCCAGCGTTACGGCCCGCTTAAAGCAACCCTTTGCTCGCAGGTTGTCCTCACCCGTAAACCGATACAGATGTTGCAAACCAAGATGGTAGTTCGCCCAAGCATCCAGTGTCTCGATCCCGGCCATCTGTGCAACCCGCGCTTCATTCAGCGGAATGTAGACCTCAAGCGCTGTGACAAGATGCGTGACGATCTGAAAACGCAGATCGTCGATGTTGTCGATCTGCGCTACCAGACGATCCCCCCAGATAACTTCGTTCTTGCTGCTGTCCGAGAGTTCAAGCGTCACGGCGAGGCTGCGATTGTGGGCCTCTATGATGCCGGTCAGGACATAGCGTGCGCCCAAGGCAGTGGCGACATGATCAAGGTTCGGCTCGGGGTCACGGAACCGGAAAGACGAGCCGCGCGCGATCACCGCCAGCCAGCGCATGCACGATAGCGCCTGGATGATCTCACACGGGATCGCCTCGGCCAGAATGGCAAGTTCGGGGGCTAGGGCGAGCGCGCGAAACGGAAGGATAGCAATCGACGGCCTACCAGCTAGCGGACCCTTCGGTTGGGCGATCTCCCGTGCCGCGGGTTGCGCGGGTTGTGTTTCCACAACCTCTGCCACGAAACGGAATCCCCGGCCGTGAACGGTGCGGATGATCGTCTGGCCTTCGCCATTATCGTCAACTGCGCGGCGCGCCGAACGGATGCGGCTGGAAATGCTGGCATCCGAAACTGCCCGTCCCTGCCAGACCTCTGCCACGATTTCGTCCTTGGTCACCATGCGGTCGCGGTTGCGCACCAGATGGACCAGCAGGGCAAGCACCTGCGGTTCGAGGCGCACGGACTCGGACCCGCGCGACAATTCGAACCGTTCGGAATCAAGCCGGAAGGCGCCAAAAATCCATGTCATGCGTCAGAATACCGCAGAATCATGCGTTTCTACACGAATTCTTCAGGAACCGGTCAAGCATGCCCTGACCAAGAGCGTAACCTTGATGAGAGAGCGGGGCATTGGGCCGCGCACACCGAAGTGAAAGGGCCTGGGACATGGACGCCATGACAATTCGGACGACCAAAGGGCGTGGGATGCTTTATGACAGCATTCTTGAAACCGTAGGTGACACGCCTGTGGTGCGTATCAACAACCTCGGCCCGCAGGGTGTGCGGCTTTACGTCAAGGTTGAGGCGTTCAATCCGGCAGCCTCGATCAAGGACCGACTTGCGCTGAACATCATCGAGGCGGCAGAACGGACGGGGGCGCTAAAGCCTGGCCAGACCGTCATCGAGGCCACAAGCGGAAACACCGGAATCGGTTTGGCTATGGTTTGCGCGCAAAAAGGCTATCCTCTGGTAGTAACCATGGCCGACAGCTTTTCGGTCGAGCGGCGTCGGCTGATGCGAATGCTGGGGGCAAAGGTCGTGCTGACGCCGCGCGCGCAGAAAGGCACCGGCATGTACATGAAAGCCGCAGAACTGGCGGAAAAGCACGGTTGGTTTCTGGCCCGCCAGTTCGAAACCGCCGCGAATGCCGACATCCACGAGGCGACCACCGCGCGCGAGCTTATCGGCGACTTTGCCGGGGACCGGTTGGACTATGTGGTGACCGGTTATGGCACCGGCGGTACGGTGACTGGTCTTTCTCGCGTCTTGCGCCGCGAGCGTCCAGAAACGCGGATCATCCTGACCGAACCTGCCAACGCGCAACTGATTGGCAGTGGAATGGCGCAGGAGCGCGGAGTCGGTGGCGCGCCGACCGCCAGTCATCCCAGTTTTGAGCCGCATCCCATTCAGGGCTGGACGCCGGATTTCATCCCCAACGTCTTGCAGGAATGTCTCGACAGCAGCGGCTATGATGAACTGATCCCGGTTAAAGGGGCCGACGGTGTGGCTTGGGCGAAGAAACTGGCGCAGCGCGAGGGAATTCTAACCGGTATTTCGGGCGGCGCTACCTTTGCCATCGCGATGAAGGTTGCCGAGCGAGCGGAGCCGGGCTCGGTGATCCTGGCGATGCTGCCCGACACCGGCGAACGCTATCTGACGACACCACTTTTTGCCGACATTCCCGAAGACATGGACGCGGAAGAGGTGGCGCTGTCGCAATCGACGCCCGGAAATCAGATGGGCTGAAGCCGCCATAGGGAAGGAGCTGGACATGACTACTCAGGAAACCAACTTCGCCGAAGAGACGCTTGATCCCACCGATTGGGCTGCCACGCGGGCGCTAGCGCACCGGATGGTCGATGACGCCATAGACCATCTGGACGGGGTTCGCGAACGGCCGCTTTGGCAAGAGATGCCTGCCTCGGTGCAGGCCGGTTTTGCCGAACCGCTGCCACAGGGACCGCAGCCTCTTGAAGACGTTTATTCTGACATCACCGCCAGTCTGATGCCGCATCCGATGGGCAACATCCATCCACGGTTCTGGATGTGGTATATGGGGGCCGGAAATTTCACCGGCGCTTTGGGCGATTTTCTGGCGGCCATCGACGGGTCGAACCTCGGCGGCGGGAACATGGCGGCCAGCCAGATCGACCTGCAGGTGACGGACTGGATCAGGGACATGATGGGCTTTCCCGAAACGGCCAGCGGCACTTTGGTCACAGGCGGATCCATGGCCAACATCATCGGGCTGATGGCGGCGCGCAATGCCATGGCCGGAGTCGATCTGCGGCAATACGGGGTGGACGCCATGGCGCAGCCCTTGCGGTTCTATGCCTCGGATCAGGTTCACAGCTGTCATTTCAAGGCGATGAACCTGCTAGGGTTGGGCAAGGGTTCATTGTGCAAGGTGCTTTCGGGTGACCAGTTCCGCATGGGCATTGATGCACTGAAAGAACAGATCAGAACCGATCGTGGTCAGGGCATCAAGCCAGCCTGTGTAATTGCAACGGCGGGGACCACCAACACTGGGTCTATCGACGATCTGTCCGCCATCGCTGATCTTTGTGCCGCAGAGGGGCTGTGGATGCACGTCGATGGCTGCATTGGTGCCTTGATCTCCATCGCACCGGACAACCGCCATCTGGTCGCAGGGATCGAACGGGCAGACTCGCTGGCACTAGATCTGCACAAGGGGCTTCAGGCTCCCTTCGATGTAGGATGTGCCCTGGTACGTGACCGCCGACAGCACAGGTTGACCTTTGCCGAAGATGCCGAATATCTGCAAAAGATGTCGCGCGGCATTGCGGCTGCAGAATTCCTGCACGACTACAATCTGGACACTTCGCGCGGGTTCCGAGCGCTGAAGATCTGGATGATGCTCAAGGAACACGGGGTTGAAAAGTTCGGGCGGCTCATCGATCAGGGCATTGCGCAGGCGCACTATCTGACAGAAAGGATCACGCTTGAACCGATGCTGGAACTGATGGCACCGACTGTGACCGACGTCGTTTGTTTTCGCTACAATCCGGGCGGACTTGACGAAGCCACGCTGCGCGATCTGAACATCGAGATCATGTTGTGTCTGCAGGAAGCCGGCATCGCGGCAGTATCCGACACGACCATTCACGGTCACCACTGTCTGCGTGCAGCCATCTGCAATCACCGCACGCGGCGGACGGATCTCGACCTTCTGGTGCGAGAAACCTTGCTGATCGGCGGCAATCTGGTGGTAACATCGAACCAACGGGCGGCAATTGGTTGACAGAGGCTTTTCAAGAGCTGGTCGGTCACAAATGCAATTCACAGTCATCTTGGAAGCAGGAGGACCAACATGGGCTACTTCGATCTGGGAACCTGGTCACGCAAGGTCACAACGGACAACCCCGAGGCGCAGCTTTGGTTCGACCGCGGGCTGAACTGGCTTTACGGGTTCAACCACGAAGAGGCGATCATCTGCTTCGAAAAGGCTCTGCAGTTTGACGTCGATTGCCTGATGGCACACTGGGGCATCGCCCACTGCATCGGACCTAATTATAACAAGCTGTGGGAGTTCTTCAGTCCCGAAGAAAAGGTTGCGGCGCTGGACCGGGCGCACCTTTCGCTGAAGCAGGCAGCAGCCGTAGCTGACCGCGCGACGCCTGCAGAGCATGCCATCCTGATGGCCCTTGCCGCTAGGTTTCCAACCGATCCTGCGATAGAAGATTATGGTCCATGGAATGACGCCTTTGCGGACGAAATGCGCAAGATTCATGCCGCCTTTCCGACCGATCTGGACGTGACCGCGCTCTTTGCTGAGGCACTAATGAACCGCACGCCATGGAAGCTCTGGGACCTGCGGGCGCGCGGCCCTGCCGAAGGAGCCTCGACGGTGGAGGCACAGGCCGCGCTGGAACGGGCCTTTGCCAACGATCCCGCAGCATGGGACCATCCCGGCCTATTGCACATGTATATCCACCTAATGGAAATGTCGCCCACACCCGAAAAGGCGCTGCGCCACGGGGATCGACTGGTAGATCTCGTTCCGGATTCTGGCCATCTGGGGCATATGGCAACCCATATCGACGTGCTGTGTGGCGATTACCAAAATGTCATCTGGCGCAACGTGCGCGCAGTGGCCGTTGACAGAAAGTATTTCGACCATGCGGGGGGTGAGAATTTCTACACGATCTATCGCATCCACAACTTGCATTTCGTGATCTACGGCGCAATGTTTCTGGCCCGCCCGACCACCGCGCTGGCAGCGGCAGCCGCCCTGCGCGAAACCCTCCCCGAGCAAGTGGTTCGCTTTATGCCAGAATTTTTTGAGGCGTTCATCGGTATGAAGTTTCATGTGCTGGTCCGCTTTGGTCGCTGGCAGGAGATTCTGGACGAGCGGCTTCCGACCGACCCCGCGCTCTACCTTAACACCATGGCATTGCTGCACTATGCCAGAGCGGTTGCCTTGGCCAATCTTGCCCGTCTTGACGAAGCCCGCGCTGAACGTGACGCCTTTGCAACCGCGCAGCGCGCCGTGCCAGATGACTGGATGATGTTCAACAACCCCTGTTCAGCCGTCCTGTTGGTGGCCGAACAGATGATGCTGGGCGAACTGGCCTATAAGTCGGGGCAAACCGAAGCGGGCCTTGAGCACCTTCGCGCGGCGGTCCGGTTGGACGACGGGATGCTGTATGACGAACCTTGGGGCTGGATGCAGCCCGCCCGTCACGCCCTTGGTGCGTTGCTTATGGATGCCGGGCAGTATGCCGAGGCCGAGGTGGTGTATCGGGCCGATTTGGGTCTGGACCAGACCCTGCCGCGTCCCTGCCAGCATCCCCGCAACGTGTGGAGTCTGCACGGGCTGGATGAATGCCTGCGCAGACGGGATGAAACCGTCGAACGGCGGCATATCGGGCTCCAGTTGGACCAGGCCATGGCAAGGGCCGAGGTCCCGATCCAGTCGTCTTGCTACTGCAGGTCCAAAAAGCTGCCGCGTACCGCCGATCCCGCGACGATCAATAGGGTAGAACCTTTGACACGGTCAACCTAGAAAGTCGCCGATGCAGGTATGCTGTCCCCCGCAAGGGGCAATTGCCTGCCAACGCCGCCAATTGAAGCGCTCTGCTTGACTTAGACCGCGTGAATACTGGCAAGTTCCGCATTACTGCTCAGGCGGGTGCCGTCGCCGAAAGCAACGTCATCGTTACGGGCACCCGCAAGCCAAGATCCGTCTCGAAACGTCTGAAGCCCGCATCAATATCGGCAACGATTGCAGACGCTTGCGCCGCAGTGGCCCCTTTTGCTTCCATGATGCGGGCCGCAGGTCCCAGCGAGCCGACGCTGGATGCCGCTTCGGCCGCAGTGCCGCGCGTTTCGAGGATCACTTGCATCGGATCGGCGCGCACGTCGACCCAGCCCGCTGATGTGAGGAGAGCCACGGTTCGGTCTGCGTTCGCGAATGCCAAGGGCCCCGGTGCATCCGGATCTGAGGCGATTGGTCCCAGGTGCCGGATTGCGGCCCCGGTCGGTATGCTAAACCATGGATTTTCGTCCCCTCGTCGCCAGACAACAGCCGAAAGTTGGGCACCGGGCCGTGCTGCGTGAAGCAGGTTCGCAAAGGCCGCAACAGGATTGCCAAAGAACATCACCCCCATCCGCGATACAATTCTGTCAAATGAGGCGGGCATAAAAGGATGTGTCTGTGCGTCCGCAAGCAAATACTCGACATGGGCGCTCTGCTCAGAAACTGCGATGGCCCGTGCCGTGTCGAGCAACTTTTCAGAAATGTCCACGGCAGTCACGCCGCCGCCACCACCTGCCAAAACAGCCGCTCTGCGCGCAACCGATCCACTGCCGCAGCCGACATCGAGCACCTGCATCCCTGGCCTGATCGCAGCTCGCGCGAGAAGGGGCGTATTCATCGGCGCGTGCAGAGTTTCGAGGTCTGTCTGGAAGGTCACCCACTTGTCACCAAAGTCAGAGTTCCAGAACTGCCGCTGCGCTGCGTTGGGTTCATCAGTCAATGCAGACCTCCGTGAAAGAACCTTCCAGCCAATCCGGGAGGTTCGCCCTGACGCTGATGAGTAGTCTACCACAGATCCGTTGGTGTTGTGTTGCTATATGTTGCGGAGCGAGCCGGTAGGTGCCTTCGGGACAAGGTCCGATGGAGGCTGGATGTTCCGGGGGGTAGTGTCCGAGGACGTGGTGCGCGACCGCAAACACCCTGAACGGGGATATCGCACCTAACTCGGCGTAATCCAGTTTGCCAACAGGTTCGGCCGAAACCGACTTGATGCCGCTGTAGTGAGCCAAGAGCATCGTCAGCACATCATAACGGGGAGTCTGAACGGTAGTGTCGCAAATTTTGCAAGACTTTGAAAAGGCTCACCTTCGGACATGACTATCCCGCGAGCACCGCGAACTGCTGAAATGCGGGAAGATCATTTGCCGCAAGTTGGCGCTTTCGGATCATGTGGTCAACCTCGATGCCAGCGATGGTCGCGGCAGCAGAGTGGAAGGCCTTGAAGCCCATCATGGGCCCAGTGATCCGCTTGATGAACCGGTGATCCTGTTCAAGAATATTTTTGAGATATTTGACCTGCCTGATCGTGACTATGTGCCCCGTCCCAGTGAATTTCAAGATCACATTTACGGCCATCAGGCCAGCCAGGTTTGCGCCGCTCTTGTCGATGCGCACCCGGTCCGGCCCACCGTTTCTGCCGATAGCCTGCTTGAAAAACCTGCGAGCCGCTGCCAGATCGCGGCGCTCTGACAGCATGAAATGAAGAGTTTGGCCGTTCCGATCGACCGCGCGGTAGAGGTAAGTCCATTTGCCCCGGACCCGTATGTATGTCTCGTCCATCCGCCAGGAACTCGCCGTAGCTCGTTTCCCGGATTGGGCATTTTCCGCAATCAGTGGCGAGAATTTCACCACCCAGCGGTTAAGCGTCGCATGGTCAACGACGACACCACGTTCCGCCATAATCTCTTCAAGGTCGCGATACGACACCGCATAGCGAACATAGAAAAATACCGCGTACAAGACCACGGCCTTCGGGTAGTGCACGCCTTTGAAATCTATCGCCATTCTGTCCAACCCGCGCAATCGTTTCTTCCGACCGTGCTCTGCAATATCGCCTGTCCAGCTGGAAGCGGAATAGTTTGCGACACAGCCTTTGCGAGGCATTCCCAAATTAATGCAACGGACCCTACTGAGGCGCCTCCTCAAGATTGAGCCAGTAGCGCGTGTACCTACGCTCACCTGTGCGCCTGAATGCCTCCATCTCAACAAGGTCTTGCAGATCCCTTGTCGCCGTTGCACGCGAAGTACCGGTAATCGAAATGTAGTTCTCGGCGCTTAGGCCACCTTTGAACCCTTCTGGTCCTTCTCGGAACATCCGCTTGATCGCCTTGGTCTGCCGCTCGTTCAGGTTGTCCCGGTGCCTGTCATAGAAATGTGCTTTCGCAATGAAGAAGCCGACACGATCCAAAGTGACTTGCTGCGCTGCAAGCACCGTTTCGGCAAACCACACGAGCCAAGGTGTGACATCCAATATCTTCTGGTGCCGTTCAAGCTGGTCATAGTAGGCCTTCCATTGCCGTTCGATTGTGAAGGCAAGCGCGATCAGGCTTGGCTGTCCGATATTCTGAGCCAAGGACTTTTCGGCCAGGGCCCGACCCAAGCGACCATTCCCGTCTTCGAATGGATGGATGCTTTCGAAATAGAGGTGGCTCAGCCCAGCACGCGTCAGTGCCGGCAATGGGTCACTGGTACCCGGCGCCGTCCTGCTGAACCAGTCGACATAACGGTCCATCTCGTCTGCAACCTGCGCCGAAGGCGGCGCCTCAAAATGTACGACCGGACGATCAAGACGGCCAGAGACGATCTGCATGGCTTCTTCGTGCTTGCGATAGGACCCGATTGCCTCCAGCCGTTTGTCGAAAGACAAGAGCATCTCATGCCACCGAAAGAGCGTGTTATGTGTAAGAGGCTCGGCATAAGTTGAGTAAACATCGACCATCATCTCGGCTACGCCCTGTTCTCGAGGCCTGTTCGGATAGCTGTCCGGTGCCAATCCGAGTTGTCGGCGAAGCGAGGATTGCACGCTGAGCCGATCGAGCATCTCACCTTCGATGGCGCTGGTCTTCATGGCCTCATCGCTCAGCAGATCAATGCGGAGCTGATCACGTTCTGACGGGCTGACATGGTGAACCGCTCCCAGGATTTCGCCTGACGACAGCAGAAAACGTTGTTCAAGCGGCGCCAATGCTGTCGCGTCATACCGAAAATCCGGCCAGTTAGGTAATTGCCAATTCCATGCCATGAGTTATAGACGTCCTTTCTATAACTCAAAAATAGATCACTTTAGAGCCATAGAAGTCAATCCTATACCTCAACAAGCGCAAGAATGTTTTTGCGGGTACTCTCACATGTCCACTACTGGCCCGACAGCTGAAGCCAAAACAAGCGAGCATTTTCGGCAAATCTGGAGGTAGCGTCCGTCAAGGTGGTGTAATTTTCCAGATGGCCTGAGGTCATGATCAGGCGGCTTTCGTTGGGTGTTGTCAACTTAACTCGCCGGCCGCGAAGAGATGGCCGGTCTTGGAGCGTCAGATGCTCGCGGCCTCCTTCCAGGCGTCGAAGGCCTCTATTCTGTGATAGCGTGTTGCGTTTGCGGAACGGCGGCGGGCAGGTATTGAGAATCGGTTTCTGGCGGCAGACTGGCATGTCACAAACCGTTGCAACCCGCCCGGAGAGCGAAACCCTTGCATGCACCGCTCTCGTTTTCGAAACGGCAAATGGCTGTTCTCGGCCCGATTGTTCAGGCCTTTGTGGGAGCGATGTTCAAGGCCGGACGCGATCTCGCGTCTGGCCGCACCGTAGGAGCGCAGCTTGTCCGTGACGATCCGTTTGGGCAGGCCAAACCGCTTGATCAGCGCTTTCAAAAGACGCTTTGCGGCACGCTTGTCGCGCCTAGATTGCAGGATTTCCTCAAGAACGATCCCCTCTTGGTCAACCGCGCGCCAGAGCCAGAATTTCCGCCCCGGGATCGTCACCACAACTTCGTCGAGATGCCAGACATCCCCCGGACGCGCCTGCCGCCGGCGCAAGTTTCGGGCGATCTGCGGGGCGAATTTCGCCACCCAACGCCGGATCGTTTCGTAGGAAACATCAATGCCACGCTTCAGGAGCATTTCCTCGACTTCGCGCAGGGAGAGGTTGAAACGGACGTACAGCCAAACCGCGTGCGCGATGATCTCTGGTGGAAAACGGTGGCGCTTGTAGCTGACGATCATGCTCATGCGCAGCAACTACGCAAAATCTCCAACGCTTCCACCAGGCCAAAGTTAATGTGACAATGCCGTCGGTCAGACTGTGGATCGAGTTTTATGAGTCGGCTGCCTAGTCAGACCGAGTGAACGATCCAATTCGCAGGATTGATGCCATTTGTCCTCTGTTCCGTGTCCTGTTCGGAAGTCTTCGGGTCAAAGGCATGCATCCGCGCCCTAATCCAGCACGCGCGCGACTGCGCCAATCAGGTCCAATACCTCTCGCGTCTCGCGGTCCACGCGGTAGACATAGTCGCCAACGCGGTAGTAGGTCTCGTTCGGGTTAAGCCCATAGCGCCCTGGATTTCTGATGATCCAATAGTCGTCAAAGATCACGTCGCCGCGCCCGTATCTGCGGACTTGGCCAGGCGGCACGCAGGGTGGGTTTTTCTTGGCCAGACCGGGAGGGCAATCCGCGGCTCTTACAAAGCCGCTAGATTGTCCCTTGCGGGAATTATGATTTCCCGCTTCTGCAGCGAGCCCAAGACAGGCCACCGCCGTTGCCGCGATCAAAATCGGAGAATGTCGCATGATGTTACTCCCGCTCATTTACTGTGTGGCAAAGATAAGCATTCTGCCGACAAGCTGTCCCTCAGCTTAATACGCGTCAGCGGAAAAGGGCCTATTGATCAATCAGCCGGGTCCGTGGTCATAAACTTCTGCAGCCTGAAGAGCATAGCTGCCCCCGTCTCCGTGATCAATGCGCTCACAATTGGCGTCCGCGGTCGCTTTAGGTTCACTCCTGACAATCCTGGGTGTCCTAGACATCTAGCCGCCTGCGCCACCGCGATGCCACGCCAGACAGTCCCCGCATGTGTGTTCAGCCCTCCGAAACCCTGACGTTGACCGGCAATCTGTCGGTTTTGCTTTCGCCCTCATTCTCGGCCGCAATCAGCGTGATGATTTTGATGCTGGTGCTGTCGTCCGCACCCCCCTCCGGAAGTCGCAGCCTGGCGCGGGCCGAGGGGCTCAACCCCAGTTCGGCCATGAAACGCCCCATGATCTCCAGCTGCTTGTTGGCGACCGTCAGCCAGGGCGATTGCTGGACATAGCCCGAGGGCGTCTTGATCAGCGCAGGTCCCTTGGCGAGATGCTCCTCGGCCTCCACCCAGCGTGCCCAGGCCTGACAATAGGCCGCCAGTGCGGCGCGATCGGTCACCGACAGCACACCCATCCGGTAGAGTGGGTGTCACTGTACCCTAATAACCCGGATTCTGCGGATTCAGGCCCGTTTTGGCACTTTCTGTACCCTTAATAGCAATAATTCCACAGCCTACGACGGGCGGCAGCTATAGACGATTTGCCCACAAAACAAAGTCAACTAGGTCCGCCTTTTTCAACGGCCTTTCGATCTTATCCACAGGTCGAACGGTATGGCAGTTAAGGGTGCAATATTGGAGATAGGGGTCCAGTATGAGAAATAAGGGTACAATTCGTGACTGAAAAAAACGAAAATTTCAGGTAAGATTCTGATCAATTAGGGTACAGTGACACTAGCTTTGGCAGCGGCGGCTAGCCAATACGGCGTCAGCGAACCCCTGATGCGGATGCGGCTCAACGCGACGGGCGCCCTTAAACGCTCCAGAGCATCGGCCTGGAGATAGCTTGGGCCAAGCGTTCGCTGGATAGCCGGCCTATACTGCGTCGATGACTCCCGCATCTTCCAACTGCTCGCGATCGGGAAGTTCGCGTAAGGACGCCAGCCCGAACGCGACAAGGAAGGCATCGGTCGTCACAAAGGTATAGGGTGCCCCGCGCTGCGGCGACCGCGGCCCTGTTCCAATCAGCCCTCGCGCATGCAGCCGTCCGATCAGATCGCGGCTGATCTCCTTGCCGAAGATGTCCTTCAGCCCGTCGCGGGTGATAGGCTGGTGGTAGGCGACAGCGGCCAACACCGCGACGTCGAATTCGCTCAGGTCGAGTAGCTGGTCGCCGACATCCGCCGCAGCGCGGATCGCGGGCGCGTAGGCGGGTCGGGTCCGAAACATCCACCCACCCGCCACTTGGGCTATCTCGAACGCCCGGCCGTCCAGATCCGCGACGAGGTCCTCGACCAGCAGGTCAATCGACGCCCCCTGCCCAACCACCCGCGCCAGATCGTCGCGCGGAACCGGCGAGGCCGAGGCAAAAAGCACCGCCTCGATCCGGCGCATCCATTCGCGCCAGCGCAACTCTGGCGGCAGGTCGATCAACTCCTGGTCAAGCTCCGGTTCAGAACGATCTTTGGCCATCGCTACACCCCGTAGAGCCGGAAGGTGTCGCGCCCGGTCAGCTCGCGAAGAGCGCCCAAGTCCACCAGCCGGTCGCAAAGCCGCCGCGCGGCGCGATCCGGCAATGGCAGCGCCGAAGGCGCAATAGCATCGCGGGTCAGGAACATCTCGACCGCGTCGCCAGCCCCCTTGGCCCGGAGCTTGGGTGCGACCGCCTTCAGATGCGCCGCCCGACGCGCGAGGTCGGCGGCCTGCCGCACGGCCACGACCACCGAGGAGAGGAGCGCCCGATGGCAGGCGAGCCTCAAGTCGTCCCCACGCTTGCGCAGGTCAGCGCGTTTCAGGCCCGCGGCCAGCAGCGGCACGAGACGATCCCAGCCGAGCGCCTGAGCCAGGGTCGCATCCGCGAGGATCAGCCCTGCTACATCTGCGCGCGGCGCCTCGCGCAGCACCGCATCCAGCACCATCGCGGCACGGGTCACGGGCGCCCCCTGCCCCGCATCTAGCGACGTCGCGATCTGATCACCCTGAAGTTCAGGCAGCGCCCGGACCAGAGATTTCACGGTCACCGGCCTTTCCGTGGCGCGACGCCACGCCAGACATGTTTCACCTGCCGGGCCGGGCAGGTCGCCGGGGCGCAGCAGATGGACCGAATCGCGCAACTCCCCTGCCCGTTCCGGCCGACCGGAGAACGCGACACAAGCCTCTGCTGCGCGGAGCGCGAGCCTGTCCCGCAACAAGGTTTGGGGGACACAGTCCCGCCCCAACACCAGATGCAGGTGGGCCAGCGCGGCGCCCGACAAAAACGCCACATCTTCAAGGGGCTCAACACGGACCGAGGTGACCCAGGCGGGCATCCGGGGTAGCGTGTCTAGGTCGCTGATGTGATCGGGGCGGGCAAATGTCATGCCGGAAGCCTACATCGTTGCGGCGCTTTCTACCACCAAATAGCACATAAACCGCCCCACCTTACAGCTCCTCCCTACGTCCAATAAGTTTGCATTATCGGACACAATGCACATAAGCTCCGACGCATGAGCAAAACACCTGAATACCTACCCTCAGAGGTCGAGAAATTGAAGTCAACGCCCCATGATCCGCCAAACCATGACGCGCGCAACGAGAGAGAGCCTCCTGACCGCAATACCATCGCCCTGCCCGCCCACGTCGCCGGATCGGGAACGCTCGACCGCCTCGTGGACACCGCCCGCGACTATGCCCGCGCCGCAGCTTCGGACAACACGCTGAAGGCCTATGCTAGGGACTGGGCGCATTTCGCGCGCTGGTGCCGAATGAAAGGCGCCGAGCCGCTGCCGCCCTCGCCCGAGATGATCGGGCTCTATCTGGCCGACCTCGCGTCACCTTCAGGAAAGGCTCCTGCCCTATCAGTTTCCACGATCGAGCGCCGCCTGTCGGGCCTTGGATGGAACTACGCACAACGGGGCCTCACCCTCGATCGCAAGAACCGCCACATTGTCACGGTCCTGGCGGGGATCAAACGCAAGCACGCGCGTCCGCCGGTGCAGAAGGAAGCCATTATGGCCGAAGACATCCTCGCGATGGTGGGCACCCTGCCCTATGATCTGCGCGGGCTGCGAGATCGCGCGATCCTGCTCTTGGGCTATGCCGGAGGTTTGCGCCGATCGGAAATCGTCAGTCTTGATGTGCACAAGGACGACACATCAGATTCCGGCGGCTGGATCGAGATGTTCGACAAGGGCGCCCTGCTGACCCTCAATGCCAAGACCGGCTGGCGCGAAGTCGAAATCGGACGCGGCTCGAAAGAACAGACTTGCCCCGTATATGCACTCGAGCAATGGCTGCACTTTGCGAAGATCGACTTTGGCCCGATCTTTGTCGGCACCTCCCGCGATGGCAAGCGTGCTTCGGAAACGCGGCTCAACGACAAACATGTAGCCCGGCTAATCAAGCGCACCGTCCTCGACGCCGGCATCCGATCCGAGCTGCCCGAGAAAGAACGACTGGCGCTGTTCTCAGGACACAGCTTGCGTGCCGGCCTCGCCAGTTCGGCGGAAGTCGACGAACGCTACGTCCAGAAGCAGCTGGGGCACGCCACGGCCGAGATGACCCGCCGCTACCAGCGCCGCCGTGACCGGTTCCGGGTGAACCTGACCAAGGCAGCGGGACTATAGGTCGACATTTCTGAGAGCAGCCAACGCCGCGACATGACGTGGAAGATCACTGCGGGAATGCAGGATATCAACGATGATGACCGCGTCCGGCTGATCCAAGAACAGCAGGAAATGCTCCCCTGCCCTCGCGAACCGCAGATCGGCCGCATCATCGACCAGAACCGCACAGCTTCTGCTATGCGCTTGACCATTCAGGATTGCCTGACAGCGGGTGAGCAGTTCCGCTTCATAAAGGTCTGCCTGTTTGAGCCCGAATTGTTCGATCGTCCATTTGGCAATCTCGACCAGACTGGCCTCTGCGCGACGCGTCAGCCGAAGGGATCGGCTCATGAAGATGCGTGGGCTTGCCGAAATGCCCGCCGGATCGCGTCGTCACCGCTACCTTCGGCAAAATCGCCCGCCTTTGCCTGCGCCAATCCCTCGAACAACCCCTGTCGGATACCGGCGAGCTGGGCTTCTTCCTGCTCCAGCAGACGAAGCCCCGCGCGCATTGCCTCACTGACGTTCTGGTAACGTCCGGACGCAACCAGTGCCTGCACCAGCTGGTCTTGGGTTTCGGTCAGAACGACATTGCGTGTCACCATTTCTCGGCCCTCCATCATTGGCAATATATGCCAACACACCACATCGATCAAGATCAGGCGGCCTGCCCGCTGAGCCTGCCGTAGAAGCTGCGCTCGAGATGCAGCTCCCCTGCCCTGGCCTTTTCGACCATGCCACGCAGATATCCGCCCGGCGAGGAAACTTCTCCCGCGCTGTGTTTCTCGAAGACAAGCGCGAATGCTGCCGTTGCCACCTGAGTGCCCATTCGGTCCTGCGCCACGTTCCACGCGTGTTCTGAGATCCCGATCATTGGCCTAAGTTGCCCCGCAACCCGGTGCAGATCGCCCCAATCCTTCAGGAACCCACCCATATTGCGCGCCCAGGATGCGAATTCCGGACAGGCTTGCATGATTGTGGGCAGATCGAGCGCCGTGCGCTTCTTCCGCACCTCGGCAACCCATTCTTCCAGCTCCCTATCAACCCGATCCTCGGTCTGAGCATTGGGCACCACGGTCGCCGCTTCCTCTTTTTCAGAGGAATTACGAGTTACAGGATCAAGTTGATTTGTAGTTAGTATATGAGGTTCAGAAATGACCTCCCTGGGGTTCATTTCTTGAGTCTTATCGAAGACTTGTGCTTTGGTTTCGGGGGTGTTTTCCACAGGCTGGACGACCTCAGTTGCCTTGAGATAGGCGGCCTCGACCCGCTCCTGAAGCTCCCTGAACCACGTCAGCAGCCGTGCCAGCTGATCCGAGGCTTCATGGCGGCGAGGAAGTCGATCCAGAAGCTCAGCAAAGAGACCCGTGAACTGTGCCCAGGGCCCGCGCAACGTGCTGCTGACGGCGGCTTCGATCCGTGCGCGGATCATCCGGCGCGCGACCGTGATCTGACGTTTCAGGCGCTGGCAGAGCTCGCGTTCAGCCTGCAACTCGGCATGAAGCTCCTCGAACTCCTCGACGCGGGCTGAAAGCGGCGACAGATCGAAACCATATGCCTCGATGATGCGGCCATCAGCGTCTCTGCGGCCCCACCGCTTGCCGTTGGGACTGTCCTGGAAAGAAATCACACCGATCTCGGCCAGGCGCCGTGCGTGGCGCTTGAGCGCAGAGAGCGAAAATCCTGTCTGCTCCATCAGATAGGCGTTCGACGCCCAGACGATCGGGCGCCGCCCCTCCTCCCAGTCCTGAGCCTGGGTAAAGGCTCCGAGCGTGTCGAGGAGCATCATGTCTCCGGCCTTGAGGCCGATGTATGCACCAACCCGCTTCACAGCAACGAAAGCCCGCGTTTTGGGTACAGCTACTCGTTCACCGGCTTGGGCAAGCTGCTCTGCAATGCCAAGACCCGGTGTCGGCTTGCGCCAACCTGTATGTTTCATGCCTGTTTCTCACCTCCAGTTATGTGGAGGCAAAAGAAAGCCCTTCGCCGAAGTGGCGTTCTTGTTGACAGTAATTCGCGGGAGAGATATCGTCTAAGCGACCAAACTTTTCAGATTAGCTCTCAGGCCACGCTGCTTGGGGGCTTTTCTTTTGCCTAGATCATTGTTCTGACTGCTCCTCTTTCGTCGCGAGGAATTCACTGTACAGCTGATCAAGCCGGCCCGAGAGAAAGTCCCCGAACTCGGTCGAATCTTGCGCCGTGAGTGAAATGCTGAATGCCTTTCCGGACCGGCCGATGACGCCTTTGATGCGGCCTTTGCCGGCGGTCCAGGTACGTTTCTTGGGCGTGGCACGCGTTTTTCGGCTTTTCGGCGCCCTGCCCGCTTCTGCTAGCTTGCTGTGCAGACACTCGAAGCGTGCATCACTGTCGAGGCCCTGAAAACCGTCGAACTCCAAAGCTCCTTTGAGGATCTTCTCATTCTTGGGCTCCGCAGCCAGCTTCTTGAAATCCTCCCAACGATCACGCCCGATCTGCTTGGCAGGGCCAATCTGTTCGATGACGTGCCGCGGGACGTTCTGCGCCACTGAAAGCATGCGCGAAAGCAAAGTACCATCAATGGTCAGGGCGGACTGGATCACGTCCTTTGCTTGCCCCATATCCAAGAGGCTCTTCGCAAATAGGGCCTTCTCAATAAAAGAGAGATCTGCGCGCGCAGTGTTTTCCTGCCCCTGAGCAAGTATGTGGGCCACATCGTCCATCGGCTTTACAACTGCGCGAACCTTACGGCCGAGCGCTGATGCAACTCGCACACGGCGGTGCCCAAAGACGATCATGTAGCGACCATCTGCTTCTGGATGCGGTCGAAGCAATACCGGTGTGTCCTGGCGACCGGCCGCGATCGATGCTTTCAGTTCGTCGAAAGCAACATCGTCATCACTAAGCCGATCCGAAACAAATGATACATCGATTAATTGCGGATCGATCTCGACAATGGTTTCGCCCTCAAGGAGACGCTTCGAGTTCTCCGCAAGGCTATCAATCGAAACCTTCATCGATTTCGAAGCGCCGCGCATTGCGTATCCGGAGCGTCCGGAATCCTTGGGTTGCTCTGGCGAGCCTGCCATTACGCTCTTCAGGAGGTCTTTGCGAGCCATCAAGCCATCTCCACTTCGTTAGAATCCAACCGCCCCGCAGCCCACATTTCGACAGTTGCACGGCTGTCAAAGTTAGCGCTCTGCACGGCTGTCAAAACCACAGTCATTCTCGCCCCCAAGCCTTGTGGATCAGCTCGGCAATTTCGTCGTTCACATCATTCAACGACGTTACTGCACGGTCATAAGTAGTCCGCACGAACTGAGACCGCTCAACTTCGTAAAGCGTCTGTTTGGTGATCCCAGCGTCAGAGATCGCCGTCGATTTCAGTACAGGAGCCGAAAGCATCTGGTTTGGAAACATCGCCTGGAGGAACCCGACCATCTGCTTTTGAGGGCCATCTGTTGGCTCAAACCGCGTTACGAGGTAGCGGAACCACTTCAGGCGCATGTTTGCTCCGGCATCACGGATCGTCTTCATGATCCCACCCAGCATCAAAAGAAACTGGCTCATCGACATGACGTCCAGCATCTGAGGATGGACCGTCACAATTACCGAGGAAGAAGCCGTCAGAGCAGTGAGCGTGAGGTAGCCCAGCTGAGGAGGGCAATCGATTACGACCACGTCATAGCGGTCATCAACTTCGCCGAGCGCCTTGGATATACGAGTGAAGAAGGTGCGGCCCTCATGGGGATCGCTGCTCGTCAAGGCAACCGGGGTATCGTATTCGTACTCCTGAAGTTCGAGGCTTGCCGGAACGATGTCTAGGTTTGGGAAGTTTGTCGGTCGGATTACTTCAGAGATAGGCTTTCGCTCGTCATCATACCGGAGTGTCTCATAGAGCGATGGCACGTTGTCGAGTTCAGGCTGAATACCGTGCAAAGCTGTTAGTGAAGCTTGAGGATCCAAGTCGATCGCAAGAACGCGATGGCCCTTCAGCGCCAAATGCTGAGCTAGATGAGCTGCGGTAGTGGTTTTTCCGCTGCCCCCTTTGAAGTTTACGACAGACACAACGTGCAGTTCTTCGCCAGGCTGTCGATAGGGGACATAACGGCGCTTTCCGGGACGACCATGCTTGTCCAGATAGGCTCTCAGTTCCAGCATTTGCTCAGCCGAGTAGCTGCGCCTGCCGGAAGACGACGTTTCGGGCTCGGGACCTTTGCCCTCGAGGTGAAGCTTCTTGATGGTCGACTGGGTCACGCCGAGATAGAAGGCAACCTCTGCCAATGAAAACTGACGTAGACCTTTTTGGGCATCCGGAGGATACTGCTCCTGCCGCAACATGTTGAGGCGGTCAGAAATAAGTTCTCCCTGTTGGAGAATGATTTCATCGAAGGGTTGGTCCTTCGTATCAGCCTCAAAAGACCGTTTTCGCATCTGACTGCCCTCTAAATATCGCTTTTTCAGCGATTTCGCTCATTAAAGTGTCATCTACACGGAAAAATGAGTCTTAACAACGATTTTCGCCCGGCAGTTCGACCTTGCCCAATCCGTTAGCGGGCCTAGATGTCTCGACAAACTGTAGCGATCGTGAAAAGTAGCCACCCAATATCTAGGGAAGACTGTCACAAGCTCGGATGTGCAGACACCTAGAGCTTTGCGCAAGATCCACCGCAGCCCTTTGTTTTTATTTTATTTTCGCCCCCTGCACGGCTGTCAAGATGCAAGGCGCTCGAAGCCTCAAAACGCTAGGGGGACCACGAATATGTCTGCTCCAAAACGGATTGAGTCCTAATCACCTTGCGCCCAATCAGTGATCAGTTGCTTCCACCAAGCGCACCACCCACTGTGCACCAACATGCAGGCAATGCCTGTCAGTGCAAAGGGAAACAGAGGAAATCGGCTGGGTTGCCCCAGCCGATTCTTTGCGTCACGCGGCGTCTTTCGGCCCCCAGGGGATGACGGCCTGCAGGGACAGATCGTCCTGGTTCGCGGCCTTGCCGAGGTTGGCGTTGAAGCCGTGGTCGCGGATGGTCAGCGTGTAGTAGTCGGCGCCGGTCTCCTTGTTCTGCTTCTTCCAGATGCCGCCGCATTCGACCAGCTTGCCGCGCGGGGAGCGGCCGAGGACGCGGTGCGTGGGGGCCATCGGATTCGTGCTCGCGACGGGTTCGACCGTGATGTCGAGGTCGAAGGTCAGGGTCGAGATAGAGCCGACGCCCTTGGCGGTCTCAAAGTCGGCGCTGGTGAATTTGATGCAGTTCGTGGTCATTGCTCTTCTCCTTGTTTGCGTTGCAATGATGGTCACCTTGCAGCTGGCCAAGGTCCGGCCACACCGAAGGCGAAGCGCAGCGGAGAGGGGCAGGCGCCGGTCTTTTTGCCTCGCGAGGAATGGCCCGCAGGGCCAGGGGAAAAAGATCGGCGACAACCTTTGTGGACGGGACGACAGCTGCGACCAGCATGTCATGCAACTCAGACAAAAGGAGAAGTGCGGTACCCGCGAATGGGAAATGGGGGAACTGCGGATTAAGATGCGGCGGGGGCCTCGGTCCACTTCCAAAAGAGCCTGAGAATGACGTGGGCCAGACTTCAAAGTCGCGCCCCCGGGATGGCTTGTCGCGACCAATGTCTTCGCTAGCTCATCCATGATGCAGATGAGCACTCGATTCACTCAGAGCTTAGAACGAAAGGCCGCCTCGTTACGTGACACCGCAACCATCCAATCGCACGAAATGACAAACCGGCCGGTCGGATCGATCATTCTGTGCGACGGTACACATAGCCAGGGTATGCCGACCCAACTGACCGCGCATTCCAGTAGGCCCCGGCAGCCGTCGCCGACTTGCCCTTCCAGCGTGCATGCTATACGTCATTGACACATACGCCGCCGAAACCTATTTAGAACTGACAATGACGCGATTGCAGAGAGTGGTCGAACTGCCAGAATTCCAGAGGCGCGCCAAGGCAATCATGTCGGACCAGAAACGCGAGGCGACGATCAACTTCATTGCCGCCAATCCGGAAGCGGGCATCTCTCTTGGATGCGGGCTACGCAAAGTCTGAATCCAAGAGAGGGGAGTGGCAAGAGTGGCAGCTTCAGGACGGTGTATGTCTTTGGCGGGACCCATATGCCGATCTTTCTGATCACGGTCTTCGCCAAGAATGAGAAAGCCAACCTGTCGAAGACCGAACAGGCTGCGGCGGTAGCGATGAGTAAGTCGCTTGTCGCGAAATATGGAAACGCAACATGAGTGCATTTGAATCCGTATCCAAGGGCCTGGAAGAGGCTCTGGCCTTCGCGAATGGCGATTTGGCAGGCGCAAAAGTGCATGAGGTTTCCGTTGCTGAGGTCGACGTCGCCGAAGTTCGGCAACGGACTGGCCTATCCCAGGCAGAGTTCGCCAAGAGCATTGGCGTCGCGAAAGGCACGCTCCTGAACTGGGAACACGGGCGTCGGCAGCCGACAGGCCCGGCACAGGTTCTGTTAGCACTGATCGCAAAGAAGCCTTCTGTGGTTCAAGATCTCCTGCGCGGCGCGTGAACCGGGGCCTAAGCCCCGATTCTCTTGATTCGAATCCCGAGTTTGCGAGCCTTGTCGACGATGTTCTCGGTGATCCCGGAGCCCGGCGTTGCGATCAGACCCTGCGGCATGGTCTCGAGCATCTTGTCATTGCGCTTGAAGGGGGCCGCCTTGCCGTGGCTCTTCCAGTCGGGTTTGAAAACCACCTGAGTGACACCTCGGGTATCGGCCCAACGGGCCGCGATCATCTCGGCGCCTTTCGGCGTGCCCCCGTGCAAGAGCACCATGTCAGGGTATTTCGCAAGGGTGGCATCGAGGACGGACCAGATCAGATCGTAGGCCTGATAGTCCCCGCCCGAAAACGCAATCCGTGTGCCTTCGGGGCAGTGCACCTCGGTCTCCTTGCGGCGCTTGGCGGAAAGATAGGCCCGACTGTCCACCACGGCGGAGGTGAGGCCGCGATGCGAAACCTTGGATCCGGTCCGGGGCAGCCAGGGCGAGCCTGTCGCGGCCGAAAAGCGGTCCACGGCCAGATCGCGCATCTGCTCGAAAGCGTTGCGATGGTCCCAGAGCTTCAGCCCGATCATCTGGAGGCGCTCAAGCTCGACCGAGGCGACCTCGGAGCCGTCCTGTATGGCCAGGCTTTCTCGGACCTCGAATTCATTGTCGTCCAGAAGCTTCTGGATATGGGTGAGCCGGCGATGGAAGATAGAGGTGAGGGACCAGAGCATCTCTTCGAGATTGTCTTCCAACTGGCTACCAGTGAGGAGACCGATGGTGGTGTCAAAGAGGTTCGCCATGGCGAGTTCGACCTCGTCGGGCTGGGGCAGGGGGCGATGATCGGTCTCGCCGGGTCCCGGTGTTGCGCCATGAAGTGCCAAGTGGTCGAGGATGGCGGAGGTCACACCGGTTTCATCTTGGATGTCTGTCTGGTGGGGCATTGTATGGTTCCTCTGTTTGATCTGACCCGATTTGGATGGGGCGATAAAAGGACCGGCGGCGCCCGGGCCGCATCCGTCAGGATCGGAGCGCAGCGGAGAATGTGACCCGGGCCAGAAAATTGTTCCCGCGAGGAATGGCCCGAAGGGGCAGGGGAATTTTCTGGGTCGGGGCGCATTGCTGCCCGGGCGAGGAGCACTCAGCTCCGACCCGCCGGTCCATCGCTCCCCTTATCCAAACGGGATCAGATCGAACCCGCGGAACTTTTGCCACCTCAGTCATCACGAGAGGAGACTGGCGCTCACCCGTCCTCGATCTCCAGACCTTGCGCTATCATGGCACCCAAAAGGGACTGCCGCAGCGCGTCTTTGCCAAATGCCTGCAAATCGTCGTTGAAATCCTCCATGCTCGGCACGAGATCACGACAGGCAATTCCAAGCGATTCCAGTTGGTTACGCAATCTCACGGATGCGTTACGTCCAGCCTCGTCGTTATCCCGCGCAATCCAGACCCACCTGATACCCCGCGGTGGGTTGAAGAGGCCGAGATGTGTGGCGGTGAGACAGGAGGCCAGGTCGAAATCAGGCAGAGCCGTGCCGACCGAGAGGGTGTTCTCGAGACCTTCGCCGACAATGAGATCAGAGCGCGTCTTGCCGGACCAGAAGCGGATGGCATGGCCATGCAGCTGCCCGAGGATCCGTTTCGGACTCTCGATCGAGGTCAGGCTACCGGTGGACGGGTCGAGATAGAAGCGCGCGCATCCGGTGATCTGGCCACGATTGTCGGTGATCTTTGCCAGCAGGGCAGGGACCCTTCGCGGCAGATCGGCATCGTAATCGTCCCGCCGCAGGAAGACCCGCGGATGATAGCGCAGGGCCGGGCCGAGCCGTGTGATGCCACGCCCCTGCAGATAGGTGGCGGCCAAGGTGCTAAGAACCGGCTTGCCAGCGGCAAAGAGCTTTCGCGCCTGCGCGCTGCGTTTGGCAGAGGCTGCATCCGGGCGCTCAGCCCTTTGGGTTTCACGAGGTCCGGCGGGGTAGGATGCCTCGCCGAGAAAGGACCGGGCCTCCCTCAGCGTTTCCTTGAGCGTGAGCGACCCAAGCCGTTCATGCAGCAGGTCGATCAGATCGCCATATTCACCCGTCGCATAATCGGTCCAGGACCCGGCCTTTCGCCCGCCTTCCGCCTGGAGCCGGATGGCAAGGCTCTGGCCTTTCGTTCCCGAGGTGTCGCCAACCTGCCAATAGTTGCCCTGCTTGCACCCCTCGGGGAAATACTGGTGGCAGAAACTCTCGGCACAGTCCGCAAGATCGGCCGAGAGGCCCGCGATGCTGCGCCGCGCGGTCATGCGGCAGCCTCCGCTACGCTGGCGCCAACCGGATGCTCGGCAAGTACACGCGCCAGCACATCGATGCCATCTCTCGGGATGAACACCCGCGTCCTCCACTGGATCACCTCGGTGAAGCAGCCCATTGATTTCAGACTTGGCAAGGCCGAACCCGTCGCGCCGATCAGTTCAAGTCTTGGCTGCCCCATGACCAGAGAGCGGCGCAACTGGTAACCGCCGAGCAGGTTGAGGGTCGTCCTGGCCTCTATCACCGCTGATAAGACCTCCTGCGGCGTCATCTCGATCTGGCAGTCGAGCCCAAGACGCGCATAGACGTTCAAGAGCTGGTCCTGGCTGACCAATCGACCGATGGCGCGTTCCCCATCCTCGGTCTGCAGGCGGTAGATGCGCATGTTGTCGGCGGGCAGCTGGTCCCAGATCGGCAGGATGAGGCCGCAGATCAGCGTGATCTTCGAGGTGGTGAACTCCGGCACCGCGTCGACCTCGGCCTGCCAAAGGTGCTCGAACATCGCGTCATCGATCTCTTCCCAGTGCGAGGTCGAGAACTCGCTGGCTGCGAGGATCTCGGTTCCCATGGGCCGCAGCAGCTTCACGCGCAGGATCGGAACACCATCCTCATCCATGAAGGCCGGCGCCTTGACCATCAGCGCCGCGCGCTTGGAGATCTTGTTCCAGCAGAGCGTCGCGCCGTCCGTGTTTGCGCAGATCGATTTGACGCGGGGCAGGGTAAGCGGATCGTTGCGATCCGTGCGCTGCACGGTCAGGGCGGTTGCAGTCGCCCCCGTCACCTCATGCTCGAAGATCACCTTGCGATCAACGATCTCGAACTTCTCGGCGCGCAGGGTCTCGAGGCCGACATCCAGCGTACCTGCCTGCCGCGCATCCTCGATGATGGCCGAGAGGAACCCGCCAAAGGCCTCGAAGATCGCGTCCTGCATGTCGATCCGGAGAGCCAGACAGCGATTCAGAAACTGCTGGATCGGCGGCAGGTTCTCCTTCATCGTGCCATCCGCCTCATCGAGCATTAGCCCGGTCATCTCCTGGAATTTCGCATAGGAGCAGGCCTCGATCTTGCCCGCGCGCAGCTTGTAGAAAAACTGCCGCAATGCGGCCCGCGCATAGGGGCTCTCGAGGTTGTCTCCGGCGCGGAACATGTTCTGCCCACCGGTCTCACGTTGCCCCTTGGTGATCGCGCCAAGCGTGTCGAGGCGACGCGCGATGGTGGAGAGAAACCGCTTCTCACCTTTCACATTGGTCGCCACCGGCCGAAAGAGCGGTGGCTGCGCCTGGTTGGTACGATTGGTGCGCCCGAGCCCCTGAATTGCATTGTCGGCTTTCCAACCAGGCTCGAGCAGGTAATGCACCCGCAAGCACTGGTTCTTCACGCCAAGATCGGCGTGATAGCTACGCCCCGTGCCACCGGCATCGGAGAAGATCAGGATGCGCTTGGCATCATCCATGAAGGCTTGGGTTTCTCCGAGATTGGAGGAGGCGGGGCGGTTCTCGACCTTGAGCCGACCTTCCCGCGTTCTCACGATGCGCCGCTTGCGCCCTGTGACCTCAGCCACAGCATCGCCCCCGAAATGCCAGAGGATCTGATCAAGCGCGCCCTGCACCGGGGCGAGGGCACCCAGATGTTCAACCAGATCGTCCCGCCGCCGCTCCGCCTCGCGACAAATGATCGCGTTGCCACTCGCATCGAGGGCCGGGCGCGAGCGCAGATCGCCGTTCTCGTCGGTGTAGGGTTCAAACAGCTGCGTCGGGAAGCTATGCATCAGGTAGTCCATGATGTTCTCGCGCGGCGTAAAATCGACCTGCATATCGTCCCAGTCCGAGGGCGGGATCTCTTCGAGGCGACGTTCCATCACCGCCTCGCTGGTCGAGACCACCTGAATGACGGCGGAATACCCCGCCGCCAGGTCCGCTTCGATCGCGCGGATTAGCGAAGGGCATTTCATGGCGGTGATGAGATGGTTGAAGAAGCGCTGCTTGTTGCTCTCGAAAGCCGAGCGTGCGGCGGATTTTGCCTGAGCGTTCAAGGTGCCGGTCTCGGAGGAAATGCCAGACGCCTGAAGGGCTGCCTCGAGGTTGGTGTGGATGATCTGATACGCATCGGCGTAGCTGTCATAGATCGCGATCTGTGCGGGTGAGAGCTCATGGACCAGCATTTCGTATTCGACCCCGGCGTAAGAGAGGGATCGCGCGAGATAGAGCCCAAGCGCCTTCAGGTCGCGGGAAATCATCTCCATGGCGGCAATGCCCCCAGCTTCCATCGCAGCGACGAACTCCGCCCGCGTCACGAAGGGGAAATCCGCCGTTCCCCAAAGCCCGAGGCGTGAAGCATAGGCGAGATTGCCGACGACCGTGGCGCCGGTGGCCGAGACGTAAACGACGCGTGCATCAGGCACGGCATTCTGCAGGGCGAGGCCCGCAAGACCTTGCTGCGATGCCTTCTTATCGCCGCGGTCAGACTTTTCGCCAGCGGCATTCGCCATGGCGTGGCTTTCGTCAAAAGCGATCACGCCTTCGAACCCCTCACCGAGCCAGGACGTGACCTGATCGAGGCGGGAGGCTTTGCCCTCCCGCTCGGCTGAGCGCAGTGTAGCATAGGTGACGAAGAGAATGCCTTCGAGGAGGTGGATGTCGCTGCCCTGGCGGAACTTCGAGAGTGGCACGATATCGCTCTCACGACCGCCAAGCGCCATCCAGTCGCGCCGCGCATCCTCGATAAGCTTGTCGCTTTTCGAGACCCAGACAGAACGGCGGCGACCCTGCAGCCAATTGTCGAGGATGATGCCCGCGACCTGCCGACCCTTACCGCAGCCGGTGCCATCGCCCAGGAACCAGCCCTTGCGCAGACGGAAGGCACCCTCATCGTTCTCGGCCGCCGCCATCAGATGGCCTTCGATCTCGCCGCGCTTGAACCAGCCCTTGAGATGCGTCTCATGCGCATTGCCCGCATAGATGACGCTTTCCAGCTGCGGCGCAGAGAGTAGGCCGTCGGCGACGAGGGACTTCGGCAAGACGGGGCGGTAGGACGGCACGGGCGGCGGGACAGACGCCATGGCAGCGGATTGCACCAGCGCGGTTGGATGCTCCGCCGCGCCGTCGATCCGGATCGACTGCAAGTCGTAAGCCTCGTAGACCGTGTCCTGCAGCGCTCCTTCCGGTTCCCTCCAGGCTTTCGGCATGTAGTCGAGCGGGGCCTTCTCGATGTCATCGAAGAGATGCTTGCCGCGTTCCTCGGCGAGGGCGCGGGTTTCCTTGCGGGCGGCGTTGCGTAAGGCGTGCAGGTTGGTACGGGTCGGGCGCGGTGGCACCGAAAGAGCAGAATTGGTGAGGCAGGGCGGGGGGCAGCGGCGTTCCGGGCAATGAGTGAGAACTGCGGAGAGAAGATCACCCGTTGTCGCGCAGATCGGATAATAGGCGGCCTCGCAGTCGACCGGTGCGGTCTCTTCAGCACCAGCCAGCCGCTTGTCGATCACCGTCAGCCGCGTGTCGATCGTGGTCCCATGCCGCGCGAAGATCCTGCCGTCGATGGCCGCGGAAAACACCACATCGGCGCTTTGTGCGATCCGCTGGAATGTCGACTGTAAGGATTTCGTAGAGGGCCGAAAGCTCTCGCCCGTGATGACGACAAGCCGCCCTCCCGACGCAAGACGTGCCAGCGCGGACAGAACATGCAGGCTGGTGGCCTGCCTGAACTTACCCTCGACATGGTTCGCAGCTGAAAATGGCGGGTTCATCACGATGACCGAGGGCGCAACTGAGCGGTCGAGCCGGTCGTCGATCGAGACGGCATCGTGGTTTGACACGTTGGCCTCGGGAAACAGGTGCCCGAGCAAGGCATGGCGGGTTTCGGCAAGCTCGTTGAGCGCCAGACGTGCGCACGCAATTCGGGCGAAAATCGCCAGCATGCCAGTGCCGGCCGAGGGTTCGAGCACCAAGTCGCCCCCGCGAAACCCCGCCGCCTGCGCCACAATGGCCGCGAGGGGCAAAGGGGTCGAGAACTGTTGCAAGCGCACGCTGTCCTCAGAACGCAGCGTGTGGGAGGGTGCCAGACCGGCGAGACGCTCGATCATGGAGAGGAAAGCCTGCGGTGAGGCCGCCTGGCGCTGCATCAGCGCGCCGTAGCGCGAGAGCATCTGGATCTGCGCGACTTCGGCGGCCTCATAGGCGTCCTTCCAGACCCAGGCGCCGCTGGTGTCACTGGCGCAGAAGGCCTCTGCCATCGCGGCGCGTAGGGCGGCGGCGTCGATGGTCTTGCCAGCCTCGAACAAAGGGACGAGTTCGGTAGCAGCCTGCATCAGGTTTTGAGCAAAGCCTGCAGCCTCGGTCAGGGCAGGGGCCTCCGCAAGACATGCAAGCGGGACAGAATGGGGGTGAGCGTTCATCGGCAATCTCCGGGGTTGAGGGTTGGCCCCGAGCCCCGCGCGCACTCTCTCACCCGGGAGGGGTCACACCTCCCGCCCTGCCTCTCGCTCTTTCATGGCAAAGCCCCGGCGCGTCTTTGGCCGGTGTCAGGTCGGCCGCAGATGGCGCGGCACGTCCATGGATTGATGCAGCACCCGGATCACAAATATCCTGTTCGGGCCCACCTCGTAGAACACGAGGTGTCGGCCCGTGATCAGTTTCCGCGCACCCTGCAAGAGATCGGAACAGTCAGACCCCATTAGGGGATTGGTGATCAGCCCCTTCAGGGCACGCTCGATGTCGTCGAGATAGCGGTCCGCCTGCGCCGCGCCCCACTGCCCATGTGTCTCGACCCAGATGTCGACGAGATCGGATTTTGCCGCCTGGGAGTAATGGATGTCACGCATCAGATGCGCCGGAGCGGCTCCGCGCCTCGCGCTTGATTGCGTCCATGTCGAGCGGTCCGGCGTCGCCGGATCGCTTACCCTCCATCAACGCAACTCGAAGCCGCGCCCGCTGACCTTCCTGCTCCTCCATCAGACGCAAAGAGGCACGAATCAACTCACTGGTTGACCCGTAGCGCCCCTCTTTCAGCATCAGGGCGATAAATTCGTCCCAATGGGGGCCAAGTGTCACGCTTGTGCTTGCCATGCTCACCTCCGAAATACGCATGGATAAGATATATGAGTATCGCGAGCGTTTCAACTCGGGGGCGGGCTTGCGCCTTGTTCTTCGGCGACGGCTCTGCGTCCCTCCGGCAAAATAAGGTGGTCCAGCTCATAGTCACCGAAGAAGCCCCAGCAGGCGTCGACCTCCTTGCCGTCCCGCTTGATGACATAGCCATAGACCCGCCCGGCAAGATAGGCGTCGTAGCTGACGATTTCGGCGCGTAGAATGTCCTCAACCTTTTCGCGCAGCGTTTTGGTGCCGCGTTTCACACGGAATTCCGTCCGGACCGCTTCGAACGTTACGTAGACGTAGCCTACCTGACCAGAATCCCACGGGCAGTGGAACGCGATGGTGTTCATCGCGAGGCCGGAATGGTCGTAAAGAAACACGGGCAAGATGATCGCCTTGCGCTCCGCGCGCTCGCGCAGCTGGTCCATCGAGAGATCGCTCTGATCCGAAACACCCGCAAGATCGCGCAGGAACGCTTCGGGGCTTTCGAACAGGTGACTGTCACCCAGCCTGTATCGGCGATGCCAGCAGATCAGCGTGCCGAGGTTGGACCACTCCCGTGGGCTTTCGGGATCGGGGTCATGGAAAATCTTGATGGTGTGGCCGGAATAGGCCTCCTCATAGACGGGGTCGTGCATGTCGATGTCCTTTTTTGAAACGCAATCGACCCGCCAGGCCGATAGGGGCGCAGGCGGGGCGATCTGGATTGGATGAGTTGGTTGGTGAGTTTGCTCCCCGGCGGATCAGGCGGCGGCGCGGTTCTGGCGGTGCTGAACGTGCTCGACCGAGACTTTCAGAAGCCAATCCTCGAAACCGAGAATGGTCTGGTGACCCGCAACCGCCGCGACCCATGCCGCACGCGGATCGCCGACGATCTGGGTCGGATCGTTGTCGATCAGGCTGCGACCGAAGTGACGTTCAGCATCATAGATCCCAACGGTATGATGTTTGTGGGCTCTGTGAACAAAGAGACCTAGGTGCTCTTTGGATGAGTCGAACCAGTCATGCACGAACTGATAGTCATCTGGGACACCGCCAAACTTTCGGGCTGAGCTTTCGGCGTGGTGGAGGGGATGTGCCATATCAAAGCCCCTCGTGTTCGGTGGTGTTGGTCTCGATGTAACGGTTCGAGTGGCTGACATCGATCTTGTCGGTCTCGAGCGCCCAGGTGAGATCGCCATAGCCGCCCTCGTTGTTCTCGAACACGGGGCTGAGCGCATAGGCAAAGTCCCAGCCGAAATCTTCGACGCGGCGACGCAGATCTTCTGTCATAGTGATCGTTTCAGGGGCCACGACGACGTCCTAGACATTGCCGGAAGCGCCATAGCCCTCGTAGTGCACCTTGATGCTAGTCACGCCGAGGGCGCACAGCTCGGCAAGTAGAGCGGCTCGGGTCTCGACCCTCCGCTCGGCAGCACGTTGCTGGGCTTCCAACATCTGCGCGTAGAAATCATTCACTTGTGTCAGGTCGTTCATCCTTTGGAATCAAGGGAAGGGGAGGGCGACCGTTGCATCAGGTCGCCCAGGAGGTTTCCTGCGGGTGGCTTCAGGCCGCGGCGTCGCCGCGTTTCTCAGCCGTCTGGTCAACCAGGTTGAAATAGAGGTTCTCGGTCGCGCGCTTGAACCCCGGCGGTTTGCGCGGGGCGAGGCAGCGCACCGAAGCGCTGCAGCTCTCGCCATGCTCCATCGCAAACTGCGTCACCTGGTCGATCAGGTCATCCATGCCCGCGGCCTGGATGCGTTTTTCGGGGTAACTCGCCATCATCTGGAAATGGGTGACGACGAAGGCGCCGTCGCGATGCGCGGGATAGAGGGTGATCTGGTAGTCGAGTGTCTTGGCCATCTCTGGTCTCCTGCCGCGGGCGGAGCGCGATCATCGCGCCCCTTGAAACCCGTCAGCAGGAAAGGACCGCCCTTTGTGCAAGGGCGGTCCGAGGGTTCATCAGGAATGGGGCCGGGTCAGTATTCCGACGGCAGAAGCAGAGTCAGGACGCGGCAGGTTTGCGCGGGATCGGAGGGCTCAGGGGAGCCGAATTGATAGTCCACGTCGTACAGATCAAGTTTGAACCAGACCGTGGTCCCATCGAGGTCGATGACCCCCATCTCGTGCCAACCATAGGGATCGCTGTTAGCGTTGAACGCGTCAAACGAAGCGACACGGCGGGTGAGAGCAAGCTGGGCTTCAGGCCCAAGCGCTGCAACGCCGCGCGTCATGACGAACTGGCCCTGTGGTGCATCTGCGACGGGGGTGACCCCAAGGATGGAGCGGCGAAAGACGTCATTCTGAGCGGCGATCAGTGCGGCTTCCTTGACGGGATCGATATCGAGTGTGGTGGTCATGAAATTTCTCCGCGACGGGCCAGCCGATCCTACACCGGTTGATTAAAACCCGTCAGCGGGAAAGGGCCGCCCTCTGCGCGAGGACGGCCCATGGGTCAGTCAGGATTCAGAGCAGCACCAAGCGCTCAGGCTGCGTCGCCTCTGAGAAAGGCGGGCAATACTTCCGGTTCGTCATCCATGTCAGACATGGCATCTTCACCGGGCTCGGCTCCGCCCGGATCGGTTTTGCCCTCATCGCTCTGGGGATCGAAGTCAGCATCGGACGTACCTGCAAACACCATCCCGTCGGGCAACCAGCGGGTGGTCTTGGCCACCGTCGCCGCGCCAAAGCCTTCAGTCTCGCCTGCCGTTTCTGCAAATGCCCGCTCCATCGCGGCCGCGAGATCGCCTTTGCGCTCGCGATTGCGGTCCTCGGCGTAGTCGTCGCCGATCAGATTGCGCGCCGTGGCCACCGCATGACCCTTGTTGACCCGGCCCCAGTAGTTCTGCGCGGTTGGTCGCCAGCAGGCCGCCACATCAACGTCGAGCCGCGCGCCGATCGCCTCGATGATCGGGGAGGGGCGATTGTCGGTGTTGAGTTGCGGCTTGACCGCCAGACCCCCCGCCCAGGCGAAAAGCGCCTGCTTGTCCGCAATTGGCAGCGCCGACATCGCCCGGAAGTCCTCGGGTTTATCGAGCTTCATCCAGTCCGTGGCAAGGTCCTGTTCCAGCGCCTCGAGCATCTTCTGGGCGACGGTATCGGCATGCAGTACCTCGCGGTTCTGCGCCTGGAAGGGACGGATCGAGATGTCGAGCGCCTCGTTGTTGTAGGACCGCCCAAGCGCCTGTTCGCAGAGTGCATAGAGCATCACATCGAAGGCCACCTCGAAATCCGCCGCCAGATGCGCCCGCAGTATGTGCTGGCGGGTTGCACGCAAATCGTCAGCGAGGCTCGCCGAAATCCCATCCGCCTTGCGCAAGGTAGCGGCCGGATCGGAGGTCGGCACCGGCGACGAAGAGGTCGGCGGCGTCACGTGTGGGCGGGCAGGGGAGGGGTCATCACCCGCGTCAGCACGATCTTCGCCCGGCTCGGTCGCAGCGGGGATATCTTCTGGCCGTACGAGGCCTTTTTCGACACGCAGCGCCCCGTCATGACCGATGGTCAGAACCACGCCCGCGATGGCACGGTCTTCGTCCGCGTACGGCTGCCGTTCGCGCTGCAGGGCTTCGATCTCGCGCAGGCGCGGCTCGATGGCGTAATATTCTTCGGTTTCAGCGTCGGTCCAGTCCTCGCCGTCATTCTGTGCCGCCAATTCTTCTTCGCGGGCGATGAGGCGTTCTTCCTCTGCAAGCAGGTCCGGATGGGGATCAACATCCTGCGGATAGACCCGCCCGAAACTGCGAAACGCGCCGTAATCCACCGAGAGGTGAACCTCGACCCATTTCCACTCCGCCTCAAAAGATTTGGCCACAGCCTGTAGCTTCTCGATGGCGAGGCGTTCCAATAGGTCGGGGTTTTCCATATGGGCGCTGGCGCGATCGTCGAAGAGATCGCGCAAAAGAATGCCACCTGCCGCCTCATAGGCTTCGATGCCGACAAAGCGCCCGAGGGCCGAATTCGCGGAATGCGCGGTCTCAGTCAGCTGGCGTTTGATGCTCTGAGGATGGATGTGATAGGTGCCCTTCACTGCATTCCAGACTGCCAGCTGGCGATCATGGTCATCCGTCAGCGTGAAAGCCATCACGCATTCGAGGGTCAGATCGCCCGCGCGGAATTGCCCGATGATCTCTGGCGCGACACGGGCGAGTTTGAGACGACGGCGCACCAGGTCGACGGAGACGCCGAATTTGAGCGCGATCTCCTCCTCGCCGCGACCCTCGCCGATCATCTTGTCGAAAGCTTCGAACTGGTCGGCCGGGTGCATCGCCGTGCGCTGGAGATTTTCCGTGGCGGAGGTGAGGATGGCGTTGCGCTCATCCTCGACAAGGCAGGGCACCGGGTGGTCTCCAGGGATCACACCGTCTTCGGCGAGCTGCTTCAACGCCTTCAGGCGGCGACCGCCCGCATCGACCGCAAAACGTGTCTCAGACAGCGCGTGAACCACCAGGTTCTGCTTGATGCCTGTCTCGCGGATGCTGGCGAGAAGTTCAACGTCATCGCTGGCGCTGGCGGCGACCTTGCGGACGTTGAGCGGACTCGGCTCCAGCTGGTTGAGCGGGATCAGGCGGATGACGGCGGCACTTTTAGATGTAGCCGATCCGGGGGCTTCGGTCTTCTTCGCGGTGGCGGGTTTCGAGCGGGTCTTGGCCATGGTCAGGATCCTTGTCGCGCCGGACCCGGATGAGCCTCTCTCTATCCTTTCAAGCCCGGCAACCGGGCTTCCCTTTCTCTGGCTCGATCCAACGTTGGCGCGGCTTATGCTCTATTGGGGTTGGGGACGGCGCATACGGCACGGTTCACTGTGCCCTTAAGCATGTGATATTCCATGATGGTCATCATTGACGCAAACTGGACCGCCTTACGGACAGTTGGTTTCATTCTGGTCGAGACGGCACAGGTCCAGTCCCGCCAAGACAAGCTGCTCGAACCGCCGAGCTGTTGCGGTCAGGCTTCGGCGTCTTGATCGCAACAAATAGAAACGCCTTCTCAACGACAGGTCCGTGATCGGTAAAAATGCGATCCCGGGGTCGTTGAACAGCCGCACGGCATTTTCCGGCAATAGCGCGATGCCGGTCCCCGCCCGCACTAGGCAGAGCTGCGCAATGGTCGAATGACAGTGCAGCCCACCAGTCTTCAGCGCCGCGGGCAGGTCCGGCGCCTCAACAATCAGGCGGGCCGTGCCGGTGCCAGGGTCAAGGTGGATCAACTCAGTCGGATCAATCTCGGCTAGGTGAAACCAGGTCGTCTGGCGCGTGTGGCGATGCCCGGCTGGACAAGGCGGCCCGATGCTGTCGCTGGCGATTTCGGTCTGCTCTAAATCGGGAGAACTGCGCGCGCGACCCGCCAGCGCAAGGTCGAGCCGCCCATCAGCCACCATATCAGTCAACGTTTCCGCAATATCGTCATGCAGGGTCAGTTTCACTTCAGGATGATCGGAACGAAACTGGGCAATCACGGGCGCGACCAGTGGCGAGATCATCGACGGTGTCGCCCCAACACGCAGAATACCCCGCGTGTCTCCGGCAGCCTGTCGCGCACGGACAAGCGACTGGTCCAGCGCCTCTAGCAACGGCGTGGTGTCCTCTAGGTGTTCAGTCCCGGCATCTGCTGAACCTGATCTCGCGGGCGTAAGCGATATCTGATATGCTCAACCGCTATTGGATTTATATGTCACCTATGCCCTAATCAGAATTCTCGAGGAGATTTCTGGGAGGAGAAACCATGCTTCGTATGAATTTTTTGACCGCAGTTGCAGTCACTTTAGCGGCGACATCCGCACAGGCGGATGTTCAGCTTTCGGTGGCGACCGGTGGAACAGGGGGCGTTTATTATCCCCTCGGCGGCGGCGTCGCCGAAGTCATCAACAATAACATTGACGGCTATTCGGCGACCGCAGAAGTTACCGGCGCATCGGTGGAAAACGTCAGCCTCGTTGCCTCGGGTGATGCAGACCTGGCTTTTGTTTTGGGAAATGTTGCCATACAAGCTTATGGTGGAGCAGGCCGTTTCGAAGAGCAGGCCGTTTCGCAGCTACGTGCTGTTAGTACCATCTACTCCAATATGATCCAGATCGTCGCCCTAGCTGACAGTGGCATTACCTCGCTGGACGACCTGCGCGGAAAGCGCGTGTCAATCGGGGCACCCGGGTCGGGAAACGAGGTGAACTCTTCACAAGTTCTCGGCGCAAATGGGATCACCTACGACGATTTCGACGAACAGCGCCTGAACTTCAACGAAACCGCCGATGCACTTGGTAACGGCGACATCGATGTCGGCATCTGGAGCGTGGGCGCTCCTACCTCCTCGATCCTCAACCTGTCCACGGTGCATGACATCACGGTTGTCCCGCTGACCGACACGCAGATCGATGCGGTCATCGCCAAATATCCCACTTATTCGCGTACTACCATGGCAGGCGGTACATATAAGGGTCTGGACGCAGACATGGCCGTGCTCGGCATCCCCAACGTTCTTGTCGCTTCCGCAGAAATGGATGAGGACGAGGTCTATCAGATCACCAAGGCGATTTATGAAAACCTCGGCGATCTCCAAGCAGTGCACCCAGCGGCAAAAGAGACTTCGGTTGAACTGGCCATGGGCTCCACACCGATCCCTCTGCATCCCGGCGCGATCCGCTATTTCGAGGAAATCGGGGCGACCATTCCCTACAAGCTTCGTCCGTGAAAGCACAAAAATGGGGGCGGTCGATGACCGCCCTACTGTTTCTGGTAGCCTCTGCTGTCCCGGCGAAACCTGACCGGCTGCTCATCACTCGGATATCTTCTGGCGAAATCCTCGCGGACTTTGATGCGCCTCAGGGAACCCACTGGAGCATTCTCTGGACCCATTCCGTCGATGGATACGAGGTCGAGGATGTCTACGAAAACCGGGCGGGCCGGCTGATGCTGGTGCGGTCACACATGCCGGATTTCGGTGCCGGACTGGGCCATATTCCCGGACGGGGACGGCAGGTGTCGGACGGTCAGGGCGGCTATTGGATCGAGGAGATCGACGAAGCCGTTCCGGGCGATGCCTATGTGCTGCGGACCGGGCGCGCCAATGTAAACCACCGGCTGCGTGCACCGCACTTTGAAATTTCCCTCACCGCGTTCGGAGCACATGAATCCCTTCAAGTCGCGCTAGTGCCGGATGAATGAAAGTTGAATCACCACATGGAAAAACCAGACCAAAGCCCCGTGTTTGTTCTGCGCGTCATTGCCGTGGTCGGCATCGCCCTGTCCCTTTTCCAACTCTATTCCGCCGGCATCCAGCCGCTTGGACTATTCTATCAGCGGCCGATCCATCTCGGCTTTATCCTGGTACTGTGCTTCCTGATCCACCCGTTGGCCGCATCCTGGACCAAAGTGCGGGAGCTAGCTTGGTGCATTGATGCCCTGTTGATCGCGGGGTCGGTTGTTGTCGGGCTTTGGCTGCCGGTGAACCTTGAGACTATCGCCAATGCCATCACCCCCCGCACTATTGACATCTGGGTCGGCATTGCGACGATTGTGCTCGTGCTTGAGGCTGCGCGCCGGGCCGTCGGCCTGGGGATGTCGATCATCGGCGCGGTCTTTTTGGCCTATGCCTTCGCCGGACGCCGGGGCGAACTGCCTTGGCTCGCCGACTGGCTGCCCGGCATCCTGAACCACCGGGGCTTTTCGCTGGAGCGCGTCGCCAGCCAGATGACATTAGGCCAGGAAGGGATCTATGGCATACCGCTTGGCGTCGCGGCGACCTTCGTGTTCATCTTCGTGCTGTTCGGCGCGGTCCTGGAAGTCACCGGCGCGGGCAAATTCTTTATTGACCTGGCCTATGCCACGACAGGCCGGCAGAGGGGCGGACCGGCGAAGGCAGCCATCGTGGCCTCGGCCGGCATGGGCTCGATCTCTGGCTCGGCCATTGCCAACGTGGTGACGACCGGCGCCTTCACTATCCCGCTGATGAAAAAGCTCGGCTACCGCCCTGCCCAAGCCGGCGGGATCGAGGCTGCAGCCTCGACCGGGGGGCAGATCATGCCGCCGCTGATGGGCGCAGGCGCCTTTCTGATGAGCGAATTCACCCAGGTACCCTATATCCATATTGTGGTCATCTCGATCTTCCCGGCGTTCCTCTACTTTGGTGCGGTCTACCTCTTGGTGCATATCTCGGCGGTGAAGTTGGGTATAAAGGGCTTGCCGGCCAGCGAATTGCCGCAGACCCGCAAGGTGCTGGCCGAGGGCTGGCACTTCCTTTTGCCGCTATTTGCGCTGGTCGTCCTGCTGGTAGCCGGCTATTCTCCGATGCGCGTGGGCTACTACACGATCCTTCTGGTGGCCGCTGCCGCTGCCGCGCGCGCGCTTTGGCACTTTGCCACCGATGCCCCGACTAGCGCTGGCTTTGCCGCTCTAGTGAAACAGGGGATCGCGACCACGCTCAAAGCACTGGAATTGGGGGCGCGCAGTACCGTGGCAGTCTCGGTCGCCTGTGCTGTCGCGGGGATCATCGTGGGTGTGGTCGGTCTGACCGGGCTAGGGCTAAAATTCAGCGCAATGATGCTGGCCCTGTCGCAGGGCAATCTGCTGATCGCTCTGGCGCTGATCATCGTGGCCAGCCTGATCCTTGGCATGGGGCTGCCCGTCACCGCCGCCTACATCGTGCTGATCATCCTTGTCGGCCCCGCCCTGACCGAGGAATTCGGTGTACCGCTGCTGATCGCGCACTTGGTGGTCTTCTGGTATTCGCAGGATTCCAACGTGACGCCCCCGGTGGCTCTGGCGGGCTTTGCGGGCGCGGCCATCGCCGGATCGAAACCGTTGGAAACCAGTGTGCAAGCTTGGAAGTTCGCCAAGGGCCTGTATTTGATCCCTCTCTTCATGGTCTATAACGATCCGATTATTCTGGGTGGTCCGATCCTCTTGGTGCTGTGGAACGGTCTGCTGGCGATCGTCGGGCTGACGGCGTTTGCGGCCGTGCTTGAAGGCTACCTGTTCGCGCCCGTCCCTCTCTGGCTGCGCCTCAGTCTGCTTGGCGGCATCGTCGCGGTCTTCTGGCCCGCTCTGATGATCGAGGTCATGGGCGCCGCGGTCATCTTCGCGGGACTGGGATGGAACTGGCACGTGAGCCGCAGGCAACAGCCGGCCCCTATCGGAGACACTGCTTGATATCGCCCCGTGACATCATCGTTCCGGCGGAGCACATCCGCCAGAACGGAAATTGCGCCTCAGCTAGGCTGAACCGTCGCCGATGCGGTAGCTTATTGGGTGTCGGTCACATGCTCAAGCCAGTCGACGGCGTCCTCACCTTCTGGACTTTTCTGCATCGCAATATGCGTCACGCCAGTGTCGGGTCGTGCGACGTGCCAGTGTTTCTCTCCTTGCGGGATCCAAATCCGGTCGCCCGCAATGATAATCTACGGCTGTCCCTCCCAGACCTAGATCATCCCAAACCCGGCCGTGACATAAAGCGTCTGCTGCATAGGATGCGTATGCTAGGCCGTGCGTGCGCCAGGTCCGAAGATGACAAGGTTCGCTTTCAGCATCGCCGGCGCGGGGGCCGAAACGATCGGATTCTGCCAGACCGTGCCGGTAAAGGCCGAGGCAGGAGCCCGGCGCGTTGGCACGCTGCCATTGGGTGTATTGTACATGTGAATTCTCCGTTGAGATTCGGTACCAACCTGACTCCGGTAGAGCGGCACGTTCAGCAGGCGATCTGCCCTGATCACATGAAACCACGCCTCTCCCCGCCGAAAGGACGACCATGACCGATCTTACGCAATTTGATGCCGATATCGCAGGGATTATCGGCGCGGCGCATGTGCTGACGGCGCAGGCTGACATGGCCGGGTACGTCGGGGACTGGCGCGGCCGCTACCACGGGCAGGCCCGTGCCGTGATCCGCCCCGCCAGCACCGCCGAGGTGTCCGAGGTGGTCAAGGCTGCGCACCGCCATGGTGTCCGGATCGTGCCGCAGTCAGGCAACACGGGACTGGTCGGCGGCGCTGTGCCGGACGATGCCAAACGCAGCGTAGTGCTGAGCCTGTCGCGGATGCGGACGGTGCGGGAAGTGGATCTGGACAACAATTCGGTCACCGTCGAAGCCGGCCTGGTCTTGGCAGAACTGCGCGATCTTGCCGCCAGTCATGACCGGCTGTTTCCGGTGAACCTTGGCGCGGTCGGCAGTGCGCAGGTTGGCGGGCTTGTCTCGACCAATGCGGGCGGTACCGAGGCGCTGCGCTACGGCACCATGCGCGACCAGGTGCTGGGGCTCGAGGTCGTCCTCGCGGATGGTCGTGTGCTGGACGGGCTGCGCGGGCTACGCAAGGACAATTCGGGCTATGATCTCAAGCATCTCTTCATCGGCACCGAGGGGACGCTTGGAATCGTCACCGCGGCTGTGCTGAAACTCTGGCCGCGGCGGATGGCCTCATCCACTGCCTTGGTCGCTCTGCCTCACCCCGAGGCCGCGACCCGTCTTCTGAGTGCCTTCTACGCGCGGATCGGCAACCGGGTCGAAAGCTTCGAGCTGATCAACCGAAGCCAGATCGAGACCGTTCAGAAGCACTGTGCCGAGATCACTAGCCCCATGCCTCTGACCCATGACTGGTACACGTTGATCGAAATCTCCGACCCAGCCCGGCTGATGGATTTGAACGCCGCGATGGTGGAGGTGCTGGGCAACCAATTCGAAGACGGCACGGTCAGCGATGCGGTCATTGCCCAGGATCTGACCCAGGCCGCCCGCATCTGGGAGATCCGTCATTCGATTTCCGAGGCGAACAAGGACGAAGGTTTCACGGTCTCGAACGACACCTCCGTCCCGGTGTCGCGGCAGCCTGCCTTCCTTGCGCGCGTGACCGCGGACCTGATTCGGGACTATCCACAGGCGCTGTGCAATCACTGCGGTCACATGGGGGACGGCAATGTCCATGTGATCGTAGTCTTCCCGCACGGGACGTACGACTACGACTCATGCGACGATCTTGGCTTTGCGGTCAACCGCATCGTCCATATGGCCGCGCTTGAATTCGGCGGCAGCATCGCGGCGGAACATGGCATCGGACGAATGCATGTCCGCAGGCTGGCCGAAACCAAAAGCCCCGTGGCGCTGGATCTGATGCGGCAGATCAAGCGCACGCTGGACCCCGAAGGCACGCTGAACCCTGGCAAAATCCTGGCCCGCTACGAAGGCTGACTGCGTGGCACACTGGTGGTTGACGAGAAAAAGGGCGCCACATGCGGGCGGCCCTGTCTGGCCCGGGTCAGCCCGGTTCAGCGCACGACGTAGACCGACACCTCGGCATGCCGGACCACGCGCGCTGCGTTCGGCCCCAGAAGATAGTCCCGGATGTCGGGCCGGTGCGCCCCCAGAACGATCAGGTCAGCGCCTTCTTTGCGGGCGACCTCAAGCACTTCGTGATAGGTGGTGCCGACGCAGACGATGTGGCGGACCTTTGTGTTGACTTCTTCGCCCAGAACGGTTCCAACCGCCAGCGTCAGCAGGGTGCGGGCCTGTTCGCAGGCCTTTTTCATGTGGTCGGCCGAGAAATACCCGCCGACCATGCTCATCCCGAAATCTGGAATGACGGTCACGACGTCCAGCTGGGCCCCGTCCGCCTGCGCCAGCTTTGCCGCTTCGCGCAGCACCTTCGCTTCGCTGTCCGCCCGGCTGACGTCGATTGCGCAGAGAATGACCTTGCTCATGCCGTCTGTCCTTCCGTTGGCCGGGGCTGAGCCCGTGCCCTTCGCGATTGTATCCCCCAGATCAGCGCCAGCAGCAGCAGAGCGGGGATAAAGATCAGTTCCTTCGGCAGCTGGGCAACCGGGGATTGAACGGACGTCATCTGCACGGGATCGTCGCCGTAGAAGTCGAACTGCCCCAGCTGCTCCGCAAGAGCGGTGCCAAAGGCGGGTTCCTCAAAGATCAGCGCCTCACCTTCGACCCGATAGATCAGTCCAAGCGCCTCCAGTCGGCTTTGCCCGTCCGCGCCCTCGGGCACGGTCACGGCAAGCGTGGTCTGCGTCGGCTGGAAGGTGTCGAAGTCCTGTCCCGAGATCCCCAGTCGCAGCATCGTCCCCGGCTCGGCCTGACCGATGACCTCGACCAGCTGAACCGGTTCGGCGCTTGCATAGGGTGGCTGGATCCGGTCCATGAAGACCCCCGGCCGGAACAGGGCAAAGGCCAACAGCAGCAGCACCACGGTCTCCCAGATCCGGGACTTAGTGACAAAGTACCCCATCGTCGCGGCAGTGAAGACCAGGATGCCGATCGTGGCGATGACAAAGACGAACAGCCCCTGCGCCCAAGTCACATCTATCAGCAGCAGGTCGGTGTTGAAGATGAAGGCAAAAGGCAGTGCAACTGTCCGGAGGCTGTAGAAGAACGCCGTGAACCCGGTGCGGATTGCATCACCGCCGGACACCGCTGCTGCGGCAAAGCTGGCCAGCCCAACAGGCGGGGTCACATCAGCCATGATTCCGAAGTAGAAGACAAAAAGATGCACGGCAATCAGGGGAAAGATAAGCCCGGACTGGGCTCCTAGTTCGACCACAACCGAGACCATCAGTGACGAGACCACTATGTAGTTGGCCGTGGTCGGTAGGCCCATGCCTAGTATCAGCGACAAGATTGCGACAAAGATTAGCATAAGGATGACACTTCCGCCGGACAGGTAACCGACAAAGTCGGCCAACACCTGGCCCACTCCAGTCAACGAAATGGTTCCAACTATGATGCCTGCGGTGGCGGTCGCCAAGCCAATCCCGATCATATTGCGGGCCCCAGCGATCATTCCGTCGATTAAGTCGCGGAAACCTTCTCTAAACAGCGCTGCGTAGCCGGCCTGAATGCGGAAGAAAGCTTTTAGAGGCTTCTGCGTCAGCAGAATAACGAACAGCAAGCAGATAGCCCAGAAAGCGGACAAGCCGGGCGATTTGCGTTCGATCATTAGGAAGTAAACCAGAACTACAATCGGCATCAGGTGATAAAGTCCGGTCTTCCAGATCCGGGCGAGGTCAGGAAGTTCGACGATATCCGCATTTGGATCGTCAGGTTCCAGCTCGTCATCTTTGGCAGCGAGCCAGACCAGGAAGACATAGATTGCAATTAGCAGCAGCGACAGCACCCAGCCCGCCGCTTGGGGGATCAGATCGACAATCAACCCGACCGGGAACTGAGTCGCATAGCACAGCGCCGCAAATCCGATGAAGAAGGCGGCCATGCCTCCGATGGTGCGGCCAACGGAGACAACCTTGTTGCCGAGGGTCGGCAAGTTGTTCTTCACCGCCTCGAGATGCACTATGTAGACCAGCGCGATATAGGAAATGATGGCCGGAACAAAGGCATGCGTGATGACCTCTAAATACGATATTCCCACGTACTCCACCATCAGGAAGGCCGCGGCCCCCATTACGGGAGGCATGATTTGGCCATTGACCGAGGCGGCAACCTCGACTGCGCCGGCCTTTTCTGCCGAGAACCCAACCCGTTTCATCAGCGGGATGGTAAAAGTGCCGGTAGTCACGACGTTGGCGATGGACGATCCCGAAATCAGGCCCGTCGCGGCCGATCCGACGACCGCCGCTTTGGCCGGGCCGCCGCGCAGGTGGCCAAGCGCCCCGAAGGCCATCTTGATGAAATAGTTACCCGCCCCCGCCTTGTCCAAAAGCGCCCCGAAGAGCACGAAAAGGAACACGAATTTCGTGGAAACTCCCAGGGCGATGCCGAAGACACCTTCCGAGGTGATCCACATATGGCTCATCGCCTTGCGCAGCGACGCGCCCGCCCACTGGATCTGGTCGGGCACCACGTCCGATGACCCGAAGAACACATAGGCCAGAAAGATCAGCGAAAGCACGACCATGACCGGACCAAGCGTCCGGTAAGCGGCGATGAACAGGAAAACCAGGCCAGCCAGCGCGTACCAGGCATCGGTCTGGGTCGCCAGCCCGCCGGTCGCGGCGATTTTTTCGTAGAAGATATAACCATAAAGCGCCAGGAAGGCGCCGCCCGCGGCCAAGATCCAATCATACCACGGCACCTGGTGGCGAGGGGCCGATCTGAACAGCGGATAGGCTATTGCCGACAGGAAGATCGCAAAGGCCAGATGCACTTGCCGGTCGTTGTTGATCAGTGACCCGGGAAGGATATAGGGCGCGACCGGAGACGCCAGCGCCACCTGGAACAGCGACCACAGCAGGGCCACGGCGGCGACCGCCTTGCCGATCGGCCCTCCGATCGATCTTGCTCCGCTGTCCGAAGAGCTGACGAGTTCCTGCAGTTCTGCTTCGCTGAGTGCTCGGTTGTCGCGTTCTACCATGGTGCCCCTGCCTACCCGGTTTTATGCTGAAAGAGCCCGGCCGGAAGGCAGTCCCGATCAGGTTTGACGACGAAACGGGAGGGGAACCCCTCCCGTGCCTGCAACGTGGCGGATTACTCCAACCAGCCCCGCTCGCGGTAGTACTTCTCAGCACCGGGGTGCAGCGGCGCGGACAGGCCCGCGCTGATCATCTCGTCTTCTTTCAGCGTCGCGAAGGCCGGATGGAAGCCGCGGAATTCCTCGATGTTGTCGAAGATCGCCTTGACCAGAACATAGACGGCCTCGTCCGACACATTAGCCGAGGTCACCAGCGTCGCGCCAACACCGAAGGTCGCGGTGTCGGCATGGGTGCCGGCATACATGCCTCCGGGGATCGTTGCGGTCCGGTAATAGCTGTTTTCGGCAACAAGGGCGTCGACGGCGTCGCCCGCCACTTCGACCATAACGGCCTCGCAGGTGGTCGTGGCTTCGGACAGCGACCCGGCAGGGTGGCCGGTGGTCATGACAAAGGCGTCAATCTGGTTGTCGCAGAGCGCGGCGGATTGCTCGGTAACCTTCAGTTCTGTCGCCAAGGCGAAGCTGTCGGTCGTCCAGCCCTTTTCGGCCATCAGCGTGTCCATGTTGGCACGGGTGCCGGACCCAAGCGGGCCAAGGTTCACACGCTTGCCTTCCAAATCGTCAAAGTTAGTCACGCCGGCATCGGCGCGGGCGACAACCGTAAACGCTTCGGGGTGGAGGGCTAGCACGGCGCGCAAACCTTCGAAGGCGCCCGCTTCCTGGAACTGGTCGCTGCCGTTGAAGGCGTGGTACTGCCAGTCGGACTGGGCGATTCCGAACTGCAGTTCGCCTTCGCGGATGGTGTTGATGTTGTAGATCGAGCCGCCGGTAGATTCCACGGAACAGCGGATGCCATGTTCCTTGCGGGTCTGGTTTACCAGACGGCAGATCGCGCCGCCGGCCGGGTAATAGGCACCGGTTACGCCTCCGGTGCCGATGGTGATGAATTCATCTGCATGGCCTGCACCAGCAGAGAGCGTGGTGGCAAGGGCCGTCGAAACAGCAACCGTCTTGATGTAGTTCATTGATATTGTCCTTCTGTTGGAGATTTTACTGGAAGTGAGTTGACCGAACCCCCGAGTTTCAGGTCGTATTCTGACCCATTCGAGGAATGAAAAAAGGGAATGAAATTTTAGAGCTACATTCCCTTTCGGAATTAAAAAGCGAAGCCTGCGGACCGGGGATCAGACGCGATCCCAAGACCGCCGTGTCCAAAAGGATTCTCTTGCCCGCTTGCTACAGCTTCAGCGCAGGACAAAGGGATTCGGGACCCCCTCAGCCAGGTTGATCCAGACGCATTTGGTTTGCAGGAACTCATAGATCGCGTCCTGTCCATTCTCGCGCCCAAGCCCGCTTTGCTTGTAGCCGCCGAAGGGCGCCATGAAGCTGACGGCACGATAGGTGTTCACCCAGACCGTACCGGCCCTGAGCGCATTCGACATCTTGAACGCTCGGCGGATCGATCCGGTCCAGATGCCCGCAGCCAGACCGTAGATCGTGTCGTTAGCGATCCGGATCGCGTCCTCTTCGTCCTCGAAGGGGATGATCGACAGGACGGGACCAAAGACCTCTTCCTGCGCGATCCGCATCGCATTGGTCACATCGCCAAAGATCGTGGGTTCGACAAACCAGCCATCGGCCAGATCAGCCCGGTCGGGCACCTTGCCGCCCAGCAGACAGGTTGCGCCCTCGTCCTTGGCCACTGCGATATATTCGAGTACCTTCTGTCGCTGCGGACGGGTGGTGATCGGCCCGACTTGCGTAGCCTCATCCATCGGATTGCCAAGCTGCGCGGTGGCGGCAAATTCGGTCACGCGCTGCGCGACTTCTTTGTAAATCGACCGCTGCACCAATAGACGTGATCCGGCGATACAGCTCTGCCCCGAGGCCGCGAAGATCCCCGAGATCGCCCCTTTGACCGCATCGTCCAGGTTGGCATCGTCGAAGATGATGTTGGGCGACTTGCCACCCAGTTCGAGCGAGACGTGCTTCATGCCCTTCGCCGCTGCCTGGTATACGGCCTTGCCGGTCGCGTCACCGCCAGTAAAGGCCACCTTGGCCACCTTGGGATGTTCGGTTAGCGCGGCGCCGATTTCGTGGCCATAACCCGTTACGGTGTTGACGACACCATTGGGGAAGCCAGCCTCCTTGAACAGGGCAACAAAGGCTAGGGTCGAGGCCGAGGTGAATTCGGACGGTTTGATCACGGCCGTGTTCCCAGCCGCCAGCAGCGCAGCCAGTTTCCAGGTCAGCAGCAGAAGGGGCGAATTCCACGGGGTGATGCAGACCACCACGCCAAGCGGTTCGTGGCGGGTGTAGGTGAACATGTCAGGTTTATCCGAAGGCAGCACACCACCTTCGATCTTGTCGGCCAGACCGCCGAAATAGCGATAGTACTCGGGCAGGTACCGCACCTGCCCCAACATCTCGGCGCGCAGTTTGCCGTTGTCGCGGACCTCAAGCGTCGCCAACTTCTCGGCGTCGCGCTCGATTAGATCGGCCAGTCGGTGCAGCAGCTTGCCACGTACAGTAGGGGTCATCGAGGCCCAGGGGCCGCTGCTGCCTGCGTCAAAGGCCGCCGCTATGGCGGCCTCTGCGTCCTGTGTGGTCCCCTGGGGGATCTGCGACCAGACCTTCCCGGTAAAAGGGTCTTCGCTGTCGATCCAGCGACCCGAGCCATTGGCCAGGGTTTCGCCGTTCACGATATTTAGGAACTGTTGCATGGTCATGGGATCAAATCGGCTGAAAGCCCAAGGCGCCACGGAAGCGGTTCTTGATGTGCACGCCATCGCGCGACGGCAGAACTCGGGGCTCGTTGCCCGGCTTGATCTTGAGGACCGCCAGACGCAGTCCGCCGCAGGTTTCCAGCGAATCGCGGAAGTCTGGCAAATCAGCCTCATCCGTGATGCACTGTGTATGCGGGAACCCCATGGAAGCCGCGATCTGATCGATCGCGATCCCGCGTCCGGCATGGCTTTCCTGCATACCTGTTTCGCCAAAATGACCGTTGTCCAGAACGGCAATCGTCAGGTTCGCAGGTTTTTTCAGCGCAACCGAGGCCAAGGCACCAAGACCCATCATCAGTTCACCATCACCGGTGATGACTACAACGGGGCGTTCAGGCTGCGCCATGGCCAGACCAAAACCCACGGTCACCGCCGACCCCATGGCCGCCCAGAGGTAATAGTTATTGTCATGATCGCCGGCGGCCATCACGTCATAGGAAGCTGAACCCAGGCCGGTGACGACCAGCATGCGGTCACGGTTTTCGAGCAGGCCAGCAACAACTTCGCGTCGCGGCAGCGTGCCGCCCTTGATCACTTGATCCATTCTTTTTCTCCGATCAGACGCTGGCTGAGAAGCAGTGCAGTCGCGCTATCGCCGTTGAAAGCCATGGTGGCGGCCCCGTGCAGCAGGGGCTCCACATCTTCGGGGTGGTCAGCCTTCCAGGTCATCACGCCCATCTGGCGCAGCGTACCTTCGGTGGCCTGCCCCATGGGGTTTTGCCAGCCATTGAACTCTGCCCATTCGCCGCGCATCGTCACGACCATCAACAGCGGAAAACGCGCGCAGGCCTGCAGAGCCAAGGTGTTAATGCAGTTGCCCACGCCCGAAGACTGCAGCAGAAGCGCGCCGCGCTGACCGCCAAGCCATGCGCCTGCAAGATACCCGATACCTTCCTCTTCTGTGGTCAGAACCACGGATTCGATGGAATTATCGGCTTCTGCCATACGGATGGCGACCGAATGGCCCGCATCCGGAACGTAAACGATATGTTGAACGTCGTGGCGCTTCAGAACATCGAAAACGTTCTGCTGCCAGTCCGGGCTTGATCGCTGATCAAGTGCCATTGTGCACCTCCCAAGTTTTGACTTGGCCAGGTTAAGCTCTCTTTCCTAGTAAAGAAAATAATACTAGTCTCTTTTAGATATCGCAGAATTAGATACCTTGAGGCTGATCTGGCTCCAGCATTTTCCCACCCCATTTGTTCGAGGCCACCAGTTCGGCTGAAATAGTGCGGAATAGCACCCCAGCATATCGGGTCGCAGGTTGGACCGGGCGGTCTGTCGGGAAGCACATGACCACGCGCCTATGCGGCTTCGGGTCCAACAGAGGAGCCACCTCAAGACGTCCCTTTAACATTTCCTCGTAAATCGGGGCCAAAGGCAAGAAGGTCACACCGAACCCCACTTTCACGAGGTCAAGCATCGCACGCATGGAATCGGCCATAATAGAGGCTTCGATGCGCACACCAGCCAGTCGCGCGCAGTCATCAACAATTTCTCTTAGGGCATGTCCGCGTGCCGGAAGTACAAAGCTCTCGCCAGATAAATCCGCAAACCGAACGGGTGTATTCATATCTAGGCCATATCCAGGTCGACCGACCAAAAAGAGGTCTTCAATGACAACGGGCTCGACCCTCAGCGCTGGAGACGGCGGAGGATTATATCCTGCCACAAGATCAAGCTCTCCTTTCTGAAGCCAGTCCACAAGGTATGAGCTGAACGCCGTTTTGAACTGGATCTCCAGCTTGGGATGGTCAGCCCTGATCCGCTTGGTGAGCTCTGGAATCATGAACTCACTCATAGTTGGAGTCAGGCCGATCCGGATCTGACCACGAAATGTCAAACCATCATCTGCCGCAATGGTTCTGATCGTTTCAGCTTCACCCATGATGCGTGCAGCAGCCGCAACAATCTCTTGTCCGATCGGTGTAACGCTCATGCCCCGCCCATGCCGTGCAAACAGGCGGACTTGCAGTTCTTCCTCAAGCAGCCGGATCTGACGACTAAGTGCAGGCTGGACTGTATTGAGACGCTCAGCCGCCCTGCTGAGTGAGCCCAACTCGGCTACATGAACAAGTGTACGGAGCTGAGTTATATCCATTTGCTATCTCCCTCTTAAGCGACGATAGCAGATTGGCAATCTAGTAGTAACCATCTTCTTTTCTGGGACGCCGCGCTCTAGCCAGACAAAAGTCGAGCCCCTGCCCAGGTCTCGGCTTCAATCAGGTCGGTTACGACATGTCGCAACAAATCCGCTACGACCATCTGCGCCCGTGTTACAGGACGCCCGGTTGGCAAGATCAAATAGACCCGTCGACGTAAGTCATCTCCTTCGATCTGACTGACCGACAGCGTGCCAGCGTCCCGTTCTGCCCGCACCGCATGGGCGGGCAGGATTGACGGACCGAACCCATTCGCCACCAGGCTTTTGATATTGGCGTAGGAATCGATTTCGATCGCTACCCCTGCGGTGACACCGACTGACTGGAACTTTTCGTCGATTAAGTCCCGCAATCCATGTCCCTTACTGGGCAGGACCATAGACTGCCCCGCCATCGCTGCCAGAGGCAAGCGCGCGGCCATGTCGCTGTCTGGGTTCGAAAGTATCACAAGGTCTTCCTCCAGCAAAAGATCAGACTGAAACCCCGGGAACCCGATATCGCGATAGAGAATGGCCAAGTCGACCCGATCTTCAGCCATCCAAGCGGCGATAAAACCGCTCATCGCTTCAGCAATGTTGATTGTTATCCGAGGGTAAAGCTTGTGTGCGGCGGCGATCAACGGAAGCGATACCATGGAGCTGATCGTACCTGGCAAGCCAATACGCACGACGCCTGAGGGATTGGAACCCAATGTGCTGATGTCATCGATCGTGCGAGACATCTCATCCAGGATGCGGCGGGCGCGCTCGGCCAGCAACAGCCCGGCCTCGGTCGGTACCACACCACTGCGTTGCCGCAGCATCAGTGGCGTTCCTAACTGATCCTCAAGTTTTCGCAGCTGTTGCGAAAGCGCCGGTTGCGCCACCCCCAAGGTCTGCGAGGCAGCGGTAATCGATCCCTGTTTCGCAATCTCCAAAAAATATCTCAGCTGCCGTGCGTCCAGCATGTCCCACCCCATACCGCTAGCGTATGGGAGAGATAGTAAACATATATTTGTCTAATGCCAGTGTTTACCACTATCACGTCGCAAACTAATCACGGGAATCCAGCCATGAATTTTTTGACCGACGACTACCAGGACATCCGCGACGGCGTAAAAGCCCTGTGCACCCAGTTCCCCGCTGAATATCATCGCAAAGTGGACGAGGAAAAGGCTTACCCCGAAGCCTTCGTCGATGCGCTGACGCAGGAAGGCTGGATGGCCGCACTGATCCCTGTTGAATACGGCGGGTCGGGCCTTGGTCTGATTGAGGCCAGCATCATCATGGAAGAGATCAACCGAGCGGGTGGAAACTCTGGCGCCTGTCACGGGCAGATGTACAATATGAACACGCTGGTACGGCATGGATCGGAGGAGCAACGCCAGAAGTACCTGCCCAAGATTGCCTCTGGAGAGCTGCGGCTTCAGTCTATGGGCGTGACCGAACCCACAACCGGCACCGACACCACCAAGATCAAGACCACCGCCGTCAAGAAGGACGGCCGCTATGTCATAAACGGCCAAAAGGTCTGGATCAGCCGGGTGCAACACTCGGATTACATGATCCTTCTGGCGCGTACGACACCTCTTGCCGAGGTGAAGAAGAAATCCGAAGGCCTGTCGGTCTTTCTCGTCGATATTAAAGAGGCCATGAAATCGGGCATGACGGTCCAGCCGATCCCGAACATGGTCAACCACGAAACTAATGAGCTGTTCTTTGACAACCTTGAAATCCCCGAAGAAAACCTCATCGGAGAGGAAGGCAAGGGTTTCAAATACATCCTGACTGGGCTGAACGCCGAGCGCGCGCTGATCGCGGCGGAATGTATCGGTGACGGCTATTGGTTTACCGATAAAGTCACCGCTTACGTAAGTGAACGTCATGTCTTCGGGCGCCCAATTGGGATGAACCAAGGCGTGCAATTTCCCATAGCCGAGGCCTTTATCGAGGTCGAGGCCGCCAACCTGATGCGCTACAAGGCCTGCGCACTCTACGATGCAGGCCAACCCTGCGGGGCCGAGGCGAATATGGCCAAGTATCTTGCCGCTAAGGCAAGCTGGGAAGCGGCCAACGCCTGTATTCAGTTCCACGGCGGGTTCGGTTTCGCCAACGAATACGACGTCGAGCGCAAATTCCGTGAAACGCGTCTCTATCAGGTCGCGCCGATCTCCACGAACCTGATTCTGTCCTACGTCGCCGAGCATATCCTCGGCATGCCGAGGTCGTTCTGATGCTGCCGCTCGAAGGAATTACGGTCGTTGCCATCGAGCAGGCAGTCGCCGCTCCATTCGCAACGTCCAAGTTTGCGGACGCAGGGGCCAAGGTGTTCAAGATCGAGCGCCCCGAAGGCGACTTTGCCCGCGGATACGACGATGTAGCCAAAGGGCAATCGAGCTATTTTGTCTGGCTCAATCGTGGCAAGGACGCGGTAACGCTGGATCTCGGCTCGGACAAGGGAAAGGAGGCGCTCGAAGACCTTCTCGCCGACGCAGACGTCCTGATCCAGAACCTGAAACCGGGGTCTCTGGCGAAACTCGGGTTTGGAACCGAACGGTTGCACCGCGATTATCCGCGTTTGGTCACCTGTTCTATTTCCGGCTACGGCGATCATGGCCCGATGGCGGACCGCAAGGCCTATGACCTCCTGATCCAAGCCGAAAGCGGCCTTTGCTCGCTGACTGGTGGACCGTCCGAACCGGCTCGTGTCGGCATTTCCATCGTCGACATCGCGACAGGCGCGACGGCATACGCGGCCATTCTCGAAGCGCTGATCCGTCGTGGTGTCACGGGGCAGGGCGCCGACATTTCGGTGTCGATGTTTGACGTCATGGCGGACTGGCTGACCGTCCCGCTCCTGAACCACGAAGGCGGCAAGAGCCCGAAACGCATCGGTCTGGCGCACCCGTCGATCGCGCCCTACGGCGCGTTCCAGCCCAAGTCCGGCCCCGCGATCCTGATCGCGATCCAGAGCGACCGCGAATGGCGGATGCTCTGCCGCGATTTCATCGGGGACGAGGCTTTGGCCAACGACCCGAGGTTTGCCACCAATGTCGCCCGCGTCAACAACCGCGCAGAAACGGATGCGGTCGTCGCGGCAGCCTTCGGCAAGATGGACTCCGCCGCAGCGCTCGAAAGACTGTCGGCCACAGGTATCGCCTTGGCATCGGTCAACGACATGGCCGGTCTGTCCGAGCATCCGCACCTGCGTCGTATCACCGTCGACAGCCCGAACGGACCTGTCAGCTTTCCCGCGCCTGCCGCGCGTTTCGTCGGCGAAGTGCGCAGCTACGGCGCCGTGCCCGCCTTGAAACCTCTGGAGAATTGACGATGCAAATCGATATCGCCAAGCTGCAAGGCTGGATCGGGCGCGAGCAAAAAGACAGCGAAGTTCTCTCGACCATGCTGGTGCGGCAGTTCAACGCCACCTTTGATCGGACCTCCGGCACCGAGCAGGGGGACGAGGCGCCGCTCTTGATCCACCTGTGTCTTGCTCAGCCGACCGCGCCCATGTCTGAACTCGGTCGCGACGGTCACCCCGCTCTTGGCGGCTTTTTGCCGCCGGTGCCTCTGCCGCGACGGATGTGGGCCGGTGGCGCCTTTACCTTTCACAGCGGGATACGCATCGGCGAAGAGGTTACGCGCCATTCGACGATCACCGATGTCCAGCTGAAAGAAGGCCGCTCGGGCGCATTGTGCTTTGTCACGGTCCAACACGAGGTCTCCGCCAATGGCCGCGCCGCGCTGAGTGAACGTCAGGACATCGTGTATCGCGACATCCCCGCCGCTTCGCAAGGTAAGCCCAAGGCCGAGCCCACGCCTGCGGCGGTCGGAGAGCATACGCGGGTCGTGGAACCGCACCCGACACTGCTTTTCCGCTATTCCGCGCTGACCTTCAACGGCCACCGCATCCACTACGACAAGCCGTTCTGCATCGCTGTCGAAGGGTATCCCGGTCTCGTGGTGCACGGCCCGATGCAGGCTACCATGCTCTGTCAGTACGCAGCAGATCTGCGTGGGCAGGCACCGAAGACCTTTGCGTTCCGTTCGCTCTCGCCGATCTTTGACAACGCCGATTTCACGGTGAACGCGGCGGAGGAGGGCGATGCGCTCAAACTCTGGACCGCCCGCACCGGCGGCCCCGTTGCAATGGAGGCGACGGCACAATGGTAAGCTCTATCGCAACGCCGCTTTTCGTGCCCGCTTCCAAGCCCGAGCGTTTCGTCAAGGCCGCAGCCCGCGGCGCGGATGCGGTGATCCTCGATCTCGAAGATGCCGTCGCCGCCGCAGATAAGGATACGGCCCGCGCCGCGCTAAATGCGGAGTTCACCGATTTGCCGGTGATCGTGCGCATCAACGCAATCGGCACGCCGTGGCACGCGGCAGACCTTGCCGCAGTCTCTGGCAAGGGATTTGCCGCTGTCATTCTGCCGAAATCCGAAACCGCCGAAACGGTGGCGCAGGTTGTTGCCGCCCTGCCGGGGCTGCCGGTCATCGCGCTGATCGAGAGCGCGCTCGGCCTTGCCAATGCGCGCGCGATCGCAGCGGTTGACGGGGTAGCGCGTCTGGCGTTCGGCTCGGTCGATTTCTGCGCCGATCTAGGATGTGCGCATCTGCGCGACATCCTGTTGCCCGCGCGCAGCGAACTGGTGCTTGCTTCCCGCTTGGGCGGTATCGCCGCTCCGATCGACGGGGTCACGGTCCAGCTCGACGATCCCGCGGTCACCCGTGACGACGCGGGCCATGCCCGTGATCTCGGTATGACCGGCAAGCTCTGCATCCACCCCAAACAGATCGCCGAGGTCAAACGCGCTTTCGCCCCGTCCGAAGACGAGATTTCCTGGGCCAAACGCGTCCTTGCTTCGGGGGACGGTGCGGTCGCTGTGGACGGTGCCATGGTCGACGAGCCTGTGCGCATCCGTGCGCGCGCGATCCTCGCCGCCGTACCGGAGTAGGGGTCGTGACGCTTCCGCAGCTCATACTCCTTCCGGGTCTTTTGAACGACACCGATCTGTGGCGCGATCAGGTGGCCGATCTTGGTGACTTGGCACGGCCCGAAGTGGCCGATATTACACAAGGTACGACACTGGAGGCTCTGGCCGAAGATGTCCTCGCCCGCGCCGAGGACAGATTTGCGCTTGCGGGCTTTTCATTGGGCGGGATCGTCGCGCTCGAGATCATGCGGCGTGCGCCCGAACGGGTGAGCCACCTCGCACTGCTCGATACGACGATGCTGCCGGATGATCCCGACCGTGCCGCCGAGCGCGACAGGCTGGTCGAAACCGCAAGGTCCGATGGCAAGTTCCACGGGTTCGGCGAACGGCTGCTGCGCTGCTATCTCGCGCCGGAAAATCTGAAGAACGCTGCGATAGCGGACCGCGTGCGCGCCATGACGGAGCGCCTCGGCCCCGATGTGTTCGTCCGCCAGAGCCTGATCGCGCGTCCTGACAGCCGCGCTTCTCTCGGCGATATTACTTGCCCTACCTTGGTCCTGTGCGGAGAACATGACGCTTGGACACCGCCGGCCATCCACCGTGACATGGCCATCGCCATTCCAAACTCGCTGCTCGTCATCGTGCCGGGAAGCGCCCACCTCACTCCGATAGAACGGCCCGGCGCCGTGTCGCGAGCGCTGCGTGCGCTACTTGCGCGCAAGAGCGATTGAAGACTCTCTCCCCAACTCGAATGAGGACCACCGATGAAGATATTAGTGCCCGTGAAGCGGGTGATCGATTACAACGTCAAGGTTCGCGTTAAGGCGGACGAGACGGGTGTCGATCTTGCCAACGTTAAGATGTCGATGAACCCGTTCGACGAGATCGCGGTCGAAGAAGCCATCTGTCTGAAGGAAGCTGGCGTAGCCAGCGAGGTTGTCGTCGTGTCGATCGGCGTCAAGCAAGCGCAGGAAACGCTGCGCACGGCTCTGGCTATGGGCGCGGACCGCGCGATCCTTGTGACCGCAGCCGATGACGTGCACACGGATATCGAGCCGCTGGCCGTCGCCAATATCCTGAAAGCCGTTGTTGATGAAGAACAGCCCCAGATCGTTCTGGCCGGAAAACAAGCCATCGACAACGACATGAACGCCACTGGCCAGATGCTGTCGGCGCTGCTGGGCTGGTCCCAAGCGACCTTCGCCTCCGAGGTCAAAGTTGAGGGCGACGCCGCCGTTGTGACCCGTGAAGTTGATGGCGGTCTGCAGACGATCAAGGTGCAACTGCCCGCGATCATCACCGCCGATCTGCGCTTGAATGAGCCGCGCTATGCGTCGCTCCCGAACATCATGAAGGCTAAAAGAAAGCCATTGGACGAAAAGACACCCGCCGATTACGGCGTCCATGTTACGCCGCGCCTGACTGTTGTGAAAACATCGGAACCCGCCGTCCGCGAAGCCGGCGAAATTGTTGGTTCCGTGGACGAGCTAGTGGCGAAACTCAAAGAAGCGGGGGCCGTGTAATGTCTGTACTTCTTCTTGCCGAAGTAACCGATGGCGAGCTAGCGCTGGACGCCACCGCCAAGGCTGTAACCGCCGCCAAGGCAATCGGCGATGTGACCGTTCTGTGCGCGGGGGCGTCGGCCTCTGCTGCGGGTGCGGCTGCCGCCAAGGTCAACGGTGTGGCCAAAGTTCTGGTCGCCGAGGACGCGTCGCTGGGCCATCGTCTGGCCGAGCCGACGGCCAATCTGATCGTGTCGCTGGCCGGAGACTACACCCACATCGTGGCGCCCGCGACGACAGATGCGAAAAACATCCTGCCCCGCGTTGCGGCCCTGCTGGATGTGATGATCTTGTCGGATGTGACCGGTGTTGTTGACGCCGACACGTTCGAACGTCCGATCTATGCCGGTAACGCCACCCAGACCGTGAAATCGGACGATGCGACCAAGGTCATCACCTTCCGTACCTCGACGTTTGACGCGGCGCGTGAGGGTGATTCGGTCGCTGTAGAAACCGTTTCGGTCGCTGCGGTGCCGGGCCTGTCCGAATGGGTCGAAGACAAGGTCGCGACCAGTGATCGCCCCGAACTGACCTCGGCCAGTATCGTCGTGTCGGGCGGTCGTGGCGTCGGCTCGGAAGCAGACTTTGCGCTGATCGAAAAGCTGGCCGATAAACTGGGCGCAGCGGTCGGTGCCTCGCGCGCTGCCGTCGACAGCGGCTATGCCCCGAACGACTGGCAGGTCGGTCAAACCGGCAAGGTCGTCGCCCCCGAACTATATGTTGCCGTCGGCATCTCGGGCGCGATCCAGCACCTTGCAGGCATGAAAGACAGCAATATCATCGTCGCCATCAACATAGACGAAGAGGCCCCCATCTTCCAAGTCGCAGACTACGGCCTCGTCGCAGACCTGTTCGACGCTGTTCCGGAGCTTACGGAGAAGATTCGGGTCCCATAACAACCGTGCTGCATCAGAGCTTTGCGGCTGTGGGAAGCATCATTCTCCCCTGCTTCCCGCGTCCGGGCAACATTGCCCGGACGCCTCCTCCAAAGGAAAACTATTTTGTTCGACAGAATCCTGATTGCCAACCGTGGCGAGATCGCAATCCGCGTAATGCGCGCGGCTAACGAGATGGGGAAGCGCACAGTCGCGATCTATGCCGAAGAAGACAAGCTTTCACTTGATCGTTTTAAGGCGGACGAAGCCTATCGTATCGGTGAAGGGCTTGGTCCGGTTGCTGCCTATCACTCTATTCCGGAGATCATTCGGGTGGCGAGGGAATGCGTCGCCGATGCGATCCATCCTAGCTATGGCCTTTTGTCCGAAAACTCCGACTTCGTCGACGCCTGCACCGCCAACGGCATCAGGTTTATCGGTCCCAAAACCGAAACCATGTGCGCGCTTGGCGACAAGGCCTCCGCCCGCCGCATCGCGATTGAGGCTGGCGTGCCGGTCATTCCCGCCACCGAAGTTCTGGGCGACGATTTCGACGCCGTCACCGGGAAAGCCGCCGAAATCGGCTATCCCTTGATGCTGAAAGCCAGCTGGGGCGGCGGCGGTCGCGGCATGCGTCCGATCAACGGCCCCGAAGAGCTTAAAGAAAAGGTTCTGGAAGGCCGGCGTGAGGCCGAGGCCGCATTTGGCAACGGCGAGGGCTATCTGGAAAAGATGATCACCCGCGCCCGCGACGTCGAGGTGCAGATCCTCGGCGACAGCCACGGTCAGATCCATCACCTGTTCGAGCGCGACTGCTCGGTCCAGCGCCGCAACCAGAAGGTCGTCGAACGCGCCCCCGCGCCCTATCTGTCCGAGGAATAGTGCGCCGAGATTTGCGAGCTTGGCAAAAAGATCTGCCAGCACGTGAACTATGAATGCGCGGGCACTGTCGAGTTCCTGATGGAATGGAAACCGGCAAGTTCTAATTCATCGAGATAACCCCCCGCGTTCAGGTGGAACACACCGTGACCGAGGAAGTGACCGGCATCGACATCGTTCAGGACCAGATCCTAATCGCCGAAGGAAAGACCCTGGCCGACGCCACCGGCGCATCTAGCCAGGCCGACAGCACGCTGCGTGGCCACGCCCTGCAAACCCGTGTGACGACCGAGGATCCAACCAACAACTTCATCCCTGATTATGGCCACATCACGCGCTATTACTACAGCCTGCTGACCAAGGTCACCGCATGGGCGCCGACACCGGAAAAAGCAATCCACCGCATGGACCGTACCCTGCGCGAGCTCCGTATTCGCGGCGTGTCCACGAACATCGACTTTGTGATCAACCTGCTGAAGCAACCGACCTTCCTGTCGAATGAATATAGCACCAAGTTCATCGACACGACGCCAGACCTGTTCAACTTCAAGGCCCGCCGCGACCGCACAACCAAAATCCTGACCTATATCGCGGACACCAGCATGCGTGATGGCCACCAGTCCCTGCTGGCAACGCAGATGCGGTAGATCGACATGATCAAGGTCGCCCCCGCCTATGCTGCCAACCTGCCGCAGTTGTTCTCGGTCGAATGTTGGGGCGGCGCGACGTTCGATCTGGCCTATCGCTTCTCGCAGGAATACCTGTGGTAGCGCCTGCGCGACATCCGCGAGAAGTTGCCGAACCTGCGGACGCAGATGCTGCTGCGTGCCTCGAATGGGGTTGGCTATACCAACTATCCCGACAACGTGGTGCAGGCCTTTGTCAAACAGGCCGCCACCAGCGGCGTCGATGTGTTCCGCTTCTTCGACAGCCTGAACTGGGTGGAAAACATGCGCGTTGCCATGGCCGCGGTGATTGACACGAACAAGATCTGCGAAGGCACGATCTGCTATACCGGCGATCTGTTCGATCCTGAACGTTCCAAATACAACCTGAAATACTATGTCGCCATGGGCAAAGACCTGCGCGACGCCGGTGCGCATCTTCTGGGTCTGAAATACATGGCCGGTCTGTTGAAACCGGCGCAGGCCCGCGTGCTGATCAAGGCCCTGAAAGAAGAGGTCGGCCTGCTGATCCACTTCCACACCCATGACACCAGCGGCGTGTCGGCTGACACCGTTCTGGCGGCAGCGGATGCAGGCGTTGACGTGGTTGACGCGGCAATGGACGCTTTCTCGGGCGGCACCTCGCAGCCCTGCCTTGGCTCGATCGTCGAGGCGACTAAGCACACCGATCGCGACACCGTTATCGACGTCGGCGCGGGGCGCGAGATCTCGAACTACTGGGAGGCCGTGCGCCACCAGCACGCCGCGTTCGAGGCCGGTCTGGAAGCCCCCGCTACCGAAGTGTACCTGCACGAAATGCCCGGCGGCCAGTTCACCAACCTCAAGGCACAGGCCCGTTCCATGAGGCTTGAGGAACGCTGGCACGAGGTCGCACAGGCCTATGCCGACGTGAACATGATGTTCGGCGGCATCGTCAAAGTGACCCCCTCGTCCAAGGTTGTTGGCGACATGGCCCTGATGATAGTCAGCCAGAATCTGACCCGGTCCGAGGTCGATTTGCCAGCGCCTCAATTCAACACCGCGCAAATGTTTCCGTTACAACACACCCGAGGAAGTCTTCGAAGCCAACCTGATGGAAATCCAGAACTGGCTGAGCTAAAAGAACAAAGCAGAAATTGCGCTTCAGCGTGAGTTCACAGCCGCTTGGCGCTCGTCGGCTACAATCCCGGACCCGAGGCGGTCAATCGCCACGACGGCATTTTCCTTGCCGAGAACCCATGGCCCATGCGGCGAAAGTGTCCGCCGCGATGCTGCGCCTGAGAGGAGAGATTGCGTGAGAAGACCTGAGACAGTGACCGCCGTTGCGGCGGCACTGCTGAACGACGACATCCTCGGCCCAGGCGACCGCTGCGCCTCTAGCACCAACCGCAAATTCGAGGGCCGACAGGAGCCGGGCGCCCGCACCCACTTGATGAGCCCCGCCATGGTCGCCGCCGCGGCGGTCAGTGGGCGACTCGTCGACAGCCTCAGCCTCGGAAGGGCCTCCTGACATGACCGAGTTCCTGCGCGTCACCGGACCCGCCGTTGCCCTCATCGCGCCCAAGGTCGGTACCGACATGATCATGATCATGCCGAAGCAGTTCATGAATGGGATCGACCGGGCAGGGCTTCCGGATCGGGGCAGTGCAGAAGGACGCGCTGATGCGGGGGCTCTACGCCGTCCGGCTAAACGCTGGAGAACGCCGATCAAATAAGAGCCTTCGAAGCGGCGCATTTCGTAGCCAACGCCCGGCTGATTCCGTCCCGGACGTGAGCACCAACGCCGGGCACGAGTTGGTCAACCTGATGACCGCAGCCTCTCGATTCGAGGCATGGCCTCGCTCTCGGCCAGGATCATCTCGAGGAACTCGCGAACGTAGGGCCGGTCGGCGGAGATCGCGTTGACCTTGGCATAGTAGCCGCGGTCGATCTGCAGCGGGGCATCGAAGATCGGTTGCAGCCGGCCGGTGGAGACGTGGTCGCGCATTAGGTGATGCCATCCCAGCACCGCGCCCCGCCCGGCAATCGCCGCATCCACCAGCAACGGGTAGTTGTTGCTTGCGATGCTGTAGGGCCGGCTCGGTGGCGGGCATCCTTGCGCGCGGAACCAGTCGCCCCATGACAGCGGGAACCACCCGATCGCCTCCGAGTGCCAGTGCATCGGGTGCAGGTCAAGCAACTCGACGCGGTGCAGGTCTTCCGGCGCGGTGATCGGACCGAACCGCTCCAGGAACCCAGCACTGCACATCGGCTCCGTCACCTCGGCGAACATGTAGTAAAGCGTTTCGCCCACCTCGCAGCGCTCGTTGCCGCAGATGATCGACACGTCCACGTCGTCGAAGTTGCGCAGGCGGTCGTTTTCGTCGGAGGCGAGTAGGACGAAACTGACATCTGGATGCGCCGCCTGGAACCGCTCCACGAAGGGCGTGAGCCAAAGCGCCATGCTGGCCGTAGTGCCGCTGACGGTGATGGTCTCCACGCTGTCCTGCTGCCTGACTTCGGCAATCGCATCGCAGAGCCCGTCGAGCCCGGCGACCACGGCGGACAGGATGCGCTGGCCATCGCCGGTGAGCTCCAAAGCGTTGTGCAGCCGCTTGAAGAGGGCCACCCCGAGAGCCTTTTCGAGACCCCTGATCTGCTGGCTGATGGCGGCCGGCGTCACGTTCAGCTCGTTGGCGGCAAGGGTGAAGCTTAGGTGCTTCGCCGCCACCTCGAAGGTGGCGAAGGAGCCCAGGGAAGGAAGGTATCGCCGCATGTTCGCCATGCCATAACGTTAGCAATCATTGGCGGGCTACTCAAGCGCGCTACTCGCGGCGAGCCTGCCACTCCTTCCAGCGCAGCGCAACCTTGGCACCAATCGTGGAGAGTGGCGGTGGCGGCAGACGGGACGGGGCGCCTTCAGCGGCGAAGAAATCGGTAATCTCGGATGTGACCCCGCTGGCGGTTTCGGCGGCGCAGATGCCCGTCAGCGTGCCGCGCGCCGTGCCCAGACCGTTTTGGCAACAGGCGGCAAACACGTTGCGCTCGATCTCGCCGGTGACCGACACGTTATTGCGCGACAGGCAGAGATGCCCTGACCAGACATGCTCCATCTTCACGTCGGAAAGCTGCGGAAACCGCGCGTCGAACTTCTGGCGCATGATCCGGGTGGCGCGGCGCATCTGGCCTTCGGTGGTTTCCATGCCGGGGCGAAACTCGGCGCAGGTGCGGGTGACGATCCGGTTGCCGCCCTGGCCGTTGTCGATACGGCGCATGGTGGTGCCCATCGGATCGGCTGGGGTGATGCCCCAGCGGGGCGTGCCGCCGAGGCGACGCAGAGCATCGGGGCCGAGCTCTTCGGTCATGCTCGCGAAGAGGAAGACATGCATCAACCGGTTGCGGGCAAAGCCGAAGCTTTCGAGGTGGCCGTTGTTGGCCAAGATCAGCTTGCCGGCGGAGACAGCGCCACCCGGCGTGGAGACGCGCCAGCCGTCGCCTTCGCGGTGGAAGGCGGTGACCGGGCTCTCCTCGCAGATTTGAACGCTGCGCGTGAGGCCGGCGGCGAGTCCGCGCACGTATCCGGCAGGCTGCAACATCACCGTGCCGGGGGTGAACAGGCCCGAGCGGTAGTAGCGGCTGCCGGTCAGCTCGGCCATGCCCTGGGCATCAAGCATTTCGCAGGGCTCGCCCAGCGTGGCGAGATGTGCGGCGTAGCTCAGGTTCTGGTCGTGGCTTGCCTCGCACGCGGCGCCGTTGGTCTTGCCAGCCGGATCGAAATAATTGGCGTCGATCCCGTAGTCTTCGACCGCCGCGCGGGCAAAGGCGATGGCCTGGCGATTCAGCGCTGTCTGGCTGCGGTCTTGCGCGGCGCTGTCGCCGGCGTAGTCCTCAGAGGTTAGGTTGTGCGGCAGATCGATCATGAAGCCCGAGTTGCGCCCTGCCGCGGCCTCACCGATCCGCCCCGCCTCGAGCACCAGCACGCGACGCCGAGGATCGAGTTGAACCAGCCTGCGCGCCGCCGAGAGCCCGGCGAATCCCGCCCCGGCGATCACCACGTCGGCAGTGCTGTTGCCGTCGAGCTGGGGCAGGGCGGGGCTTTCGCCCAGAATAGCGTTCCAGGCTGCACGACCGGCGTGTTTCGGCAGGCGTTTGGCGGTGTAGCTGCTCTTCATTCTTGCACCCATGGCTAACTGATCTTGGGGAGCGGGGGACAAACTGACCGCTCCCGGCCCGCCCGGATAATGCCCTGCCGCACCCATGTTGTCAGGCGACTTCGCCGTCAGCCGGATCGCTGGTGTCGATCCAGATGGTCTTCAGCTGGGTGTACTGGTCGTGGGCGTGGATGGAGTTGTCGCGCCCGCCGAAGCCAGACTGCTTGTAGCCGCCGAAAGGGGTAGAGATGTCGCCCTCGCCGAAGCTGTTGACCGTCACCGTGCCGGCGCGGATCGCGCGCGCGCCCCGGATCGCGCGGCGGGCGTTGGAGGTGAAGATCGAGGCGGCGAGGCCGTATTCGGTGTCGTTCGCCACGGCGATGGCCTCGTCGAAGCTGCTGACGGTAATGACCGATAGCACGGGCCCGAAGATCTCCTCCTTCGCCAGTACTGCGTCGTTGCTGCCGACATCGACGATGGTCGGCTCGACGAAGGCACCGCCGCTGTCCTTGCCACCCATCAGGATCTGGCCCTTGTCGGCTTCCTTGAGATAGCCGCAGACCTTTTCGAAATGGGCCTTTGAGACCAGCGCGCCGACGCGAACGGAGGGATCGAGCGGATCGCCGACGTTCCACTGGCGGGAGGCGGCCTGAACACGGGCGAGCAGGTCGTCCTTGATCGCCTCGTGAACGATCAGCCGGGAGGCGGCGGAGCAGTTCTCGCCCATGTTCCAGAACGCGCCGTTGACGACGTGTTCCGCCACGCTGTCGAGATACTCGGCGTCGTCCATCACGATGCAGGGGTTCTTGCCGCCCATCTCCAACACCACTTCCTTGAGGTTGCTGTCGGCGGAGTAGTGCAGGAAGCGACGGCCTGTGACGGTGGAGCCGGTGAAGGACACCATGTCCACATCGGGGTGACGGCCGAGCGGTTCGCCCACGGCCGAACCGCTGCCAGTGACCACGTTCAGCACACCCGCGGGCACGCCGGCCTCGTGCGCCAGCTCGGCCAGGCGCAGCGCCGTGAGCGAGGTTTCGGCGGCGGGCTTCACAACCAACGAGCATCCGGCGGCCAGCGCCGGGCCGATCTTCCAGGCCATCATCAGCAGCGGAAAGTTCCACGGAAGTACGAGGCCCACGACTCCCACAGGCTCGCGCACGATCATGGCGATGTGGTTGTCGGAAGCCGGGGCAACCTGGTCGTAGATCTTGTCGATCAGCTCGGCGTGCCACTTGATGCAATGGATGGTCTCGGGCACGTCGACATTGGCGCAGTCGTAGATCGTCTTGCCACTGTCTAGGCTCTCCATCACCGCCAGCTCATGGGCGTTGCGGGTCAACACCTTGCAGAAGCGGATTAGCACGTCCTTACGCTCGGAGGGATGCAAGCGCGACCAACGGCCATCCTCGAAAGCCTCACGGGCCTTTGACACGGCAAAATCCACGTCCTCCGCCGCGCAGGCCGCCACGTCGCCCAGCTTGACGCCGGTAGCCGGGTTTACGGTCTCGAAGGTGTTGCCCGAGGTCGCGGGCCGGAAGCTGCCGTCGATGAAGGCATTGCCGGGAAGGTTGAGGGAGGCGGCGATGGCCTCGTATTCTTCGCGGGTCAGTAACTCGGTCATGATCAATTCTCCGCCTTGATGGCCGCAATGGTGGTCTTGAGGGTTCGGATGACCTGTTCCAGCTCGCGCTTGTCATCCTTGTTCAGCCCGCGCAGCGGTGGGCGCATCGGGCCGGTCCGCAACCCGGCGAATTCGGTGCCATGCTTGACGCACTGGATGAACTTGCCGCCCTGCTCGAGCACCCGCATCAGTGGCATCATGGCGCTCATGATTCGGCGGCCCTTGGCGAAATCGCCTTGCACCGCGCAGGTCTCGTAAAGGAACACGTGCTCCTCGGGCAGGAAGTTGGAGCCAGCACAGATCCAACTGCGGGCACCCCAGGCGAAGAACTCGAGCGCCTGATCGTCCATGCCGCAGGACATCTGGATGTGCGGGTAGTCGCGGGCAAGCAGGTGCACGCGGTTGATGTCGCCCGAGCTTTCCTTGATCCCGATGAAGTTGCGCGACCGGCAGACCCGGTTGAGGAATTCCTCGCCCATCTCCACGCCCATCCGGCCGGGGTAGTTGTAGAGGATGATCGGCAGGTCGGCGGCACGGTCGATGGCCAGTGCATTCAGCGCGTTCTCGTGCTCGGTCGGCACCGAATAGGGCGGCGTACCAAGCAGCAGTGCGTCGGCGCCGATCTCGCGGGCGCCCATTGCCAGTGCAATCGAATCCGGGGTGCGCATCGCGCCGGTGCCGACGATCAGCGGTAGCCGCCCCTTGAGCTGCTTGCCGATGAAGGCGGCCAGTTCGAGGCGCTCTTCGACGGTCTGGGTGTAGTTCTCGGCGGTCGAGCCGCCGGAGATCAGCCCGTGGACGCCTTTCTCGACCAGATGCTCGACGATATCTGCAAGCGCGTCATAATCGACATCGCCCCCGTCATCGAACGGTGTCACGATTGGTGTGTAGATCCCCTCGAGGGTGAACCTGAACAACATGGTATTGCCCCTTCTTGCGGTTGAAAGCGGTTTCGGTTGACGGCTGGGCCGCCGGGAGTTGAGGCCAGTCCTGCGTCGCGCCGGGCGGGAGCAGGACCGGGAATTTGCGGCTACTGGACGAACCCGAAGAGCCGCGGGAGGAACAGGGCCAGCGGTGGCCAGTAGGTTGTGACCAGCATGACAGGGAATGCGGCGAACACCATGAAATAGACCGCCGGTGTGATCACTTCCGACATGCCCACCTTGCCAACCCGGCAGGCCATGAAGAGGATGGGTGCCATCGGCGGGCTGTTGGCACCGATCACAACGCTGGTACCGATGATCGCCGCAAAGTGCACCGGGCTGACGCCGATCTCGGCCATGACCGGCACCATCAGCGGGCTGATGATCGCAATCAGGCTCACGTCATCCATGATCATGCCGAGCAGGATCAGAAAGACGTTGACCATCAGCAGGATCAGGATCGGGCTGGAGAAGGTGCCGAGCAGCAGGTCGGTCAGTTCCTGGGGAACCCGCTCGAAGGTGAATATCCGGCTTGCCACGAAGGAGAAGACTAGGATGATCATGATCAGGCCGGTGGTGGTGGCGGCCTCGATCATCGATTGCGCGATCTTTTTCAGCGTCAGTTCGCGATAGACGAAAAGCCCGACGGGGATCGCATAGCAGACCGCTACGGCAGCGGCCTCAGTCGGCGTGAAGATACCGCCATAAATGCCGCCAAGGATGATCACTGGCAGGAATAGTGCTGGCAACGCGCGCAACCCGGTGGTGCGGGAATCGGCGAGGCGCTCGCGGAAAGACGGCCTTTCATCGTTGCCGCCGAGGTTGCGGTTGACGTGGAGGATGTTGAGCACCGACAGGAAGATCATCAGCAGGATGCCCGGCCCGATGGTGGCCAGGAAGCAGGCCGCGACCGACTGGCGGGTGACCACCGCGTAGAGGATCATGGTGATTGACGGCGGGATCAGCAGGCCTAGCAGCGAGGAGATGCCCAGGAGGGCGCTGGTGTAGCCGCGGGTGTAACCGTGCTTTTCCATTGGGTCGATCATGATCGAGCCGATCGAGGCGACGGCGGCGGAGGCTGTTCCGGAGATTGCGCCGAAGATGCCACAGGCCACCACCATCGAGGTACCCATGCCGGTCTTCGAGCGGCCCACCATGGCCTCGACGAACTCGACCAGACGGCGGGCGATACCGCCCAATTGCATCAGGTAGCCGGTCATCACGAAGAGCGGCAGGGCCACGAGTACGACCGAGTTAACCGACCAGAAGCCTGTGGTCATCAGCGCCGAGACATCGACGTCGTAGGCGATGGAGAGGATCAGCGTCATCCCCGCAAAGGCAAAGACGACGGGTACGCCGATCATCATGAGGACGACGACGGCAACGATTGCAACGATGGCACCCATCTCGGATTACTCCACTTCTGCCGACGGATCGCCGGGCTTGATGGCCTTGCCGGTGATCTCGAGAACGAGGTCACGGGTCAGGTAGATAACGAAGAGAATCGAGGCGACGAAAAGGCTCGACTGCGAGACCCACCACGGGATGCCGAAGACAGGGGTGGACTGCCCGCGCGACAGGCCGAAAGACAGCAGCGACCAGGCCCACCAGACGAACATCATCGCCACGCCCAGCGAGATCGCCGTGGAGAGTAGCGCGGCGCCTCGGATGACCCTGGGGTTCGAGGTCATGACGCCGACGAAATCGGCGGTCAGGTGCGAGCGGTCACGCGAGGCCAGCGAGGCACCGAGCATGTAGAACCACATGATCGCCAGCAGCATGATTTCCTCGAGCCCGAAGATCGGGGCGCCGAGGAAGGCGCGGCTGACGATGCCCACCACCAGCAGGACAGCGACCATCAGGCCGACGACCACGAGGATCGGGTGGACGATCCGCACGACGATCCGGTCGAGCGTTTTCAGGACATTCAGCATTGGTCTCCTCCCCACTGCCGGACCGCGAGACCCGGCGGTACTAAGGGACCGCCGGGCGATGTTTTCGACTTACTTCGGAACCGAGGCGTTGGCGCGGACAGTGTCCATGATCTCGGCGCCGAGGGCGTCTTCGACCTGCGGCCAGACTTCGGCGCGGACACGCTCGACCCAAGCGGCCTTCTGCTCGGGCGTCGGGACGATGTATTCCATCCCGACCTCCTGCGCGGCGGCGATCCACTTCTCGTCCTCGGCCCGGGCCTCGGTGAACTGCTTGTCAATCACCGCCACGGCTGCGTCCTCGATGATCTTGCGATCCTCGTCCGAGAGCTGCTCCCAGGTGTCGCCGTTCATCAGTAGCGAGTAGGAAGAGAAGTTGTGGGAGGACTGCACGAAGTAGTCGAGCTGGTCGCGGAAGTACTCATAATCCCAGAAAATCACGTTGGAGCTGTCGCCATCGACGACCCCGGTCTGGATCGAGGTGTAGACCTCGGCCCAGTCGATCGGCACCGCTTGGAAGCCCATGGCTTGCACCGTCTGAGGCAGCGGGAAGATCGGCTGCGAGCGGACGCGCAGGCCCTGGGCGTCCTCAAAGCTGGTGGCGTAGCGGCCCTTGGTGGCGATGCCGCCGAAGCCCTCAGGGAAGGGGCCGAAGTATTTCAGGCCGATGTCCTGGTAGACCGGCTCGATCACATCGCGCACCCAGCCGTCCTTGCCGAAGGAGGAGATGGCATCATCCCAGTCGAGCACGAGGTAGGGGATATAGTTCACGCCAATTCGCTGGTCGTAGGAGGTTTGCGGCCAGGTGATCATCATGTGGACGTTGCCCTGCACGAGCTGGTCGAACAGTTCCTGCTGGCCGCCAAGCTCGCCTTGGTAGAACACGTTGACCTCGATGCGGTCGTTCGAGTTCTGCTGGATCATTGAGGCCCAGTCCTGCATGGCCTTGCCAAGCACGGAGTCGCGGTCGCCGGCTTCGCTGGTGAGCACCAGGGTCATGTCGGCGGCGGATAGCGGCGCAGCCAGCGCGGTCATGAGCGAGGCGACGGAAACGAGGGTCTTGTGGTACATGCGGGTCCTCCCAAGGGCAGTTTCGTGACTTGAAATCCGCGAAATTCGGATGGGTTTTGATGCTGTTTCAGACCCCGATTCTTCAAACGAGAATATCGTGGGGCTTGGTTAAAGGGATTCCTTTTGCCGCAGGTGCGAAATGGTCAAACAATTGATTAAAAATCAAAAAAATGCGCCCGCGCCGGGGGTCCGGACGAGCGCAGCAGGCGGGTGTCGTCGAAACGTGGCACCCTCAGCACTCTGGCAGGTTGACAGCGATGCCCCCCTGCGAAGTCTTTGTACTTCGCGCTCATGTCGCGCCCGGTGTCACTGGGGAGTGGAAAGAACGTGGGGTTCAGGCCGCTTCAAGTCGACCGGCTGAAAGCCTACCATCCAAGACAGCGGCTCTCACCGTCGCCACACGGTGAGCCCCGCGCGGAGACCAGCGCATCCTCTGCTTTTTGCCCATGCGGGTGTTGGCAATGTCAATCACAAGGCCCTCGGCCCGGCATGTCGATACCGCTCGCCCTTGCTGCCTAAGCCTCGCATAGTTGGCGACGGCGGGCCGGTTGTATTCGAGGTATGTCCTCAACTCCATGGCGCGAGAAACTACAGAAAATGCCGCATCGCGCCGGGCGCCGGTTGAACTCTTGCGACTATGCATTCCAATCCTGACCAAGGCCGCGAGTGCCTCCAGCGCCCGACCTGTTTATCCGTCGCAAACACGCCAACGGAGGTTATGTACAAACGGTAGAACTTCGTCGGCTTCAGAGCTTTCGTGGCATGACAACAAGGTTTGACAGGTGGTTTCGACGTGCCTGATTCGGATTGAAATGTGCCGCCAGTTGAGAATGTGATTTACACCAGCTCCAATGGCGTTCCGCACCAGACGGGGCAGCGCGGGATCCCCATCTGAAAGAACGTTCACTTGATCACTCTCCCGCCACCCGGCTGCTGCCTGGTTCGTTCGCATGCACGCCAGTGGATGATCAGTGCCGGACAGGCTCAGCCCAAACCGGCGTTTTGTGCCTGCTCCGTCCTCCATCGCACCCACGACGGCCTCGGAGTTTCTTCTTTGATACTCGGGTCTTGAACGAATGTAAGCACTATCAAGAAATACTGAAATCTCACGGCTTCCATGCGCATTCGTGTTGGCAACCAATTCATTCAAGCCGTCCTCGAGACGGTCAGCCACGGAAGCAAGGCGGTTTCGGATTGTCATGTGGTTTTGCCGCGGACAAGGTGTCAGCATGTTCAGAAGGCGCGCCGCCTCGCGAAAGCTATGCCGCGCTGCAAGTTCCGCTTGCAGCCGTTGCAGCTCGGGTGTCGCCCGGGTTCGCAGCACTCGGGTCAGCGGTGAGTACGCAGCCCTGATTTCCGGATGTCCTGGCAAGCCGCACCTGCACATCCGGACCCGTGGTACCGCAACCGTGACGCGCCCAAAGAGCGTATCGATGCGGCGCTCTCGACGATCATGGACGGGAAGATAGCTCCCTGTCCAACTTCTGAAACGCGAGCTAGTCGTTTATGTGCACCAATCGACACAGTCTCAGGTCATAACCAATCTGGAGAGCCAGCGGCGGCAATACGATCTTGCCCCCGCTCTCTCTTCGAAGCAGCTCAATTGCTAGCCGATGATGCGAGAATGCGCTTCCGGATCGGTGAGGCCGCGTCTGTCAGATCGGACTGAATAGCATGTTTCGCCGCTTCGGCGTTTCCTTCGCGAACCGCCTTGATCGCCGCAGCGTGATGAGCATACCCAGAGCTCGAAAGCACTCCGCTGCGAACGATATTCATCAGCGGTCCGTATCGCATCCACAATAGCTCGATCATGTCAATCATGTTAGCGTTCCCGCTCGCGGCGTAGAGTACGAAATGAAACTCTTGGTTCTTGCGCAAATACGATTTGAGATCGTCTGTGCGCGCCAAGGTCACCATTTCAAAGTCGATCTGCTCCATTTGGTCTGCAAGCTCGGGATCAGGTTTCAAGGCAGCCAAACTGGCGGCTTCGCCTTCGAGCAGCAAGCGAAGTGGCAACAGGGAATCGAGGCTTTCCAAGGTCGCTCGCGGGATGCAAAGCGACCGACGTGGCGGTGCTTCCATGGCCTTGGCGGCCACAAGCCGGTTGGTTGCCTCTCTGATCGGCATCTGACTGGTTCCGAATGCCTCAGAAAGTTGATGTAAAGTGATCTTCTGACCCGGCTCAAACTCACCGATCATGCAAGATTGCTTCAGAGCGTCGTAAATATACTCCAGGTCCGAGATCGGACGACGCGCATCGAACTGGGGTAGGGTGTTTCGTTTGTTCACTGTCGTGCCCTCTAACGTGCCACTGTCACCAGATGTGCAGGCCTCCAGACGACCTACTCCGAAATATTCCGCTTTTTCAACTGTCTGCACACGTTTCGCAAGCATTGTTGAAAAAAGAACTTGACCAAATATGCTTTTTGATCAGATATCATATAACTCAGTTTGTGGAGGAACGCAACTTGGACGACGCTCAGATCAGGCATTTTGAAGAGCAAAAACCCGTTGCAGTGATTGGGGCAGGACTCATTGGCTGCAGTTGGGCGTCGCTCTTTGCGGCTTCGGGGATGGAGGTCCGAGTTCACGATCCGCGGCCTGACACCTCCCAACTGCTCCCTGCATTCTGGGAAGACGTTCGCCCGACTTTGAAGCTGCTCGGCCATGATTTCGCCGAAGCGCACACACCGAACTTCGTGATCTGCGATACCGTTGCAGAGGCAGTCGAAGGCGCCTGGCTGATCAAGGAATGTATTCCAGAACGGCTGGATCTGAAGCAATCGCTCTACGCCCAGATCGAGCCAGTGCTTGCCCCCGATGCCATCGTGGCGACCAGTTCCTCTGGGTTGAAGCTATCAGATCTTCAGGCGTTTTGGACCGACCCCTCGCGGCTGATCATTGCTCATCCGTTCAATCCACCGCACCTGATACCGCTGGTCGAACTCTACGGCAACGACCTGACTGCACCGGACATCATACCCCTTGCAAAGGCCTTTTTTGAAGGCTGCGGCAAGGTCACGATCACGCTGAAACGCGAGGTGCCCGCCCATGTTGCCAATAGGCTGCAGGCGGCGCTGTGGCGCGAAGCAATTCACCTGGTTACCGACGGGGTTGCAAGCGTCGAGGATGTGGATACGGCCGTCTGGGCCGGGCCGGGGTTGCGGTGGGCCATCATGGGTCCGCACATGCTGCTGAACCTTGGTGGCGGCGAGGGCGGCTTGCGCGCTTACGTTGGCCAGTTTGCCGATCACTACGCTGAATGGTGGGATGATCTGGGCAGGCCGCAACTAACCCAAGACACCGTCGACGCGCTGGTGGAAGGCATTTCGCAGGAAGCGGGATCGCGGGATTACAGAACGCTTCGGGCTGAGCGCGACAGCCAGATTCTCGCGCTGCTCCGGTCTATCCGCCCCAATCTACGACAATCCGCTGGTGCCACACCGGTCTGAAACGATCTTTTCGAAGGACTTGCCCATGAAACGCAAAGTTGTGCTTACCTGTGCCGTGACCGGGGACGGACCAATCCATCCCAAATACCCGGACTATCCAGTGACACCGGAACAGATCGCGCGCAACTGTCTGGATGCCGCGGCGGCTGGGGCGTCCGTGGTCCATATCCATGGTCGAAATCCTGAAACGGGTGAGGGCGACCGCTCACCGGCCGTCTTTCGCGAAATCGTCGAGCGGGTGCGGGCCGAGAACCCAAACATTGTCGTCAACCTGACCACCGGCATGGGCGCCACCTTCGTGCCCGATCCCGAAGACGAAGCGCGCGCCCATCCTACGACAGACGTTGCGAGTGCCCGCGAACGCGTTCAGCATGTGGTCGAGCTGCGCCCGGAGATCTGCACGCTGGACGCTGTGACGATGAACCTCGAAGGCGGGATCGCCGGGGCGCCGGATTGCGTGTTCATGAACACGCCTGGAACACTGGATCGAATGGCCGCCCTGATTCGCAACGCGGGCGTCAAGCCGGAGGTCGAGGTCTTCAATCCCGGTGACATACTGCTCGCGAATAAGATGGTGGCGGAAGGCCTGATCGAGCGGCCGCCGCTGTTCCAGATATGTCTCGGCGTCAAATGGTCGGCCCCGGCAGATGCCAGAACCCTGCTCTACATGAAGGATCTGCTGCCCGCAAACGCAAGGTGGAGCGCCTTTGGCATTTCGCGCTGGCAGATGGACATGGTGGCGCTTTCCACCGTGTTGGGTGGCCATTGCCGGGTCGGACTCGAGGACAACATCTATCTTGAACGTGGTGTCTTCGCGACGAATGTGCAATTGGTCGAGCGTGCCTCCCGGGTTATCCGGGATCTGGGCTGCGACGTCGCCACACCCGATGAGGCACGCGAGATCTTGGGTCTGCGCTCCGCTGCCGCTGAACTGGAATCGGCACAATGAGCCGCCTGGTCCTGACCCATGTCTTTCATCCCTGGCATTGCGACCATTTCGGCCATGTCAACACGCGCCACTATGCGGCGGCGTTCGACGATGCGACCTTTGCATTCTGGGCCGGACTCGGTGTGGGGCAGGGTTCCATCGTTCCGGTCACTGCAAGGCAGATGATCACCTACCAGACGGAATCGACCTCGGGAACCGTTGTATCGATCCACGCGAAACCCGTCAGGGTTGGCGACAAATCCGTGACGCTTGAATTCGCAATGTCGGATCTCGCGGGCGGGGCACTGGCGCATTTCGAAGTAGTCGAAGTATTCTTCGACAATACTACACGCCAGAGCGCAAAGATGCCGGAAAACGTCCGTGCTGCCCTCAACGCACTTGCCGAAGCGGCTAGCTAGGCGAATTGATCCAGTCCTTGGGCCGCCATCAAAGGGAGAAAGCGCCGCAGCAGGCATAGAACAACAGCCCGCAGAGGCGCCCCCAACATCGTCAGGTGACAACAGTAGGGCAAATACCACAAACCAAAAAGACCATTCTCACAAGGGAGACGAAGATGACCAACGATATGAGATCACTTTTTTCGCGCCGTGCTTTTCTGAACCGCAGCGCGTTCGCCGCCATCGGCCTTGCCGCCCCGTCGCTGATCACAACGCGCGGCCTTGCTGCCGAACCGGACGTGATCCGCATGGGCATGGTGAACCCGCTCGAAGGCGAGTGTGCCCAGTGGGGTATTCCGATAGTCCGCGCCGGCAAGATGTGGGCCGACGAACATAATGCAGCGGGCGGCATCCTCTGCGGGGACGGCGAGCGTCACCGCATCGAATATTCGGCCTACACCAACGTTTGCTTTTACCCGAACGAAGAACTGAAGGCATTTCGCAGCGCGATTCTGCAAGATGATTGCAAGTTCATGTTTCAAACCTATACGCCGGCATCGCGTAAGGCCATCGCCCGGCTGGCAACCGAATCCGGCGTTCTAACGAACAGCTATGGCGGCGGGTTCATGTCCGCTGATTTCCCATATCTGATGGGCGGCATTACAGGATCGCCGACCGCATTCCTTGGTCTTGTATCTCACGTCCTGGAACAACACTCAGACGTGAAACGCGTGGCGTTGATGTTTACCGACAACTCGTTCGGCCATGCCGGACGGGCCTACACGGCTGCAGGCTGCGCGCCCTACGAGGCCGATGGGTCGCTGGAAGTGGTTTATAACGAGGTCTTCGATCCGGCCACCACCGACTTTTTCCCACTGCTGGAAGCCGTTCTGGCGACGAAACCGGACGCCATTTTCTATTCCGACCTGCCTCCCGGCAAGCAGGCCATCCTGCTTGAAACCTCACAGGCCCTCGGGTTCGATGGCATCTGGATGTCGCATTCCTGGGATCTGCCGCAGATCGCGCAGCGCGTCGATCTCGTCAACCTTGAAGGCCGGGTCTACAGCGGCTTTGGGGTCGATGCGTCGGAACCAACCTTTTCGGCGAAGGCGCATCAGATGTACCAGAACTATGTCGAACAATTTGGTGCTAGCGAGTGGATCGGCTTTGCCGGTCTGACCTATTCGGCCATGGCCAGCCTTGATCAGGCTTTTGCGGAGAGTCCATCGGTCGATCCCAGGGACGTGATGGAAACGGTCTACGGCATAAAGGAAATGGATCATCCGATCTATGGCAAATCGCAATGGTCCGGTGTCGATATTTTCGGTGTGGACCATCACCTGCTGACCCCGACACCGAAATATGTCGTATCTGGCGGTGATCTCGCGCTCTCCGGCGTGGCCGACGACGGGGCATGGTGGGCCGAACACAAGGCAGCGGCGCTGCCCGTTCTCAAGAAATACGGCGCGACCGAAGTCTGATCGCGTTCAATCGAAACTCGAGCGGCGGACGTTGGGGATGGCCCACCGCCGCCAACTGGAAAGGAACCTCTCAAATGGCGAGAGACGATATTCTTATACCCCCGTACAAGACTGAACTCTTCGCAGAACCCATTCATGCGGAAGAAATCCAGAACCTACCTGGTGCGCTCGACAAGGGCGATGAAAACGTTGACCCGGTGACCTTTTCCATCGTGCACGCGCGTGTCGAAGGCATCATGACCGAAATGACCGAGACAATCCTCGCAACCGCCCGGAACCCGATTTTGCACGGCGCCAAGGACTTTACCTGCTGTCTGCTGGACACCTACGGCGCCTCGATACTGTCAATGGTGGACTGTATCCCCGTTCACGTCGGAACCATGAGCCCGCCGCTGCGTTTCGTGATCCGTGCCTTCGGCGACGACATCAAGGAAGGTGACGTTTTCTTGAACAACGCCTCCTTTGCTGGTAACAGCCATGTGGGCGATTTCACGATGTTCGCCCCGATCTTCTATGAAGGCAAACTGGTGGCTTGGGCCTGCTCCAAGTGTCACCTGCTGGATATCGGCGCGCATGTGCCCACCTCGATGGATCCTTTCGCCAAGGACATCTATGAGGAAGGTTATCACTTCCCGGCAGTACGCCTTTGCCGCGATCACAAGCCGATCACCGACATCATCCGCTTCATCGCCTACAACTTCCGTTACCCGCAGCAATGGCATGGCGACTTTCTTGCCCAGCTGTCCTCGCTCTGGGTGGCCGAGAGCCGTGTGCAGGAGATGTGCAAGCGTTTTGGTTATGACACCTTCAAGGGCTGCATGACCGAAAGCCTGAAATATGGCGAGCGGGCCATGAAAGAAGCGATCGCCAAGTTGCCCAAAATTACTGTCACCGAAACGCTCAAGTCGGAATGCTTCAAGGGCTATATCGACGAACCGCTCGAGTTCAAGATGACCCTGACTATCGACCCGGACGAGGGCTATATCGACTTTGACTATTCGGAGATGCCTGACCAAATCGACTTCTCGTACAACCTTAGCTACGCGACATGTCGCTGTTCCGCAGTGCAGGGCACGCTGCCGATCCTGCCGCCGGATCTGCCGTACAACTCTGGGGCGCTGGACCGTATCCGTGTGAAACAGCGCGTCGGTTCGATCGCGGGCATCCCAAGCTGGCCAATTGGCACCGAGGTCGCAACCGTCGGCCTGAACGACGAGGTCACGAACCTCGTTTTCAAGACATGGGCCAAGGTTCTGCCCGAACGCGCACTTGCGGGCATGGGCGAGCATCCGGCGGCGAACCACACCGGTGCCGGCGTCGATCCGCGCAAGAACAACCAGCCCTACGGGCACCTTCATTATCTTGCTGCATCGGCGGCCGGTGCGACCGAGGGCTTTGACGGTCTGCCGCACATGTTCGGCCATTGCATCATGGGCAACATGGGCTACGAAAGCCTCGAGATCCATGAGCAGTCGCTGCCCCGGATCATCTGGGAAGTGAAGGCCGAGACCGACTCTGGCGGCGCGGGCAAATGGCGCGGCGGCATCGCGATGTCGCACCGGCTGCAGCCCATCGATCATGACATGCAGTTGATCTATTGCGGCACTGGCCACACCCACCCGGCCTTTGGTCTGTTCGGTGGCGAAGGCGGCACCGTGGCGGACCACTGGCTGCTGGACAGCAAGACGCTGGAGGAGGAAGCTCACCTCGAAAACATGGGCGAAACCATCTGCAAGCGTGACCAGCACTGGTACGCCAAGACCGGCGGCGGAGGTGGTTTCGGCAATCCACTGGAGCGTGATCCCGAAGCGGTGCGTGACGATGCGCGGGATGGTTTCATCTCGCTCGACGCGGCCCGAAACGTCTACGGGGTCGTACTCGACACCAAACCTGAACTCTTCGCGGTGGATGTCTCCGCGACCGAAGCACTGCGCGCCGAAATGGCCGCAGTTTCGTCCTGAACCCCAACGGAGGACCAAGAAAATGGCTTATCGTATCAGTGTCGACGTTGGTGGCACTTTCACAGACCTCACCATTGCGGAGTCTGAAACCTTCACCCAACTCGGGCGGCACAAGTCGCCCACCACACCTGAGGACCGGTCCATCGGCATCCTCAACGCCATAAACCTTGCGGCGGAAGAACTGGGCCTGACGTTGAACGAGCTGCTGTCGGAAACCTCGGTCTTCTGCCACGGCTCGACCACGGCGACGAACACCATTCTCGAAATGTCTGGCGCCAAAACCGGACTGATCTGTACCCGCGGCACAAAATACACGCTCTGGCGCGGTGAGGGCCGCCGCCAGACCATGTTCAACTACAAGATGCCGCCCAATATGCCGTTGATCCGTCCGTACCTGTGCCGCGAAGTGACCGAGCGGATCGACAGCGAGGGTAATGTGCTCCTGGCGCTGAACGAGGAAGAGGTCCGCGCCGAGGTTCGGCAACTCAAGGAATGGGGCGTCGAGGCGATCGCGGTCTGCACCATGTGGTCCATCGTCAACGATGCACATGAAAAGCGCATCGGCGAGATCATCGAAGAGGAATATCCGGGCGTCGACTACTGCCTGTCTTCCGACGTCCAGCCGATCATCCGCGAATATTTCCGCACCTCCTGTGTGGTGCTGAACGCCATGCTTCAACCCAAGGTGACGCGCTATCTGAACGGGCTTCAGGGTAAGCTGGAAGACCGCGGGTTCAAGGGGGAAACTCTCATCGTCGTTTCGAACGGTGGTGTCGTGCCGATTGCCGAAGTTGCAAAGAAGCCTGTCTTCATGCTCTTTTCCGGTCCGTCAATGGCGCCGGATGCCGGCTATTACTTCAGCGAAATCGAGGGCCAGAAGAACTGTATCACCGTGGACATGGGCGGCACAAGCTTTGACGTGTCCACCGTGCTGGATGGCCAGATTACCACGACCAAGGATGGCCGCATCCTGAACTATCCGACCGGTGTCGCCTCGATCGAGATCGCGACACTTGGTGCCGGGGGTGGGTCGATCGCGACGGTGGACAAAGGCCTGATCAAGGTCGGCCCACGCTCGGCCGAAGCGGTGCCGGGACCAGCTTGCTACATGCGTGGCGGCACCGAACCAACGGTGACCGACGCCTATGTCGTCCTTGGGTATATCCAGCCAAAATACTTTCTGAACGGCCGGATGTTGATCGACCGTGATCTTGCCGTCAAGGCAGTGAAGGAGCATGTTGCCGATCCGCTTGGGATCTCTGTCGAAGAGGCGGCCTTCGGGATCACCCAGGTGGTCAACGAGAACATGATGGGAGGTATCCTCGACATGACGATCCGCCGTGGTGTCGATCCGCGCGAATTCGCGCTGGTGACCGGCGGAGGCGCAACATCGGTCCCGGTGTCGTTCCTTGCCAGGGAACTGGGCGTCAAGAAGGTGATCATCCCGCGCGAAACATCGGTGCTTTGCGCCTTTGGTGCCAATAACGCCGCCATCGCCATGAGTGAAGTCGTCTCTAAATACTCGGACACCGCAGATTTCGATTTTGACGGGGTGAACGAAGCCCTGGCCGGGATCACCGGCAAGGGCGCCGGCTTTCTGACCCGGATGGGCGTCGCACTGGAGGACCAGAAATTCGAACTGTTCGTCTCAGCCCGATACCCGATGCAGACGACCGAGCTGGAGATCCCGATCACATTGGACGATGGCGAGATCACTCCGACCAAGCTGGACGAGATTGCCAAGGCATTCCACGATGCCTATCTCGCGCGCTACAAGACCAACGATCCCGCATCCGAGGTCGAGTTCCTGATGTGGCGCAACCTTGCCACGTTCCAGCGGCCCAAGGTGGTGCTCCCGACGCAAGAGCGCAGCAACGCGTCTCCTGATGCCATTGCATTACTGTCCACGGGCAAGGCCTATTTCGGCGGAGGCAACTTTGTCGGCACGTCGGTTTATGACGGGTCCAAAATCGAGTTCGGCATGGATATTCAGGGACCGGCCATCGTGGTGCTGCCTGACACGACCATTGTGGTGCCGCCTTTTGCCGAACTGACGACGCGCGAACACGGCTATTTTGTAATGAACGTCGATACGGAGCAAAACTCTGAAGGGGCAACCGAGTCCGCACTGGAATGCGTGTGACAAATATTCGGGCAGCCCGCAAGAACTGCCCGGTCCATCAGTTTTGTCGGAGGCCGATATGCCAGATATTAATCTCGTCCAGCTGCTCTTCAACTTCCTGGCGCTCAGCGCATCCTATAGCCTGTTCGCCGTAGGTCTCGCACTTGTCTTCGGGGTGATGAGGGTCGTTAATTTTGCACATGGCGAGTTCTTCATGCTGGGTGGTTATTCGATTTGGCTTCTGCTGGCGGCCTTTTCGGGTGCGCCGCTCTGGGCGGTGTTCCTGATGGCGGTAGTGGTCGGTCCGATCATCGTCGGGATCATCGGTGGTGGTATAGAACGGATGATCTTTTGGCCTTTGGCCGACGATGCGTTCAACGGTTTCATCGCTTCGCTTGGCCTCTCCTACGTCTTGCAGGCTACGGTCGCGATCAGTTTCGGTGTGGTGTCCAAGAGCCTGCCGGTTCTCATTCCCGGCCAGATCGAGATCGCCGGAGCGATCCTGACCTGGCAAAGGGTGATCGTCATCCTTGGAGCCGTTCTCACGATGGCGGGACTCTGGTATTTCCTGAAACATACCCGAGGCGGGCGCGCCGTCCGCGCGGCCTCGCAGAATCGGGGCGCGGCAGTGTTGCAGGGCATCAACCTGCATCGCGTCAGCTTCATGACGATGGCAATCGGTGCAGCAATGGCCGGCCTGTCCGGTGTGCTGATGGGGAGCGTGCTGAATATCGGGCCTTACATGGGTCTTGAGGCGATCTGGAAGGCGTTCATAGTCGTGATCGTTGGCGGACTCGGCAGTATCAGTGGCGCGCTTGTCGCCGCCCTGCTGTTCGGGTTTATCGACAGCGTGGCAAGCACGTCGGGCTATGGCCAGTACATTGTCATCATAGACACAGTTATCATGCTGGTGGTCCTCGCCTTTTTTCCACGTGGTCTTCTGGGTCGGGAAGCCCCTACGCTGGAGCAAGGCGCGATCAAGCGGTTTCCAACCATCCTCCCAGTAAAGACGATACAGGTCATCAGCTTTGGCGCGATTGCGTTGGCTCTGCTGGTGGCTTGGCCCTTCGTGGTTGACGGCTACTTGTTGGGTGTCGGGGTGCTGTTCCTGATCAATCTGCTACTTGTCATCAGCTACCGCACGATTACCTCAATGGGCGGCTGGTCGTTCGCGCACATCACGATGCTGGCGATCGGAGCTTATACCATGGCCATCCTTCAAACCCAGTTCGGTATTTCGTTCTGGCTGATATTGCCACTGTCGGGCATCGTCGCCGCGATCATCGCGCTTGTTATCGCGTGGCCAGTAATGCGCACACGGCAGTTCTACTTTTTTCTCAGCACCTTTGCTGCTGGAGAAGCAATCCGTCAGTGTTTTATTCAGTTTAAAGGTACCTTCGGAGGCATCGAAGGCATCCCGTTTCTGTCACCGCCGTCCAAGGTCCTTGGTCTCAGTTTCTTTGATCCGGTGAATTTCTATTTCCTGGTCCTCATTATCGTCATGATCTGCAGCGGCATCCTTTATACTTTTGACCGGGGACGAACCGGACGGACCATTGTCGCGATGGCCGAAAACGAGAACCTGTCGCTGGCGCTTGGCACCAATGTCTGGGCACTCAAGACGCTGGCGTTCTGCGTCGGATCGTTCTTTGCTGGGATCGCGGGCGCGCTTTTTGCCGGATACAACGGCTTTGTCGCGCCAACGGATTTCAGCACTGGCATGATGTTCATGGTCATCGCGGCGCTGGTCATCGGCGGCAACCGGTCATTTCTCGGACCGATCTTCGGGCTGGTTCTGCTGACGGTTCTGGACGAGTTCCTGCGTGATCTGTCGCAACTTGTGCCACTGATCTACGGAATGACGATCATCCTGACAGTGCTCTTTCTGCCGCAAGGGCTGGAAGGTCTTGTCCGGCGTCTGTTCGCCTCCCAAACCGCGCTGCAGGCCTCCGGTGACAAAGGAGTTTCCCATGCTTCACGTGCGTGACCTGACCCGCCGGTTCGGAAGCCTGACGGCACTGGACGCGGTAAGCTGCGATATCGCCAGCGGAACGATCCATGGGTTGATCGGACCGAATGGCTCTGGAAAGACGACATTCTTCAACTGTGTCACTGGGTTCCTGAAACCGACATCGGGCAGCATCAGTTGGCAGGGTCAGGACATAACCAACTTGCCGCCGCATCGTATCGCGCGGATTGGCATTGCTCGCACCTTTCAAAACACGAGCAACTACGGAAACTTCACGCTCCGCCAGAATCTCGTCCTGGCCAGCCGCAACCGGATAAAGTCGCCTGCTTTGGCAAGGATGCTGAACTTGCCGTCTGCACGGCGTGAAGAGGCGCTGCAGGAACATGAGGCCGATGCACTGCTCGAGCGGTTTGGTCTGAACGACTTGGCTGATGTCCAGGCAGCGGACCTGCCGGGTGGAACGCAGAAGGTTTTGGGGGTTGCGATCGCGCTTTCGACTGGACCGCAGCTACTGATGCTCGATGAGCCGCTTGCCGGGCTGAATTCCGGAGAGAAGGTAAAACTTATGGAATTGCTGCGTGACATCCGGATGGAGGGGCAAACCATCCTGATCATTGAACACGACATGAAGGCTATCATGCAGACTTGCGACCAGATCACTGTCCTGTGCTATGGCGAGAAACTGGCGGAAGGCACCGCGAGCGAAGTCAGCCGGGACCCCGCCACGATCCGGGCCTATCTCGGTGAGGAGGCGTGATGCTGGAAATCAGGTGTCTGCATATTGATTATTCCGGGGTCATTGCCGTCGAAAATGCTTCGCTTGATGCCGCGGCTGGACAGATCACCACGATTGTCGGGGCGAACGGTGCTGGAAAGTCCTCGACCCTCAAGGCCATATCAGGCCTTGTTCGACCGGCGCAGGGTGAAATCCGGTTCAAGGGGGAATACCTCAACGGCAAGTCGCCAGAGCAAATCGTCGACATGGGCATCTGCCATGTGCCTGAAGGCCGGGGTTTGTATCCCTACATGTCCGTGCTCGATAACCTGCTCGTCGGTGCGCACCGGCGGAAGGACAAGGCCGGAATCCGGGACGATCTCGACAAGGTGTTCGACTATTTCCCCGTCCTCAAGGAGCACCGGCATCGCATCGCCCGAAACTTCTCCGGCGGGCAGCAGCAGATGATTGCTATCGGGCGCGGCATCATGAGCCGCCCGGATTTCTACCTGTTTGACGAACCCTCCATTGGGCTTGCTCCGCTGATAACGCGTGGGGTGCTGGACACGATTTCACGCATCGCGCGAGAGGAAAATTGTGGCGTCCTTCTGGTGGAGCAGAACGCCAAGCTCGCTCTGGACGTGGCAAGCTTTGCCTACGTGATGGATCTTGGTGCGATCACACTGTCAGGCCGGAGCGCTGATCTTGCCGCCAATGAAGAAGTCCGCCGTGCCTATCTGGGGCTCTGATGTCCTGTTGGGCACCACTCTGCGAGCCGCAGAATGTGAGGTCAATGCTGAATTCAGGTAGCTTTGGCTGGTTAAATCGGGATGCCTAAATTGGGGTATGATACACAGCGGCTCTGCAGTCGATCGGCGACACGATGAGCCTGCAGAATGGAGGTACAACTGTCCAGGGGACCGGCGCAGCCGTTTTGACGGGCTGCGCGATCAATGGGTGCATGGGCGTACTTTACGTCTGGAGCCTGTTCGCCCTTCCTCTGGAAACCACGCTGGAAATATCGCGCGCCGACGTGAGTGTGGCCCCGTCTCTTGCCTTGGGGTTTTTCACCTTCGGGATGGTGGTTCACAAAGCTTTGATCGACTGGTTTGGCAGGCAAGCCATGTGTTTTATCGCGTTCGCCCTCGCTGGTGGCGGTCATTTACTATTTGGCCTCCTGCCAGGGTATTCAACCCTGTTGACAGGATACGGCGTGCTGTTCGGCCTCGGGGCTGGACTGGGCTATGGCATCGCGCTATCGCTCGCCAGTGGTAGTCCTGACCGGCTCAGAGCCGTTTCCATCGGCCTCGTCACGTCTTGTTTTGCGCTCTGCAGTGTCGTCATTTCGATCACACTCGCCCCGACAGTCCGCGATGTGCCCGCGGAGACGATTTTCACATTCATCGGTCTTGGCCAGTTGACCATTGGCGTGATTGCAAGCCTGCTCATGCCGCGCGCCGCCAATGGCCCAGGCCATTCGCATATCCCGCAACTCCGCTCTTTCCTTACCTCGATGACATTCCTTGTCATTGCACTGTGCTTCTTTGTCATATGCTTTGCCGGATTGCTGGCTGTCGCGCACATTACCAGCATCCTGCAGGAACAAAGGTTGCAGTCGACCTTGGTCGACCTCGGGCCCGGATTGCTGACGTCAGGATATATTCTCGGATGTCTCACAGGTGGGAAATGGGTGGATTTTACCACGGGCCGCCGAGCACTGATTGGGGCGCTGTTGATAAACTGTGCTGCCCTGCTGGGGCTGCTCTCACCCTCTACCGCGGTCATTCTGGTGTCGACTTTTGGCATCGGCATAGTCTTTGGGTCCACCGCATCGCTGGTGCCCGTGGCGATCGGCGAAGCCTTCGGCACTAAGAATATCGGAATGGTTTACGGTTACATGATGATTGCCTACGGACTCGCCGGAATAGCCGCGCCGTGGATTGGCGGGTTGCTGTATACCTATTCTGGCAGTTACAGACCGAGTCTTTCTTTGTGCATAGCCATGATAGGCGCTTGCATCTTCGCAGTTTGGTTTTGGCGTCTCCCGCGTCCGAAGCATTGATTCTCGCAAACAGAGTCGTCGGAAGCGTAGAGTGCCACAAAGCGTGGGGCAATAATGCAGCCATTGTGGTTTGAGAATATTAGGGGCTGTTGACGTTCAGGATTTCTATTTGGTGTGAGTTCTAATTCAAGGTTGCAAACAGAGGAGAGCAGCCTTGACCCGTCATGTCTTGACCGACGCCCAATGGGCGATCATCGAACCTTTCTGCCTTGGCAAGGCCACAGATCCCGTCCAAACCGGACGCGCTTCACGTCTGTTCATGGAGGCTGTGTTGTGGATTGTGCGAACCGATGCGCAATGGCGGGAACTGCCCGTCGAATTCGGGAAGTGGAATTCTGTCTTCAAGCGGTTCCGGCGGTGGGTGAAAGCTGATGCTTTCTACAACATGTTCAGAACCTTGGCTGCGGACGCCGACTTCGAATACGCGATGATTGACGGTTCCATCGTCAAGGCCCACTGCTCCAACCAGGGCGCAAAAGGGGGACTCAGAGCCAGGCCATAGGACCCTCGCGCGGCGGCATGACGACGAAGATCGTTGTCCTGACCGACGCGCTTGGCAACGTTGTCTACTTCCGCCTGTTGCCGGGTCAAGCGCATGACCTGCGCGGCGTGCCGGAGCTGACCGACACGCTCACCGCAGATCACCTGCTAGCAGATCGCGCCTTCGATGCCGATTGGCTCCGAACCGCGCTGTTCGAACAGAGCATTACACCAGTCATCCCGCCGAAACCCAACCGCCGCTTTCCTGCCGAGTTCGACAAGGAAACCTACAATTGGCGGCATCTGATCGAAAATTATTTCGGAAAGCCCAAGGAAAACAGAGGCATCGCCATGCGCTCATGCAAGACCGACCAGAGCTTCAAGGCGTTCATTGCACTAGCCGCATTTATCATTCAACTCAGATGAACGTCAACAGCCCCTAGTTCAGCGCTGGATAGCATTGCTCGAATTCGCCGCGCAGCGTACGCGATGTTTCAAGCGTATTCCCTTGGGTAATGTGGTCCAAAGCTCCTGGTCGCAATCAACCAATGAGTTAATCCAGAAAGAAATGGCGGCACCTTGACACGATGCCGCCATTCAAAGCTCGAGTCTTCAGACCTAGGTCACTCCATGCTGCATTCTGCAGCGAAGGAGTCTTTCATGGCCTCAACGATTACACCATCCGAGACCGCGATGAAATTGCCATTGTCGTCCTTTTGAACGGTCGCAAGATACATGTTCTGAATTGGGTGGTTGTTGTTGTTGAACTCGAAATCGCCGCGAACAGATGCAAAGTCTGCTTTGCGAATGGCTGCTCTGAAGGCGTCGGTGTCTTCGACATGCCCATCCACCTCGGCAACCGCACTGTCGATCAGACGAACGGCGTCATAGGCCATCGCGGCAAAATCCGACGGCGGCGTCCCATATTTGGTCTGGAATGCATCGACAAACTCCTGGTTGGCATCGTTGGGCAGGTCGATCGTCCACTGGGCGGCGCTTTGCAGGCCAAGGCCGGCTTCGCCGATGGCATTCAGGGCCGCTCCGTTGAAATAGGTGAATGCACTGAAGAGCGGCGTGCTTTCTTTGAGCCCGGCCTGGGAGTATTGCTTGACCCATTGAATACCGAGACCGCCGGGATAGAAGACGAACACAGCGTCGGGCGCTGCGGATTTGACCTGTGTCAACTCGGCCGAGAAATCGTTCTGTTCGAGCGGAGTATAGATTTCGCCGACAATCTCGCCGTCATAGGTTCGTTTGAAGCCGGCGAGCAGGTCGCGACCGGCTTGATAATTGGGCGCCAGAATGAATACCGATTTCACCTCCTGTTGCGACAGATGAAGACCGACGGCTTCGGCCAGTTGGTCATTCTGGAAGGGAATGGCAAAGTAGTTTGGATCGCAGTTCTCACCCGCAAGCGGGGCAGGGGCCGGATTGGGGCTGATGACAATTTTCCCAGCACGCGTGATCGGACGGTGGATGGCCATCATCACATTCGAGAACGAAGAGCCGATGACGATATCCACGTTCTCCGAACGGGTCAGACGCTCGGCTGCTTCCTTGCCGACATCCGGCTTGCGCTGATCGTCCTCGTAGACGAATTCAGCGGTTTGACCACCCAGCTTGCCGTCGAGAAGTTCCAGAGCCAGATCGGCGCCTTTTTGCATCTCTTCCCCGAGGATCGAGCCGGGGCCGGACAGGGACAGGATTAATCCGACCTTGACCTTGCCTTCTTCGGCTTGGGCCCCTGCCACGAAGCCTCCCGCGACGAGCGCAGAGAGAGCGAGAAACTTAGTTAGTGAGGTTTTCATTTTGCCGTACTCCCATGGCCATTCATTTTTATTCTCATTGTATATAATTATACTCCGTTGCTCAACATACAGTTTTTCCGGATGTGAGAGAGTTATCTTCATCGCTCGACACCGAAACCGCCGCCGCCCGGTGTCTCCATGATGAAGACATCGCCCGGACTGACTTCTGCCATGTCGTTGCCTTTCAGAGTCAGCAGTGTGCCATTGGCGCGTTCGATCGCGTTTCGTCCGATGGCGCCCGGCCCACCGCCCTCTGCGCCGCGGGGTGGCACCTTGCGGTGAGAGGTCAGCACTGTCGTGGTCATCTCCTCGAGGAAGCGCAACCTGCGACGAATGCCGTTGCCTCCACGATGGCGCCCGTTACCCCCCGAGCCGCGGCGAATCGCAAATTCCTCAACGTGAACCGGAAAGCGCCATTCCAGAACTTCGGGATCCGTCATACGGGTGTTTGTCATGTGCGAATGAACGGCGTCGGTCCCGTCGAAATCCGGGCCTGCGCCAGTACCGCCACAGATCGTTTCGTAGTTCTGGTAGGCTTCGTTGCCCCAGATGTGGTTGTTCATGGTGCCCTGGGACCCCGCGATCACACCAAGCGCGCCATAGAGGGCATCAGCGAGGGACTGGCTGACCTCTGTGTTGCCGGCGATGACGGCGGCGGGGTATCTGGGGTTGATGAATGTGCCTTCGGGCACGATCAGATGCAGTGGCTTCAGGCAGCCTTCGTTCAGCGGAATATCGCTGCCGACCAGCGTGCGGAAGACATACAGCGTGACCGCCTGGCTTATGGACACAGGCGCATTGTAATTGCCGCTGTCCTGTTTGCTCGTACCGCTGAAGTCGATCGTTGCCGTGCGATTTTCACGGTCAACGCGAATCTGCACTTCGATTCTTGCACCGCTGTCGAGTTCATAGGTGTTTTGCCCGTCGGTCAGCTTGTCGATGACCCGGCGCACGCTTTCTTCGGCATTGTCCTGAACGTGGCGCATATAGGCCTGAACGACCTTGATGCCGAATTGCGCCAGCATCTTGCGCACCTCACGAGCACCGGTTTCATTGGCGGCCATCTGTGCAAGAAGATCGGCAACATTGTTGTCGATGTTGCGGCAGGGATAGGGACCCGAAGCCAAGAGCGCGCGGGTTTCTTCTTCGAGGAAACGGCCCTGATCGACCATTTTGAAGTTGTCGATCAGAACACCCTCTTCGTCGATATGGGTGCTGTCAGGTGGTGCAGAGCCGGGAGTGCGCCCGCCGATGTCCGCATGGTGTCCGCGCGAACCGACATAGAACAATATCTCTTGCTCCGCCTCGTCGAATACGGGGGTGATGACCGTCACATCGGGTAGGTGAGTGCCGCCATTGAATGGTGCGTTCAGCATGAATACATCGCCGGACTTCATCTTGCCGGCGTTCTCCCGGATCACGGTGCGCACTGATTCGCCCATCGACCCCAGATGCACGGGCACATGCGGGGCGTTGGCGACCAACCCGCCTTCTGGGTCGAAGAGGGCGCAGGAAAAGTCGAGCCGTTCCTTGATGTTCACCGAATAAGCGGTCTTGGCCAACGTGGCCCCCATCTGTTCGGCGATCGACATGAATAGATTGTTGAACACTTCCAGCATGACTGGATCCGCTGTCTTGCCTACGGCCTCTGAGTTATGCCTTGGCAAGACGCGTTCAAGAATCAGGTTCTCATAGCCATCCATGCGTGCGCGCCAGCCCGGTTCGACGATGACCGTACCGGTCGGTTCGCTGATAATCGCGGGGCCATCGATCTGGCTGTGCTCGCCCAAGACGATCCGGTCATAAAGCGGCGCAGCATGAAGGGCACCTGCGGCAACCATATCGACCGTTTCGACAGGTTCCGGGGCGCCTTGGCGCTTGGCCGCTTCCACGTCCGGCAGATCGGGGCGTACACCGATAGCCTCAACTGTCAGCGCCTCGAAGTAGACCTGCCGGTCGGGATCGGAAAATCCATACAGTTGGCGATGCTCTGCCTCGAAGGCCGTGCGCATGAGATCGTGATCGGATAGCTCGACCTCCAGCGTCTGGTGAGATCCCGCATAGCGCAACAGGGCATGCGTAATATGGGAAATATCCGGTTCTGCGGTGCCCTGACTCACCAATTCAGCCTTTGCCTCTGCCAGCATGTCAGCGGCAAATGTCTCTGCCTTGATGCAGGCCTCGGGCGTCAGGGGCCGATCAAACTGGCTCTGACGAAGGGCGCGTACCTCGGCTAGACCCATGCCATAGGCCGACAGGACGCCAGAGAAGGGATGCAGGAACACCCTTGAGATACCGAGCGCGTCGGCCACCAGGCAAGCATGCTGCCCACCGGCACCGCCAAAGCAATTAAGGGTATAAGCCGTCACGTCATAGCCGCGCTCGACGCTGATTTTCTTGATCGCGCGGGCCATGTTCTCAACCGCGATTCGCAGGAATCCTTCTGCGATGTCCTCTACAGGCATCGGGGCGGCACCCGTGTCTCGAGCGATCTTTTGCGCCAGTGTCACGAATTTCTCTTGTACAGTTTTCAGATCCAGAGGCTCATTGGCCTTTGGCCCAAAAACCTTGGGAAAATGAGCCGGTTGCAGCTTGCCCAGAAGAACGTTGCAGTCGGTCACGGTAAGTGGACCGCCGCGACGATAACATGCCGGCCCCGGGTTCGCCCCGGCGCTCTCGGGTCCGACCTGAAAGCGGCCGTCACGGAAAGAAAGGATGGACCCGCCCCCTGCCGCGACGGTGTGAATGTTCATCATCGGGGCACGCATGCGCACCCCGGCAACCTCGGTTTCCAGGCTGCGCTCGAAGGTTCCGGCGTAGTGGCATACGTCCGTTGACGTGCCCCCCATATCAAAGCCGATCAACTTGTCAAAGCCCGCCTGTTCCGCGGTTTTGACCATGCCGACAACCCCGCCTGCGGGGCCTGACAGGATGGCATCCTTGCCCTGGAAGAGCCCGGCATCCGTGAGCCCGCCGTTTGACTGCATGAAGAGCAGCTGCTTGCGGTCGCGGCCGTCGGTCCCGGCAGCCAGAGCATCATGCACCTGCGCTACGTAGCGCCGGAGAATGGGACTTAGATAGGCATCGACCACCGTCGTATCGCCGCGGCTGACCAGTTTCATCAATGGAGAGGTGCCATGGCTGGTCGAGATCTGGGTAAAGCCAATTTCGGCGGCAATCTCGGCCGCGCGGGCTTCATGAGCGGGCGACTTGTAACCATGCATGAAGGCAATCGCCACTGCACGGATTCCATCGTCGAACACGGTCTGAAGTGCGGCGCGGGTCGCGGTTTCGTCAAGCGGTCTCAAAATTTCGCCATCTGCCGCGACGCGTTCTGAGATTTCGATGCTGCGTTCATAGAGCATTTCCGGAAGCTGGATATTAAGCTCGAAGATTCGGGGGCGGTTCTGATATCCGATGCGCAACAGATCACCAAAGCCTTTGGTGATCAAAAGCACCGTACGGTCGCCCTTGCGTTCGAGCAAGGCGTTGGTGGCCACAGTCGTACCCATTTTGACGGCCTCAATCACGCCGTCCGGGATCGGCTCGCCCGGCGCAAGGCCAAGTGCGTCGCGAATACCCTGAACAGCGGCATCCTTGTAATTTTCCGGGTTCTCTGAAAGCAACTTGCGCGTTTCCAGACTTCCATCAGGACGCTTTGCAACGATGTCCGTGAAGGTGCCGCCCCGGTCTACCCAAAATTGCCACATCTCGGAACTCTCCAGTCATTCTGTTGGCGATTAGATGGCGCGCCAGTGGTTTCCGCCCATTAGGATCACGCGGGTCTGGGCAAGGTTCGGCATGCCATGCTATATATTTATACGTCATGTATAAAATTAGTAAACGAGAATTTTATCGTCTTTCCTGAAGAGGCTTTTTCTTGACGGGTGGGTGGAGCTATGCCATCGTATTAAAATACGTATCGTATAAAAAGGATCGAGACATGCGTGGCTTTCTTATAGAGCAATACGGAGCGCCAACGACTCATCGGCTTCAGGATCTGACGGATCTGACGCCAGGCGCCGATGAAGTTCTCATAGAAAACCATGCAATCGGATTGAATTATCCCGATGCGCTGATGGTGCAGGGCAAGTACCAGAAACGCCCGGAGCCGCCCTTTCGTCCGGGTCGCGACTGTGCCGGTGTCGTTTTGGCCGTTGGCAAGAATGTCACCGAGTTCAAGCCCGGTGATACCGTGGTGGCGCAAGTCTTTACGGGCGCGTTTTCTGAGCAGGTGCTAGCCCCTGTGTCGCGTGTTTTCGATAGGGCCGAGAATGTTTCGAGCATTGATGCGGCTGGTGCTATTACCGTCTTCAATACAGCATTCGTCGCCGTGTCGATCCGGGCGGGAGTAAAGAAAAGAGATCGCGTCGTCGTGACAGGCGCCGCCGGCGGGGTAGGGCTCGCCGCGGTACAGCTTGCCTATGCGCTCGGTGCGGAAGTTCTTGGAATCGTCTCCTCAGAGGATAAAGCGCAAGTGGTGCGTCAGACGGGTGCTGATGCGTTGATTGTTGCGGACCGGGAAGAAGAGGCCGTGAAGCAGACCTTCAAGGATAAGGTGCGGACCCATTGGGGGGATGACAAAGGTGCAGACGTGGTCATCGATACCGTCGGCGGTACGATGTTCATTGCCGGGCTGCGCGCATTGGGTTTTGCAGGCAGACTCGTGATCGTCGGCTTTGCCAGTGGTGACATCCCGTCAGCCAAGGCCAACTACTTGTTGTACAATAACCTTACGGTCATGGGGGCCCCGCTGGATATCCATTTTGACTTTGCTCGGGACCAGATTCGTGGTGGTACGGAATGGTGGCTGAGCCTGCTTTCCGAGGGCAAGGTCAGTGCAAATGTCAGCAAAATCTTGCCTTTTGATCAGCTGATGCAGGGTCTCCAGGATATTCTTGATCGCAAGGTGACCGGCAAACTGGCGGTGGACGTGAGGGCGTGATGATCTCCGCGCTCGAAGGCCATGGAGAGCCGTTTCGCCAGGATGATCGCTTGCTGGCCTTCATTGCCGACATCCAGATACACAAAAGTGATACTTGCCTTACCTTTGATGTTTCGTTGAAAGATGAGGCGCTGAACCCACTCGGCATCCTCCACGGCGGCGCATTGGGGGCTCTGTTCGATGTTGCGATGTACGAAGTTGCCAAGCGCTGCGGTGAAATGGTGACAGTATCGCAAGAGACCAAGTTTCTCTCAGCCATTCGTGCCGAAAGGCCTCTTCAGATTGTGGCAGAGCCATTGCGTCTGGGGCGAACCTCAGCCTGTTGTACGGCGCGGGCTGTTCAAGGTGAAAAAATCTGTGGCTTCGCGACTGCCCAATATGCACGCATTGAGGTGCGCGCGACATAAGCGACTGACCTTTGTGCTACTAAGGAAGACCGCGGTAGCCGCGCACGACGGGGAGAAATCATCAAATGATGAGCCTAATTGCAGAGCAGCTTTTGAACGGAATCCAGCTGGGTATTCTGCTGTTCCTGATCGCCGCCGGGCTCACATTGATTTTTGGTGTGATGGACTTCATCAACTTGAGCCATGGTTCCCTGTTCATGATGGGCGCGTATTTCTCGGTTCTGTTCCAAAGCCTGACGGGAAGTTTTTTCTTGTCGATCGGGTTCGCGGCAATCGCCGTTTTCGGACTTGGGATGCTTCTTGAGATTCTGCTTGTACGAAGACTCTATGCGAGAAGTCACCTCGATCATGTCCTTGTGACCTACGGCCTGATCCTGATAGCCAATGAATCGGTTATCCTGATTTGGGGCAGTGTCCCGATCTTCTCCGGTATTCCAGACGCATTGGCCGGACAGGTGCCGCTTCCATTTGGAATTGACTATCCTGCATACAGGCTGGTGGTAATTTTAGTGGGCATGCTGGTCGGATTGTTACTCTTTGTTCTGATCCAGAAGACTCGGATCGGTATGCTCGTCCGCGCCGGAGCAACCAACCGGATTATGGTTTCAGTGTTGGGCGTCAATATTTCGCTACTTTACACGCTCGTTTTTGCTCTTGGGGCTTTGCTGGCCGGGCTGGCCGGGGCGATGGCCGGGCCAATCCTGTCTGTGCAGCCGGGAATGGGCGAAACGGTGCTGATACTGTCCTTTGTCGTCGTCGTGATTGGTGGTCTCGGGTCCATTCGCGGAGCGTTGCTAGCCGCAATGATTGTAGGATTGATTGACACGATGGGACGCGCATTTTTGCGCGACATCCTCAGCACGGTGGTTTCACCTCAGGTAGCCGGAGAGATGGGGCCGGCGCTGGCCTCGATGCTGGTTTATATCCTGATGGCTCTCATCCTGTTCTTCAGGCCGGAAGGGCTGTTGCCCCTGCAGAAAAGGAACTGAGCCATGGGCGCGTCATCTCTCAGACTGGAAACGTTTGCCGTTCTATTTGCAATGGTGGCTGTCGGACCGGCGGTGGCGATCGTCTCGGGTGATGTGTATCAGTTGGCCGTTTTCGAGCGGGCGCTGATCTATGCCGTGGCGGCGGCGAGCCTCAACATGATCCTGGGATTTGGCGGCATGGTCAGCTTTGGTCACGCCGTATATCTCGGCCTAGGCTGCTATGCGACCGGTGTGCTTGCGAACGCGGATGTCACTTCGGCATGGATTCAGTTGCCGACGGTCATTGCGGTAGCTGGCCTTGCAGCCCTGACCATAGGTTTGATCGTCCTGCGAACCTCTGGTGTCTACTTTATCATGATCACGCTGGCACTGGCGCAGATCTTTTATTTTCTCGCCGTCAGTTCCTCCTATTTCGGAGGGGATGATGGAATGGTGATTTATGAACGCACGACGCTTCTGGAGGGATACGATCCGTTCGACAGCTGGCAGTTCTATGGGTTTGTTGCGGTGGTTGCATTGTTCTGCATCCTCGCGATCAACCATATCATCCGCTCGGATTTTGGCCGTCGATTGGTCGCTTGCCGCGAGAACACTACGCGCGCGACAGCGCTCGGGTTCAATGTCTTTGCAATTCGGTTGACGGGCTTTGTACTTGCTGGGGTTTTCTGCGGTATCGCCGGCTTTCTACTGGCCAATCAGACCGAATTCGCCACTCCTGGGTATGCAAGTTGGCAGCGCTCTGGAGAACTCCTGGTGGTAGTTATCCTCGGTGGTGTCGGGACGCGCTTTGGTCCGGTCTATGGGGCTTTTGCATTCGTACTCCTCGAAAGCGTCTTGTCGAGCTTCACAAGTCACTGGCCGATCCTTTTCGGACCGTTCCTCATTCTGGTCGTGATCTTCTTTCACCAAGGGCTGGCCGGACTTGTCAATCAGCTGTTCTCAGTCAGGGTAAAAACGGAATGACCCATATTCTGAAACTCGAAGACATTTCTGTCAGCTTTGGTGGGATTCACGCGCTCCGCGGTGTGAATCTGAAGCTCGGCCATGGCAGCATTCACGCGCTGATTGGCCCGAACGGCGCGGGCAAGACGACGCTGGTCAGCGTCCTGTCCGGGGAACTGCGACCCAATTCCGGTCGCGTCTATTTCGATGGGCGCGACGTCAACCGAATGACTACGCATGTACGCGCGCGGCTCGGACTAACCCGAACCTATCAGATCACGGCGCTCTTTCAGCATATCACGGTGTGGGAAAACATTCTTCTGAGCCTGAAAGCGCGCGATGTGCCAGAAGTCTCTGCGACACAATTGCTACGTGTCCATGCCGAACACTTTTATGCCAGCGAACTGGCGGATATTCTCAAGGATTTCGGACTTGAGGAGAAAGCCAGAGTGATGCCGTCTGCCCTGTCGCATGGTGACCGGCGGCGGCTTGAATTGGCAATGGCGATCACATCGAACCCGACAATCCTGTTGCTGGACGAGCCGCTGGCCGGACTCAGCAATGCGGACGCAGCTGAACTTGTCTCCTTGATCCACAAGAGGCTCAAGGGTGATGTTCCAATCCTGTTGATCGAACACGATATGGATGCGGTTTTTGATCTCGCGGATGAGATCACCGTACTAGTGGATGGCAAGGTCCTGATGACTGGAACCCCGGAAGAAGTGCGGCGCTCTCCTGAAGTGCAGGCAGCCTACCTTTCTGAAGAGGATGACTTCTGATGCTACGCTTCCGGGATGTTTGCGCAAGTTATGAGCACAGCCAGATACTCTTTGACCTCACCTTCGAGGTCAAAGCTGGCGCGGTCACGACCCTTTTGGGCAAAAATGGAATGGGTAAAACGACAACCATCCGCACGCTTTTTGGCCTTACGGACAATATTGGCGGCGATATCTACCTTGAGGACACGCGCATCAACGGATTGCGCACCCATGAAATCGCACGACGTGGCGTGGCGCTTGTGCCCGAAGGCAGGCAAGTATTTCCGACCCTTACGGTCATGGAAAACCTTCTCGCGACGGCCCGCAGTGGACCGCGCGGATTGGAAGAAGTCTTTGACCTTTTCCCGCGCCTTGCAGAGCGTAAATCCTCTCTCGGAAGTCTTCTGTCCGGTGGCGAGCAACAGATGCTGGCAATCGGCCGCGCGCTTCTGACGCAACCGCGCTTTCTGATCCTCGACGAGGCGACCGAGGGGCTGGCGCCTGCCGTCAGGCGGGAAATCTGGGCGGCGCTCAAGCAGCTCAAAGAGCGTAATTTGACAATTCTCGTGATCGACAAGAGCCTTAAACCGCTTTGCAAGTTGGGCGACTGGCATTACGTCATCCGCAAGGGGCAGATGGCCTGGAGTGGCGCTTCGCAGGTGTTGGCTGATCCTACGTCAGCAGCACGCGAGCATCTCAGCCTGTAAGGCGCGGGGTATAGACCTCAACCCGTCCCTTCAATGCGAATTCGCCAACGAGAAAGGCAGCCATAACGCGGATGGCTGCCTTTATCAGTTTCGGGGGCGGCGAAGTGGTCGCCGCATTCTCTCGAAGATTGAAAGTAGCGGACGCCTAGCGCGTCGAGGTTATTCTGCGACCTTTCCCTCTTTTCCAAGCACCACCATTGCCGCATCGACGATCTCGCGATAGCCCGTGCAACGGCAGATATTGCCGCTTAGCGCATCGCGCACTTCATGCTCTGTATAGCGCTTTCCAGTCTGCAAAAGCTCGGACAATGTCATTAGCATCCCTGGCGTACAATAACCGCACTGAAGCGCAAAATGCTCGTGAAAGGATTGCTGCAACGCTCCGAAATCATGGTTGGGCTTTGCCAGACCTTCAATCGTGCGTATTTCACGTCCTGCGACCTGATGTGCCAGTGTCAGGCATGAGCGCACTGCCTTGCCATCCATCAGGACAGTGCAGGCGCCGCAGACGCCGTGTTCACAGCCCACATGCGTGCCGGTCGCGCCGATTTCATGGCGGAGGAAATCGCTGAGCAACATGCGCGGCTCGGCAAAGCCTTCCACGTTCTCACCGTTGAGAACAAATTCAACCGAATATTTCTGACCTTGTTGCAGTACTTTCATGCCAGGACCTCCTCGATGAGTTTCTTGCCGATGCGGCGGACCAGTTCGCGGCGATAGCGTGCGCTGGCATGGATGTCGTCATAACCGCCCATTTTCCAGGCTAGTCGGTTGAGCAGATCGGGAATGTCACCCGCCATCAGATTGCTCCATTCCTCGACGGTCGGCGCATCCGACACGCCGCTTACACCCAGTCGCACGGTACCTTGGTCGGCGACGCAGGCCATGGCGACAATCGCGAAATCCCCGTCGCGACGCGAGATTTCACGAAATCCCCATTTTGCCGTCTCAGGCAGCGAAGGGAAATGCGCAGATACGCAAAGCTCTTGCTGGGTTCTTGCCGTTTCCAAAAGACCGGTTTGAAACTCTGACGCAGAAAGCTCGCGTGAACCGGAGGTTGACGCGAGTGTTACGCGACCACCGAGCGTGGCCAGCATCAGGGGCATTTCTGCCGATGGGTCCGCATGGCAAAGCGACCCGCAAATTGTGCCGCGGTTGCGGGTCTGTATGTGGCCTACGTGACTTAGTGCCTCTCGTATGATGGGTATATAGCGAGGGAGATCCGGATGGTGGAAAACCTCTGCCTGCGTGACAGCCGCGCCGACAGTCAGGCCATCCGGGCCCAATTCGATACCCTTCAGTTCGCCAAGACGCGAGATATCGACCAGAATGCCTGGCTCGGCCAGGCGCATGTTGAGCATGGCCATCAGGGATTGCCCTCCGGCAATGACGCGCGCATCCTCGCCTTCTTTGGACAGGCAGGCCAATGCTTCTTCAACCGTGTCGGGAATGTGGATGGAAAACGGTGCCGGTTTCATCATTTGCCTCCGAATTTGGAACGAATCTTACCCAGCAGCCCCTTGCGCGGTGACGCTTCGGGAGCAGCGCGCCTGACGAGCGCGCGAAAGAACTGGTTGATCAACAGTTTGGCCGCGCCAGAGAGCAATCGCCCTCCGACCGAAGCGATTGTCCCGCTGAGGTGAATTGCATAACGATAGCGCACAAGGACGCCGCCTTCGGTCTCAACAAGTTCGACCCAGCCGGTGCCGCGCGAAACGCCGAGGGCACCATCAAGAGTACCGACAATCTCCACGCTCTTGGGTTTCTTGATGTTCTTCAATCGGATGTCAGCGTCGAATGCGCCTTTGACGGCGCCGACACCCATCTTGAGGGCCCCGGTGAAATGATCTTCTGCCTGCTTCTCGAGCGATTTGCAGCCGGGGATCAGGCGCGCCATCTCTTCTGGATCGAGCAGCGTTTCCCAGACTTTCTCCGCGCTTGCGGGCACAAAGGTTTCACCTTCACCGCGCAACGCATCACCGGAATAATCGACTGAAATCCGCTCTTCCGCGCCAGTTTGATCGGTCTCGACAGGCGGCGGGCTCTCCTCGGCGCTATTGATCCAGCCAAACACCTTGGAAGGGGTCAGCGGCAGTATCACATCTTCATATCCCAGAGCATCCGCAACAGCATTCGCCAGACAGACCGGCGTTGTATACTGGTTGCCTTCCGCGATGCCTTTGGCACCCAATCGGGTAAAGGGCGAGGGAACCGCAATGGTATCGACCAACACCGGGTCGATAGCCTCGGCCGCGGTCGGGATCAGGTAATCCGCCATTGTGCCTGACAGAAAGGTTCCATCCTCCTTGTACACAAATTCCTCGTAAAGCGCGGCCCCGATGGCATTGGCAAAGGAACCGCGGATCTGCCCCTTGGCCAATCCCGGGTTCAGGATTGTACCGCAGTCATGTGCCGTGACATAATGATCGACTGTTACCACGCCAGTATCAGGGTCGATCTCGACGCCGCAGAAGTCGAAGGCGAAACCATATGCCAGCGAGGTGTTGATTTCGTCATTCGCGGTTGTCGGCGTCAGCTCCGGCGCGTTCCAGTAGGCCACCTCGCGAATGCCAGGATCCATCCCTTCGGGGAGTGAGCTGGGTGACCAGTGCGCAAGGCCGCCGACCCTACGGAATTCCAGTGCATTGTCCGGGTTGCTTCGCGACCGTATCAGACCATTCACAAACTCGATTTCGTCTTCAGGTACGTTCAGAAACCGCCCGGCAATCTTGGTCATCTTCATGCGCACGCGTTCCGCTGCCGTCTTGGCAGCAGAGGTTGACGCCGGAGAGAAGCGGCAAGAGTAATTGCCGGCGGCGATTGACCAGTTGTCCTTCTGCGTATCGGTTTCGAGGTTGACTGTGATGTCGGCGAACTCAAGGCCGAGCTCATCGGCTACGATCTGGGCCAGCACCGTTTGGTGCCCTTGACCTTGAGGTGTCGAGTCGCCCACGACCGTCACAGCACCCAAGGCATCTACGCTGATCGTGCAGGACGCCACTGCGCCATCCTTCGGGCCTGCCTTTTCACGCTCTTCCTTGGTCTTGAGCGTAGAAATATAACCCATGTTGGACTGGCTGGGTTCAACAGCGGCCGCAAAGCCGATACCGTAAAGCTTGCCTTCGGCGCGGGCTTTGGCGCGGCGTTCGCGCAACCAATCCAGCTTGCCCTGTTCGACAGAATCTTTGACGACTTGCTGATAATCCCCCGAGTCGATCAGCGCACCCGCAGGGGCGCGGTAGGGGAAAGACCCTGCCGGAATCAGATTGCGCTCCATCAGGTCGAGTGGATCCATATTCAGGTCCTGTGCGATCTTGTTCATCATGCGCTCAATCGCAAAGTAAAGTTGTGGACCGCCAAAGCCACGCACAGCACCAGTGGGACATTTGTTGGTCAGAACGATATTGTTCGTAACCTTGACATTCGGAATGGTGTAGCAATTCGTCGAAAGCCCGTGCATCCGATAGATAGGAGCAGGCATCGGTGCGCGCAGATGTGCGCCATGGTCGTCATAATGCTCCATCCGCAGCGCATTTACCTTGCCATCATCGTCATAGGCCGCCTCAATCCGCGTCACCCGTCCGGGTGCCACGGATGCCGCAGCGTGATGTTCTAGCCGGTCCTCAATCCACTTCACCGGGCGGCCAGCCAGCCGCGATGCAATGCAGAGAACCACAATATAAGGGAACATTGTGAGCTTTGAGCCAAAGCTACCCCCAGAGTTTGGCGGGCTTTTGTGACGGAGCTTGGCAGAAGGAATCTTGAGTGCGATCGCCATCACGGTGTGGACCGAAAAGGGACCCTGGAAGTTGGACGTGACATCGTACCCGCCGGTATCAGCCTTGTATTCGGCGACAATACCATAAGTCTCCATTGGCGTGACCGAGTTGCGCGGATAGCGAATCGTGATCTCTGTCTGGTTCTTAGTCTTCTCAAAAACTTCATCTGCCTTGCCGTGATTGAAGATACGGTGCGACACCCGGTTTGAACCGGCAGCCTCATGCAGCACTGGCGCGTCCTTGGCGCAGGCCCGCACCGGATCGACGACGGCGTCGAGCACTTCATATTCGACCTTGATATACTTCAGTGCATCCTCGGCGCGGTAACGATCAACCGCACACACAATGGCTACGGGTTCGCCAACGTATCGAACCTTGTCCAGCGCAATGCCGCGGTAATCAAGCGGGTTCTTGAAACCTACGATGAGCGGTTTGGTCAGCGGGCGTACATCTTCGCCCGTGATGACGGCGTGGACACCCTTCATCGCAAGTGCTGCAGATGTATCAATCTTCTTGATTCGCGCATGCGCATGTGGCGAGCGCAGAAACGCCGCATGGAGCGTGCCTTTCGTGATCGGGATATCGTCCATGAAGGTCGCTTTGCCACGCAGCAAAGTTTGATCTTCGGTGCGCAGGATCTTTTGACCTACGAGAAGCTCGCGCGTTTCTGACACTTCGTCCTCCATACCAGATGGGTGCTTGAAATTCTTTAAATACTGACTGTATAATAAATGATTGGCATGTCAACTCGTTTGACAGATCAATCTACCGGTCACGTGCATTTGGGATATCAATGAATGATCGAAGAAACGGATTTTTCTGTAGAAAGAAAACTCGTGCATCTGAGTGATGGCGCGCGGATCACCCTGCGCCGGTGGGGAGGTGCGAAGCCGCTGCGTATAGTGATCTCGCATGGCAACGGGTTGGCTATTGACGGGTTCACGGCGTTCGGGCGCGAGTTGATGAACCATTTCGAAGTGGTGGCCTTTGACATGCGCAACCACGGGCAAAGCGGGCCGGGAGAGGTGCTCGATGATCCATGGCCCAGATACCTGACTGATATCCCGGAAATATTTGATGCAATTCAGAATTCCTTCGGTCAGAAACCCACACATGGCGCGTTTCATTCGCTGAGTTCTGCAAGCACGATCATGGCGCAAGGCTTGGACCCACGCCCTTGGAAAACTCTTACTCTTTACGAACCGCCGGTTCCGCCCGTCAACAATCCCATCCTTCTCGACGCGTTTCAGTCTTTGCATGCGACGCTGTCAGCCCGCACCCGCAGCCGTAGGCGCAGGTTTGCAGATCCCGCACGTCTCATCGCATCGCTGGAGCGGTCGCAGACGTTTGGTGGAATCCCGGCACCGCAGCTGAACCGTCTTGCGGAGGCCATGCTGATTCGCACCGATGCCGACCCAAACGCTCCATGGGATCTGGTTTGCGCCCCGGAGATGGAAGCAAACACATTTGATACACGGCGCGCTTGCGACTTCTATGAAGGGATTGCGCGGGTCCAGACACCGGTTCAGGTCGTTGTGGGCACGACACTCGGGCATGACATGCCGATCCTGATCAAGACGGCGGAACTGCTTGCCGCGACCTTCGGATTTAAGGTGACCTGTGTGGAAGGTGGAGGCCACCTGATGCAATTGCAACGACCAAATCGCAGCGCCGAACATGCCGTTCGGTTTGCGCTCAACAGATAATAAAAAATGCGCTTGCCAGGCAGGCGTCATCTACCAAAAGGGGTGTAAGGATGTCCGCAACGAAATCCGCTGAAGCGTTGGATGAAGCCCGCAAGATGGCGACAATCCTGGATTGTGTGCACTTTTGGGCCAAGGAAACGCCTGATCAACTTGCCGTGGAAACTCTGGATCAGGGAAAGCTAACCTATAGCGAATTGGCGCATAGGGCCAACAATCTGGCTGCTGCGTTTCACGCCATCGGATTGCGTGCAGGCGATCGGGTCGCCATCCAGCTTCCGTCATCACCAGAGTTTGTCACGACCTATCTCGCCTGTGCAATATCCGGCTGTGTCCTGACGACACTTCACATGCCTTATCGGCAAGAAGAGCTGAGCCCGCTTCTGGCATTCGCCGGAGCCCGCGCAGTGGTCACGGCCAAGGTCGGCAGATACGACGGGCCCGCTACGATGCAGGCAATCAAGTCAGAGATTGAAACGCTAGAGTATGTCATCAGCGTGACCGAGCCGAATGGTGACGGGCATCTTCATTTTGACAACCTCATGGCAGATCATGTGAATGCAAAGATTACTGATGGTGCGGGACCCGAGGCCGAAGTTGCACTTTGCTTCACCTCCGGCACGTCTGCCGCGCCTAAAGGCGTGATACGCAAGCAGAAGCTGATGGCGCAAAATGCTGCCAGGTTCACTAAAATGCTGAGCATTGGGCCGGAAGATCGGGTAATGATTGCACCTCCGCTCACGCATGTCTTCGGTCTTTTGTGTGCGGGCAACGCCCTGATGGCTGGTGCTACGACCATACCGATCCCGGTCTTTACGCCCGAGACCTACGGAGCCTATCTGACCAGAATGCGCCCTACCGTAGTCTATTCCGCTCCTGCGCATTTGGCGGCAACGCTCAAGAGCGGCGTGATGGACAAGATGCCGCCGGAATCAGTGCGCGATGTGATCGTCGGTGGCTCGATCTGCCCACCCGAAGTTGCCGCACAGTTCGAGGCCAAGTTACCGAATGGCCGCGTTGGTTGTCTTTTTGGCATGACTGAGGCTCTTCTGGCCACGCAAACCGATCCGAATGATCCTGCCGAAATCCGGCATGGTACGGTCGGTCAATTAGCCGATGACCTGAAGCTGCGCATCATTTCTTCCACAGGCGAGGACGTTACTGACCGGGGCGAGGGAGAATTGCAGCTTTCGGGTTATTCGATTCTTTCCGAATACCTCGATAATCCGGAGGCCAACAAAACGTCCTTCACCCAAGACGGATGGTTTCGTACCGGTGACCTTGCCTCCGTGGATGAAGCAGGCAACATCATGATTACCGGGCGCAGCAAAGACATCATCAATCGAGGCGGTATAAAGATCAATCCGGCAGATATCGAGAAGATCCTCGATGCACACGGGGATATTGTCCAATCGGCATTGGTGCCTATGCCGGATGAAGTCCTAGGCGAGCGGATCTGCGCCTATGTCGTGCTGCGTGAGGGCACCATTCTGACTCTGAACGATGTCTGTGACTACCTGGGCCAGCAGGGTGTCGCCAAGATGCGTTGGCCTGAACGTCTCGAAGTTCTTGGGGAAATGCCAATGACGCCAACCAAGAAGATCATTAAACCTGTTCTTATTGCCGATATACGCGATAAGCTTGCAGGTTAAACTTATGCACGCAATAGTTGGTTCACGTCGACCAATGCGTTTGAAAGATATATAGACGAACGCCATGACACAAAAAGAAAATCAAACTTCCGTTCTGGATAGCAATTCCGTTGGTATCGAGAAGCGGGCCAAGCGGGGACGACCACGTGGCAATGGAACCAAGACAGTCTATGACGCACTCCGCAGGGAGATTTTGACACTAATCGCCAAACCTGGAGATCATCTGGACGAGGCTCAACTTGAAAAGCGCTTTGGAGTGTCCCGCACACCGATCCGCGAAGCGCTCATCCGATTGCAGGCCGATCGTCTGGTGCGTTTTGCTGCCAATCGCGGTCATTTTGTCGAAGTCATCAATCTCAACGAAGTTCCCCGGATATTTGAGGCGTTGGATCTTTATCAGGCGGCCGTATTGCGGCTGGCCGCGAGCAGACGCACTACAGAACAATTGGGGTCACTGCGAAAGATAAATAACGCCTATAAGGCCGCCGCGCACGCCGGGGACTTTCAAGCGATGACCGAAAACAATCACAAGTTCCACAAGCAGATCGGTGAGGCCGCCGGGAACGATTTCATCAGGGAAGGCTATGAAACCGTTTTGAATTTCAGTCTTCGCCTAACCTACTTGATGTTTGAAAATGCCGATCGCATGTCGCGAGAACCGGATTCCTATTACAGACAGATTCACAATGAGCACGACGAGATGATCGACCTGATCGAAAGGGGTGAGGTTGAAGAGCTGGATAAAGTCAGTCGAGCTCACACTCGCCTGTTTTGTAGCCGTGTATCGGCATTCATGGAGCACAGGATCGCCCTGCGAACGGACCTGCAGTTCTTTGAACAATAGACTCATTGAGCTGGCCTCTGTCGATCTGCATCCGGGGAGCACCCAGATCCTGCACTGGGAGTCCGAGAACTTTCATGTCCTGCCCGGAGAATGACACCACCCTGACCCGCCAAGCGATCGTGCCGCAGGGCGCGGCGTTCTTTGCGATAGAGACGACCAGACCGGCCCGTCTTTTCGCCTTTCACCTGCTGCCGGATTTCACGCTGCTGGCGTTCAGCGCGGCACTTGATCCGCTGCGCATTGCCAATCAACTGGCGCAACGCCCGCTTTATCGCTGGACCGTCACCTCTCAGGATGGGGGGCCGGTGGTCAGCTCTTGCGCCATGTCGGTGAATGTCGATCAGTCGTTGGGGGCGTTTGCGCGTGAAACCGATCTTGTGGTTTGTGGCGGCACCGTGCGCACCGGCACGGGCAGCAAGGATTTGCTGGCGCTGCTGCGTCAGCATGCGCGCTTTGGTGGGCGCGTGGGGGGCATTTGCACCGGGGCCATTTCGCTCGCGCAGGCGGGGCTGCTCGAGGGGCGGCGTGCAACGCTGCATTGGGAAAACCAACCTGCGTTTCGCGAGAAATTCCCCGAGGTCGAGGTGACGGGCAATACCTTTGAGGTGGATGGCGGGATTTTCACCTGCGGTGGCGGGGTGGGTGCCACTGATATGATGCTGGAAATGATCGAGGCCGATTATGGCCGGCCCTTTGCCGATGTGGTGGCCGATATGTGCCTCTATAGCCAACGCCGGGCCGAGCGCAGCCCGCAGCGCGCCTCGATCAGCAATGCGCTGGATAGCCGCAATCCGCTGTTGGTGCGGGCGATCAAGGTGATGCAGACCAATATCGAAACCCCGATCAGCATGGACGAGTTGGCCGATGCGGCGGGCTGTTCGCGCCGCCAGATGGAGCGGCTTTTCGTGAAATATCTGCGCAAGACGCCCTATCGCTTTTTCCGCGATCTGCGGCTGGATCATGGCCGCAGCCTGTTGCGCGAGACGGACCTGAGCGTGACCGAGATTGCCATGGCGTCGGGTTTTACATCGCCGATGGTGTTCATCAAGGGATTCCGCGCGCGGTTTGGTCACTCGCCGGGAGCGCGCCGCAATGGCGTGTAGTGACAATGTGCGAGGTGAGCTTCAGGATTTCGTCTTAATTTCCTAAGTCGTAATAGTCATTCCCTTTTGGGCATGCTACCTTTCTCACGTGAGTACCATATCCAACTTACGGATCGAAAGAATGGTCGAATTTGCGCAGGTATGGTGGCATCTTGCTGAACATCGGTGGCTGGCCAAAAGTTGGCGACATAACACAGAAGTCGTCGAAAATCGTTACCCGTCTGCAACAGCTGTCAACTGAACTAGAGGGCCTATTTGCCGAGAAGGATTGCAACACGATCAAATGCCTGACGAACTTCGGTCACTCGCCATGGGAGGCGCTCTAATCTAATGAAAAGTTGCTGGCCTGCTGCGCGACTTTCGCGATTTCCGTGAATAGCGGTGAACTGAATATCTTTCGATAGACTACGAAGAACTTGAGAGCCGGGATCTTCGGCTCGACCGCCAACTCTACGAGAGCGTCTTTTGTAGCTTCCCTGAGCATCTGCGAGGGCAGCAGGCTTACACCGAGCCCCGCAGCCGTCAGAGAGGATACTACGTTGAGGCTGCTGCAATGATTAACCCAGTTCACGCGGTAATTGCTCTCGGCGAACCAGCGTTCGACAAGCTGGTAGATGATTGAGGCCCCAGATAGCGAGATCATCGGATACTGAGCCAGTTGCTGCTTTTTCAAGGGACCCTCGGGCAGTGGGAGTTTGCGGCTCGCTACCCACGTCAATGGAACATTGCCGAGCGGTTCGCAGTGGACATTCGATTCCTTGATGGGTCCCGGCACGAGGATCATGTCGACCATGCCATCGTGAAACTTCGTCCACACGTCGGCCGTCAGCGCGATATCCAGTTCGAGGATGACCTTTGGAAATTTCTCGTTCGCGAGTTGAATGAAATCTGCAAGCCATGTCACCGCGACTGTTTCGACTGCCCCGAGACGAATGCGACCCGCTGGGTCGTGTTCTCCCTCCATATCTTCCTTGATTGAACGGGCCATCGCGAGCAGATCTTGCGCGCGATTCACGAAGTACTCGCCCTTGATCGTAAGGGTAGGACGCCGATTGGAGGTTTCGAATAGTTTTACCCCGAGCTCGCTTTCGAGTTCCCGTATGCGAAGCGAAATCGCAGGTTGCGTCGTGAAGAGAGCTTTGGCTGCCGCACTGAAGGTGCCAAACTCGATTATCGCGCAAAACGTTTCGACGTGACGAAGATTTATCATATGATAACTTCTTATCATTAAGTAGCAATAATTACAATTAGCATTAATGATAAAGGGATGCAAGTATGACCAGGAATTGAATCAAACCATCATCCCGGGAGGATACCTCGTGGCACGCAGAACCCCAGGACGGAAAGTGGTCTCGATCCCGAGTGCCGAGCTAAAACCCTATGATCGCTACGGTCCCGTGCAGGAAAAGATGTATTGGCAACCGCTTAACTACGACTTCGAGTCGGGAGCCGGAAATTATATCCTGCGTCTTGAGCCGGGTGCCAAATCGACACCGCATACGCATACTGATATTGAGCAGATACTGGTGCTCGACGGCTCGTTGAAGGAAGATGACGGTCAGGTCTTCGGGCCCGGTGACCACATCACCTATTTTCCCGGATCGACCCATTCCTCCAGTACCGACGACGGTTGCCTGCTCGTAGCGCAAGTCGTCAAGCACTACGAATTCACTGAACCGTGCGACGAAGAAGCGGGCACTAAATAACAACAATCACAACGTTCCCATCCCAACAGGAAAGGCAGACACGATGAAAATGTCTCACAAACTGCTCACCATCGTTTCGGCAGTGGCCATGAGCTTAACCGTGACCGCCGCTTCGGCGCAGATCACGCTCAACCTAAACAGTCAAATGCCGGAATCGGCTCCGGCTTCGGAGATTGACGGGTGGTTCGCCGACGAAGTTGCTCGCCGCACAGATGGAGCAGTTGAGATCAAGATCTTCTACAGCGGCACCTTGGGACGACCGCTTGAAAGCCTCAGCCTCATGCGGGAAGGTGCGATCGACATGGCGGTCGCCTCGCCCGGCTATTTCTCAAGCGATATACCATTCACCGCCATTCCGAACTCCTTTCCGATGTCGCTTTTTTCGGTCAATCAGGCCCGTGTTGTGATGGAGCGTCTGATGGAGGAAGAACCAGAGCTGGCGGCTGAGCAGGAGCGAAACGGCGTACGGGCATTGTTCTTCCATAACCTCAATCCATATTTTCTTCTGTCAAAGGAGCCCATCCTGACCGCAGAGGATCTGAAAGGGCAGCGTACTCGGTCATGGGGTAGCGATTTTCCCCGGTTCGTGAGCGGTGCGGGGGCGGTGCCCGTCACGCTAGGCCTGTCGGAAGTCTACGAGGCGCTGTCCAACGGTGCGGTCGACGTAGTGCCATTCTCCTACGACTACATCCAGACCTATCGTCTCCACGAAGTGGCCGGGCACGTCACCACGGCACCAGTCCATATCGCAGTCACCGCGCCCATCTGGATAAGCACTGCCGCCTGGGACAGGCTGTCACCGGAACAACAGAAGATCATGCTCGAAGTCGCTGACGAAGCGGCCGAGAAGGACTATGAGCTTACACTCAAGGCCGGCGAAGAAGCGCGGCAGTTTCTGGCAGATAACGGCGTTGAATTCCATGAATTTCCTGAAGAAGAAATGGATAAGCTGCGCGCCGTAGTGCCGGACTATTTCGGCGAGTGGATTGCCAAGATGGAAGAGCAGGGTAAAGGTGACGCCGCGCGCAATGCCATTGCGATTTGGAAAGACGTGGTAGCCAACGTCGAATAATGTTGGAAGCCGTCTACCTGGCCGCAGAGGCCAGGCGGACGGACTAGCCCTCAAGGGGTAGCAAAGCACCATGAGTATTCTCTCACTGCCAAATCGTTCCGTATCTTTCGTAGCTGCGGCCGCAATGTTTATCATGGCGGTCACTGGCGCTGCCGATGTCTTGGCACGTTTGATGAACCGGCCGCTGGCCGGATCCTACGAACTGATAGAAACACTCATGGTCTTCGTGGTGTTTCTCGGCATCGCCAAAGCGGAAGAGCAGAATCGACATGTGTCGGTGACCTTACTGGTGAACGTACTGCCCTCCTCAGGCCGGATCCTGCTGAGCAGCTTTGGTTCAGTGCTTTCGGCAATACTTTTCTGCATGATCGCCTATTTCGGTTGGGCGGAAGGACTGCGCAGCTTTGCCACAGGCGAGGTTCAACCGGGCGAGATCGGCCTGCCGTTGTGGCCAGCACGGTTCATTCTTGCAATAGGTTCAACCATGATGCTGCTGCAATGCCTGGTAAAGATACTCGACGACTTGCGCTGCTTGACTGGACAGTCATCGTGAGCCGCGCTTGGATAAGGAAGGGGTGCCAACGGAGTGCTCATTCTTCCAAACCTGAGATATAAAGGTCAAGCGGCGATATGGATCCCCTTTTTATTGGTTACGCTTGTGTCTTCGCACTCTTCTTGTGTCTCGCCTTGGGTGTGCCGGTTGGGGTGGCCCTAGGCCTGACTGGCGTTGGTGGGATGTATTTCGGCCTTAGCGAAGCATTCGCATTTGGTCAGATCCGAACGCTGCCGTTTTCTGTAGCGCACAATTATGGATTCGCTGTCCTGCCGCTCTTCGTTCTGATGGGCATTGTAGCGCAGCGATCCGGCATGACCGAAAAGCTTTTCCAGGCCACTGACTTATGGCTGCGTTCTGTCAAGGGGGGCATGTATCAGGTGGTAATCGTCGGTTCGGCCATCTTTGCCGCCATCTCCGGTTCGACTGTGGTAAATTCGTTGGTCTTTACCCGGATAGCCTTTCCAGAAATGCTTAAGGCGGGTTACTCGCGCAGTCTTTCGATCGGGGCCATTGCGGCCTCGGGCGGCTTCGCCGCGATGATTCCACCTTCAATTACCATGGTGATCTACGGCATCATGACCGAGCAGTCGATCGGGCGTCTGTTCATCGCAGGTATGATTCCCGGGCTTCTGAGTGCCCTGTCCTACATGGTTGTCATCGCGGTGTTGGTTCGGGTCAAACCGGATCTGTCCCCCAAGATCCGTTCCCTTCCACCCTTATCGCAAAAGCTTCGTTCGCTGGTCTGGGTCTGGCCATTCGCGCTGATCTTCGTGGTGGTGATCGGCGGCCTCTATTCCGGGATGTTTCCACCCTCCGGTGCTGGCGCCGTGGGTGCGGCTGCGGCCTTAGCGGTGGCGTTTGTTTATCGTAAAGGCAAGCTCACAGGCTGGTTTTCAGAATCGCTGCGAGATGCAGCAGCGATCAGTTGTGTGTTGTTTGTCATCCTGATCGGCGGGATGTTCTTTTCGAGAATGCTAATCGTGTTGGGGGTAATTCCTAATATGATAGGCCTCATTAATCAGTTTGATCTCAGCCAGACTCAGTTCTTGATCTGGATAGCACTGGTCATGATCCTGCTTGGGTGCGTGCTTGATACCACCTCAATGCTCGTGGTTACTCTGCCCTTTCTCTACCCGATTGCGCAGCAGGCAGATGTAAACCCGATCTGGTTCGGCATCTTCATCGTCAAACTGATTGAGATTTCGGTAATCACTCCGCCCGTCGGTCTCAACTTGTTCGCGGTGATGAGCGCGGTCGACAAGGACACCAATTTTGGCCACATCGTAAGGGGTGTTCTGCCCTTCCTTTGTATCGACGTCGTCCTGCTGATCATGCTCATCGCGGTTCCTGGTGTCGTGACCTGGTTACCGGACCAAATGCTTAGATGAGGCGCGAGCGCGGCGTGGTCAAAGAGCGTTGGCATGTAACGGATAGCGCCAGCATTATTGACTTCGGCACCTCTCAAGTTTTTACCTACCGCACAAACCTTTCGAGTTGATCACTGGATAAGTCCCAATGCCTCATGGTCAACTCGACCGTTGCTTCTTCATCGCCGCTCTCGATTGCCTCGATCATCTGATCGTGTTGTTCGGCCGCCAAATTGATGCGCCTCTGCATCTCGGGAGACTTCGGGCGCCAGAATGTCTGACCGATGCGGGCCTGGTCGATCAACAACCTTTCGAGGCTTGGCATAAGATATTGATTTGCGGCTATTTCGCCGATTAGGTGGTGGAAGCGCACATTCCAGAAAATCATTTCCTCGGCCGAGTTTCTTTCCAACGCACTGCGAAAATTGCCCTGTGTCTTGGCAAGCTGAGCGACTTGCGCCGGTCGGGCGTTTCTCGCAGCCATGCGTCCGGTCGACGCGTAGACCATCGGTGCTGTCGCAAAGAAATCCCGCATGCTCTGATGGCTCATGGGCGAAACAAAAGTTCCGCGATTGCTGAGAATCTGGATATATCCCTCGCCTGCCAGTTGCCGAAAAATTTCACGCAGCGGCGTTCGGGAGATTCCATACTCTAAACTCAAAGAGGTTTCGTCCAAGGTGGCACTTGGTTCAAGTTCCATTGTTAGGATCTTTCGCCTAAGATCCTCGTATAGCCGTTGCTTGTTGGATCGTGTTGCTGTCACTTTTGCGCTATCCTTTCTGCGCCACCTTTGCCGTCGGCTGTGTATCTGCTGGTGTATTTTCGTCAAGGCCGCTGGTTTCCGTGGGTGGTACCATCATTCGCTCTCGCACAATCTTGCGGCTTGAACCAACCAACTAGAATCGAAAACCAGTATGTTATTTTCGATGTCCAAAGATTGGAGCTTGCTTTATGTGCTCATATTGTACACAATTAGTATGCAATGCAAGCGAAACCGAGTCGAAGTGCATGCGTCGCGAAAGCGGTACCTTGCGTCAACGGCATGTCTTGCTTTGAAAATGGATGGTGTGAGCCGAGATCGAGAACCCTCAAGAACAATCCACAGAGAGGAAGTAAGGAAATGAAAAGAATAGTAAAAATTATTATTTCGGCCATCGCTGCGTTGCAGCTGGCCACGGTCGCCCCCGCGCAGGAACAAACAATCCAGATGGGAACGATGACCTGGGGCGATCTGACCCCAATTACAGGAATTAGCAAGAAAGCACTGGAGAATGCCGGGTATGCAGTTGATGTGACCCAGTTCACCGAATGGGGGATCGCCTACGCGGCGCTCGCCAAGGGTGACATCGAAATTTTGGTATCTCAGGTGAACTACACGGCACAGGATTATTGGGACAAGAACAAGAACCGGCTGGAGAAGCTATCGCCTGTCTCGCACGGGCTAAATTACGGGATCGTCGTGCCTGATTACGTCACTATCGATACAATCGACGAACTGGCGGCCAATGCAGACAAGTTCAAAGGCCAGATCGTGGGTATCGAACCGGGGGCGGGACTTATGCGCCATACCCGCAACGCGATCGAGGCCTATGGGTTGGACATGCGCCTGATCGAGGGCAGCACTCCGGCGATGACAGCTGCGCTGCAGTCCGCGGTCGAGCGCAATGAATGGATCGCAGCGACTCTGTGGGAGCCGTCCTGGATGAAGCAGAAATACCCTGTGAAATACCTGAAAGACACAAAAGGGGTCTACCCGCCCACGCAGACCTACTACTGGATCGCTACCAAGGGCTGGGCCGCCGAAAATCCAAAAGCTCGCGAGGTACTGGCCAGCGTCTACGTGCCGCTGGAGGACATCAACGCATTGAACGGTGCGGTGAAAGACGGTCAGACCATGGATGAGGCGGTCGCTGACTGGGTGGTCGCACATCAAGAGTTGATGACGATCTGGCTGAACAACGCCGAATAAAAAATCGTTCGGGTGCCGACTTGGGATCGGTACCCGAACGCGATGTCCAAACGGCGTAAGGAAAGGGAGTGACATTCGTGCAAGATGCAAGCCGCGCAAACACCAGTTCAGACGGGTCGCCAATGATCGCCTGTGACGGTGTGTGGAAGGTATTTGGCCAAAACTCGGATGTCGCATTACGTGACATGCGGGACAATGGCCTGACCCGCGCCGAGATACTTGAGAAGCACAACTGCGTGGTGGCCGTGGCCGACGCAACCTTCAAGGTCGCAAGGGGTGAAACCTTTTGCATAATGGGGCTATCGGGCAGCGGTAAATCGACCTTGATCCGACTGATCAACCGACTGATCGACCCGAGCCTCGGCCAGATCGTGGTTGATGGGACCGACTTGGGGCCACTGAGTGAAGTCCGCCTGCGTCGGGTCAGGTCCGATAAGATCGGGATGGTGTTTCAGAATGTGGCCCTTCTGCCGTTCAGGACGGTGACCGAGAATGTGGCGTTCGGCCTGGAGGTCAGAAAGGTCGCAAAGTCGGAGCGCCTGGCGACGGCAGAGCGAGTGCTAAAGACCGTGGGGCTCGCCGAATGGGGTGATCGCTACCCATCGGAGTTGTCAGGTGGCATGCAGCAGCGCGTCGGCATTGCCCGCGCTCTTGCCGCCGAACCTGAGATTATTCTCATGGACGAACCTTTCAGCGCACTCGATCCGCTTATTCGACGCCAGCTGCAGGACGAATTCATCGACCTCGCCACGCGTCTAGGTAAAACCACCGTCTTCATCACCCACGATCCCGATGAGGCGGTCCGGGTCGGTAACCGGATCGCGATCATGCGCGACGGCCGGATCATCCAAATCGGAACGCCCGAAGATATCGTGCTGCGTCCTGTGGACGACTACGTCTCGAATTTCGTGGCGGGCATCTCGCACCTGCACCTGGTCAAGGCGCATTCCGTCATGTTCCCAGCCTCAGAATTTGCGGCGGCCCATCCCCGGATCGACCTGTCGCGGCTCCCTAGTGTTGCGCCCGACGCAGATGTCAGAGAACTCATGAGCCTGTCCGTCGATAGAAACGAGGACTTCATTGCGGTTAAAGAGGGTTCAGTTGTGGGTGTTGTGACCCGCCGCTCTCTCTTGAACGGAATCCTGGGGCGCGAGGTGTCCGACATGACGTCGAATTCCGGCGATCCGATGACTGGAACGGGGGGGCAAGCATGGATAGGGTGAGCTTCGTGGCGAAGCTGGACGACGCGGTCCAGTTCGGGCTTGACTGGCTCTATACCAACGGAGCCTGGTTCTTCGACGCCATCGACGATGGCTTGGGCGAAGTTTATTCGGGCATCGAATGGATGCTCCTGTCGCCGCCCTACTGGGTGATGGTGGTGCTCTTCGGCCTCCTTGGCTGGAAGACGGTGGGCGTGACATTCGCGCTGCTGGCCGGAGCAGGACTGCTCGGTTGCGCTGTTATGGGCCTCTGGGACGAGACCATGAGCACTCTGGCGCTGGTGCTTTCATCGGTTGTGATCGCCTTGATCATCGCGATCCCAATTGGCATCGTCGCCGGGCTAAAGGCGGGCGTGAACCGTTACGTGCAGGTGGCCGTGGACGTGATCCAGACAATCCCTCCCTACATCTATCTCCTGCCGGGCGTTGCGCTGATAGGCTACGGACCTGCCACCGCCATGACGGCGACCATCATCGTAGCTATCTCGCCAGCGCTGCGCCTGACTGCACTCGGTATTCAGCTCACGCCTTTAGAGCTGGTGGAACTGGGTCGAGCCAACGGTGCTTCTTCAATGCAGATGCTCTTCAAGATACGTCTGCCCTTAGCCCGCCCCAGCATTATGACCGGAATAAATCAAAGCCTGATGGTAAGTGTCGGCATGGTTGTCATCGCCGGGATTGTCGGCGCTGAGGGACTGGGCTTTGTGATCTACGAGGCGATCCGAACTCTCGACATCGGCAAGGCGATCGACGGAGGCATTTCCATCGTGATCGTCACGATGGTCCTTGATCGCATTAGTCAAGGACTGGGGGCAGAGGGGGCGATGGCAGCGCAATGACAATCGAGAACAGCTTTTCCCCCGGTCAGGCTATCGCTCCGGTCTTCCGGTGGCTAAATATCAATTTCCATGCAGCTTTCGAGGCGTTTTCCGACGCTATCAATGCTGCACTCGTGTTGGTCGAGACGCCGCTCATCTCCGGCCCTCCGATCATAGTGATCACCATCCTGTCCGTCGCAGCATGCCTGCTCACCTCCTGGAGGACTGCAGTCCTCGTCGCCGTTGGCTTCACGACTTGCTTTCTCGCGGGCCTCTGGAAGGAGACGATGGAGACCACGGCGCTCGTCGCTGTGGCTGTACTCGTGGCGCTGGCCATCGGGATACCGCTGGGAATCCTCGCCTCCCGCCAACGCAGGATCGAGCTGGGGCTCCGTCCGATCCTCGACGTGATGCAGACTCTGCCGCCCTGGGTCTACCTCGTGCCCGCGGTGATCTTGTTCGGCCTCGGTCGTGTACCCGCCGTAATCGCTACGGTGATCTACGGCACCCCACCCATTCTGCGGATCACGACACTCGCCATCAAAGGCGTCCCGAGGGATCGCATAGAACTGGGCCGCGCATTTGGCGCCTCGGACCGAATGATCCTGTGGAAGATCGAGCTGCCGTCGGCATTGCCGACCATCCTCGTCGGGATCAACCAATGCATCATCCTGTCGCTGGCGATGGTGGTGCTGGCGGGGCTGGTGGGCGCGGGCGGACTGGGGGCAGAAGTGACCCGCGGCCTGACGCGGATGGAAATGGGGCTAGGCCTCCGGGCCGGATTGGCCGTGGTGATCCTGGCCCTGATCCTAGACCGCTTCTCACGTGCCACGCTGACCGCCCGCCGAACTCGCCCGTTGACCGGAATTGCCAATGCCCTGCGGGGCCGGAGAAAGAACAAATGAGCGCACATACATTCTTCTGCATCGATGCCCACGCCTGCGGAAATCCGGTCCGCCTGGTGGTCGGCGGCGCACCGCTTTTGCCCAATGTACCGATGAACGAGAAGCGGCATATCTTCATGCAGAGCCATGATTGGGTGCGACAGGCGCTCATGTTCGAGCCACGCGGGCACGACATCATGTCTGGTGCGATGATTTATCCCTCGTCGAGAGAGGACTGCGATTTCGGCGTGCTCTTCATCGAAGTCAGCGGATGCCGTCCAATGTGCGGCGCTGGCACCATGGGTCTGGTCACCGCCGCGCTCGAAGCGGGGATCGTGACGTCGCGTGTGCCGGGGCGTCTGGCGATCGAGACGCCCGCAGGGCGCGTGGATGTTGAATACACGATGAACGGTCGTTACGTGGACGAGGTAAGGCTCTTCAACGTGGCAAGCTATCTTCACGAAGCCGATGTCAAGGTAGAGGTGCCGGGTATCGGACGGCTGACGGTGGATATTTCCTACGGCGGAAATTATTACGCCATCGTGGAACCGCAGGCCGACTGGCGCGGCTTTGGCGATGTCGGCGTCGATGACCTGATCGCCGCCAGCCGTGCGCTCCGCGACGCCTTGGCCCGTGCGATCGAGCCTGTTCATCCCGACGACGAGCGCATTCGCGGGGTGCATCATGTGCTCTGGTGCGACAAGTCCGAAACCAAAGGGGCTCACGGGCGTGCGGCGGTGTTCTACGGCGAGAAGGCGATCGACCGCTCACCCGGTGGTACAGGAACCTCCGCGCGATTGGCGCAACTCTATAGCCTTGGTCAGCTCGAAGTCGGTGGGAGCTACGTGAGTGAAAGCCTGATTGGCACCACATTCAACGGACGGATCGAAGGGCTGGTCGATGTGGGCAAATACGCTGGCATCCTGCCGAGCATTGGTGGCTGGGCTAGGGTGACGGGGCATAACACGATCTTCGTCGACGACCGTGACCCACTCTGCCACGGCTTCCAACTGGCCTAGTATGCACAATAGCATTTGGCACCTCGGGAAAGGATATGCCGAGTTTGGATGCGGCCGTGGTCTTTCTTCAGGCCATGGCTATTACAAGTAAGGCATTCGAAAGGCAGTATGAAACCGCGTGACACATCTAGAAGGTGTATCAGCAGAACAGCCAGTCAATTTTATCACCTATTGAGAAATATCTTGAGGCTGTGACGCTCCAGGCAAGTTCAGTGCATTATTGTACAATGGCATCTGATCGAATGGGGTAGTAATAATAGATTGAAGGGCTGTTAGATACCAAAGCTGAGCGAGGTTGAATTATGGACTTTTCCGGGCGAATTGTTGTGGTGACAGGTGGAGCCGGCGGGATCGGCGAAGCCAGTGCGAAAGCCTTTTTGAAAGCCGGTGCCTCGGTTGAGATAATGGACTGGTCGCAGGAAGCGCTAGACTCAGCGGTGGAGCGCCTTTCTCCTCACGGTGACATTTCTGCCTTCAAGGTGGACGTCACGGACCGTGCTGCTTTGGATGAAGCTTTTGGAAAGATTGATTGGATGGGGGGAACGGACGTTCTCGTGACATCGGCCGCTATCGTGAAGACCGGGCCTATTCTAGATTTCGACCCCGACACCTGGAGCAGGATTCTTGAGGTGAACTTGACCGGAACATTTCACTGTTGCCAACTTGCAGGCCGGCAGATGGTGAAAAAGGGTAGAGGTCGGATTATCACCGTCAGCTCAGTGAATGGGCAAATCGCCAACACCGGACGTGGTGCCTATTCCTGCACAAAGGGAGGGGTTGATATGCTGACCCGTCTGTTGGCTGCCGAGCTTGGCGACAAAGGGATCACAGCCAACGCAGTCGCGCCGGTACCTGTGGACACACCGATGGCGCTTCAGGTCCATGGCCCGAAAGACAGGGCGGCCTGGGAAGCGCAGATTCCAGCCAAGCGCTACGCAAAGCCTGAGGAAGTTGCGGCGGCGATACAATTTCTTGCGTCGGACGATGCAAGCTACATCAATGGCCATATTCTCAACATTGACGGCGGCTTCATGGCTTCAGGCGTTCTAATTCGCTGACGAATGCGGAGGGTGCGCAGTTTCCATTAGGTCTGTCAACCTGCGAAGTCGGCGAGCATGTCAGCAACCTGTGGATCCTGATCGGCCCATGTGGGTAGGGCGGAAATGGCCGCGTAAATTGTGGTGTTGCAACTAAGTAAAATGTCCTGCTACGCGCAAAGGAGAAATGTCTCACCTGGGCGCGAGTATAGCAAAGCCTGACAGGGCGGAGACCTCAGCTATCGCTGCCCTGGCTGGCTTTGCTGTTGGCGACGCGTTTGCGGTCAGCCAGCGAGTTCCAGCCATCATTTCGGCGACCGGTTGGCTTATATAGAGAACGCTGCTTTCCCGCCCGGCGTTTCTTCGGCGGCGCCTTGTCCTGTTCCGCTTTGATGTTGTTAAATAAGTGATAAATACTTACATATGTGTTCGAAGTGCGGGTAGAATTATCCGCGAGCCACGCTTCATTGTGCAACGACGCTCTGGAAACAACAGCACGCACCTGTCGGGCCGCGTTCTTTCGTCTTCACTCGACTAATCTATGAGCTTCGCCCGCAGTGCAGCCGCGACGGCCCAACTGTTTGTCTTTCTGCCGCTCCGATCACGCGCGGCTTTCAATCGGACCTTTGCGGCTGAACTTGATATCCCGATACTCTCGGCCGCCTGATCGATGGTCATATCATTGGCGAGACATTGCAGGACTTCCAGCTCCTTCGGGGAGAACATCTGCTTGGCGTTGCAGGCGTCGATGAACTGGTCAAACCAGGTGGCCAGGCGCACCAGCTCATCATCGGTCAGTTCGCGATCATCTCTGGCGACACTCAGAACCGATTTTCTGGTAGGATATCCGCGGCTGAACATCGCTCCGAAAATCAGACCATGACGTCGCGCTTTTTTGAAGACTCCTGCAAGATCCGGAATCCGCACTTCCGACCAGCGCTTGTTCCCGTTCTTCGCAAGCGCCCAAAGAAAAGCTGGGTCTTTCAGATGATAAGAGTTTCCGTCGTACTCGTCCCTCCAAGCCGCAGGATAGGTACTGTCAATGAACTCCGGGCCTCTCCTGGTATGATTCAGCATAATGAAAAATCCTTCGGTCCCGATGGAGAGGACCGGCTCTGCGTTCTCTTTGAACAGCTGATCTGCCGCAAGAATAGGCAAAAGCTCGTCTGACATAGTTGTTTACCGACACAATTTTAACGTGTGTGGAGAAACAATGTATTCGCCAATAATGTCAATGTCCGCATTCGAGCACCTGACCTGTGGTCAGGTACCAAGACCTGAGGATGCTAAACCTGACCTAAGGCCAATTTTAGGACCGACTTATCGCCAAACCTAACGTCAGGTTTGATCTTCTAGCATGACCGGTAGAATCTTTGGACACTCTACCTAAGATTGTGTTTCCAAGGGGCCAAAGCGAGCAAGAAGCGGGACCCAATGTTGACTTGTCAAACTCCCTCCAGGCCCAAACTTAGAGTAAACACAATCATGCAAGCGGTGCGCGCGCGCGTGAACAAATGTGAAGTCTCAGTCCTGCGCGCAACGGATGACCGAGCTGGGTTAATACCTGCATTTCTCAGATTGCGTAAACAGATTTTTGTCGATCATCTGGGCTGGAACATTCCACATGATGCTATTTTTGAGGCAGAACAGTATGACCGTCCGGACAGTGTCTATGTCGTTGTCCATGACGGTTCAAGCGTCCTCGCAGGGGCACGATTACTGAACACCACCAGCGCCGATCCAGATGGCAGCTTTTCGTACATGATACGGGACGCCTACCTTCAGCGGCTGCCCGGGCTACCCTCAAAGATCTGCGACACTGACCCATCGGTCGACCCAAAGGTCTGGGAGCTGACCCGGCTTGTCACCTACCCGGGCATCCAACTCAGCGAACGCATCCTGCAGGCGACCGATCAGTTTCTGGCAAGCGTCGGTGCAGAGAAATGCCTGTTCCTAGGCTCTCCCGGGTTCATGCGGATGGCAAGCCGCATGGGCTACGCGACACGTCAACTTGGTACGATTCAGCACAATCAAGACGGCAGATTCCTCGCATTCTCAACGAATGTTCTGACCCCTCACTCACAAACAGGACCTCAATGATGCATATATCAAATACTCGCCCGTCTGCGCCTCAATCCATCACCGCATCTGAAGCGCTGCTGGCAACAATCGGACTTGAACCCTGTGATCTGCTGAGAATTGCTTCGGGCGCTGATGCATCAGACCCTGGGCAAGCCAGATTCGGGACTGAGCTTTCACTGGACGTTGAGCACAAGATCATCATGTCCATCAAACTCTGGTCTAAGTTCTGTGGTAACATGGCGCAACGATATGTGGAGGATTTCGCGGACGCGCCGCTCATTCTGATCAGCAACCCGTCCCCCGAGATGTGCCGGAAACATAACATCCCCGATAGCCGCGATTTTTTGTCCAGAACGCTTGGCCGGATCATCGAGAATATTGGGCCTGACTACGTGGTGGATGTCGTGGATTGCCACCATGATCCGTTGACAGACCCGCTTCTCGCGGCGCAAGCCGGACATTGGATCGAATCCTTTTTCAAGCTGTCCCACGAAATCGCCCGCCGCTGTGGCCACCAGATCGCCCTGAATCCTCCGAAGAACTGATGTCTCACCATGCGGTCTGACACCAGTTGCACTCCCAGCTGAGGCAACCACAAGTTCCGACCGGCCATACATGGGGCCGTGTTGTCCCTTTGCGCAAACTCTCAGTCCCTTGCCTCAAGGTGCTCTCGCTACGGTTCGCAACACATCGCAGAAAACAGGGCCTCGCGGGATGCTCGATATGTGCATGAAACGACTATTCGCAGTGCCTGTCCGGGAAGGTCTCGTCGAGATTTCCGGCGACACACATGTTGTCTGGCGCGATTATCGGTGGAACACGGGTCAAGTTGTCAGGTGGTGGTTCATGGAAGCCGAAGAGGTCATCGCCTCTGAGATCCTGATCCGACCGGTCAGGATGTAATTCAAAGGCCGTCAGGATCAGTAAGAGATCCATTCCGAATGCTCGATATCGCCCTCGTAGTTTCCAAATTCGATCATGACGGCGCGATGAGCAAAGTTACCCGGTTTGTGAGGGTCCGGATAGGGCACGACCTGATCATTGTCCGAGAGAAACGCATTCGGCCAAGGTGTCGCTGAGCGGTTCTCGAAGATGATGTTTCGGCAGCCACTGTTTTCTGGGTCACAGGAACGGAATGACCAACTCCAGCGTCGGTCTCCGTTGCGATCCTCGAAAGCGCGGCCCTCAAACCAGTGAATCTGTATCCGGTGGAGCCAGGCATACTCAGGCAAGGAAGTATCCAGTTCCGATTCCAGTCCCGGCGTGCCGGGACTGGTCGGGGCAGCAGCGAAAGTACACACCCCGAACGGCGGCAAGACAGGGATCGGCGTGATGCGCTGGATCATCGTCTGATAGGCATGGGAACAGACCGGACTTGGCGGAAATCCCCCCGCCATACACAGAATGATCGCGCAATCGATGTCATAAGCCAATGCCTGGCCTGAGGAGCCAAATGCCGCCACAGATCCGATTGCCACTGTCATCATGAGTTTCTTCACAGCACGCTCCCTATCCGTTTCGGCGATTATTTCTCAATATGTCATTTTCTGCAATATGTCGTATTGACTCATTGTGTCTTTATGCCATTAATGACTCGCACTAGAAGGGCTTTCACTGGGAGAGTCCAAACATGCCGATAGCGCGCAATCAGATCCTGATCACCATCGACGGTGTCAAAGATCTTCAGGAAAGGGGCATTGCGTTCCGCTGCCGGTACGAACTCGTGGGGTTCACGGACGATGGCAAGCCGCGCTACCAGTGCATCTACCTGCGCAAGGGCGAGCCGGAAGCCATCCTTGTATCGACTCGGATCACCCCACATGGGCCAGAGCCGCGGTATTTCAACATATGGCCGGGGCTCTTCAAACATCATCTCGAATTCGGTGACGGGCGCGATCTGCGCTTTGGTCCTGACTATGAGCTCACCCTCGAGGAGCACAGCTGACGTCATCGTCTTCGGCCGCGACGGAACCGCCCGGACCTCTGGCTGGACGTTTCATGGTGAGCGGCCTGGCTGGGCAGGGCTAGATGATGACGCTGAGGACAATGTTGTGCTGGCCTCGCTGGATGCCACGCCGCCTTCCGATCGCAACGACATTCTCGCGCTGATCCGCGCCACCGCCGAGCGCCATGCAGGCAATCGCGCCCTGGATCGCGTCGGTCTCGACGCGCACCATTGGCAAGTCCTGTTCCGCGCCCTGGTCGAGGCAGAAAGCAGCTACAATCCGACCGCCGTCAGCCCCAAGGGCGCCTATGGCCTGGGCCAACTGATGCCAGGCACAGCCCGCGCCCTCGGAGTCGATCCGCGCGTCCCAGCCCAGAACCTCGATGGCGCGGCGCGTTATCTGCTCGCGCAGCTTGCGACCTTCAAGAACATCGACCTCGCGCTCGCGGCCTACAATGCCGGGCCGCACAGGGTCGTCGAATATTCCGGCATTCCACCCTTCGCCGAGACCCGCGACTACATCGCGCGCATCCACCGGATCCGGTCCCGGCTGGCAGGCACACCCGTTTCCGCGCCGGACACCCGCGTCGCAGACCCGGTTCCAGCCCGCGCGCCCGTCCTGATCAATCTTCAGTAAAACAAGGGAACACCGCATGCTCAGACATGGCCTCAGCCGCCTCTTGCCCATCGCCACAACCCTGACGTATCTTGCAACACCTGCCGTCGCGCAGGACCTGTCTCCTATACAGACCATGTTGGAAACCGTTGAGGCGGCGCTGACCGGTCCCATCGGGATCGCGGTCGCCACGCTTGCCGTCATCGGCACCGGTTTCATGTGCATGATGGGACGGCTCAACTGGGGCTGGTTCGCCTCCGTCATCATTGGGATCGTGCTGATTTTCTCGGCCGGCACCATCGTCGACGGCTTCTCCTGAGAACCGAGTAGATCAGTGGCAGAACGATCCCCCCTTTTTCTGGGCCTCGCCCGTCCGCCCAAGTATCTGGGCTTGCCCGTAGGATACCTCGTGGTTCTGGCGAGTGGGATCGTTCTGCCGTTCATCTGGACGAAATCGATGATCTTCTTCCTGATCGGGATCGTCGCCTATCCGATCCTCTGGTTCGTCGCCGACCGCGAGCCGCATTTCTTCGAGGTGCTGCGCGTCTCCTATGGCACCGTCCGTCCGACAAAAAACCGAGCCCTGCACGGAGGCGACAGCTTTGGCGCGTGATGCAGGCACCCTTTCCACTCACGGAACGGCTCTGCTCCAAGTGGGCGGCGGGGAGTTCGCCCGTGAGAGCTATCTAGCGGAGCACCTGCCGTATTTCGCGCTCGCGGATGATGATGTCATGGTGCTGCGCGAGGGCGATCTGATGGCGACCCTGCGCCTTGATGGTCTGAACCCGATGACCAGCGAAGACGCCCGGCTCGATGCGCTCAAACGCGCGGTCGCCGCCATCGTCGCCCAGACCGGCAACGCTTTCGGCTTCTACATCCACCGCATCTCCGTGCCGCAGGATCTCGGGATGCGCGCCATCGAGGGGGACAGCTTCGCCGCAGCAATCGACGCCCGCTGGCAGGCCCATGTCAAAGACCTGCGCCCCGCCAAACGCCAACTCTATCTCAGCGTCATCCGGCGTCCCGATATCTCGGCGCATATTCCGCTCCTGCGTGCCCTCGCCCGCAAGGCCTGGGTCAAGGACCGCGCCACACGCATGCAGGAGCTGAACGAGGTCATGGGCTTCTTCGAGGTGGCGCTTGCGGCGGCCAACCCCTTGAGGCTCACGAAGTCAAACGGTGAATGGCTGGGCTATCTCAACACGCTGAACGCAGGAACCTTCTCCCCCATCGCCTTTGGCCAAAGCGCTCTGCCCCTCTCGCACACCTTGAACAATTGCCGCGCCACCTTTGACGGCGACGTCGTCACCCTGACCGACGCCGTGACCGGCCAAGTCAAATACGGCGCGCTCTTCTCATTAAAGACCTATCCGGCACTGACGGATGTCACGCTGCTCGACGCGCTCGACATGCCCCTCGACATCGTGCTGACGAACTCCTTCAGCCCGATCCCGAACAACATCATGGCCGAGCGCATCCAGCGGATCATCCGGCAGATGCAGGCCTCCGAGGATGCCGCCGTGTCCTTGCGCGAACAACTCGGCCATGCGGCCGACGATCAGGAGGCAGGACGCATCGCCTTTGGTGATCATCACCTCTCGATCGCGGTTTACGCGTCGGAGCGCGACACGGTTGAGCGCGCTGCGGCGCAAATCAAGCGCGTCGGCCAGGAGATGATGGCCGTGATCGTGCGCGAGAGCATGGCGCTGAAGGCGACGTATTTCGCGCAAAGTCCCGGCAATTTCGGCTACCGCGCCCGCAAGACCCCGATCTCCTCAATCAACTTCGCCGATTTTGCGGCCCTGCATGGTAGCGTCGAAGGACGGGGTCCGGACCAGTCGCCCTGGGGCCAGACCATCGCCGTGCTGCCCACGGTCGGCACCTCGGGCTATCGGTTCAATTTCCACGAGGCGGGAAGCCCCAGCAAGGAACCGACCGTCGGTCACACCCTCGTTCTAGGGCGCACCGGCACAGGCAAGACGCTCACCACCGCCTTCCTTGCGGCGCAATCGCAGCGGGTCGGGGCGCGGCTCGTCTTCTTCGATAAGGACCGTGGCCTCGAGATGGCCGTCCGTGCCCTCGGCGGGCGCTACAATGAAATCCGTGCCGGCTTTCCCACGGGCCTCAACCCGCTCGCCACCGAGACCGACGAGCGCGGCCGCGCTTGGCTTTCGGACTGGCTTGCGACCCTTCTCTCCCGTAGCAGCACGCTCACCGGCGAACAGTCGCGCCACATCCAAAGCGCGGTCACGCAAAATGCCCATGCGGAGGGCTCACTTCGGCGCTTTGCGAGCTTTGAGACGCTGTTTCAGTCGCTTGATGACGATGGCGAGCTGCAGTCCCGTGTCGCCGAATGGGCCCCGGGCGGGCGCTATGGCTGGGTCTTCGACGAGCCGGAATATGGTGCGGGGCTCGAACTGGCCTCCGACATCATCGGATTCGACATGACCGAGATCCTCGACATGACGACCGAGCGCATGGCGGTGCTGTCCTACATCTTCCGCCAGATCGAACGCGTGGTCGAGGATCGCCGTCCGACCATCATCGTGCTCGACGAGGCCTGGAAGCTGCTTGACGATCCTTACTTTGGGGCGCGGTTGGAAAACTGGCTGGTCACGCTGCGCAAGATGAACTGCGTCGTCATCATGATGACGCAGTATCCGAGCCAGCTAAGGGAGTCTCGCGTCGGCAAGACCATCGTCGAAACGGTGCCAACCCAGATCCTTTTCCCCAACGATCGCGCCACCGTCTCAGATTACGACTTCCTGCGCGTCAACGCCAAGGAGGCGGCCCTTCTCGTTCAGCCCACAATCGGCCAGCGTATCGCCCTTGTCCGCTCGGCCGGCGACAGCGTCTTCGTTGATGCGGACCTTTCCCCGCTTGGAGACCTCCTTCCCATCCTAGGCGGCGGCGCCACCGGCGAGGCCCGCCTGCCCGCCGACTGGCGCGCCGATCCCTATTTCTGGAGACATGTGATATGAGCCTGAAACCCCTCCTCGCGCTTTGCGCCGCCGCAGGCCTTCTCACAGCCTGCGAGACATATACCGAGAAAACCTCACCGTGCCTCAAGCGGAGCGGCGAAACACAGGTCAGCCGCGCGGCTCTCTCGTTCTCGACCAATGGCGGCGTGGACCCGTCCGGCACCAAGTCGGATTGCAGTTTCACGCCCCTGCCGCGCCCAAGATGAGACGCGCCACGCTCATATCTGCCGGGCTTTGCATTGGCTTCGGCGCGCTGCCAGCACAGTCTCAAGGCGTGCCGACGCAGGACAATTCCGCGGTCGGCCGCGCCATCGCACGCGTGACGGCGCTCGCCGAAGATTTGGGCGTCCAGCAAGACAAGGACAGGACCGAGACTTCGCTGGCGGACGTGCAGGCCGACCAGCTGCGCGTCCTCAAGAAGATGACCGCTGCGATCACCGGTCCCGGCTTCGATATCCGCGCGCTCGAGGGCAATGCCGATTTCGGGGCAGCGGCGGTCTATCCCAACGCCGATCCGAGTCCGATGAACAGCCGGCTTTTCGGCGAGGGCCGCGAGACGGTCGAGATGATGATCGTCGAGGTCGCGGGCGAGTTCGCAGGTGCCCCCGGCGTGGCTCGCGCCGGGCTGTCGGCCACACAGTGGCGGTGCCTCTTCCAGGCCCTGATCAAGCAGGAGAGCCGCTTCAACCTCACCGCCGAAAGCCCCGTCGGCGCCTATGGGCTCACCCAACTCATGCCCGGCACGGCTACCGACATGGGCGTCGATCGCTTTCAGCCGATGGACAATCTCCGCGGTGGTGCGCGCTACATCACCACCCAGCTCAATCACTTCGGCAACATCCCGCATGCGCTCGCGGCCTACAATGCAGGTCCGGGCCGGGTCATGGACTATGGCGGCGTGCCGCCCTTTGCTGAGACCCAGGGCTATGTCCGCAACATCTCGAAGTTCTACAATGAATACCTCGCCGTGGTGGGCGGAGCCGACGCGCTCGGCACGCTTTCTCCTTCCGACTTTGCGCTGGCCGAGTATGCGAGCATCTCGGAGGCAGGTGTCTATTATGCCGCGAGCAGCCATGCCACCACGGAACAGGTCATCAACCGGCTGCGCGCGATCATCCTGCAGATCGACGCGCAGCAGGGTGCCAAGGCGGCCTGGGAGCTCAACACCTACGCCAAGGCCGAGATCGGCCGCATTCTCAATCTTCGCGTCCTGCTGATGGCGGCAAACCAGCAGCGCGAGGCGGCCTATGCGCAGCACCTCGTCGCCGACCGGCTGGCCGAGCGCGACTTCATGCAGATGGGAGTTCCAGAATGAGACAGCTTCTCCTGACCGTGGCTGCGGTCACAACACTTGGGCTCGCCTCGCCCGCTGCAGCTCAAGGTGTGCCGACCTTCGACGGCACGGCGCTACAGCAGTTCGTGGCGCAGCTCGAGCACATGGCCGAGGACCTGAACGTCCAGATGCAGCAACTCGCCACCATGCGGCTGGAGTTGGAAACTCAGCTGTCGCAGCTGACGAACCTCGAGGCGCAACTGACCTCGTTGATTGAAGGCAGCGGGATCGGTGAACTTTTCGCCACGGTCGAAGAGTTCCGCGCGCTCCGCGGCAAGCTGGTCGCCCCCCTCAATACCGCGCAGTCCTTGGCCAGCGGCGATTTCCTGAGCGGCTTCAATCCCGGGGCGGAACTCTCGGCCTCGGTCGAGCGCGTGCTTTCGGGCAGCGGCTTCACCTCGGAACGACTGGGGACACTCTCAGGCTCCGACCAGCCCGCCGACAATCGCATCGCCGCTTCGGCCGGGGCCAGTGCCATGCTCTCGGTTGCCGCACAGGAAAGCCATGAAGAGGCAGGGCAAAGCCTCGAGCGGCTCGAGACCATGGTCGGGCTCATCGACGATCAGGACGGGCTGAAGGCCGCGGTCGATCTCAACACCCGCGTCACCGCCGAGCTGGGCATCATCCTGACCCAGATCTGGCGGCTGGAAGCTGCCCAGGGCGTCAGCGCTGGCCAGCTTGGCGTTGTCGATGCCGCGACCCTCGCGGATGAGCGCAAGTTCCGCTCGATGGCGGTGGATCCATGAGAATATCCAAGCGTACCCCGAGCCGCTTCACTATGATGGAAGCCGGACTTCTCAGCCTTTCGCTTGCCCTGCCCGTCGGTCTTCTTGTCTTGCCGGACCCGGCATCGGGTCAGGATCGGCCCTTCACCTCTATGGAGATCGAACGGGATGAAGAGGATGCGTGCCGCGTCCCGAAACCGCCCGCCGATCTGGCCGAGACCGCTTACTTGGGCAACGGGTACCGCGCGATCCTGCGCATCCTGATTGCCGAAGAGGCGCTGGCCTCAGAGAACTGCACCTGCCTGCTCGACCAGTTCACCTGGGATCAAGCGCTTGACGCCCTGCCCCGGTTCCAGACCTCGGACAATCCGCGTCTGCCTTTCAAGGTGCTCGATCTCTACGCGCAGGCTGATGCCCTTGAGGCCGAAGTTGTCGCAGGCTGTGCCAAGTAGATGGGGATCATTCGCGACATTCTGAGCGAAGTCGACGCCGCGGTGAACACCGTGGCGCAGGACGGCTTTGTCTCTTCCGCAGCCTCGGTCGGCAATGTCATCTCGGCAGGCGCAACCCTCCTCCTCGTGCTTCTCGGGATCAACGCGGTGATGCAACTCCGTCCCCTGCCCTTCGGCACCGGCTTTGCCTTCGGGATCAAGGTGGCACTGGTCGGGATATTCGCGCAGAGCTGGGACAATTTCAGCGTCATCTATGGCGTGGTCACGGAGGTCCCCGACTCCGTCGGCGCCTCGATCCTCGCGCTCACCGGGTCGGGCGACGAGGCCGGGGTTTACGCAAGCCTCGACAATATGGTCGCCCGCATCACCGCCTATGGCGACACGATCGGCGATCGAGCGGGCTGGGTTTTTGGGGCGGTGCTGGGTGCCATTTTTTTCGTCCTTTCCGCCGTCTTCGCTGCTGTCACCGCCGGGATCATCGCTTTCGCCCGCATTGTTTTCGCACTGATGATCGTGATCGCCCCCTTCATGATCGTGACCTCGCTTTTCAAGCCGACCCAATCGCTCTTCGAGGCCTGGACCCGAGCCACCATCGGCTATGCGCTCATGCCTGTCGCCGCCGCCGGGGCCGCGGGCATCATCGTCGCCATCGCCGAGGCCATTGGCGACGCCTCTGCTGATCCCGGCGATGTCGAGACCGTCAGCCTGATCCTGCCCTTCCTCGTGATCCTCATCCTCAGCGCCGGGATCATGGCCTCGGTCCCCTATATCGCCTCCAACCTCACCGGCGTCGTGGGCATTGCGTCCAATGCCGTGGGCCTGACAGGGCTCGCGCGGCAGGGATTCGTGAACACGCGGGAGTATGGCACTGGCGCGACCTCGCGCCTCGTCACCGGCAAATCCCCGCATGAGCTGAACCAGATGACCAATGCGGGCGTGGTCAAGACCGGCGAGATGATCCGGCAAAGCCCCGGCGCGCTTCTCTCCGCCGCCAAATCCTTCCGCAAACCCTGATGTGAAAGACGACGACTTTGAAAAAGCTTGCGACCAGTTTCTACGTGCCTGACCGCGACGCGTTTGAAGCGGATTTCATCTACGGGCCAAGACGGCGCGAGCGTTTCGCCTGGTTCGTCGCGGCCGCAGGCGTGCTGGTTGGTGTCGCCGGGATGGTCGCGGGCGCCAGCCTCTTTCCGCTCAAGACGACCGAGACCTTCGTGGTCGTGGTCGACAAGGAAACCGGCGAGATGGACCGGGTTACCGCCGTGCAAGCCCTGACGCTCTCGGAAAGTGACGCCATTATCCAGGCCAATCTTGTGGCCTATGTCGATGACCGTGAAACCTATGACCTGACCGATGGCGAGCAACGGATCAACTCGGTGCTCGAGCGATCCGACGGCGATGCCGCCCGCACGCTGCGCGATCTCTGGTCCTCCACCAACGAGGATTACCCGATCACCGTCTATGGCCGAGACGCCAAGATCGAGGTGGTGATCAAGTCGGTGAACCAGATCGAGCGCGGCGTAGCCCAAGTGCGCTTCACCCGCACGCTGCGCCGTCCCCGCGACACCCGCACCGTGACCCGGTCTTACGTCGCGACCGTCGGCTACGACTTCCAACCCGAAACCCGCCAGCGCCTTCAGGACGTCTGGGCCAACCCCTTGGGCTTCGTGGTGACCTCCTACCGCGTCGACGCCGAGACCCTGGAGAACTGATCAAGATGAAACCCTTCCCCGCGCTCCTCACCAAGATTCTTGTAGCGCTTGCCCTGCCTGTTGCCGCCAATGCCGAAGCCACGCCGCAAGGCGGCCCGCTCGACATCCGCATCCGCACCGCCGTCTATAATGAAAACCAAGTCTACCGGATCGAGACGGATCTTCGGCATTCGACGACGATCCATTTTGGGGCGGGGGAACGACTCATAGCGGTAATCGTCGGGGATACCGAAAGCTTCCAGGTCGATCCGATCCCCGAGCTTGGCAACGTGCTGACGATCAAGCCGCATGTGGCGCAGGCCTCGACCAACATGACCGTCATCACCAACCGCCGCACCTATTCGTTCCATTTGCGCGAAGGCTCGATCCCGAACCGGTCGGCCAAGTTCTTCGAGGTCCGCTTCCGATACCCCGACGAGGAGCGCCGCGGGGCAGGTGCCACTCAGCCAAAGGGCGTCATAGCTCCACGCAATTACAACTACCGCGTTTCGGGGATCGGCGATTTCCGCCCCAGCCATATCTATGACGACGGGCGCTATACGTATTTCGTCTTTCCGGAAAACGCCCGCCAGCCCGCCCTCTTCAAGGCCGACGATCAGGGCCGTGAGCGCACCGTGAACTGGACGCAGGCAGGCAATACCGTCCGCGTGCTCGGGGTGAACACCTACTGGACGCTGCGCATCGGCGACGAGGCGATCTGTGCGGCGCGCGACGAGAGCGCGATCTACGTGAGCAACTGACCATGGCCGATCAAACCCCTCCTGACCTTCAAAACCGCCTCGATCAATTCAGCCAGCGCGGCAAATCCAAACGCCGGGGCAACAGCCTCGGGGTCGGCGCGTTCGCCGCCGCCCTCGCCCTTGGCGGGGCCGGCGTGGCGTATTTTCTGGCGACCGGCCTTCAGACAAGTGACAGCGCGCTCGAGACCTCCGATGTCGAAACCTTCCAGGACCGTCGCCCCGGCACCGGCGAGCGGTTGGAGTTTCCACCCGACGAGACCTACAACCAAGTCAATGACGCGCTGATCGCTGTCGAGGAGGCGCTTGACGTGCCTGCCGCCCCTGCTCCGGAGGCAAGCGCCGAAGTGCTGGCCGAGATCGCCAAGCTTCGCGAGGCGCTGGCCGCCAGCCAGGCCGCGCGCAACTCGGAGATCCAGTCCGCCGTCGCGGACCTGCGCGACGCCTTCGACGAGCAGAAGGCAGCACTCGAGGCGACGCTCGCGGCAAAGGAGGTCGAGCTGGCCAACCTGCAGCGCCAGACCGAGACCCGCATCCAGGGTCTGCAGGCCATGCTCGACGCCGAACGGGCGCAGCGCGAGGGTCTCGAGGCCGAACTGGACCGCGAAGGGCTGATCGCCGATCAACGCCTGCTCGAAGAGCGCCGCCGCCAGGAAGAGGAACAGCGCCAGCGCGAGGCCGAGCGCATCGCTGAGGAGCTTCTGACCGCGCAGATCAAATCCCCCGCAGTGGTCTATGCCGATGGTCCACGTGGTGGCCAAAGTGGCGCGGCGGTGGCCGATCCTGCTGCCGCCGGCGCAAGTGGACCGGTCCTCTCGGGCAATGAGCAGTTCTTGCAAAGCGCGCGACCGCTCGAAGTGCAGGAGGCCGCTCGTCTCGCTTACCCCGAGCGCACACTGACCCAAGGCTCGGTTATCCAGGCTGCGCTGCAGACCGCCATCAACAGCGACCTGCCCGGGTCGGTGGTTGCCGTGGTCTCCGAGCCGGTCCCGGCCTTCTCCGGGGACCGAATCCTGATCCCCCGGGGCTCCCGCCTTTTTGGCCAATACCGCTCCGGCATCGACATGCACCAGAAACGCATCCTGATCCTCTGGACCCGCGTCCTGACCCCGGACGGCACCTCCATGGAAATCGCCGCCGTAGGCGGGGATCACCTCGGCCGCTCGGGCCTTACCGGCCTCGTCAACACCAGGTTCGCAGAGCGCTTCGGCGGAGCGGCGTTGATTTCCGTGATCGGAGCAGCGCCCACGGTCGCGGCCGAGAGCACCAACAACGAGACGACCAGCATCGTCCTGGGCGATGTCGGCAACGATCTTCAGGACGCCGTCGGCTCGGTCATCGCCGATCAGGTCTCGATCGCGCCGACGATCTATGTCGATCAGGGGGCCTCGGTCACCGTGCTCGTGGACCGGGACGTGGTGATCTATTGACCCGCACTGAAAGCCCCGCGTCCTACCTCGAGCGTTATCTCGATCCGTTTCGTGACCTCCTTAGGCGCGACGATGTGGTCGAGATCGCAATCAATCCGGACGGCAAGGTCTGGCTCGAGGTCGCGGGCGGCGCCACCATGCGCCACGAAGGCCAGACCGTGGACCGGACAACCGCCCTCAACATGGCCCAGTCCATCGTCGGCGATGCCCAAGCTCGTGTCTCTGAAAAGAACCCGCTTGTCTCCGGCAAGGTGGAATATGCAGGCCGCCCCCTTCGGGTCCAGGTCGCCGTGCCGCCCGCCATCGATCGTGGGGCCTCGATCACCATTCGCCTCTTCGCCTCGGGCAATGTCCGTGACTACGCCCCAGCTTATCTCTTCGGCAAGGCCGTCTCGCTAGATGCACTTCGCGCCGAGAAGATGAAAAACATTGCCAGCCTCGCCGAAGAGAACCTAGAGGCCGCGCTGCAGACCCTGGTTGAGGCGCGACTCAACGTTCTGATCAGCGGCGGCACCTCGACCGGCAAGACCACCTTCGCCCGCCACCTTCTGACCAATGTGGGCGAGCACGAACGGCTGATCACCATCGAAGACGCCTTCGAGCTCTTCCCCGGCCAGCCGAACACCGTCGCCCTCCTGGCCGACCGCGGTGCTGGCTCACAACGCAGCGCCAACGCTCTCCTGCAGGCCTCCCTCCGCATGCGCCCCGACCGGATCATCGTTGGCGAGCTGCGCGCGGCCGAGGCACTGACCTATCTCGAAGCGATCAACACCGGGCACGGCGGGTCGGTCTCCACGATCCACGCCGAAACCGCAGAACTCGCCATCGACCGGTTGGCAATCATGGTGCTGCAGGCGGGGACTCCGCTGACCTTCGCCGAGGTGCGGGAATACATCCGGAAGTCCATCGATGTGATCGTCCAGCTCGGGCGGGCCGAGGGGAAGCGGGGGATCACGGAATTTTATCTGCCGGGATCTTGAAAGCCCCAGCACGGAGGCGCGGAGCCGGTTTGCGACAGCGCGACGCTGGCCTTGCCTTGCAATACCCGAAGCGGACTTCTTGGACGGTGAGCTAAGTAGAGAAGTTTCCCGTCCCTACGCACCCGCCATGCCGGAACATCCTCAACGCTGGCCTGCATCCTGCGTGCCTCGTCGAGAGCACGACTTCTGAACGCCTGGCCCATCCGATCGCGAAACCAGAGCGCATAGCCTTTGGGATTGCTGCGCGGCCAGCGGCCGCCAGCCTGCCGGAAGCCGTCGTGTTCCTTGTCTGTGATCGCGAGCGCCGTTGCCCCCAGTCGGGCAAGCGCGGGGCCCGCTTCACTCAGATAGCGCCGCTTCTCAAAATCGGGCACCGCAGGCAGGATATCCATATGAAACTGTGCACCGTCAGCGTAGACTAGGGTCCAGCAGCGGCGCCCGTCTTCGGGTTTGCTCATGCCATAACGCCGGGCATAGGCTTTGACTTCGACGCCAACGCAACGTTTCAGCTCTGCCTGGGTCAGTGCCGACTTCTCGTAATCGAGGCGGCAGACCATATCGATGTCATAGTCTTCTTCGTCTGACGCGGGCCGTATTGCAGTCCCCAACCGAAATGAACCCTGCACATACACGTCGGGACTGTCATCCCGAACAGTCGAGTCCGGCCGGTGCAACCACTCGCCGAGCGACTTGTAACTGCGCTCAGCCTGTTCATACCGACCGGGCGGGACCTGAAGCTCCTCAACTAGGTCTTCCAATAATTGATCAACAGGCCTGGCATTCGCCAAAGGGAATTCCATTGTATGAAACCTCCATAGGGTGCTGGTGCCCGTCGTCTACTGATCTGGCGAAGGTAGGGCTGGGTAGAAGAGAGGCGGCCAATCCCGCGAAGGTATGACAAGTTTGCGCTCGGTGATTTACAATGGCCTAAGCGCTAATCTTGATCGTTGGCTCGAATCCTTTCCCCGGTTTTTGATCGTAGATCACCAAAGGCAGATCGGCTTTGGGCATTCGTGAGCGACCCGTTTCGACAGCCGCGGAAGACGGAAGAACAGGAAATACGTTGATAGTCGCATCCTCGCCGTGGTGGGCCTTGATCCGATCAAAGAGCCTGCGAAGGTGAGTCTTATAGATTGCAAGATCGTCCTGTCTTCGCATGATGTCGTTATGAGGATCATCTGCCGTGATCGACCAGATTGCCACGTTATCGCCCAGAACCGAGCGAATTCTCTGATCATCGACGGTCGCGCTGAGCGCCAGCTTAAGGGCGACTGGTACGTTCATTGGCCCAGAGTACTCGCCAATTTTGAAATTTATCGACGGCTGATGGAGTTGCCATTTCCACGTAGATGGCTCGCGATATTTTTGGTGAACAGATACAGGCATAATATCACCTAGCAATGTACCGAGCTCGATGAGAAGAGGCTGCGGAGCAAGCGCAAACACACTCAGCTGACGGATTTCCTTCTGCTCTATCCTCTCCTTCACCTTGCGTTGAAACTGACGATGCAGATGCGCGCTTTGTATGCCCCAAAACTCCGGTTCATCATCCTTGATTTCGGAATTCAGCTCGATATCGATGGTTCGTCGCTCTGCCGGATGTCTGTCGGGTGGCATGGCGGCAAAGATGGCTTTGGTGGAAACCAGCGAGTCCATCTGGCCGATAGTTGCCGCGAAACGGAGCACATGAGCTGCGCGGTCAGCGTCCATATCTGTAACAGTCTCGATCCGCTCTTCGTGCTCGCGCTTCATTGCCACGAGCGTTTCTTCCGGATAGTCGTCCACGTGATCTACGTCGATTTCCTTGTGATGGATGGGACACATCAGCATCAGGTTGCTGATATCACGGGCGAGAAGTGGCGAGCGGACTTTATCACCCCTCGGGCCATTCTCGCTATCTGCTACAATATGCGCGATGAAACCGAACTTTCCGTCTTCCTTGCCAGCGATCAGGTCGCCGACAAGGAGCTTGTTGCATCCTGCAAACTCACATCGGCCCGCCGCCAAAGCCCATAACTGGGTCTGTATCTTTGCTGGGATATATGAACTAGACAATTTTCTGCTCCATTTTGAATAGTGCCGCCACAGCGAGTTTCGATTGGCTGGTCAGACAAGGAGCCGACCGATTTCAGGCTATCGAATGACGCTAATGCTCCGGCAATTGCCAACCCTCGCCAAATCCAGCTGCCGAAACTTCATCCGCAATTACCAACTGGCCGGCCTCGGGCAATTGGCCACGTTGAAATGTGGTGATAGTAGCCTGAATCGAGGCCTTGGCCATTAGACGGACGATGACCAACGCCGCAAACGAAGGTCCGCTGTTCTCGACCATATCCGTCATCGACGCCACGTCGATCTCGCTAGGTATTGGTGGGAATGTCGGGTGCGAGTGCCACTCGCCAAGATAGTCAACCCGTCCAGCACGACCACTATTCTCCAGCAAGATCCGATCCATCTGTTGTGAGTGCGGCTCAGGTACACTATCGAAACGATCTCGTGTCCCCGCCTCAAGATCGACTGTCAAACCGACGAGTTCAAATTTTCCCGGAGCTGTCTGTTCTGCAACCAACCACCCGCCGATCTCGCGGTTGCCGCCTTGCTTAAGGTGGATCTGCAGTTTCGCAAGCTGCGAGCGCGGGACTGTGAGGCTAAGCGTCATCTTGTACTCCCAGGTGAGTCATGACGCGCTCAACGCCCTCTTCTGCACAACTTTTGCTGCCCTTTTCCCATCCTTCGTGAGGAGCGAAAATGACTGGGTGGGTGTCGAAGGGATGATCAAATATCCAACCTTTGCGCAGCCCGATAAAATAGGCAGGTTCCGGATGAACTCTCATCTCTGTGGTTGCGAGAGCGTCCAGGGCGTGACGTGCCAGCCTGTTGGCAATGACACCCACATCGCCGTCAGAAGCTAAAAGAGGCTCATCGTCGTCATCACCTTGCACCCCGTAATTGTGCTCGCGGCCCTCTGGCGGTGCCATGCCTTTCTCGTCGCACCATGCTCGTAATTGAGTTGCAGCGGTCAGTGGCGGCGAATCTTCAGATGGGATACTTCGTGCTATCAGTCCTCCGAGTCCTCCCGCGTAGACTCGTCCCCAAACGAGAGGTTTACGCTTCTGCGTGCAAATGGCCGCTGCCATTCGAAACACTCCGCTATCAGCCGTCGTATCTATGACGAGATCACAAGTGCTGATGATCTCGCTCAACTGAGCAATATGCTGGACAGCGGATTGAGACGTCAGACTCATACCCAAGGCACCGACTTTCACTACCGGATTTATTCTCAACAATCTGTGCCTTAGAGAAACTGCCTTGTGATGCCCCACATCCATTTCATCGAGTTCGTTCCGAACTAAGTTGTCAGACCAAAGGACATCATTATCCAGCAACATGAAATGACCGACGCCTTCGCGCGCAAGACTGGCGGCCACTTTTGATCCCAGCGAACCTGCGCCAATGATGCAGATGCTAGATTCTCGAAACATCTTCCCGTGGAGTCGGCGTTCTCTAACCTTCGGCGGTTCAAAGGTATGAAACAGGTCAATCTTTCGTTTCGCTCCGTTGTGCCGAACGCGCAGCAATACCTCTCGCCTACCATTTGACATGACAACCAGCATGTCGCCGGCGTCTTCTACCCATTTACGGAGCCAAGAAGGCAGGTACTGGTACAAGAGCCCCTTGAGCTCTTCGGGATGCAGATCTGGAAATTGTCGAATATCGGGCAATCGATATAGGACCCCTGGGACCACCCTTCCCCCAAATCCCGCACCATCAATCGGCACCCGTAAGCCAGAATCCAGCCCGATGCTCGCGATGCGAGCAACAAGAACTTCGGAACCCCCAACCCGGCGCTCCAAAGTCATATGAATATCGGTTGCGTGTCCGGCAAGGCGCAACCTTAAAAGGCGTGCGGTGTCAGGCGGTAGCATGAAGCGCCGGGAGCACCCCGAGAGCAGCGAAGGTAAGTCGGCTGGATGAGCGCTTTCCACGTCTGAGAAAGCATCGTCCTTTGGGGTTGCCTCAAGAAGTGCTTTGGCACTCCTTACTACATCCACACTCTTGCAGTCGGGATGCCAGTTATCCGGTCTATACTGAAGGCATAGTTCGCCTCCCTCGCCATACTGGTGCTGGGATAGCCGGACCGAGCTGTCGGCTGGAAGTACAAATGGTGGCAGATCTGGAAAAAGTGCTGGGAAAACCAGCCGCAATGGAATGCGACGCTCCCCGGCGAGCAGAACAAACGACCAGGTCAGCAGGCCATCGGCGTTTTTGCCGAATTGGTGTTCTTCCAGCCAATCTGATGCCGCTGCTATGACAGCGAGCTCTTCACACTCACGGATTAGCCGCGCTTCGCCGGCTGTGAAGTCCATCAACCAAAACCTTTTGGCTCCGTCGGCCTCCGATCCTCACCACCAAAAACGAGACCGGGCGCAGAAGCCCCGGCTGCAGCGGCAGGAGCAACGGATGCCGCACGTGACCCCGCAGATGCCGCTACCCTCGAGCGCGCACCTTCAACGAGGGTGCTTCCAAGATTTCGTGAGAGCTCGTTTAGAACCATATTTGTGTCGCTGAACCTTTGAACGGCACCAAAATCCGTTCGAGCAGCCTCCAGCCACTTGAAGAATGATTCCCGGCGCTTGGGAAATTTTTCCCACCTATCCGCAAAATTCTCTGAAGGGTCAGTCGGGTTGGCGATCCATGACACCCCATTCCGTTCTTTGATCGCGAGATGCATGTCCCTCAGAATCTTGGCAATTGCATCCGATACCCTTGCTTCGCCTGCATAAGCATGGGTTGAGAGCGTCGTAAGGATCACACTAATAACCTTCAGGTCCGAATCCTGCTCCGCGAACCACTCATCCCTGTGACGCTTCAAGATCATGATGGATGACTGAAGAGGCGTTCGCACCCGAAATACCGGAACGTCTTCCACACTCGCTGTCACTTTGCCTTGGGCGTCGAGGAATGCCCTGCGACGTTCATTCAGTTGTTCGATCTGCCTCGACTTGAACCATGCGGCAAAGCCTCTGGGATTGCTCGTGCGCCACTCATCCGTGATCACATGGTAAGTTTCAGCCTTGTCGCTGTCGGTGATGGCGATCGCACCTTCCGCGAGCGATTGATCCGCGAGGTAGGTAGAAAGGACTGCACGCATTTTTGCCTCGTCTGGAACTGCCGGCAATACGTCCATGTGGAATTGCGCACCATCGGCGTAAATCAAGGTACAGCACCTTCTAGACTCACCGACCTCGTTCTTGATCCCTCGTGCATCGCGATACGCCTGGAGCTCTGCCAGCAGAAGAGCGCGAAGATCTGCTTGGGAAATTTGTGCTTTCGTCAGCGACCGGAACGAGACAACGATGTCGAGATCGTAATCTTCGTCCTTGGATGTCGGCTTGATCGGTGTGCCGAGCGCGAAAGAGCCTTGGATATAGACATCGGGATCATAAGCACGAACCTTGGACTCATCGCGATGCAAAAACTCGCCAAGGTCCTTGTAGCGTCTTTCGGCTTGATCAAAGCGATCTTGTGGCACTGCCAATTCTTCAGCAAGTTTTTCAATCGCTACGTTATAGCCAAAACCTATGTTCGAACTCGTGTTCATCATCAAATTCCTAACTCAAATGACTTCAGCTTAAAGATGTTCTTTTGGGCGCGACTTTTCAACCTTTTTGCGGAACCGTATTTGCAGATTTTCTATAACCCCTCAGTCCATATGTTCTTGATTTTACGTTCGTCTTGTTTAGCGGCAATGGCGGCACACCCGAGACCAACTGCTCACGTTGATCCACAGCAGCTCGATACCCTCGCCGCGTCTTGGTCGCCATAAGCTTCATGAGCGCGGAGACAGCTCTACCCTCGTCCGCGTGCTGTTCGATCAGCATCTGCCCTCGAAACCCGATACGGCCCCACTCCCGCACGAGGCATGCTCCGCCAAACAGGTCTGGCTGAACGCTCATTCGATAGAAGCGCCGCATGTTGAGAGACGGGTCGATCCGCTTGAGATCGACTGTCGTCGGGAACACTTCCATTTGCTGCACAGCATCCAACATATTGGGCTCTTCTTTCTTAAGTTCCACAATATCAGGTGGACATCTGTGTTTCCACTATGTTCTAATTTTTCCAGACTCAGATGAAACCTCTTCACTGAACTCTCCCCCAACTTGGCAGAACTGCTGCGGGTTCGGGACTTTGACTGTGCTTCGTGTTCTTCGATAGGGCGACAAATGGTAAAAAGCATCTGCATCTTCTCGGACGGAACCGGCCAGATGGGCGGCGCCAGGCCGGACCAACGGCTCTCAAACATTTACAAGATGTATCGAGCCATGCGTCCCGGCCCAGATTCGCCAATTAGCCCGAAGGACCAAGTGGCCTTTTACGACCCTGGCTTGGGAACGGGAGAAAGTGGCGGTTTTTTCGGTCGGATCAAGCCGATCCTTGAAAGCGCCGTCGGCACCGGCATCGACCACAACATCATCGATTGCTACGAGCAGATCATCGCCCATTACGAGCCCGGCGATCGCGTGCTGCTGTTTGGGTTTTCTCGCGGAGCCTATACGGTCAGAGCACTCGCCAATGTCATGAACCTTTGCGGTGTCCCAACGCAGATGCCCGATGGTTCTCCGGTGCCGCGTCACGGGCCCGGCCTGCGCAAGATCGCCAAGGACGCTGTGAAGTTCGTCTATAACCACGGGGCCGGGAAACCACGGACACAGAACCCATATTTTGTGAACCGCGAAGAGCTCGGCAAACGATTCCGCAAGAAGTATTCGAGCTCTCCCCTTGAAGGTGACGACAACCAAGGCAATGTTCAGCCTACCTTCATCGGGGTCTTCGACACGGTGGCATCACTGCGAACGGCAGTTGTCCGCACCTTGGTCTGGGGCGTCACTTTCGGGGTCGGAGCGGCTTTTGCCGCAAGCGTTGCTTTCGGGTGGTCTTGGCTTTTGGCTGTTCCACTCGGCGTCCTACTAGTTGCGCTTCTTTGGCAGCTTGGTTCCCTGTTGCTCGACAACTTCAAATATTTCTCGGACGATCCCGAGCGCAAACTGAAGCTCTGGCGCCCAACGGATTGGCCGCAGATCCTCAAAACGGGTCACTTCGCGGCGTGGAACAAGCGCAACTACGACAAGTGGTTGGATCCCGATGTCCAACACGCCCGTCACGCCATGGCGATCGACGAGGACCGTACTGACTTTCCAAGGGTCGGATGGGCATCCAAGGCGGCCGCGATTGAGACCAAAGATCGAGAGCCGAAGTGGCTGAAGCAGGTCTGGTTCCCGGGCTGCCATAGCGACATTGGCGGAAGCTATCCCGAGGCAGAGTCCCGCCTAAGCGATATCGCCCTCGATTGGATGGTCGACGAATTGAAAGACTGCGTGCCGTCAATCCAGATCAACGAGAACGTCTTGAACCGCGCCCCTGACCCTCTGGGTTTGCAGCACCGCGAAGACGCGATGGTAGCATTTGGACCCCTCCGCATCCGCTGGAAGAAGGGAATTCGAGCAGTTGGCGACGACTTCCCACTCCATCTTTCAGTCGAAGAGCGCATGCGAGCCAAGGCCGTCGCCCAGTGTGGCGAGGTCAAGCCCTACCGACCTGCCCAGTTGAAAGAGCGACGCGACTTGAAATTCTACTACGACGAATAGGGGACTAATCGACGGCGCTCACCCGCCCAACAACTCCTCGATGAAATCCTCCTGCCGGTCGAGCGCCACCTCCCATTCCTTCGGCACCGCTGCCTCCCGCTCGAGCGTCTCTGGTTCAGGTTGCCCGCGCCCAGCCTCCATCGCCATGACGCTCATCGCGCGTGCTTCCCGGCGTTGCGAACGATCCCGGACAGGCGCGCGTTCGGCTGGATTCGCCGGCTCCTCTGCGCCGATCTCGTTACCAGCATCGCCACCCCAAGGCCCTACACCCTGCACGCTCGGCGGATAGGGGAACGGCTTGCCCTCCTGGCGGGCCAACATGTCCTTGAAAAAGGGATCATCATAATACTTGATCCGGCTCGCCTTGATCGGGTGCTGGGGCGAGGCGAGGATAATCACCTCGTCGGGATCCATCAGACGCGCTTCGGTCTCGGAAAGCAGCGGGCGCTCTTCCAGACGCGCCGAAGTCGAGGTAGCGCCAAGGAAGCCCTTGTTGCGGCCATACATCCGGGTCACCGCCTCGCGGGTAGTACTGCCGACGGCGGCGGAGACCTCCTTCACCGTGCGCTGGTCCCGTGGGGTGATGTAGAGCTTGAGCCCTGCCCCGTTCTCGAGGCTCTCCCGGCCTTCGGGCCCGTAGATCCGGTCGAGCGAAGCCAGCGACTGCGCGATCATCGCGACGCGGCCGCCATAGCTTGCCAGCGAGTGGATCGCGCGTTCGAGATAGGGCATCGCCCCCATCTGCTGGAATTCGTCGATCATCATCATGACCGGCCAGGGCTCATCCGGGCCAGGTTCGTTCAGGCGGATTGAGGCGATGAGATCGGCGAACATCAGGCGCAGGAGCGGCGCCAGGGTCGCGATGTGATCCTCGGAGACCGCGATGTAGAGCGACTGCGGGGTTTTCCGGAAGGTCGAGAAATCGAAGTCGCTGTCTTTCGTGGCCGAGCGCACTGCGGGGTTGTCCCATTGCTTGAGACCGGCCGTCATCAGCGCCTGAATATTCGAGGTCAGGAGCCGCGACGAGGCTGAGGCCGCGTTGGTCCAGAGCTCGCGCAGGATGTCTTCCTCGGCCTCGTCGGCATAGGTCTTGTATTGAGCATTCTTGTACTCACCCCCGGCGACGATCTGGTTGACCGCGCCAAGGTTCGGGGTGCCGCGCTGGATCGCCAGCAGACAGGCCGCGACGAAAATCGACTTGCCGGCCTCGGAGAAGGTGTCGAGCGTCTTGTTGTCCTTGTCGAGAAAGAGGTCGGCAAGGATCGAGACCTCGGTGAAGCGCTGCGCGAAGCTCGGGGCCTTGGCGATCCGGGCAAGCGGGTTGTAGCGATGCGTGGCATTGGCCCAGTCAAAGGGACTGAAGCGATAGACCTCGTCACCGTTGAGCGCTCGGAGCCGCGCGGTCTTCTCGAAGTTCTCGCCTTTCACGTCGAGCACCACGACCGAGCCCGCGAAGCTCAGGAGGTTCGGGATGACGAAGCCAACGCCTTTCCCGGCGCGGGTGGGTGCCACCATCATCACATGCGGGATGGTGGTCGAGGATATAAACTCGGCTTTCGTCTGCGGCGCGCCAAGCTTGCCGCAGACGAAACCCTTGCCGGGGGCCTGCAGCATGTCGTTCTTTTTCAGCTCCACCTTGGTCTGCCAGTGGGCTGAGCCGTAATCATCGCGCTCCTTCTTCCAGGTCCAGGCCAGAGCCAGAGCGCCGAGGCCGATCGCCCCGAAGCCGGCAGCGCCAAACCCGACCTTGAAGGCCTCGGGGTGCGCTGCGCGTGTCGCCGCACTCGCCTTCCAGAGCGCGAGCATATCGAAACTGCCAAAGCCGGTTTTCAAGGCCAGGGTCAGGTAGAAGGCGGCAACGATGGTGCCGATGACGGAACCGCAGATCACACCGAAGAGAAGTGCGGCCCAGAGGGGAAGTGTCTTGGTCATGGTGGTCATCTCCCCTTTAGAATTCCATCTCGTCATCGAGACCGCGGTCGCGACCCAGCTCCTGCGCCTCTTGCTGACCGCGCAGCCGCGCCACCTCGGTCGCCTTGTCCTGCTGCAACCCGGCGGCGCGATCTGTGAACACCTGGTCGCCCGTTTCCTCAAACGTCATTTCGAGGAACTCCTGCGTGACGGTGATCTGGTCGAGCTTGCTCGGCAGTGCCGCGTCCAGCACCTCGTAGTTGCCGCGCCGGAGTTCAGCCAAGCCCTCCTCACCCAATTCCTTGAAGAGCTCGGAGTGCAGGGTCCGCTCGACCGTCTCTTCCTGTTCCTCGGTGAGCTTGCCATCGCGCAACATGTCGGCGAGGTCCTGCAGGTAGGGATTGGGCGTCCGGTCATCCTCGTCGATGAGCGGCAATGTCGCCTCCTCCTCATCCGCGAGGGTCCGGCCGATCTCGACGCCCAGTTCCTTGGCCCGTTCCATCAGCGCGTCCATCACGCCGTCGACCTTTTCCAGCGCGGCATCGAGCTGCTCGTCATTGGCGGTCCCGATGCTCAGGCCATCCTTCGCCAGTACCGCGTTCATGTCCCGCTCAACCCAGTCCTGCGCCATACCGTAGTTCCGCGTGCCACCCGACGCGATCCGGGCCACCAGTTCCTCCCTGTCCATGCCGGCTTCCTCGGCGCTTTCGAGGACGTCGCGCAACCCCTCGTCATTGCCGGACTGCAGCGCAGCGATCAGAACCTCGCTGCCCGCCCCCGGCGGATAAGGTTTCTCGAGCTGCTTGCTAAAGCGCGCGCGCAGGTCCGGGTCCGGCACCATCTGCGAGAGGTCCGCGATGATCGGCGCGGCCTTGGCTTCAAAAGCGGCGCGCTCGGCCGGGTCCAGTTCCTCAGCCTTGATCCTGAGCGCCTCAATCGTACGCTCGGAATAGTCGATCGCGTCACCGACGGTCTTGATGTCCTTCATGTCTATCGTCCTTTCGGTGAAATTCCACGGTGTGCCCGAGCCAAGGCCATCCGCCATGCCGCGCACGGCACGAGCCAGGTGCCGCTGGTCCATCCGGTCCAGCAGGTCGGCGAGGTTCTTGTAGTCCTTGGCGAAGCCCACCACCTGGGCCTGCGCGATGGCCGATTCCTGGGCCGTCATGACGATCTCGCGCGGCAGGCGGGCCTCTTCCTTGGCGCGGTAGATCTCCTCGATCCCGGCGGGCTTTTCGAAGATGCCACGCTCGAGCCGGGTCGTGGCGTCAAGCATCACGCCGTAGCCTTCCGCGATCTCGGCCTGCTTCTCGCGCATGAGCTGCGGCGACATCACGCCCTTGGCCCAGCAGGAGAACCAGGTGCCGTTTTCCATGCCTCGGTTGTTCAGGATGATGTGGGCGTGCTTGTGTGCGCGGTCGTCATGGACGGCGAGCACATAGTCCCACTGATCGCCGTATTCGCCGCTCTCGAAGAAATGCTCCGTCCAGTCCATGGCGATGTCGCGCACCTGGTCGACCGTCACATCGGTTGGGAACGAGAGCAGCATGTGCGAGGTGAAACCGAGCTTGGTCGAGCCGCGCCAGGTCCCGGCCCAGTCCTCGATGATGTTTTCTTTCTGCTCCTCAGAGAGCACCGCCGCATCGGTCAGCGTATTGGTCATCGTCGAGTAGGTGTAGACCGCCTTGTCGTTGATGTAAGAGATCTGCGCCCCGAGCGAGGCACGCGTCTTGCAGCCACCTGCTCGGATCCGTTTGAACACCGCCGCGCGGCTCTGGCCCGAGGCCGCCTTCAGCGCGTTGCGCGCCGACATGGATCCGACGCGCGCGAAACTCCGCCCCTGTCGACGCCCCGCCAGCCGCGCGTCGATCCGCGCCGCGGCCTGGCCGCGGATGCGCTCATCCTCCCAGAGCCGCCCCATGACGGAAGCGTAGAGGGCGAGCGGATCAGCCATTGCGCACCAGCCTCAGGCCGACCGCAATCGCGCGCGGGTCATCCTCCAGAACCGCGCCATCCGCCCCCTGCCCTTCTTCCTTTTTCGGCCACTCCTGAGCGCGCAAGACCTTCGCCGCATCCTTCATCCGGCCCATCTCACGGCTCATGGACTGGGCCAGATCGAGCAGTTTGATAAGCACCGCGCGGTCCGCTTCCGAGACCTCCAACCGACCGCGATGCACCGCCTTGGCAAGCACCAGTCCGGCGTCGCTCACATCCTTCGCCTGACGCCATGCGGCGCAGAATTCAGCCACCAAATCGCGGGGCACATCAAGGAACCCACACCGTCCGCGCAGCACCGCATTGAGTGCCTGGGATCGGTTGGCATAGCCCCGCGCGCGCCACTCCGCATCGAAGGCTTCCAGCTCCGATCGGCTGGCTCGAAAGGCCACCGTCTCGCTTGGATCGCGCACCGCGATGCCCTCGCCCGCCTCTTCTTTCGCGAGCCGGTTCACGTGGCGCGAGGATATGCCGAACGCCGCCGAAAGCTCCTTTGCGCTTTCACCCGCCGCAAATCGCCGCGCCACTTCGATGCGCTCTTCAAGCTTCAGGTTTTTTGCTGGCCTCGGCACGGGTCAGACCCCTCGGACAAAATGTGCAAACATTGGCTATATCCTGCCAACATCTTCCTTCTCTCCTTCGCTTATACTTCAATACATCACATTGCGCAATATTACGTTTTGCATGATGTGTGTTTTTGCGAGTCCTGGCAGCGCTATGAAAGCCCCTTCGCAGCCCGGCGTGGAACAGCTCAGTCCGCATCGATGCGCGACAACTAGGTAGATAAAGCTGCCTAAACTTGCACCCAGGCAGCACGTGATGACAGGCAAATCGAGCGCCCGAGCCGGCCACGGATCGGGCGCCAGGAACACGAAAACGGCCCGCGCGGGATGGCGCGGGCCACACCCGTTTAGGGCGTCACGAAGCTTCTGAGAGACGGTGTCAGACCCCTGCGGATCCGAAGACCCGCAGGGGTGTCTGGGTCAGTGACCCAGTCCCTGATTGCGCAGGTCGTCGTAGCGGCTGCGGGCGATCAGCGCCTCAGTCTCGAGGCTGTCGAGGGTCTCTGGATGGGCGTCTTCATCGAAGGCGGCGAGGTAGGCATCGAAGGCCATGTCGGCTTGCAGTTCAGCGAGGTCGATGGATTGTTCGAGTATCATGATGTGATCCGGCCCAACAATCGTCGTTGGACGGATCGTGGAAAAGACCGGGGGCATGAGAGCGGGCTGCACTCGGCACGGGGCGGAATGGAGCACGCCGGGGGCAGGTTTGTTGTGAGCGATGCCCCGCAGCGCTCAAGGCGCCAGCCGTCCAGAAACCTGCCCCCGGCGTTGCCGACCGCTCGACCCCGGGCTAGCGATCTGAGAGGCCAACAGGTCGACGGAAAGGCGCGAGACGGTGACACGGGCGCGAGACAGTGCCCTCCAGACGCATGACGTTCATCTGCGACTTCGACCCTCGCGGCGCAGGGTGAGTTCGGTGCCCTGGTAGCTTCGCCAACACGACCCAGGCGCGTGTTGCTCGACTGAGAAAAGGGATGCGCTTGGCCTCGGTCGGCGGACTGCCATTTCTCCCTGCGGACAGTCGGTTCCCACTCGGGTTCGCGCGATGCACGTTGTCACTGAACAGAAAGATCAGAGCCGCACCTGCGACAATATCCCGTCTGACAACCCGCCTCTGCGTCCGCGTCCGAACTATGCCGCATGCTTCGGACACGGGTTTCGGACCCGAACCTCTGTCGCTTCTCGAAACGAGAAAAAGCCAGACCGCCGGAGCGGTCTGGCCTTTGGTTTAGGCGGCGTCTTTCGGACCCCAGGGGATAACGGCCTGCAGGGACAGATCGTCCTGGTTCGCGGCCTTGCCAAGGTTGGCGTTGAAGCTGTGATCGCGGATGGTCAGTGTGTAGTAGTCGGCGCCGGTCTCCTTGTTCTGCTTCTTCCAGATGCCGCCGCACTCGACCAGCTTGCCGCGCGGGGAGCGGCCGAGGACGCGGTGCGTGGGGGCCATCGGGTTGGTGCTCGCGACGGGTTCGACCGTGATGTCGAGGTCGAAGGTCAGGGTCGAGATGGAGCCGACGCCCTTGGCAGTTTCGATGTCGGCGCTGGTGAATTTGATGCAGTTCGTGGTCATTGCTCTTCTCCTTGTTTGCGTTGCAATGATGGTCACCTTGCAGCTGGCCAAGGCCCGGCCACACCGAAGGCGAAGCGGAGCGGAGAGGGGCAGGCGCCGGTCTTTTTGGCGCGCGAGGAATGACCCGCAGGGTCAGGGGAAAAAGATCGGCGACAACCTTTGTGGACGGGACGACAGCTGCGACCAGCATGTCATGCAAAGCAACACATCGGGAGAAGTGCGATGGCCGCAACTGGGAACTGGGTGAACTGCCGATGGAACGACCGGGGGCGATGTCTTTTCAGCCCTCTCACCCCAAGCCGCAGCCGGACGGGTTCGCGCTTTGCCGAGCCTTGCCTAACGTTTCGCGACCTCTCTCATACGTAGCAAGCTGGTTGAGTGCGGTGCCATCTGGCAGAGCGATTTCAAGCAGACCACCGGGGCATCTGCACCGGGCGCGGGTCATCCCGATTTCGAACGACCGCTCTTCGGCAGCCGAATCCTTTGCGATTTCTTGCATCGCGTCGATCACCGGCCCTCTGCCGGCTTTGGCCAGAGCGATCCGGCGGTCGTCGAAACTCCTTTGCGGTCAATGATGGCAGAACAGCATGTCCGGCAAAGCGAGGACTAACACCGGCTGAGGCGCGGTGGACGAGACCATTGAGGCCACCCGCCCGTCCCAGCGACCGTTACCGAATGGCCGAGATGCAGCGTTGCCACGACCATGCGGCGGCTGGTCGGGATGGCTCCGGAGGAGACTGCCCGGCCAGCAGCACGTCGCAGGGAGAGGCAGCGTTTCAACTCGGGGAGGTCGGCTGCGCGCAGCCGACCGAGTAGGGCGCGGTCCTGACCAAAGGGCAGGAGGGGCCATGATCATCAAAACCTAACCATCGCCTGAAACGCTCGGTTTGCCGCGAAGAAAACTGAGTGAACTGATGATGGAGATTCAGCCGACCTCCGTGCTTCGAGGTAGGCCTTTGCCGTTGTATGTCCGACATGCGGCAAAAGACTGAGCCGGTCCTATCCGCAGTTGCGCAACCTCTTCCACTCTAAGGACAACGCAAGTGCATAAGGCATCAAAGACGGATCAGTAGGGGCAGTCTGGCCCCGGCCGCAGCACGCCCTCCGCAGTAGCGCGACCCAACGCAACATCTTGGCCGCGCTCAGTCAGCTCGAGCACCCGGTTTTTGTCGTGTTGCTCCAGCCGCACCAAGCCGGAGGCCTCCAGCAAGCAGGCGGTCGAAGTGAGTTCGTCACGTGTGGCAGCAAGTGCGATTACTCGGAGCCAATCCAGAAGGACGAGTTCATGCATTCGGTAGCACGGTGCCCGTTCGAGCGCCCGCAAAACAGCCAAAGCTCGATGCGCCTCTTTGATGACTTCAATCGGCGCGACATTGTTAGTCGTCATGAAGGATTCCCGCCCATCACCAAACCCGCCTCGTTCATTCAGATCGCGTGTTGGCCTGAACTTGAAGATCCCCCAGACGAGCCATTAGGGCATCAAATGCGATGGCGTCTGACTGAAGCAGCCCCGCTTCCTGCATTTTCCGGTAGTCTTGGGCCAGCGCCTCCAAGGCCTCACCTTCTGGGATCAGACAAAGCGATCCTGAGATGGCGTCGGCATAGTTTATCGTCGCGCCCGCACGGTCGGTTTCGCGAAAAAAGTGCTGTTTGTGCTTCGCAACATCTTGCGCAAGCGTCTTATCCTCCAGCGCCCGTGCAGCAATACCCACTGCCTGCAGTCGATCAAGATCGTACCAATGACGCGCATAGCGGTCGCCGCCTCGAAACTCGCCTCGCAAGCAATAGGCATGGATAGCCGTCGCTTTCTCCCAAAACGTCCGTTCGGCCATCATCACACGAGGCGTAGCGACGGGCGTAAACACTTCAGGTAGCGCCCCTGAGAGGTCACAAACCACTTCGTGACGCTGCGCCGGTTCGCCTGTCGACCTAGCACCAAATTCCAACAAGACCGAGGATCGAACATATCCGCTGCCGCTGCGCACCGCGTCGTAGTCCAGATAGATCTTGTCACCTTCCACACGGATTTCTGCGGGGAGCGCCACTGCCTTGACCTTGTCCGAAAACATGGGGGCAACTTTTGACCCCACCCATTCGCCCAAGCGACCTCGAACAGCTTCGGTCCATTTCTGAGCTTGTGAGCGGCTTGGCGGATACGGATCGTCCGGATCCTTGATAAGATCGGGAATGATCTGCCGGATGTCATATGTCAGGTCGACATCTTCCGAGAACCGGTCGATAGCCTTGTAGACCTTCGAAAGCGAGGTTCCGCCCTTGAAAACCAGGTGTTCGCCGAGATCACTGTCGAACAAGGCGTTAAGAGCCCAGACGACCCAGACGTCCTTTTCCAACAGGTCTGCAGGCCGCCCCAATTTCGAGGCGGCCACTTCCAGCGCGTCGATCTTGTCTTCACGCGACAGCGAAAAGTAAGTTTGGCTTCCTGTCATTGTGATGGCGCAAGCGCGCTAAGTTCCTTGGCCATCCAAGTAGGCGCAGAGGCTCGAAGGCTCAGAAGCTCGCGCTTCTCCTCTTCGTTCAACGTCGCCTTGATACGCCTCAAAGCCCGGGCAGCTTCAGACTTGCCGAAATAGGCGAGCGCCCGAAAGGCGTGCCCGGCACGGCTGTTGGGCGCACGAAGCTGCCAGCTCGGCACATGTTTAAGCTCGACGCTTTGCGCGCCGAGCTTCAGATGACGGCTCGGCCCGGAAGTCCAAAAAACTTGACGGGATGGGTTCTGCGTCGAGATGCCGAGCAAGTTCGCTGCCGACGCTCCGCTTTGCGACACGCGCTCACCGGTTGATTTCGCAATGTGCTCAACCACGGCCTCAACCGAGGGCGCCCGGCTCCCGAAGCGGGTTTTCATGGGCAAGGCGAACAATCCTCTCCTCACACGCAGAAGCTCCCCACGCCGCACCAACCGAGACAGCGCCTGATCGACCGCAGCACGCTCTCCGAGGTGCAACAACTCCCGCGCCGACAGGGTCGCACCCTCCGGCAGCGCTTCAGCATAGGCCTTGATCGCTTGAGATATGGTTCGCATGTTCGCCTCCAAGTGTCAGATATGTAGCTTAGTTTCTGACAGTTTTCAAGCTGAAGCTTCCTTGGGTCAGATCGAACCATTAGGACACATTCTCCGAAGCTCTGAGGCAAAACGAGGAGATCAATGGCGAGGGGAAATCATGACCAATTGGGTTCTCGCGGCACGGCCGAAACTGGCATTTTTGACATATAATTTCACTTAATAAGTTCGAACGATCCGGACGCCGGAGCCATCGTTTACCAGTTCATAGTCCCGTCTCGACAAGTCTATGTCAGATTCGCCAGGCACCGAGGCGCTCCGAGCGATCTGAAAGCCTGCGGGATCCAGCCAGATAATGCCATCAGGAGTAGGCAATGGTCGAACCGCATACCGACTTAGTTTCCCTTCCACTTCGGTAAAGCTTGCACCCACTGTCCTAGGCGCTACCACGACTCGATCCGGCTTAGGCAATGACCTGTACCATTCGAGAAAGAGCTGCGGGTCGATCAAGTCCTCATCGGATATCGGCTTACCTCGTTGAACTAGCCATAAGTCATAATCCACACGTCGTGCTGCACCTTCGTCCCGTGTTCCGACAATCCCCTGGGCGAGCGAAAAGGCGACAAACGGATCCAATGTTCCCCAACGCAAAAGTTCGCGGAACCAGAAACCGATCCACGGCAAACCGCTAGTCGCCCGCCAAGTGTCTAGACTCGGCACCTCAAGTTCGTCCGCACCCGCATTCCACGCTTCTGCGACGGCAGCACCCACCGCCACACCGAGACGAAATTCCAGATTGTTCGCGACGAACCCCTGCCATCGTCTCAACTCCACCGGCGGTGGCGGCGGAGCACCTTCGCGTTGCAACCACCAGCCAGCGATTTCGTGCCATCGTGCGATTAGCGCGGCTTCAGTCGCGCCACGTGAAGTAAACCCGAACCCTCGACCGGTTCGCACCAACTCCCCGATCTGCCAGAAAATCGCAAAGCGCGCCTCCGGAGTTCGCCGACCATAATCGGCTGCTTCCTTGAGGACAGCGTTGATCTGAGGCGACACCTGCTGGAACTGGCGACCGACATAGGGTGTGAAGCCGATTTGATAGAGGGTTCGCCGCTGAAACGGGTCCGGATAAAGACGTTCGACCACCGCCTGACCGCGCTTGATGAAGGCTGCCTCCATCCAACCCTCCACGGCACTTGAGTATCGTGTGAAGGTCCGCTTCCACACACGGCTCAAGGCGGCTTCAAGCAAAGCTGGGGGCAAGCCTTCCAGCTTCTCGATTTCGTCGACGGCAGCGATGATCACGCCATCGAGTTCGTCAAGACTGTCACCTAACATGTCGAGCAGTGCTGGCGAACCGACGCCAAGATCAGTCCCGACCTCCTCCGGCATCGTCTGCTCAAGGAAGTTGTGTAGGTCGGCCACGGTTCGCAGTCCGAGGTGATCCCGCAATTTTGTCCAAATAGACGCCAGCAATGTCTGCAGCGGTGCATAGACCACGAGATCGGCCGACTCCTCGAGCGCCAGTAGATGGAGCATCCGGTTGAGGTTTGCGACATAAGCGTCACGTTGCCTACGCTGTTCGTCTTGTTTACTGGCCGCCGTCGCGCTGTTCGCCATTCGCACGCAGACCAGAGTAAGGCCTTCCATCGCTTCCGCCGCCCCGGGCCGTCCTGCGCGCCCAGCGAGGTTGCGGAATTCGGAGGTAGGAATGATGTCGGTTACTGGCGCGCCATTAGTGCCGAATTCAACGATACGCTCTAGGCTCGGAAGAATGATAAGATCGAAAGGTAGGTTGACCCCTTCGGTCAATGTCGCGGTGGCGACCGTGATCGGACACACCTGCTTATCAATCAGTTCAACCATTAAGCGCCGAAGCCGTTGCGGCATTTGACCATGGCTAGAGGCGATGCCGCGATCAAGTAGGCGGACTTCGCTTGACCCCTCGCCACAATAGTCGACACAGGCCGCGCGCGCCTCATCGAAGAGCCGCCGCGCGTTTTCAGTTTTCGGCGTAAAGGGGGCGATTGCAGACCAACCTGGCAGATCAAATGCCTCGGCATAGCGACGCATTATGCGATCTGGACCCTGAGTAACTGACACCAGTATGCGCCGGCCGCTCGGGGCGAGATGCAGCGCCGTCCACAGCGTGTGGATCTGCACATAATGATGCAGGCTGTTCTTAACGCCCGCTGGCGGGTCAGGCATCGGCGGCATGCCGAGCGCAAGGAACACGGGCGCATCGCGACCTCGAACATAGAGTGGCTGCCCGTTATTCAGTTCCAAAGTGATGAAAGGGGACTGTTTGGGGCGGCATTCCAGCACCCCGACCAGCTGACGACTGCTTCGATAGCCGAGACCAACTGGTACAGCGGCATCATCGCCCTCAATCCATCGCGATACTGGCGGTGCCGCGCCGCCGGCAACCGCAGTCAGCGCGATCCGCGCAATGTTTGGCTTGAGCACTAGGATACGAGATACCAAGCTTTCAAGTCGAATGGATCGATCGCCGTGTGCCGCCAGGTCGCGCATTGTCTTGGGCGTCCCCGCCACGACCACCTGATGCGCCTCGTCAATGATGAGCAAAGCTAGACGATCAATTAGCAGCCTGCCAACATAGCGCATCAGCGCCTCGGCTTTTTCGACGGTGGCGATGAGAACCGTGGGCGTTTCCGTCGTTAGCCAGTTATCGGTGATACCCCAGTCCGTCCCTCCGTAGAGACCAGTGATCACGACGTTCTCGCCTCGGAATTCGGAGCTGAGTTTCGCTTCGACCTCGCCTGCCAAGGCGCGCGACGGTACGAGGTAGAGGGCGAGCCGACCTGGCGCTCCGGGTTCGGGAGGCGCAAGTAGCAGCTCTTTGACGAGTGCGAGATTGGCAACCATGGTCTTACCTGAGCCCGTTGGGGTGCAGAGAGCGAAGGCATTTCCATCCGTTAGTCGCTCCAGCCCCTTGATCTGCGAGGCCCACAAGACGCCGCGCCCACGTCCAAATTGCTCGCGCGCAAAGCGGCGTAGATGATTGGTCGCCGCGGGTGTCACTGTGCCCTAATTAATCAGATTCTGCGGATTCAGGGCATTTGGGGACACTTTTGTACCCTTAATTACAATATATCCACAGGCACCACGCCTCAGGATTTGACGCTACTTGAGAGCCTCCAGATTGCATCGGCGCGCATCAGCAGCGCTTGGCGATTTGCGTCCGGTCCGAGTTCGGAAATGGCCTGACGAGCTGCCTGCAGAGCGCGCTCGGATCCGCCTTGGCGGCTCGTTTCACGTGTTTCCTGCTTAGGCACATGAACTGC